>VYLK01000064.1_pt1 | contig 41548 bp, 41 predicted proteins | sample 5114321 | NCBI WGS metagenome assembly VYLK01 (sample SAMN12291792, study PRJNA351875) | freshwater metagenome | isolation source: freshwater lake | place: USA: Michigan, MSU2 Lake | collected 2011-08-16
AGGCCGCCAGCCTCGGCCCGGTCACGCGACCGCAGGCTGTCGGGCCGGTCCAGGGTGGTGTTTGACACAATCAGGGCGTCGATCCGGTGATCGAGGCTGGCCTCAACGATCAGGCCAATCTCGGCCGGCGTCAGGTCCGGTGCGATCTTGAGGAAGACCGGCGTCGGATCCGTGCCCCGCGCCTCGGCCAGCCGCCCCAGCAGGTCGTCCAGCGCCGCCCTTCCCTGCAGGGCGCGCAGGCCCGGCGTATTGGGCGAGGAGACATTGACCGTGACATAGTCGGCCAGACCCTTCAGCCGGATCAGCCCGGCGACATAGTCCGCGGCCTTGTCCTCCGTATCCTTGTTGGCCCCAAGATTGGCGCCGATCACGGCCTTGCGCGGTCGGGCCGCCAGCCGGCCGGCAAAGGCCTCCAGACCGGCGTTGTTGAACCCCATCCGGTTGATGATCGCCCGGTCCTCGCTCAGGCGGAACAGGCGCGGCTTCGGATTGCCGGGCTGGGCCAGGGGAGTCACCGAGCCGCATTCGACAAAGCCAAAGCCGAGCCGTGACAGGCCGTGCAGGGCCTCGCCGTTCTTGTCCAGACCGGCGGCCAGCCCGACGGGATTGGGCAGGTGCAGACCGGCGACGGTGGTGGCAAGGATGGGGTCATCCGCCCGCGCGGGCGGCAGGGGGGCCAGTTGCAGGGCCCGGATCGCCAGGCCGTGGGCCGTCTCCGGGTCGATTGTGCGCAGCAGGGCGGCACCGATGTCGGTCACGGCCATCCGACAGCTCCATCCTCAAATCGCATGATACCGTCTGCATCGACCGACAGGCCGCGTTGCGGCGCGTCGGCACTGGCGGGCAGGGGGGCGAACAGATGCGGGAACAGGTCGCCGCCGCGCGACGGCTCCCATTTCAGGGCCGCGCCGAGCGGGGCGAGGTCGACCTCGACCAGCACCAGCTCGCGCTGCCCGGCGTAATGCCGCCGCGCCGTCTCCGCCAACTGCGCCGCCGTCGACATATGGATATAGCCGTCGGACCGGTCGACCGCCGACCCTGCATAGGCACCGGCGGCCAGCGCGGCGATCCATTCGCTGCGATCGACCAGCTTGTAGGCGACCCCGCTCATTGGCCGCCCAGATCGCGCGGCTGGATGAGGCCTTCGAAGCTGCAGCGGCCGGCGACGTCGACGGAGAAGATCGCGGCCGCACCCGGCGGGAAGCCGCCGCTCATCCGGTCCAGCACCGCCGGCGAGGCGGCACCCTCGACCAGATAGTCCACGGCCAGCAGATGAATGCCAGGATTATGGGCCACGACCATCAGGCAACCGGCCTCATCCTCGACCGCCTCGATGCAGCGACGCAGGGTTTCGGGGCCGCCATTGTAGAGGGGCTCGTCTTCCCGCACCTGCACGTCGCCGAAGGCATCATGCAGCAGCTCCCAGGTCTGGCGGGTGCGGGCGGCCGGTGAGACCAGCGCAAGATCGGGGCGCATGCCACGCCCGGCCAGGGCGCGCGCCATGGCGACGGCATCCTTTCGACCCCGGCCTGACAGGACCCGGTCGCGGTCGCGACCGGAACCGGCGGCCGGCTCCGCCTCGGCGTGACGCATCAGGATCAGTCGCTGCATGGGCAGGGCTTTAAGGGCGTTCGCCGTTTCCCGCCAGATCACTGTCCGACAGATCGCGTGGTGATCGCGAGGCGGGCTGGGGCTGGAGCGCGGGTGCCATCACCGGCACCGTTGCCACCGCCCCGCCCGGGCGGATCCGGGCATAGGCCTGCCGGGTCGCCTCCAGCAGGATGACGCCCGCCGCCCCCGGGATGAGACGCTTGCCGATCTGTTCCAGTCCGTCGGCGAGGGGCAGCAAGGGACCCCAGGGCGGCACATAGAGAGTCTGTGACCAGGCCGTCGGCTCCAGTCCCGCTGCCCGCACCAGCCGCTCCAGCTGACGCCGTGTGAAGGGCTGTCCGTATCCGAACGGGGTCGATTCCGATCGTGCCCACAGCCCGCCCCGGGCTGCGGCTACCAGGATGATCCGTCCGGCCGGAGACAGGGCGCGCACCGCCTCGTTCATCAGGGCCTGGGCGTCGTCAGCCTCCTCCAGGGCATGGATCATCAGGATGCGGTCGAACGATCCGGCCGCAAAGGGCAGGCGTCGGTCATCGACCAGAAGGGTGCGGTTCTTGCCTGCCGCCGGCCAGGGTTCGACTCCCTGACCGCCCGGCATGGCGGCGACCACCCGCCGCGCGCCGACGAAGGCGTCCAGCCAGGGCGTGGCATAACCGAGACCCAGCACATCGCTGTTGGTCGCCTCGCCCCAGGCGTCCTCGAGCCGACGCGCCAGCAGCCGCCGCGCCAGGGCACCGGCGGGCTCGCCGTAGAAGGTCCGGAGTTCCTCGATACTGCGCCGCATGGCTGCACCATAGGCCGCGCCGGGGGCGGCTGCTAGAAGACCCGTATGACCCTCGATGTGCGCCTCTTCCCCTGCCTCGCCGACAACTACGGCCTGCTGGTCCGGGATCGGGACAGCGGCAGGGTGGCGACGATCGACACTCCCGACGCGGACGCCATCCTGGCCGAGCTGGAGCGATCGGGCTGGGGTCGGCTGGACCTGATCCTCAACACCCACTGGCATCCCGATCACACCCAGGGCAACGCCCGGCTGAAGGCCGAAACCGCCTGCGAGATCGTCGGCCCCGAAGAGGTCCGCCGGGCCGCGCCGATCGACCGGGTCGTGGCGGGGGGCGACACGGTCATGCTGGGCGGGACGGCCCTGGAGGTGACCGACACGCCCGGTCATACCCTCGGCCACATCGTCTATCGTTCGCCCGCAGACGCACAGGCCTTCGTCGGCGACGTGCTGTTCAACCTCGGCTGCGGACGGCTGTTCGAGGGAACCCCGGCCCAGATGTGGAACAGCCTGCAGACCCTGGCGGCCTGGCCCGATGACACGGTCGTCTGGTGCGCCCATGAATACACCGCCGCCAACGCCCGCTTCGCGCTCAGCGTCGATGACCGGCCGGAAATGGCGGCCCGGGCGGCGGAGATTTTCGCGATGCGCGAGCGGGGCGAGGCGACGGTCCCGACCACCATCGGCGCAGAAAAGGCCTTCAATCCCTTCCTGCGCGCGGGCGGTGCCGAAACCTTTGCGGCCGTCCGGGCGGCCAAGGACGTGTTCTAGCGACGACCGCCTTCGGTCGGGCCGAGGAAGGCCTGGATCACCCGCGCCGAGGACGGTCGCCCCGCCAGGCCTTCATCGGGGTCGACCGTCACCACCAGCCGTCCACCGATATAGGTGACCGAGGCGCGATCGCCCTCGATGATGGTGATGGTGGTCAGCCGGTCGAGGCTTTGTCGGGCCGCCGGCGAGCGGGCAATGCGCAGGACGGCGTCGGTCGTCACGATCAGCGCCTCAACGCACAGGGACTCGGAACGCTCGCCCGTCAGATTGATCGCGACCAGACGGCCCAGGGCCTGGCTGATCATGTCGCTCCGCCGCGCCATCAGGCTCCATAGCTGCAGGGGGCCGAGGGTCGGCGGCGACAGGCTCTGGCCCGGACCGGACAGGGAGGCGGGCGAGCCGCCCGGCGCGAGGGGCGTATAGACGGTCATGCCACCGCCGGGTGTCACCCGCAGCAGCTGGTCGCCGGCGTCATTGCGATAGATCACGTCCCCGCGGGGCGCTGCGGTGGGCCGCAGAACCCAGGTCTCGTCGCGCCGGTCGAAGCGCAGCAGGGGCCGCTGGCCCGACCGGTCCAGAATGAAGGCCTCGCCGGACTCAGCCACATAACGACCGGTCGGCGGCACCGCCCGCGCCTCGACGGCGTTGCGGTTGCGCAGCGACTGACTCTGCTCGGCCTGGGCATTGCCCTGGTTCTGGGCCTGGGCCTGTGAGGCGGTGGACAGCGACGACAGCGCCGCCGCGGCGAGGGCAATCGCCATCGCCGCCGGAAGCGGCGTTCGCGCCCTTCTGACCCTCACCGTCAACTCCATGGGGAGCAGTCGTGCAATCGGCCCGCGGCGGATTTTGGGCAGGACCCGGTCAGCCGACCAGATACTGCCCTCCGTTCAGCGACAGGGTGCAGCCTGTGACATATCCGGCACGTTCCCCGGCCAGCCAGGACACCATGTCGGCGATTTCCTCGCCTTTTCCGAGTCGCCCGACCGGAATCTGGGCGATGATCCCGGCCAGGACCTTCTCGTCCATGGCCCCGACCATTTCGGTGTCGATATAGCCCGGCGCGATACAGTTCACCGTCACGCCCTTGCGCGCATTTTCCAGCGCCAGCGCCTTGGTGAAGCCGATCATCCCGGCCTTGGCCGCCGAATAGTTGGTCTGGCCGATCTGGCCCTTCTGTCCGTTGATCGAGCTGATGTTGACGATCCGGCCGAAGCCGCGATCGCGCATGCCGTTGATCACCTGGCGCGTCATGTTGAAGACGCTGTCCATGTTCACCCGGATGACGTCGGACCATTGCTCCGAGCTCATCTTGTGGAAGAAGCCGTCACGGGTGATGCCGGCATTGTTGATCAGGATGTCGACCGGCCCCAGCTCGGCCTCGACTTCCTGCACGGCCCGGGCGCAGTCGTCATAGGAGCCGACATTGCCCTTGACCACCATGACGCCCAGCTCCTTCGCGGTCGCCTCGGCGGCCTCGAGATTGCCGGAATAGCCGGCGGCGACCAGCATGCCGTCTTCCTTCAGACGCTGAACGATCGCCTTGCCGATGCCGCGGGTCCCACCCGTGACCAGAGCCACTCGAGCCATGTGCGTTCTCCTGTCCCATGTGCCGCGTCTGATGCGCGGCCTTCAAGGTCAGCTTTAGCCGGATGCCGGGTGCGCGGAAAGGGTGGCTGGTGGTTAGTGGTTAGTGATTGCCGCTTCACGGCCGGCGGAAGGGCGGCGCAGCCGGTACCAACGCACAAGCACCAGCCAACCACTAACCACTAACCACTAATCACCCCTTCAGATCCGCGCCATATCCAGCACGAACCGATACCGCACATCCGACTTCTCCAGCCGGGCATAGGCCTCGTTGATCTGGTCCGGGGCGATCACCTCGATGTCGCTGGCCAGGCCGTGTTCAGCGCAGAAGTCCAGCATCTCCTGGGTCTCGCGGATGCCGCCGATCAGCGAGCCGGCGATCGACCGGCGCCGCCACAGCAGACCCATGGCAAAGACCGGCAGTCCCTCGGTGGTCAGGCCCAGCATGACCATGGTGCCGTCCCTGGCCAGCAGGTTCACATGGCTGGCGATCTCATGCGTGGCCGAGACGGTGTTGAGGATCAGGTCAAAGCTCTCGCCCGCCGCCTGCATCGCCGCCGTGTCCGAATTGATCAGGAAATGTTTGGCCCCCATCCGTTCGGCGTCGGCCCGCTTGCGGTCAGAGGTCGACAGGACCGTGACCTCCGCCCCCATGGCCACCGCCTGTTTGACGGCCATGTGCCCGAGGCCGCCCAGACCGACCACGGCCACCTTCGAACCCGGCCCGATCTTCCAGTGCCGCAGGGGCGAATAGGTGGTGATCCCGGCGCACAGCAGGGGTGCGGCCGCATCCAGCGGGATGCTGTCGGGGATGGTCACGACATAGTTCTGGTCGACCACAATGGCGGTGGCATAACCGCCCTGGGTCATCTTCTGGCCCACCGCCGCACCCTTGGGATCGGGCGAGCCATAGGTCTGGGTCATGCCGGGAACGCAGAACTGTTCCTCGCCCTCGAGGCAGGGTTTGCACTGACGACAGCTGTCAACCATGCAGCCGACGCCGACCCGGTCGCCGACCTTGAAGCGGGCGACATTGGCGCCCACAGCCGTCACCACACCGGCGATCTCATGACCCGGCACAATGGGGTAGCGGGTGCGGCCCAGGTCGTTCTTCACAATGTGCAGGTCGGAGTGGCAGACCCCCGCGAATTTGATCTCGATCGCCACATCGTCCGGACCCGGATCACGCCGGTCGAAGGCATAGGGCGACAGCGGCTCGGTGCTCGATGTGGCGGCAAAGGCGCGGGTGGCGATGGGCATGGGGGCGGCTCCTGGAAGGCCGGTCTCAATTGCGTCCGCGGGCGGCCCGGCGCAACAGGTTCAGCCCAGCTTTTTGATCAGCGCCTGCGCCGCCGCCGGGTTCCGGACCTTCGCCCCCGCAATGAAATAGGCGAAGACATCGCCGCGCTGCGCCCAGCCGCGGGTCTGGTCGACGATCCCGTCCAGCTCCTCGGACGTCATGCCGGTCGGTTCGTCCTCGCGGCTCGACATCAGCCGGGCATAGGTAAAGTCGGCGGTCGGCTGGTCGATCCGGGGCCACTCGGGGGCCGAGTCGTCCACGGCATAGACGATGGCCACCCCGTATTCCGCCGCCAGATCATAAAACTGCGGCGTATCGAACGTCGGGTTCCGCACCTCCAGCGCATGCCGCAGCCGCACCCCGTCCTGCTCCTTCGGCAGCAGTTTCAGAAACCCCTCGAAATCGACCGGGTCGAATTTCTTGGTCCCCATGAACTGCCAGTTGATCGGCCCCAGCTTGTCGCCCAGCGCACTCAGCCCCTGGCCGAGGAACCGCTCCATCGACTCGCCCATGTCGGACAGGACCTTGCGGTTGGTGCAGTAGCGGCTGGCCTTGACGGCAAAGACGAAACCGTCGGGCGTCTCATCGCGCCATTTCATCCAGCTGTCGGGCTTGAAGGTCGAATAATAGGTGCCGTTGATCTCGATCGAGGTCAGGGCGCGGCTGGCGAACTCCAGCTCCTTCTTCTGGCTCAGTTTCTCCGGATAGAAGACGCCGCGCCAGGGCTCATAGGTCCAGCCGCCGATGCCGATGTGGATGGGATGGGTCATCGTCAGGCCTGATCGTCGTCCAGGCCCGGCTGGGCCTGCCAGTCCTCAAGACCGTGCCTGATACGCTGTATGAAGACATCGCCCGACTCCTCGATGCGATAAACGATCACATGACTCCTGTGGGCGTGGACCCTCACCGTCGGGCCGAACTCCCGACGCTGAATCCCGATGCGAGGAAAATCGGCGATCCGGTCGAGTGTTTCCAGCAAGCCCTCGATGTATCGGTCGGCCTGAATGGGACCGAACATATCCATTCCGTGCCAAAACAGAATCCTCAGGTCGTCCCTCGCCGCCCGACTGATGTTCAGCATCAGGAGGCCCGGCGGAGATATTCGGCTCGCGCTTCCGCGATGATCTCGCGCGGTGTCTGCTCACTGATGCCGCTGGCCTCGGCTTCTTCGATCAGAAGACTCCAGTGCGCAATCTTCTCCGCCTTGATCTGCTCGCGGCGTATCAGGTCACGGACATAGTCGCTGGAGTTGGCATAGCGCCCGTCCGCCGACTGCGCCTCGACCCAGGCCTTCATCTGGTCGGGCAGGGAGATGTTCATCGTGGCCATGGGGACGCTCCTGTCTCGACCACCACCCTATGCCAAACCTTGCCAATTTTCTAGTAGGCGAAGTCCCGGTACAGCCGCGTCAGGTCGCCCTGCCACTCGCCGTGATACAGCGCCAGCAGCCGGTCGGCGGGGGTCAGGCCGCTGTCGGCGATGTCTTCCAGCTCGCTCAGATAGCCGCGCTCATCGACCATGCCGCCACTGAACCGGGCGCGGTTCTTCAGCCCCTCCTTGGCGATGGCGACCATGTCGACGGCGATGTCCCGCACCGACCGTCCGGCCACCTCGGCCCTGAGGCCCAGCCGGGTCACATCACGGCGCAGCCGCTCGTGGTCGGCGATGTCCCAGTCCTTTACCAGGTCCCAGGCCGCCGCCAGCGCCGCGCCGTCGTACAGCACCCCGGCCCACAGGGCCTGCAGCGCGCAGATACGGCTCCACGGCCCGCCGTCGGCCCCGCGCATCTCCAGATAGGACTTCAGCCGCACCTCGGGGAAGAGGGTGGTCAGATGGTCGTTCCAGTCCTTCTTCGTCGCCCGCTCGCCGGGCAGGGCGGGCAGGCCGTCGGTCATGAAGCTGCGGAACGACTGGCCGGACAGGTCGACATAGGTGTCGCCGCGCTTGGCGAAATACATCGGCACATCCAGCGCATAGTCGGCGTAGCGCTCATAGCCGAAGCCGTCCCGGAAGACGAAGTCCAGCATCCCCGTCCGGTCCGGATCGGTGTCGGTCCAGACATTGGCGCGGGCGCTGAGGAAACCGTTGGGCTTTCCCTCCGTGAACGGACTACAGGCGAACAGGGCGGTCGCGATCGGCTGCAGGGCCAGGGAGGTCCGGAATTTGGCCACCATGTCGGCCTCGTCCGAGAAGTCCAGGTTCGACTGGATGGTGCAGGTGCGCAGCATCATGTCGAGGCCGAGATGGCCTTTCTTCGGCATGTAGTTCCGCATGATGACATAGCGGCCCTTGGGCATGACGGGCACATCCTCGCGCCGCCACATCGGATCGAAGCCCGCGCCGAGGAAGCCCAAGTTCAACTGGTCAGCGACCTGTTTGACCTCCATCAGATGCTGGCCGGTCTCGTTGCAGATGTCATGCACATCCTTCAGCGGCGCGCCCGACAGTTCGAACTGTCCACCCGGCTCCAGCGAGATCGAGGCGGTCATCCCCTCGTCGTTCTTCCGCTCCAGGGCGATGACATGGCCGGCCTCCTCGACGGGGGCCCAGCCGAACCGCTGCAGGCCGGTCAGCATGGCCAGAATTCCGGTGTCACCCTCATAGGTCGGGCGGCGCAGGGTCGAGCGGTCGAAGCCGAATTTCTCGTGCTCGGCGCCGATGCGCCATTGCGCCTTCGGCTTGGCGCCCTTTGACATGGCGCCGATCAGGTCGTCCCGGGAAAGCGGCGCGGCGTCGGTCATGCGTTCAGCCCTGTTGTGGCGGCTAGATGGGAGGAAAACCCCTCCCGCTCAAGGGGGCATGCCTGCCCTATCGTTCCCAATCGCCCACAGCCGCCTGCCAAAGGGTCAGGGCGGCGACGGCGGCGGTGTCCGCGCGCAGGATCCGCGGCCCCAGCGACACGGCGGTGGTGCAGGGCAGGGCCCGCAGCCGCGCCCGCTCCTCCGGCGAAAACCCGCCCTCGGGACCGATCAGTATGGCCCAGGGACCGGCGTCGGCTTCTGCCAGCGCCCCCGTCACCGGCGCCCCGCCCGTCTCGTCGCAGAACATCAGTCGTCGTCCCGCCTCCCAGCCGTCCAGCAGGTCCGCCAGCTTCACCGGCGCGTCGATCATCGGCACATCCAGCCGACCGGTCTGTTCGGCGGCCTCGATGGCGATGGCGTCCAGCCGGTCCATCCGCACATGCTGCACCTGGGTCCGTTGGGTCACCACCAGCTGCACCCGACGCGCGCCCAGTTCGGTGGCCTTCTCGACCGCGAACTCCAGCGCGCTCTTCTTGACCACGGCGATCAGCAGATCGACGTCCGGCCCCATGGCCTGCGGCCGCACCTGCGCCTCCGCCCGCAGCGCCACCCCCTTCTTGAGGATTTCGCTGATGACGCAGCGCCACTCCCCGTCGCGGCCGTTGAAGACCAGCAGGCTGTCGCCGGTCTTCAGCCGCATCACCTGGGTCAAATAGCGCGACTGGTCCAGCGTCGGCAGGACGGCAGCGTCTGCGGTCAGGGGGGAGGGGACGTGGAGGCGGATCATCGGTCAGGTATTAGCTTGTCATCCCCGACGAGCGAAGCGAGATCGGGGACGGATCAGCTCAAGCGCGATGCCTCCCGGACGACCCGCTCGGGTCGAGCCGGGAGAAGGGCGTGTCGAGGCGCTTGTTTGTGTATCCGTCCGCCAGCGGGCCGGTCAACCTTTGGTCCGGCTCCGCAAACCGACCGGGCCTGATGGTGGATGATCCTGCCCGTCCCGGATCTCCGCTTCGCTTCGTCCGGGATGACAAAGGTTCAGCGCTGGTCCTACAGCGTCCGCGCGATCAGCAGCTTCATGATCTCGTTCGTCCCGCCATAGATCCGCTGCACCCGTGCATCCTTGTACAGCTGGGCGATCGGATATTCGTTCATATAGCCATAGCCGCCGTGCAGCTGCAGCATCTCGTCGATGACCTCGCCCTGGATGTCGGTGACCCAGTATTTGGCCATGGACGCCGTCACGGCGTCGAGATCGCCCTTCAGATGCCGGCCCATGCAGTGGTCGACGAACACCTTGGCCACGGTCAGCTTGGTCTTGACCTCAGCCAGTTTGAACTGGGTGTTCTGGAAGTCGATGACCCGTTTCCCGAAGGCCTTGCGCTCCTTCACATAGGCCAGCGTCTCCTGCAGCCCGCGCTCGGCTGCGGCCACGCCCTGGATGGCGATGTTCAGCCGCTCCTGCGGCAGCTGCTGCATCAGCTGGATGAAGCCCTGGCCCTCGCCGCCGCCGATGATGTTCTCGCCCGGCACCTTCACATCGTTGAAGAACAGCTCGGAGGTGTCATTCCCCTCCATGCCGATCTTGTGCAGGTTCCGCCCGCGCTGGAAGCCTTCGGCGCCGTCCGTCTCGACCACGATCAGCGAGGTACCCTTGGCGCCCTCGGCCGGATCGGTCTTGGCCACGACGATGATGAAATTCGCCAGCTGGCCGTTGGTGATGAAGGTCTTGGACCCGTTCACCACATACTGGTTGCCGGTCTTGATGGCGGTGGTCTTGACCCCCTGCAGGTCGGACCCGGTGCCCGGCTCGGTCATGGCGATCGCCCCGACCAACTCACCCGACTGCAGCCGCGGCAGCCAGCGCGCCTTCTGCTCGGCCGTCCCGTAATGCCAGATGTAGGGCATGACGATCGCATTGTGCAGCGAGATGCCGAAATGGTCCGCGCCCTTCCAGCCCAGCTGGCGCATCAGCACCACCTCATGCCGGTAGTCCCCGCCCATGCCGCCGTCTTCCTCGGGCATGGACAGGCCCAGCAGGCCCGCATCCCCGGCGTCGTTCCAAAGCTTCCGCGGCACGGAGGAGTTGGCCAGCCAGGTCTGCACGGTCTCGGGCGCGCCGTGCTCATCGATCCATTTGCCGACGCTGTCGGAGAAGAGGGTGATCTCCTCTTCCTGCATGAAATCGGGTTCGGGGACGTTGAGGACGTTCATGGGTTTCTCCTGTCCTTCTCCCATTGGGAGAAGGTGCCCCGGAGGGGCGGATGAGGGTCGGGTGGGTCAGTCGGCGAAAGCCGCCCCTCACCCTTTCGCCTTGCCGATCGCTTCGCTCCCGGAGGCTCAAGCCCTCTCCCATCGGGAGAGGGCGCGGGATTTCTAGAACGCCTCAGCCGGCATCTGCATCAGCACCTCGGCACCGGTCTTCAGCTTGGCCAGATGCGCCGCGGTATCCGGCAGGATGCGCTCGACGAAATAGCGGCCGGTCATCAGCTTGTTGGCATAGTAGGGATCGCTGGTGCCGGCATCGACCTGCGCCTGTGCCGCCTTGGCCATCTGGGCCCACATATAGGCCAGGGCCGTCAGGCCGAAGACGTGCAGATAGTCGGTGCTCGCCGCGCCCGCATTGTCCGGGTTCTGCATGCCGTTCTGCATCAGCCACATCGTAGCCTCCTGCAGCTTCTTCTTGGCGTCGGCCAGGCCGTCGACATAGGGCTTGATCGGGCCCTCGCCGCCGTTCTCGGCCACGAAGGCGTCGATGTCGGCGAACCAGCTCATGATCGCCCGGCCGCCGTTGGCCGGCAGTTTGCGCCCCACCAGATCCAGCGCCTGGATGCCGTTGGCGCCCTCATAGATCATGGTGATCCGGGCATCGCGCAGATACTGCGACGCCGTGAAATGCTCGGTGTAGCCGCTGCCGCCGTGCACCTGCATGGCCAGCGAGGCGACGTGGAAGCCCTTGTCGGTCAGATAGGCTTTCAGCACCGGGGTGATCAGACCCATATAGTCATGGGCCTTCTGCGCCTCGGCGGCATCGTCCGAGTGCTGAAGATCGGCCTGCAGCGCGGTCCACAGGGTGAAGGCCTGCCCGCCTTCGACAAACGCCTTGGCCTCCAGCAGCATGCGGCGCACATCCGGGTGAACCATGATGGAGTCGGCCGGCAGTTCGGGGCTCTTGGTCCCGGTCAGCGAACGGCCCTGCAAACGGTCATGGGCGAACTGAACGGCGGCCTGATAGGCGGCGGTGCCGATCGACAGACCCTGCAGGCCGGTGCCCAGGCGGGCCTCGTTCATCATCACGAACATGCCGGCCATGCCCTTGTTCTCGGACCCGACCAGCCAGCCGCGGGCGTTCTCATAGGCCATGACGCAGGTGGCGTTGCCGTGGATGCCCATCTTGTGTTCCAGGCCCGCGCACTGGACGCCCGCGTTCCGTTCGCCCAGCGACCCGTCTTCGTTGACGAACACCTTGGGCACGACGAACAGGCTGATGCCCTTGATCCCCTCCGGCGCGCCCTCGATCCGGGCCAGCACCAGATGGATGATGTTGTCGGTGAAGTCGTGCTCGCCCGACGAAATCCAGATCTTCTGGCCGGTGATGTTGTAGCTGCCGTCGCCGTTCGGAACGGCCTTGGTGCGGATCAGGCCCAGGTCCGTGCCGCACTGCGGCTCGGTCAGGTTCATGGTCCCGCCCCATTCGCCGATGGCCATCTTGGGCAGATACATCGCCTTCTGCTCATCCGAGCCATTGGCGTTCAGGCCCCAGTAGGCCCCGGCGGTCAGGCCCGGATACATCGAGAAGGCGGCGCTGGCGGCGGAGGTGAACTGGCCGATCGCCATGGCCACCACGGCGGGCATCCCCTGGCCGCCGTGCTCGGGCAGGGCCGACAGGGCGGGCCAGCCGGCCTCGACCATGGCCTTGTAGGCTTCCTTCCAGCCGGTCGGGCCGGTGACCTTGCCATTGTCCCATTTGCAGCCTTCCTGATCGCCGATGCGGTTCAGGGGCGCGATGACTTCCTCGGCGAATTTCGCGCCTTCTTCCAGAATCTGGCCGACCAGGTCCGAGGACACATCGGCGAAACCGGGCTGGTTCGCATAGCGGTCAATTTCCAGCACCTCGTTCAGAATGAACGTCAGGTCGCGGACAGGCGCCTTGTAGGCCATGGGATTACGCTCTCGCTTTGAAGGGCTGGTGGTTCTGGTCGGGGTTGAGGCGGGATTTCAGCAGGTCGGCATATTCTTCGGCGCCGGGCAGCAGGTCGGGGCGGAACTCGCCCAGCTTCCGCTCCATGACAATGCAGGCTTCCTCGGCGGTCTCGATGGCCGCATCGAGGTCTTCGCGCTGCTGTTTCAGCGCCGCGATCTGGGCCCGGTGGCGGCGCAGGGCGACCGACATCTGGTGGGCGTTGTGATTTTCGTTGTCGTACAGATCCAGCATCTCCTGGATCTCCAGCAGGCTGAAACCGATGCGCCGTCCGCGCAGGATCAGCTTCAGCCGGGCCCGGTCGCGGGCGTCATAGACGCGCGTCTGACCCTTGCGCGCCGGGGTCAGCAGGCCCTTGTCCTCATAGAATCGCAGCGCGCGCGCCGTCGCCCCGAACTCCCGACAGAGCTGGCGGATCGAATAGGTGCGATGATCGTCGGCGGTCGCCATGACAGAACTCATAACTTGACGTGCACGTAAAGGGAAGCCTTTAGGTCCTCATGGCTCGCAAACACGTCAATCTCGGCCGCGCCCCCGACAAGCGCGACCTGCCGCAGAAGACCTGCGTGGTCTGCGGCAAGCCCTTCTCATGGCGCCGTAAATGGGCGCGCGACTGGGATCAGGTAAAGGTCTGCTCGGACCGCTGCCGGGCGGCGGGTCAGGGGGCCTGACGAACCTCGCGCGCCCGCTTCCAGAGCACGGTGGCGGTCATGGCGATCAGGACCAGGTTGGTGACCGCCGGGCCGACGTCCATGCCCGTGGCGTGGATGGCCAGCATCACGACTTGCAGCACCATCAGGCCCGAGGCGGCCATGACCAGCAGCGGCCGGCCGTGCTTCCACGACACCAGCGGGGCCAGCACCAGAAGGGCGAGGATGATTTCAGCGATGCCGAGGCCTCGCACCATGGTCTCGCTGACCAGCGCCGGCCAGCGCATCAGCTCGACGAGGTTGTCCATCGGCTCACTGAGCTTGGCGTAGCCGGCCGCGATGAAGAACATCGCGATCCAGCCCTGGAGCGTCCAGAGCGTCAGGTTGCGATAGCTGGCGTTCAGGCGTGAACGGGCCGGGGTCAGGGTTTGGCAGGGCATTTTCGTCACGCCGGGGCGGGCGTTCTCTTGATTTGCAACAGACGCGATGTCGGATCGCGCAAGCCGTCCCACAAGGGCGCGAAGCGAGATCGTAACCATCCGTGACCGCCTTCTGCGAGACCCGCGCGGCCAAAGCGTGGCCGTTTGCATAACGCCTTGTAATGCGAACGGGCTTTAGGCCGGGTTAAGGCCTCTGTTTGCGGGGTGCCCAATTGCCTTGTCATCCCCGACGGACCCCGGCGAAAGCCGGGGGAAGATCGGGGACGGCACGCAACCCTCCACCCCCTCCATCCTCCCGGACAGCCCGCAGGGCTGAGCCGGGAGCAGGGCGGCGACCAGCGCGTCCGCCTGACCCTTGCCCCGGATAGCGGCTGGCGCCGCTTCCGGGACGGTCGTGGGGTCGGTGCCACCGTCCCGGCTCTCCGCTTCGCGTCGGCCGGGATGACAAGGTCAGTCTCGAACCTCGCCAGTTCAGCCCCACGCCTGCCCGGCCTCGCGGAGGCGCCGGATCTTGGCCTCCAGCGGTCCCCAGTCATCATCGGCCTCGATGGCGGCCCAGATCGCCTCGACTTCGTCGATCAGCATCTCCTCCGGCTCGGCGGCGGCGAACATCGGGGCCTCCAGCCGTTCCGGCCGGTCGGGGGCGTGTTCGAACAGGGCGAAGCGGAAGGCGTCGAAGGCCTCGCCCTGGTAAAGCTTCCCGCGCGGCCCCTGCAGCGCCCGCGCCGAGGAGGCAAAGCCACCGAACCAGTCGAAGAACAGCGGCTCCCAGCGCAGCGCCTCGCCGCCCTCCCGCAGCAGGGCCAGGGTCGTGTCCAGCAGCCGCTGGTCCGCTGCCTCGCCCAGGCTCGACACCCCCAGCCGCGCCAGAAACGCCGCCCGCAGCTCGCGGATATAGGCCGGACCGAAGCCGTTCAGCGCCTCGGTCAGGGGCTCCGCCTCAGCCACCGTCTTCAGCGCCCCGCCCAGCTGCGTCAGGGCCCAGAACACCGCCTCCGGCTGGCGCGCGAAGGCATACAGGCCGGTGCGGTCGAAATAGGCGGCGGTGAAGCCCGGCTCATAGTGCGGCAGGAACCGCCACGGCCCGTAGTCGAAGCTCTCGCCCGTGACGTTCAGATTGTCGGTATTCAGCACGCCGTGGACAAAGCCCGCCGCGATCCAGCGCGCCGTCAGCCGCGCCGAGGCCTCGACCACGGCGCGCAGGAATCCGGGCACGTCGCCGGCCGCCACGGCCGGGTGGTAGAGCGACCGGGCATGCTCCACCAGGGCCTCGACCATGTCGGCCCGTTCCAGATAGGCCGCCCGCTGGAAGGTCCCGAACCGGATATGGCTGTGCGACAGCCGCACCAGAACGGCCGACCGGGTCGGGGAGGGCTCATCGCCCCGCTCCAGCGCCTCGCCGGTCTCGATCAGGGACAGGGCCCGGCTGGTCGGCACGCCCTGCGCCTCCAGCATGGCCGCCGCCAGCACCTCGCGCACCCCGCCCTTCAGCGTCAGCCGCCCGTCCCCCGACCGCGACCAGGGGGTCTGGCCGGAGCCCTTGGTTCCCAGGTCGAGAAGTCTGGGCTCCCTCTCCCGTTGGGAGAGGGAGATTTCGCCCGGGAGGCCGTCAGGCCGATCGGATGCGAAATCGGGTGAGGGTCGGACATCTTCGTCGGCGTCAGCCGCCGCTTCCCGACGTCTTTCGCCAGACGCAGCCGGAAGCCCCTCACCCTTTCGCCTTGCCAGTCGCCCTGCGGGCGCCTGGAGGCTCAAGCCCTCTCCCGCCGGGAGAGGGATCTCTCTGAGCTGCGCCGCCAGAAAGCCGCGGCCGTCGCCCAGGTCGGGGTTGTAGGTGCGGAACTGATGCCCGTGATAGCACATGGCCACGGGGCCGGGCTGGCCGGGCAGGGGCTCGAACCGGCCGAAATGGGCGACCCATTCGGCATCCGTCAGCGTCTCCAGCCCCACGCTCGCCGCCGCCCGGTCGTTGCGGACGCGCAGGATCGTCTGCGGGAAGTCGGCGGCGCGCACGGCGTCGCCATAGTCCCCGCCCAGGGCGAAGAACTGCGGATCGGGACGAAAGGCGGGCGAGACGGGCATCCGGCGCAGATGCGGCTTCTGATCTTCGCGCGCAACCGTCCGGTTTCGGTTGAACACAATCCGCCCTCGCGTATGATCGGTGACAGAGATCCGGCCGGGGTTCCGGTCAGGCTGGCGCGGCCTTGAATGAGGCGCGAATCCAGTCCGGCGTCCGTCGATAACCTGACGCCACGACAGTCATTTCCAAGGCTCCGGAGACCGCCGTGGTGCGCAAGATTACCCTCGAATTCCTCAAGACCGAGGCCGCCTCGGGCATGCTGCTGGGCCTCGCGGCCCTCACGGCCCTGATCGTCGCCAACTCGCCCCTGGCCCCCGGCTATTTCGGCTGGCTGAAGAGCGAGCACATCCTCCAGGTCGGGCCGCTGATCCTCCAGCTGACGATTTCGGAGTGGATCAAGGAAGGCCTGATGGCGGTCTTCTTCCTGGTGGTGGGGCTGGAGATCAAATACGAGGTCCTCAGGGGCGAGCTCAGTGACCCGCGCAAACTGGCCACCCCCGTGCTGGCGGCCATCGGCGGCATGGTCGCGCCCGCAGGGGTCTATCTGGTCGTTTCCGGCCTGCTCAACGGACCGCAGGGCGGCTGGCCGATCCCTCTGGCGACCGACATTGCCTTCGCCCTGGCGGTCTTCGCGGTCGCGGCGCGCGGGCTGCCGTCGTCCTTGCGGGTCTTCCTGCTGACCCTGGCCATTGTCGATGACCTTGGGGCCATCGCCCTGATCGCTGTCCTGTTCTCCAGTGGCGTCGACTGGCTGCCGCTGGCCTGGGTCGCGGGCCTGCTGGTCGTGGGCGGGTGGTTTGCGAGAGGACGGCGGATCCCCGCGCCCTTCTGGGTCCTGGGCTTCGGCCTGATCTGGTACCTGACCGTCCTGGCCGGCCTGTCCACCTCCCTGACGGCGGTGGCCTTTGCCCTGATCGTGCCCGTCGCCAGACGGACCGAAGACGGCCAGAGCCCGCTGCAGGAGGCGATGCATGATCTGCACCCCTATGTCGCCTGGCTGGTCCTGCCGCTGTTCGCCTTTGCCAAGGCCGGGGTCTCCTTCACCGGCCTGTCGATCGAGCAGGTCTTCGCCCCCCTCGTGCTCGCCCTCGCCCTCGGCCTCTTCCTCGGCAAACAGATCGGTGTCTTCGGCGCCGCATGGCTCGCCGCGACCCTGAAGATCGGTCGCCCCCCGACCGGGGCCACCTGGCTCGAGCTCTACGGCGTCAGCCTGCTGTGCGGGGTCGGGTTCACCATGAGCCTGTTCATCGGCGTCCTGGCGTTTCCGGGCACCATCGACTCGCCGGAGCAGGTCGCGGTCAAGCTGGGGGTGCTGGGCGGGTCCTGCCTGTCGGCGATATTCGGGGCCGCGGTCCTCGCCGTGGCGACGCGCCGGCGCCGGATTCGGGCAGGGGCGGGCCCAGGGGTCCACACCGGTCAGGCGAATATTGACCTCACGTAATAGGTTTTTGTCGCTTTTGCGTCACAGTCCGGCATCCGCCGTGGCGGAATAGTGGCGCGGGGGGGCCGGGAAGCTTGTCGCTGAGTCCGCCTTCGATTACCGAAAAGGCTGGACTTACCGCGTTCCACAGAAGGGCGCGGCTCAGGGATCAGGAACCGCCACGGTTGCCGTAAACACGGAGCCGGGCCCATGTCGGGGAGCTACAATGCGCCTTACCAACCTTCTTCGTACCACCGTCTCCGCCGCTGTTGTCGGGGCATGCGCCTTCGGCTTCGCCGGTGCCGCGTCCGCCCAGGATGCCGGCCAGGGCAGCCCGCAGACCATCGACGACATCATCGTCACCGCCCAGAAGCGTGAGCAGAACCTTCAGGACGTGCCGATCGTGGTCACCAGCCTGTCGGCCGAGACGCTGCAGGACGCCGGCGTCCGCGACATCAAGGACCTGCAGATCCTGACGCCGGGCATGACGGTCACCTCGACCTCGTCGGAAGCCTCGACCACCGCCCGCATCCGCGGCGTCGGTACGGTGGGTGACAACCCCGGTCTGGAGAGCTCGGTCGGCGTGGTCATCGACGGCGTCTACCGCTCGCGCAACTCGGTCGGCTTCGGCGACCTGGGCGAAATGAGCCGCATCGAGGTCCTGAAGGGCCCGCAGGGCACGCTGTTCGGCAAGAACACCTCGGCCGGCGTCATCAACATCATCACCGAGGCCCCGTCGTTCACGCCGGAGTTCAACGGCGAACTGAACGTCGGCAACTACGGCGCCATGGCCGCCTCGGGTTCGGTCACCGGCCCGATCAGCGACACCCTGGCCTTCCGCCTGTACGCCGGCCGCCGCGTCCGTGACGGCTTCATGACCATCGACACCGGTGACGGCCCGCGTCCCGAGGTTGACGACAACAACCAGGACTTCGGCACCGTTCGCGGCCAGCTGCTGTGGCTGCCCAGCGACAACGTCTCCTTCCGCCTGATCGGCGACTTCTCGCGCCGTGACGAATACTGCTGCGTCGGCACGCAGATCCGGACCGCCAACACCTATCCCTTCATCGACGGCCTCTCGACCGGCACGGGCCAGCGTCCGCCGGCCGCCGGCTTCGGCCCGCTGCCGTTCCTGCGCACCGGCTATGCCAACCGCTCGAGCTACCAGGAAGTCACCGATCGCGGCGTCTCGCTCGAGACCACCATCGACATTCCGGGCATCAACGGCTCCCTGACCTCGGTCACCTCGTGGCGTGAGTGGGAATCCACCCTCGGCCAGGACGTCGACTACACCGGTGCCGACATCGCCTATCGCCTCAACGACGGCGACTATGGCTTCACGGTCGACAACCTGACCCAGGAAATCCGCCTGGCCGGCGCCAACGACAGCTTCGACTGGCTGGTCGGCTTTTTCGCCACCTCGGAAGAGGTCGGCCGTTCGGACAGCTGGTATTTCGGTGCCGACTACACGCCCTTCCTGTCGTTCCTGCTGAGCGCCAGCCTGAACGCCGCCAACCCGGCCCTGCCGATCAGCCCGAGCACCATCGGCTGCTACACCCGCCCCGGCCAGATCTCGGGTCTCGCCCCGGCCACGGTCGGCTTCCTTCAGTGCCTCGGTTCCGGCGGCGCTGCCGGCGGCGGCGGTGCCGGCTTCACGGTCGGCCAGGGCTATGAGGACGTCTACGATCAGGACTCGACGTCCTACGCGATCTTCACCAACAACACCTGGCACGTCACCGAGCAGTTCGACATCACCCTGGGCCTTCGCTACACCATGGATGAGAAGAAGCTGCAGGGTCTGCAGCGCAACGTGAACGGCAACGGCGGGGCCTGCTCGGCTGCCCTCGGCAACTCGGCCGCCATCGGTGCTGTCCTCGGTGCCTCGACCTCCTCGCTGCTGGGCCGCTTCTGCCTGCCCTGGTCGAACTCGGCCTTCAACAACCGCAGCGTCTCCGAGAGCTTCGACGACGGCGAGCTGAGCGGCACGGTCAAGGCTGCCTTGCGCCTGAACCCCTCGATCCTGACCTATGTGTCGTACGCCCGCGGCTACAAGAGCTTCGGCTACAACCTGGATCGCGTGCAGACCGGCATCACGCCGAACGCCTCGCTCCTCTTCCCGTCGGAAGTGGTCGACAGCTACGAAGCCGGCGTGAAGATGACGCTGGCGGATCGCACCCTGCTGCTGAACGCCACCTATTTCGACCAGACGTTCGAGAACTTCCAGCTCAACACCTTCCTCGGCACCGCCTTCGTGGTGGAGTCGATCCCCGAGCTGACCTCGCGCGGCGTCGATGCCGACATGGTCTGGTTCACCCCGGTTGAGGGCCTGAGCTTCCAGGGCGGCGTGACCTACACCGACGCCCAGTACGGCGTCTTCACCGCCGCTGACCTGTCCAACCCGGGCAACTTCGGACAGCTCTCGCTGCTGCCGGGTGCCCGTGCCTCGTTCGCACCGGAATGGTCGGCCACCGGCTCGATCAACTTCGACCGCAACGTCGGCAACGGCCTCCGCGCAGGCTTCAGCCTGGCGGCCAAATACATGGACGACTACAACACCGGCTCGGACCTGCTGCCCTACAAGCTGCAGGAAGCCTTCACGACCTTGAACGGCCGCATCCACCTGGGTGCCGAGGACGAGCGTTGGACGGCCGAGTTCTGGGTCCAGAACCTGACCGACGAAGACTACATCCAGGTCGCCTATAACGCCCCGCTGCAAGGCTCGGCGTTCCAGGGGACGGTCCAGCCGAACGGCACCTTCTTCAACCCGGCCCTGGACAGCCAGACCTACGACGCCTTCCTCGGCCAGCCGCGCACCTACGGCGCGACCCTGCGCTTCAAATACTAGAACCGCCTCGCCGCAAGGCGGGTCGAACCAGCCGGCCGGGGGAAACCCCGGCCGGTTTTGTTTTGGGCGTGCCTGCGCTGGGCCTTTCCTCCCGGACGCCCCGCATCCGGCGATCAGCCGCCGCGACCGACCACACCCTTCGTCGCCCGGATGGCCCAGCCGTCGGATCCCTCCCCGGCGACGGAGGGTTCATCAAAGCAGGCACAACCAAGGGCCACACGAACACAACGGGTTCTGCGAGGCGGTCCAGACGGCCTCCCTTCGGCCCCGATCCGTGCGGCGTTCGTCGCGATCCAGAAAGGGCCCGGCACGATATCGACGCCGACACGGCTCCGGTCCCGTCGTGTCCGTCTTGGCCTTCGTTGTGCCCGTTGTGATGAGCCTTCCGGCCGCGGCCCTCAGGCCATGCGGCTCTGGCGGCCGACGAAAAGGGGCGGCAACCTCACGGTCACCGCCCCCTTCGGGATGATCATCCGGCCCGGTGACTGGACCGCTATTCCGCCGGCTGCTTCCCGGCCTCGTCCATGTCACGTTGACCCTGGAACATCCGGGCCAGCTGCCGCTCCAGCCGGGCCTTTACCCCGTCAACCAGGCTGAACACGACCGGCACGAACAGCAGGCTGAGCCCGGTCGAGGTGATCAGCCCACCGATCACCGCCACGGCCATGGGCGAACGGAAGGCGGTGCCTTCCCCGATCGCCGCAGCGATCGGCAGCATCCCCAGCCCCATGGCCATCGTCGTCATGATGATCGGCCGCGCCCGCTTGTGGGCGGCATCCATCAGGGCATCGCGCCGGTTCATGCCCTGCTTCATGGCGATGATGGCATAGTCCACCAGCAGGATGGAGTTCTTGGCCGCGATCCCGGTCAGCATGATGATGCCGATCAGAGCCGGCATGGACAGGGATTTGCCCGTAAGCAACAAGCCCAGAAACGCCCCGCCGAACGACACAGGCAGGGCCGCCAGGATAACGATCGGATGGAAGAAGCTGCCGAACAGCAGCACCAGAACGACATACATCAGCAGGATGCCGGTCACGATGGCGAAGGCGAAGCCGGTCGCCAGTTCCTGATTGCTTTCGGCGTCGCCGGTCAGCTGCTGTGCCACGCCGTCCGGCAGGTTCTGCATTGAGGGCAGGGCATCGACCGCCTCGGTCGCGACGCTGAGCGGCACCCCGGCCAGTTCGGCGGAAATGGTGGCCACACGGCGGCGGTCCAGTCGTTCGATCTGGTTGGGTCCCGCCCCGAAGCTGATATCCGCCACGGCTGACAGCGGAACGGTTCCGCCGGACGCCGTCGGCACCTGCAGGTTCTCGATCACGCCCAGCTGGCTGCGAGCCTCCTCAGCCAGCATCACCCGGATCGGGATCTGGCGGTCGCCGAGATTGAATTTCGGCAGCAGCTGATCGGCGTCGCCGAGGGTGGCGACGCGGGCCGCTTGGCTGATGGCCGCCGCAGAGACACCCTGAAGCGCCGCCACATCGGCCTTGGGCGTGATCAGGATCTCGGGCCGGACCAGGGCTGAGGACGAGGCGACATTGGCCAGTTCAGGCAGGGCGCGCATTTCGCGCTCCACCCGGGCCGCGGCGATCTCCAGCTGGCGGGGATTGTCGCTGACCAAGGCGATGCTCATCAACCCGCTGCCGTCGCCGCCGGCCCCGAACTGGATGCGGGCCCCCGGAATGACCTTCAACTCGCGTCCGATCTCCTGCTCGAACTCTCGCTGGCTGAGCTTGCGGTCCCAGCGGCTGACCAGATTGATGGTCAGGTTCGCCCGGCGGACCTCTGCCGCCCCGCCGCCGCCGCCCGGGCCGAAGCTGACCGTGGCCGAGCCGATCGATGAGAAGACCGATTCGACCTCGGGGCGAGCCCTCAGAATCTCTGTCACCTGACGAACGGCCTCATCGGTCTGTTCCAGGGTGGTTCCGGGGGCCAGTTCGACCGTCGCATTGGAGCGCGAGATGTCCTCTGCCGGAATGAACTCGCCGGGCAGTTTGGACGCCAGAACCAGGGAGCCGATGAAGAAGGCCAGACCCATGCCCATGACCCACAGCCGGTGGTCCCTGAGCCGGAAAATGACCCGCCGCCGGAACCAGCCGCCGCGACCCGCAGCCCGGTCGGCGACCAGCCGCGGGTCCGTCGACGAGGACAGGCACCAGCTAAGGGCGGCGAGGAAGGGCTTCATCCATTTGGGATCGGGGTGTTCCTTGCCCTGATCGCGCTTGAGCAGATAGGCCGCCATGAGGGGCGTGATCGTTCGTGCGACCACCAGGGAAAAGCCGACACTGACGCAGGTCGCGATGGCGAAGGATTTGAAGAACTGACCGACCACGCCGGGCATGAAGCCTGTGGGCGCGAACACGGCGACCAGGGTCGCGGTCGTGGCGATCACGGCCAGGCCGATCTCGTCTGCGGCCTCCATGGCGGCGGGGTAGGGGGCCTTGCCGTCGCGGATGTGGCGGACGATGTTCTCGATCTCGACGATGGCGTCATCGACCAGAATCCCGATCGTCAGGGACAGGGCCAGCAGGGTCACCACATTCAGCGACTGGTTGGTCAGGTCCATGACCCAGAAGGTCGGGATCAGGGACAGCGGCATGGCCACCGCCGTGATAAAGGTCGCGCGCCAGTCCCGCAGGAAGATGAACACCACGGCGATGGCCAGCAGCGCCCCCAGAAGCAGGGTCTCGACCGAGGCATGGAAATTATTGATCACATCGGAGGTGATGTCCGACACCTTCTCGAAGGTGACATCGGCACGCTCGGCGTCCAGCGCCTCGATCGCCTCGATGGATTGGTGATAGACGTCGACCTCGGACGAGCCGATGGAACGGACGACGCCAAACCCGACCACTTCCTGACCATTGAAACGGGCCCGGCCGCGTTGCTCGGACCATTCGTCCACGACCTCGCCGAGGTCGCCCAGTCTGACGGTGCCGCTACTGACCGGGATCAGTGTGTCCCGCAGAGCCTCGACGGTCAGGGCCGAGCCGACCGTGCGTATGGCCTGTTCCTCGCCACCGATCTCGCCCCGGCCGCCGGGCAGGTTGGCATTCGACGCCCGCAGTTGCTGTGACACGGCTGCGGCCGTCACGCCCTGGGCGGCCAGCTTGCCCGGGTCCAGCTTGATGCGGATCTCCCGGCTGACGCCGCCGTCGCGATTGATCTGGCTGACGCCCTTCACCTGCAACAGGCGTTTGGAGACCGTATTGTCGACGAACCAGCTCAGTTCCTCAGGACTCATGCCGGGCGCGCGCACCACATAGTTCAGAATGGCCTGACCGGTGAATTCGATCCTCTGAACGACGGGTTCCTGGACATCGGCGGGCAGGTCCTGGCGCACGGCAGCGACGGCGTTGCGCACGTCATTGGTGGCCTTCTCCAGATCCACCCCCAGCTCGAACTCGACCAGGGTGGTCGAGGCGCTGTCCGTGACGGTGGAGCTGATTTTCCTCACCCGCCCGAGGCCGGCCAGGGAATCCTCCACCAGCCGCGTCACCTGGGTTTCCAGCTCGGTCGGAGCCGCTCCGGGCTGGACCACGGTGACCGCCACGATGGGCAGGTCGACGTCGGGGAAATTATTGGTTCTCAGATTGAAATAGCTGCTGATGCCCGCGACCGTCAGGACGACGAACAGCAGGACGATCGGAATCGGGTTCCGGATCGACCAGGATGAGATGTTGTTCAGGTTCATCGGCCGGCAGCCCCGGCCGGTTCAGCCGCAGGGGCGGCCCTTGCCGGGACCACCGTCACCACATCCCCTTCACCCAGGAAGCCGGCACCCTGGACCACGACCTGCCGGTTGGCTTCCAGACCGCTGACGACCTGGACCTGCGTTCCGTTCCGGACCCCCGTGGTGATCGGATTGAAATGCACGGCATTGCGGGCTCCGATCGTATAGACCCCGGCCTTGCCCTCGCGGAAAATGACGGCGTCAGACGGCACGACCACGGCAGGCTGGGGTCCCAGATCGATGGTCGCGCGCGCGAACATGCCGGGGCGCAGGCCGCTGCCGGGTGCCAGGGAAATGCGTGCGATCCCCAGACGGGTCTGGGCATTGACCTCGGGGGTCACGATCCGGACGCTGCCGGTCGCGCCGGCGGCCTGGTCGGAGACGATCGTCGCCGACATGCCGGCCCGCACCAGCCGCAGTTCGGCCTCGGGGATTTCGGCGTCCAGCTCCAGCCTCCCGTCACGCACCATACGGAACAGTTCCGAGCCCGGCTGGACGATCTGCCCCCGGGTGACGCTGCGGCTGCTGATCATCCCGGCCACCGGTGCCCGGATGCTGGTCTGGTCCAGCCGGGTGCGCGTCTCGCTCAGCGCGGCCTGGGCGGACGACAGCTGCGCCCGCGCCGAGCGCTGGTTCGCAATCGCCGTATCGAGGGAAGCCTGGCTCAGGAAGCCGCGTCCACGAAGTTCCTCGGCCCGGGCCAGGGCCGCGTCCTCACGCGCCGCATTGGCCTCGGCGCTGGCCACGCCGGCCTGCTGCTGGCGCAGCTGGGCCTGCAGGACCTCGTCGTTCAGCTTGACCAGCAACTGCCCCTGACGGACGTAGGTGCCCTCGTCGACATAGACGGCGATGGCTGTCAGGCCGCCGGTCTCGGCACCCACCGGCACCTCTTCCCAGGCGGACACCGTGCCCGACGCCGTCACGGTGCGAGGCTGGTTGACCAGGACGGCGGTTGCGGCCGTGACCGTCTGGCCCGCGCCCTGCGCCGCCGTGCCGGCCTTCTTGCCGGCCTCGTCTCCGCCGCAGGCCGCCAGGGTCAGGCCCAGGGCCACCATGGCCGCACAGGCCAGACTTTTCTGCACAATGTTTGCCACGTCGGGTCCTCATGGACGCCGCGGAGGGGGAGCCGCGCGTCTCGTGTCCGGGTCGCCCGTCCCGGGCGCCCCTGTCATCAGCTGTTGAATAGCGGTTTCGCGGCGGCTTCTCAAACGCGAAAACCGCCCTTACGGCGATGTAATCTGCTTCGGCCGGGCCGCGAAATGCTTCGGGAGCGGCGCGCGCGTTGGCGATCCGGCCCTGCCGTGCTACCGGCGCGGCCATGACGACCCCTCCCATCGAACGCATCCGAAACTTCAGTGTGGTGGCCCACATTGACCACGGCAAATCCACCCTGTCCGACCGGCTGATCCAGTTCACCGGCGGGCTGACCGCGCGCGAGATGTCGGCGCAGGTTCTCGATTCCATGGATATCGAGAAGGAGCGGGGCATTACCATCAAGGCCCAGACGGTGCGCCTGAACTACCGGGCCAAGGACGGGCTCGACTACGTCCTGAACCTGATGGACACCCCCGGCCACGTCGACTTCGCCTATGAGGTCTCGCGCTCCCTGGCCGCCTGCGAAGGCAGCCTGCTGGTCGTGGACGCCTCCCAGGGCGTCGAGGCCCAGACCCTGGCCAATGTCTACCAGGCCATCGACAACAATCATGAGATCGTGCCGGTCCTGAACAAGATCGACCTGCCCGCCGCCGAGCCTGACCGGGTGCGTCAGCAGATCGAGGACGTCATCGGCCTCGACGCCTCCGACGCCGTCCTGTGCAGCGCCAAGTCCGGCCTCGGCATCGAGGAGGTGCTCGAGGCCATCGTCACCCGCCTGCCGGCCCCCAAGGGCGACCCCGATGCCCCGCTCAAGGCCCTGCTGGTCGACGCCTGGTACGACCCCTACCTCGGCGTCGTCGTTCTCGTCCGGGTCTTCGACGGCAAGCTGAAGACCGGCCAGCGCGTCAAGATGATGCAGAACGGCTCGACCCATCTGATCGACCGGGTCGGCGTCTTCCTGCCCAAGAACACCCCGGTCGACGAACTGGGCCCCGGCGAGGTCGGCTTCATCACCGCCCAGATCAAGGAGGTCGCCCACGCTGCCGTCGGCGACACCATCACCGACGAGAAAAAGCCCACCGCCGAACCGCTCAAGGGGTTCAAGGACGTCCAGTCGGTGGTCTTCTGCGGCCTCTTCCCGGTCGACGCCGCCGATTTCGAGGACCTGCGCGCCGCCATCGGCCGCCTGCGACTGAACGACGCCAGCTTCACCTTCGAGATGGAATCCAGCGCCGCCCTCGGCTTCGGCTTCCGCTGCGGCTTCCTCGGCCTGCTGCACCTCGAGATCATCCAGGAACGCCTCAGCCGCGAGTTCAACCTCGACCTGATCGCGACGGCCCCCAGCGTGGTCTACAAGATCGGCCTGCGCGACGGCTCCGAGATCGAGCTGCACAACCCCGCCGACCTGCCCGACGTCATGCAGATCCTGGAAATCTCCGAGCCCTGGATCAAGGCCACCATCCTGACCCCCGACGAATACCTCGGCGGCGTCATCAAGCTCTGCCAGGACCGTCGCGGCTCACAGGTCGAGCTGTCCTACGTCGGCTCCCGCGCCCTGGTGGTCTATGAGCTGCCGCTGAACGAGGTCGTCTTCGACTTCTACGACCGCCTCAAATCCATCTCCAAGGGCTATGCCTCGTTCGACTATGAGCTCAGCGAGTACAAGGTCGGCGACCTTGTGAAGATGAATATCCTCGTCAATGCCGAGCCGGTCGACGCCCTCAGCATGCTGGTCCACCGCGGCCGGGCCGAGATGCGCGGCCGCTCCATGGTCGAGAAGATGAAGGAGCTGATCCCGCCCCATCTGTTCGTCATCCCGATCCAGGCGGCCATCGGCGGCAAGATCATCGCCCGCGAAACCGTCCGCGCCCTGCGCAAGGACGTGACCTCCAAATGCTACGGCGGCGACGCCACCCGCAAGAAGAAGCTGCTCGAGAAGCAGAAGGCCGGCAAGAAACGCATGCGCCAGTTCGGCAAGGTGGAGATCCCGCAGGAGGCCTTCATTGCCGCGCTCAAGATGGATGATGATTGAGGCTCAGGTCCCTTGTTTCAGCGCCGCTGCCTTGTCATCCCCGACGAAGCGAAGCGAAGATCGTTCTTTTGTCATCCCCGACGAAGCGAAGCGGAGATCGGGGACGATGCGCACCCCTCTCCGGTTCCTCCCGGACAGCCCGCTTGGGCTGAGCCGGGAGACGGGTGGTGGCCGGTTCGTGCGTTTGGGCTCCCATCCGGTGGACAGGCCTTCAGCGCCCGTGCGGCGGCGGCCCTTCTCCCGGCTCAGCCCAGGCGGGCTGTCCGGGAGGGATGCCGGGGTGCACAGGCCCGTCCCCGATCTTCGCTTCGCTTCGTCGGGGATGACAAAAGAACACTCTCCGCTTCGCTTCGTCGGGGATGACAAAAGAACACTCTCCGCTTCGCTTCGTCGGAGATGACGAGCAACACCCCCGATTGACGCCGCCCTCCCGCTCCCCTCTTGTGACCGACCCTTCGATTCCGAGCCCATCCCATGACCGACGCCGCCAGCCCCATCACCTTCACCGACAATCCGCTGAACCCGCTGGAGGAGCTGCTCTACACCGGCCTGGCCGACCCGACCCAGATGGGCGCCTTCGAGCGGATCATGCTCGAGGCCGACCTCTATGCCGTGCCCGAGGCCGACAGCCCCGGCGGCACCCCCGGCGATGACGGTGCGAAAGTCCTGCGCCCGGGCGAGCAGCTGATCCTGCGCGGCGTCGTCCTGAATGACGGCCGCAACACCGTGACCCTGTTCACCGACCCGACCCGCGTCGTCCAGATGTTCGGCGAGGACACCCGGATTCTGGCCATGCAGGGCCGCAAGCTGCTGGAGATGCTCCAGGACACGGTGATCCTGCTCAACCCCGCCGACGGCAAGGGGCTGATGATGGAGCCCGACCAGATCAAGGCGGTGCTCGGCCATGCGCCGGTCCGCCCGCTGGTCCGCCCCTCGGGCCGCGTCGAACTGCATGCGGTCGAGCCCGAGAACGAGCCGGTCGTCATGACCGAGGCCCTGCGCGACGCCTTCCAGCCCCCCATGGTCGAGGCCATCTGGGTCGCCCGCGCCGTCTGGCCCGACATCGGCCAGATCGGCTGGTTCGCCGACGTCCGCAGCCACGGCCCCGCCGACGAGATCACCGCCCTCGTCCAGCGCGCCGTCCGCGGCCTCAAATTCGGGACGGAGACGCTGGATGTCTCGGTCACCAAGCCGGGCGGCAAGGACGGGGTCGGGGTGAAGGTGGTCTGAGGGGGGCTATCCCACCCTCGCCCGCCAAGTCTCCGCTTCCAGTGTTACAGCTTCTTCGAGTGGCGGCTTCAGCTTGAAGAGGCGCGGAGCCCGAGCGACTTCATACAGGCGGTACAGCCGGAAGTGTTCGGGGCGTTCGTGCGCCAGAGAGAGCTCGTTGCGGGTCAAAAAGAACGGCGTTGAACGCACGCCCTGCGTGGTCTTCACCTCGATCAGCCGGTCGTTGCCCTGCCGGTCGTAGGAGTGGATGTCATAGCCGGCGCCATCGCCGTCTTCCTGCGCCACCCAGCGAACTTTGGAGGCGAGGTCCTTCCGATCCAGCTTCTCCAGCCTACGGCGTTCAAAATCCACGATCAGAGCCTCGCCAGCCTTGCCGAGGGAGCGGTTGCGGAAGTCCCGTGCGACCGGGTCGAATTTCCTCACCAAACGCTCAAGGCCGTCTGGCCGAATCTGGCGGGGTTTGCCCGGTGGCGGCGGCGTCTCATCGACGAAGATCGCGGGAAGCTCGGAGAGACCAGCCGCCGCCGACTGCGATTGCCCATCCTGCCGCCAGCGCGGCGCAAGGGCATCGCCGGTCAGGGCCGCAGGGTGTGCGATCAGATAGCGTTCGATCGTCCGGCCGAGAGCGTCCTGAAAATTGGAGAAAGGCTTGTAGCCGTCGATGGTCGGCAGACCGAGTTCGACCAGCACCGCCGAGATGTTCATGTGCTTGCGCTCGACGGACCCCGCTGTGCGCCCGATCTTTTCGCGTAGTGCGGCATTGTGGTGGGACTTGACGTAGGGCCGCCCCGCAAGTTCGTCGGCGAGCATCGCGAAATAGTCCGCCACAATGGCGTCTAGCTCCTCTGCGTTCCAGTCGCTTCCTATTCTAGATTGGTCCGCCACGGCACCTCCACCTACCCCAGGTTAGGCTGCTTGTATGGCTTTGCGCCACCCCATTATCGGACTGCCGAGATACAACCTATCCTGGCATTTCGTTAGGCCTTATGCTCCAGCTTCGACGGTTCCAGGAAGAAGGATCAGAGGCTGCGTCGGGATGGATTTGTCTTACAGAACATCGCGGGAGCCGATGCGCGTCCTCGTCGCCTGCGAATACAGCGGCACGGTCCGCAACGCCTTCCTCGACCTCGGCCATGATGCGTGGTCGTGCGATCTCCTGCCCAGCGAGGACGGGTCCAACCGCCATATCATCGGCGATGCGCGCGACCTCCTGAACGACGGCTGGGACCTGCTGATGGTCGCCCACCCGCCCTGCACGCGCCTGTGCAATTCGGGCGTCCGTTGGCTGACCATGCCGCCGCCGGGCAAGACGCGCGAGCAGATGTGGGCCGAGTTGGACGAAGGGGCGGCCCTGTTTTCCGACTTCTGGAACGCACCGATCGAGCGGATCGCCATCGAGAACCCCGTGATGCACAAACACGCCAAGGCTCGCATCGTGAATTTCGAGGACTTCGCCCAGAGCATCCAGCCTTGGCAGTTCGGCCACGGCGAAACCAAGCGAACCTGCCTCTGGCTCAAGAACCTGCCGCCCCTCGTGCCGACAGAGGTTGTCAGCGGTCGCGATCCTCGGGTGCATCACATGCCGCCATCTCCGGACCGCTGGAAAGAACGGTCGCGGTTCTTCCCCGGTATCGCTAAGGCGATGGCTCACCAGTGGAGCGCAGTCGTGGGGGCTTAACGAGGAGCCATTGCGTTCATCGGCCACGGCCAGCAATGCCCGCTATGCGCCGTTTGCCTAATGACTGCTATCGACCCGTTGCGGACCCTCGCATGTTCGGGCACCGTCAATTCGAGAACCCTGTTCTTCCAGCCAGCAGGTGCGGCTTTAAGGGCGGGGGCTTGTCAATTGCAACTCGCGGCGGATCCCTTTGAAGAAATCAACGTCAGTAGGATCTTGTATTTGCTTGGGTCTGCTAGTGGCTTTGACCCAAGCGTTGCCAGCAACGGCCGCACAGCATCCGACAGCTTCTCCACCGGATGCAGCGGCGACCTACGTAACGCTGGAGCGCAATGGCGTCGACAAGTTTCTGTCGGGCAATCTCCCTGAGGCAGAGTCCAGTTTTCGAAGGGCCGCAACCGCACGCCGCGAAGTTCAGGGCGCTTCACATACAGACGTTGCCTTCAGCTTAGAGTTGGCTGCTTGGTCAATATATGGTCAAGGGCGTCCCGAAGAAGCCCGGGCAATGCTTCAAGAGGCCCTCGCGCTATGTCCTAGAGATGACTGGAGGCTAAAAGGCCTAGAATTGCTCTCAAAGCGGCCAACTTCTTCTCCATCAAGTCCGGACATAACGTTTGGTCTAGAGGGCTTGTGGGCAGTCTTAAGAAGGCAACACCAACCAGAAAGGGAATATTTGGCAGCACTTGCTACGAAAAATTCATATCAGAATCTTTTCCCCGAATATCAACCAGACATTGACCTAGCAACTTTTAACTTGGCTATGTCTGTTTTCAATCTAGAAACATCTCGCCATGTTTATGTTAATGAGCTGACAACTATGCGAAACAGTTCTCAGAAGGGATATTTGGCGCTAATTTTATATCACATGGCTATGAGATCGAAAGAGTTTGGCGATTTAGCTCATACCACAGAAATATTCGATGAATACATTTTAGTTAGAAGTAACAGAGGTTACATTGATGACGAGTTGCTTGATGCTGCCGATTTTTATCATTCTGTCGAACGATATGATGAAGTGGGCAACCTCCTGAGAGACCCTCCATTAGATCGATACTATCCGCGCAGGACCGCGGGAGAGTTAAGTTTTCGGCGGGCGATGCTGGCGGCTCGAATCGGCCATATCGACGCAGCCGAAGACTATGTGTCTCAATCCATAGCAGAGGCGCTAGCCCGCGAAGGCGGCTTGAGTCAGTCAAGCCCGCAAAGAGTTGGACGTTCGAGTCGTTACACTGAGAGTATGGCTTTAGCAGGCGCGATCGCACTTGAGGCTGGCCAATACAGAAAAGCTGTTGCTCGTCTTTTCGCGGCCGGCAACTCGGCGTTAGAGAGAACGTTAGCGCGGGTCCATTTGGAACCTGAAGTTAGAGCCGATTTTTTGCATTTTGCGTTCACTCACCGAGATGGTGTGGTTGCCTCTTGGCTGGCGTATCAGGAGCAGCCCGACACGGCCACGCAGTTGTTAGCTGACCGGCTCTCAATACCCCCGCTTCCGTCGCGTCTAGAGAGACAGCCACCCCAGCCTGAAATGGGCAGCTGTTGGCATGAGGGCCGCTAACCACCCATAGCCGCCGTTTAGAGCGTCTGCTTTACGGTCGGCACCTATGACGCTCCGCTCACAATCCGCGAACCCATAGTCGGGTTCACCCGAAAATCCCCCGCCCTTCCAACGCCCTGCAACTTTCTCAAACTGTTTCATTAGTCGCCCTCGGGCCGCCCCCATAATTCGCTCAACCCGTCGGTGGGGAGGGCGTCGGATCCAACGCCTCGATGTCGGCGGGCTGTGGTCGAGCGAAGAAGCCCGGGGGACGGATACTCCGGGGGACCTTGCGGGGGTCGATGGATGGCACCCGCCTGCTCGTCGCGCGCTTCCCGCGCGGACCGCTGACGCTGGTCGTCATGTCCGCTGCGCTGCGTCGTCCGCAAGGGCGACGGGGTGATCCGGTAAGGCCCGAAGCAAGGGCCGCCAGCCGGAGGGCGCGTGGAAAACGGCCGCGCGGGGCAGGTCTGCTTCGTCGAAACGGTATGTGAAACTTGCACCGGGCGAAGCCCGGCCGCCCCGCGCCCTCCCCACCCGCCTGGAAACAGGCGGTGCAGAGTCATGCGCGATCGTTCTCCATCCCCCCTCGGGGGAGGGTCGTCGGCGCGCAGCGCCGACGGGGTGGGGAGGACTCGGCGAAACATCCACCGGCGCTCCCCTCGCCGAACCGCCCCCACCCGGTCGCTGCGCGACCACCCTCCCCCTCCGGGGGAGGGAGATCAGGGAGACTTCCTTTTGAGATCCAAACCTCGACCCGACGCCCGCCCCGCCCCCGAACCACCGGCACCCCCCGACCGGATCGACCTCGTCGCCCCGGCCCCCGCCGATGACCCCGAGGCCGTCGATCCCGCCGCCCTGGCGCGGGCGGCGACGCTGGCCTCGGGGCGGGCGATGAAGGCGCGGCAGTGGACCGAGGCCAGGGCGCTGGCCGGGCTGGCCGAGAGCTATGCGCGGCTGGGCGAGCGGGCGCGGGGCGGGGGGCAGACGATCGAGACCCTGGACCTGGCCCTGATCTTCGAGGTGCTGGCCGACGACCACGGCGTGGCGGCGCGGCGGCTGGCGCTGAACCCCGACCGGCGCGACGATCCGGACCGGGCCATCAAGGAAGAGTATCAGCGACGGCTGGCGGAGGTGCGGCAGGACCAGACCCATCATCACATGGCCATGGTCCGCCGCATTCACGCGGCAGAGGCGCAGATCCGGGCGCTGGGCGGCACGGTTGAGGTCTCGCAATCCAGCTTTGACGCCATGGCCGAGGCGCGGGACTGGCTGCTGTCGGCGACGGAGGACCTGGAAGATGTGACCGTCACCCCCAGCCCGCCGCGCGGCGATCCGTGGAAGGTCGGGATGTGATCCTCCGCAAGTCCATCCCCCCGCTATCGTCATCCTGCGGCAAGCCGCGCCTTCGCGGCGCAGACCGGAGGACCCAGCGGCGCCGAAGGCGATCTGTTCAGGCAGGGTGTCCGCGACAGTGTCGCGCGCTCGCGCGCCTCCCCCGGTCCGAGCTTCGCTCGGCCGAAGGATGGCGAGGGGTTCCGGGTCTCCGATCCGCTGCGCGTCTCTCCGCCCGGAATGACGAAAGCCGGGCGTGATGGTGCGACGCGCGGCCCAACCTCACCGCTTGCGGAACCGCGTCGCCTCCGCCTTCAGGTTCGAGCCCCAGTCGGTGACCGGCTGGTCCGGTTCGGCCCGGAAGGGGAGTTCGCCGGCGACGCCGCGCATCGCCAGCGCCAGCGGCAGGGCCCAGTGCGCCAGCATCCGCAGGGGTTTGCGGCGCGTATCGAGGACGTCCCAGCCCTCGGCGGCAAAGGCCTCGGCCATGTCGGCGGGGTCGAGGCGTTCGATGGCGTCCCAGTCGGCGGGGCGGGTGACGGCGGCGGCCTCGTCCGGGGTCAGGCCGAAGGCGGCGCGGGCGGTCTCGTCGATGGCTTCGGCGATCTCGGGGAAGTCATACAGTTCGTCCGGATCGGCGGCCCGCGGCTTCATCAGCGCCTTCAGTTCGAGGGCGTCGATCCCGGGCAGGTCGATCAGGCGGCGCAGGGTGGGGGTATCGGTCATGGCTCAGAACCTTACCACAGTCCGCACCGCGCGGCCGTCGGCCAGGGCGTCGAAGGCGGCATTGATGTCGGCCGGCGCGATGGTGCCGCTCAGCAGCCGGTCGACCGGCAGCCGCCCCTGCCGGAACAGGGCGATGAAGCGGGGGATGTCGCGGGCGGGGACGCAGGTGCCGATATACGACCCCTTCAGGGTCCGCTCCTCGGCCACCAGCTGGACGATATTGACCGCCAGCGCCGCCTCTGGCGGGGGCAGGCCCGCCGTGACCGTGGTGCCGCCGCGCCGGGTCATCCGCCAGGCGGCCTCGAGGGCGGCGGCCGCGCCGGCCATTTCGAAGACGAAATCGGCCCCTCCGCCGGTCAGGCTGCGCACCTGTTCGACGGCATCGGGATCGGCGGCGTTGACGGTCTGGACCGGCCCGAGGCTGCGGGCCAGCGCCAGCTTCTCCTCGCTCAGGTCCACGGCGATCACCGGACTGGCCCCCGCCGCCAGGGCGCCGAGCACCGAGGACAGGCCGACGCCGCCGAGGCCGATCACGGCGACCGACTGGCCCGCCCGGACCTGCGCCGTATTCACCACCGCCCCCACGCCGGTCAGGACGGCACAGCCGAACAGGGCCGCATGCTCGAACGGCAGGTCGCGATCGACCTTCACCAGCGACCGCCGCGAGACCACCGCATGGCCCGCAAAGGCGGAGCAGCCGAGATGATGGTTCAGGTCTCCCGCCGCATCATGGAGGCGCCGCCCGCCGGCCAGCAGCTCGCCCTTGCCATTGGCCGCGGCACCCGGCTCGCACAGGGCCGGCCGCCCCCCGGCGCAGGGATCGCAATGGCCGCAAGAGGGCATGAAGACCATGACGACATGATCGCCGACGGCGAGATCGGTCACCCCGGGCCCCAGCGCCTCGACCACCCCCGCCGCCTCATGGCCCAGCGCCATCGGCAGCGGCCGGGGCCGGTCGCCGTTGATGACGCTGAGATCGGAATGGCACAGGCCCGCAGCCTTGATGGCAACGCGCACCTCGTCCCGGCCGGGCGGATCCAGCGTCACCGTCTCCAGCGACAGCGGCCGGCTGTCGGCATAGGGGCGGGCGGCGCCCGTGGCTCTCAGAACGGCGGCGGTGGTCTGCATGAAGCGCAGGCTAGGCGCTTGACGCCGCCTTCGCCAAGCCCAAGGCTGGGAACTCAATCAGGCGCGTCAATCGCGCTCAAGCAGCGAGCGACCGCGTCGCGAGCGTTAGCGCCCCAGGGGAGATTTGATGACTGGCACCATCGAACGGACGAAACGCGGCGACTACCGCCGGTTCCAGGCCATATCCACGCGCTGGATGGACAATGACGTCTACGGCCATGTGAACAATGTCGTCTACTATTCCTGGTTCGACACGGCGGTGAACCGGCTGCTGGTCGTCAACGGCCTGATCGACATCAACGCCGGCAAGACCATCGGCCTGGTGGTCGAAACCGGCTGCCGCTATTTCTCCCCGACCGCCTTTCCGGACGAGATCGAGGCCGGGGTGCGCGTCGCCCACGTCGGCACCAGCTCCGTCCGCTACGAAATCGGCCTGTTCCGCAACAATGAGCAGGAGGCCGCCGCCGTCGGCTATTTCGTCCACGTCTATGTCGACCGCGACTCCAAACGCCCGGTGCCCGTGGACGACAAGATGCGGGGGTTTCTGGAGAGTTTGAAAGCCTAGTCGTCCAGCCGCCCCATCAGCGCCAGCGCACCGACCGCGGTCAGCACACCCAGCGCAAAGGCACCGATGATGGCACCGGTGGCGACGGCGGTCGGAACGGTGACGGGGCGGGTCTCGTACCATTCCACGATATCGGCCTCGTCGAGGTCGTCTTCGGCAAAGGCTTCGGCGTGATAGATGGCGTCTTCAGCGATCATGGCGGGGCTCCGTCCTTCGGTTGGAAATCCTGTAGCGCAGCAGAGGTTCCTGAACCGTGACACCGCCGCCGCCATCCGCTAGATGCCCGGCCAGATCATTTCGACCGCGCTCAAGCAGCGAGCCGCCGCGCGGCGAGCGTTAGCGCCCACCAAGAGATCCCACCCATGGCCGGCCATTCCAAATTCAAGAACATCATGCACCGCAAGGGGCGCGCCGATGCGCAGCGCTCCAAACTGTTCTCGAAACTGTCCCGCGACATCACTGTGGCTGCCAAGCTGGGCATGCCCGATCCGGCCATGAACCCGCGCCTGCGACTGGCCGTGAACAACGCCAAGGCCGAGAGCCTGCCCCGCGACGTGATCCAGCGCGCCATCAACAAGGCCGCAGGCGGCGACGTCGATATGATGGAAGAGGTTCGCTACGAGGGCCGGGGCCCCGGCGGCGTCGGCATCATCGTCGAGGCCCTGACCGACAACCGCAACCGCGCTGCCTCCAACATCGGCGCGGCGTTCAAGAAGAACGGCGGGGCCCTGAGCGAGATGAACTCGGTCGCCTTCATGTGGAACCGCGTGGGCCGGATCATCTATCCCGCCGAGGCCGGCAGCGAGGACGCCGTCATGGAGGCCGCCATCGAAGCCGGCGCCCAGGACGTGGAGAGCGACCTGGTCAAGCCTGACATCTATGAGGACGCCCCGGGCCACACCATCTGGACCACCTTCGAGGACCTCAATGAGGTCGCCGAGGCCCTGTCGAAAATCCTCGGCGATGCCAAATCCACCGCCCTGGTCTGGCGCCCGCAGACCGAGGTTGCCGTCACCGGCGAGGCGGTCGGCACCCTGATGAAGCTGCTCGATGCCCTGCACGCCGAGGATGACGTCCAGAATGTCTATTCGAACGAGGACATCTCGGACGAAGACATGGAAAAATACGCCGGCTGATAATCGACCTGCAGCCGAAGGCGGCGCGGACCTGCATCGGTCCGCTGCGTCTTCCGCGCAGTCCCTCCGGCCGTGGTCATTGTTCGTCAACCTCGTTTGGGGCATGAATGGAACGAATGACGAACGAAACGACTCGAATCCTGGGGCTGGACCCTGGCCTGCGCCGCACCGGCTGGGGCGTTGTGGCCTCCGAAGGCGCGCGCCTTCGCTGGATCGCCCACGGCGTCATCGCCCCGCCCGAGTCCGCGCCCTTCAGCGAGCGGCTGCTGTTCCTGCTCGAGGCCGTCGGCGAGGTCTGCGCCGCCCATGACTGCGACGAGGCGGCGATCGAGGAGGTTTTCGTCAATATGAACCCGGTCTCGACGCTGAAGCTGGGCCATGCCCGGGCGGCGGTCATGCTGGCGCCGGCGCGGCACGGGCTGTCGGTCGCGGAATACTCGCCGAACCTGATCAAGAAGGCGGTGGTCGGTGCCGGGCACGCCGACAAGACCCAGATCGCCTTCATGGTGAAACGGCTGCTCCCGGCCGCCGGGGATGTGAAGGCGGACGCCGCCGATGCCTTGGCCGTGGCCATCACCCATGCGCAGATGCGCAAGCGGGCCTTGCTCACAACGCTGAAGGGGGCGGCATGATCGGTCGTCTCAGGGGCGTGCTGGCCGAGGTCGAGGCGGATCACTGCCTCATCGACTGCGCCGGGGTGGGCTATGTGGTGGCGTGCGGGGCGCGAACCCTGGGGCGACTGCCGGCCCCGGGCGACGAGGCAACCTTGCATATCGAGTCGAACTGGAACGCCGAGAGCGGGCCGCGCCTTTACGGCTTCCTGACCCGCGACGAGCGGCGGGCCTTTACCTCCCTGACCGCCATCCAGGGCGTGGGCCCCAAGGCGGCCCTGTCGGTTCTGGACGTGTTGCCGCCCGGAGAGCTGGCGGCGGCGGTGGCGCGCGAGGACAAGGCGGCTGTGGCGCGGGCCAATGGCGTCGGACCAAAGCTGGCCCTGCGCATCGTCACCGAGCTGAAGGGCAAGCCTCTGGGGGACGCCTCCTTCACGCCGAGCGCGCCCGGCCTCCATGTCGAGATTGCATCGCCAAAGCCATCGGTCACCGGTGAGGCCGTTTCGGCCCTGCTCGGTCTGGGCGTGGCCGAGGTCAATGCCCGCCGCGCTGTCGATCAAGCCCTGATCCGGCTGGGCGATGAGGCCGATCTGTCGGCGGTCATCCGCGCGGCGCTTCAGGAGCTCGGGCGTTGAGCGAGGACCGGATCATCTCGGGCCAGTCTGCGCCGGGCGAATCCCACGACCGCGCCCTGAGGCCGCAGACCCTGTCGGAATTCGTCGGTCAGGAGCAGGCCAAGGGCAATCTGAAGGTCTTCATCGACGCCGCGCGGGGCCGGGGCGAGTCGCTCGACCATGTCCTGCTTTTCGGACCACCCGGTCTGGGCAAGACGACGCTGGCGCAGATCGTGGCGCGCGAGCTCGGCGTAGGCTTCCGCGCGACCTCCGGGCCGATCCTGGCCAAGGCGGGGGATCTGGCGGCCATCCTGACCAATCTCGAACCGCGCGATGTGCTTTTCATCGACGAGATCCACCGGCTTGCTCCGACGGTCGAGGAGATCCTCTACCCGGCCATGGAGGACCATGTGCTGGACCTGATCATCGGCGAGGGGCCGTCGGCGCGGTCGGTGCGCATCGATCTGGCCCCCTTCACCTTAGTTGGAGCGACGACACGGGCGGGGCTGCTGGCCACACCCCTGCGGGACCGGTTCGGCATTCCGCTGCGGCTGGAATTCTACACGCCCGAGGAGCTGGTCCGGGTCATCACCGGGGCTGCGCGCAAGATGGGTGTCGGCATCAGTGACGAGGGTGCGCGCGAGATCGCCAGCCGCTCACGGGGCACGCCGCGCGTGGCCGGGCGGCTGCTGCGCCGGGTGCGGGATTTTACTGAGGCCGAAGGCTCGCCGGTGATCGACCGGCTGGCGGCGGCGCGGGCGCTGGCGCGGCTGGAGGTCGATGAGGCGGGGCTGGACAGCCTGGATCGCCGTTTCCTCAAGGCCCTGATCGAGAACTACGGCGGCGGGCCGGTCGGCATGGATACGCTGGCGGCGGCCATCGCCGAGGCGCGCGATGCGGTCGAGGACGTGATCGAACCCTATCTGCTGCAACAGGGCTTCATCCAGCGGACGCCGCGTGGACGGATGGCCTGTGCGCGCGCCTATGAGCATCTGGGTCTGGCCGAACCACCCAAGGGTCCGGATCCCGGTGGACTGTTTGGCGGCAAATAGGGTTCACCTCGGGCGCGAACCCCGTCATGCTTGGGCTCGAAGGAGACGGTATGGCGCGAAAGGCGATCCGGACAGAGCGGCTGATCGCGGTGCTGGGCATCGTGGCGCTGGTACTTGGTGCCGTGGCAGTCTGGCTGACCACACGTGGCTCGGGTCCGGACTTCGTCCAGGAGCCGCCGGCCAAACGGGTGCTGCGGCAGGCCCGCGAACAGCTGGGACCCGGAGCCGAAGTACAACTGATCGAGCCGGGACGGGGACGGGTGGTCTGCGGCTATATCGCAGCCGGCCGTCGCGGGCGGGCTGTCGGGTTCATCTCGCGTCCGAACCGTATGCTGCTGAGCCAGGATCCGCTGAACGGCGAGTTCCGCGCCATGATAAGCGCCGACTGCCCCGATTTTCCGGAACCGCCGACCAACCAGCCGGTTGTGAGCCGGCCATGATAGACAGTCCAACCGCTGGCCGGTTCGAGGGTCGTGAGCATCGTCTGCCGGTCCGGGTCTACTACGAGGACACAGACTTCACGGGCCTCGTCTATCACGCCAACTATGTCCGCTATTTCGAGCGGGGGCGGTCGGATGCCCTGCGCCTTATGGGCATCGGCCATGCCGAACTGCTGGATGGCGACACGCCGATGGCCTTCGTGGTCTCGAAGATGGAGCTGCGGTTCCTCAAGCCCGCCCGGATCGACGACGCGCTGGTGGTGCGGACTCACTATGATGCGGTGAAGGGGCCGCGCCTGTTGATTTCCCAAGCGATCACGCGCGGCGATGACCTTCTGTGCCGGGCCGCGGTCGAGGTCGTCTGTATCCATATAGACGGCCGGCCCCGGAGGCCGGGCCCCATTCTTCGCGAACAACTCGCGCCATGGCTGGCGCGTGAAGCCTGACCATTTCCTCCGCCTGTCACGTGCAGACAGGTGACGACGCGGTCACTCCTCGCTAGACCCGGGCCGGATCGCCACACAACCGCCACGCCCGTCCGGTGCACAGTGGTCGGAGAGACGGAAGGACGCTGAATGACCACCGCCACTGAAGCTTCGATGATCAACCCGGTCGCCCTGTTTCTGGAGGCCGATATCGTTGTGCAGGCGATCATGATCGGCCTTGCCATCGCCTCCTTGTGGTCGTGGGCCGTGATCGCCGACAAGGCGATGCGGTTCAGCGCGCTGAACCGCTTGGCCAACACCTTTGAGGCTGCGGTCGGCTCGGGCCGGTCGCTGGAGGATATCGCCGCCCAGGCTGGGCCAAACCCCGAGCATCCTTTGCCGCGAATGCTGGTTATCGCGCTCGCTGATTGGCGCGAGGCACGTACGCGCGGCCCGCTGACCGAGAACCAGGCCAATCTTCTGATGTCGCGCATTGACCGGGCGCTGGACAGCCTGATCGCCCGCGAGAGCCAGCGGGTTGAAAATGGTCTGGGCGTACTGTCGGTGGTGGCCACATCCTCGCCCTTCGTCGGCCTGTTCGGGACGGTCTGGGGCATTATGAATGCCTTCGGGGCCATCGCCTTGTCGGGCAATACCAATCTCGCGACGGTGGCACCTGCCATCTCCGAGGCCCTGTTCGCCACGGCCCTCGGACTGGCGGCGGCGATTCCGGCCTATATCGCCTACAACAAGTTTTCGATCGATGCGGGCAAGTTCACGGGGCGGCTGGAAAGCTTCGCCGATGATCTGCAGGCTGCGGTGGCACGCCGTCTGGGTGGGTCGTCCGGCGGCACCGCGCCGCAGACCACCCGGGAGCTCTGAGCATGGCCCTGGCAGGAGGTAGCGGCGGCGGACATGTCCGCGGCCGGAGACGGCCGCGAAAGCAGCCGCTGAGTGAGATCAATGTCACCCCGCTTGTCGATGTGATGCTGGTACTGCTGATCATCTTCATGGTCTCGGCCCCCTTGCTGAATGTGGCGGTGCCGGTTGAACTGCCCAAGACGGACGCCAGTGCGGTCGACGCCTCGGATGATCCGGTTGTCATCTCGATCAAGCGCGACGGTGCCATCTATGTCGGCGAGCGGGAGGTCAGTTTTGACCGCCTTGTGCTGACGGTGGCGGAAGAGGGCGGCACAGGCGCCCGAGAAAAGCCCGTGTCCGTGCGAGGTGACGGCCGCGCCCCGTATCAGGCCGTAGCCCGCGTCATGGCGCGGTTGTCCTCGGCGGGGTTCACAAAGCTCAACCTGATCACCGACACCGCCGGCGGCGCTCCAACGGACGTGGAGGGCTGACGCCTTGGAGCGGCCCGGGTCCTCACTGCTGGCCTCCATCGCCGTCCACGGGGCGGTGGTTCTGGCCGTGGTCGGTTACGGAATGCTGGGCCTTACGCGCGCGCCGCTGGATGTCGAAAACGCTGTGCCGGTGTCGATCATCTCCGAGACCGTCATCGAGGCCGCCGCGCCTGACAATCCCGACGATGAGCTGGTGACGGAGGACGCCGCCACGGCACCAGTCGCGCCGACGCCGCCCGAACCGGTCCCGCCGCCCTTGCCTGCGCCGGCACCGGTCAAGAAGGCGACGCCTCCTCGCCCGACGCCCCCCCGAACCACACCGCCGCCTCGGCCCCAGCCGGCGCGTCCGACTCCGCCGCGCGAACCCACACTGGATCTGGACTCCCTCGCCGGTCCGCCGCGCCCCGGACCGCGCCCGGGACCGCGCCCGCCGACGGG
>VYLK01000095.1_pt1 | contig 41326 bp, 34 predicted proteins | sample 5114321 | NCBI WGS metagenome assembly VYLK01 (sample SAMN12291792, study PRJNA351875) | freshwater metagenome | isolation source: freshwater lake | place: USA: Michigan, MSU2 Lake | collected 2011-08-16
ACTTCGCCACCGACGCGATCAATCTTACGGGCAACGAGTTTGCGCAGACCATGTACGGCAATGCCGGCAGCAACACGCTCGATGGCGGCGGCGGTGCCGATAGACTGATTGGTACCGAGGGTGACGACAGCTACTTCGTGGACGCGGATGACGTGGTAACGGAGGCCGAAGGCGGCGGTGCCGACAGCGTCTACGCCCGCGCGAGCTACCAGTTGGGGGCGGGGGTCCATGTCGAGGTGCTGGCCACGGCCAACGATCTGGCGGCCGACGCCCTGGACCTGACGGGCAATGAGCTGAACAACCGAATCTACGGCAACGCGGGACGCAATGTCCTGGCGGGCGGAGCGGGCGACGACCTGCTGGCCGGGGGCGCGGGAGCAGACGTCCTGTGTGGCGGCGAAGGCCTGGACACGCTGGAGGGGGGTGCCGGGGACGACACGCTGGACGGGGGCGCGGGAGCAGATGTCCTGATCGGCGGCTATGGCGATGACAGGATCTTTGCCGGGGTGGGCAACGATACCGTGGTCGGCGGTGTCGGGAATAACACCATCGACGGCGGTACCGGTTGGGACATCGTCACGGTCTCTGGGCCAGCCTCCGCCTATCGTGTCCTGAAGGACGGCGACAACTTTATCCTCAAGGGTCCCGACGGCGGCGATCGCCTGACCAATGTTGAGGCCATCAGGTTTGCAGATGGAAAGACCCTCGATCTGGCCCGGATGTATGGACCGGACGTCGATGCGAGCGCGTGGGCCGATGGTCGGATTCCCGAGGAGCTGCTGTCGGGTGAGGGTCCCCGGCCGCTGGTCTGGGTGCAGGAGACCACCGAAAAAGACGTGATGCCGGAAGTCTTGCCGGCGGCGGACGATGCGGGGCTGGATAGGTTCGGCGAACCTGGCCCCCTCATTGGCGTATTCGGCGGCGGCTCAGACCCCTCGATCCCATTGACGCTCGATGAGGACAGCGACGATTTCCTGACCACGGTGGGTGTAACGAACGGCGGCGATGTCTTGCCCGGTGACATGGGCGACCGGGGTGGCGTGACGGTTGTCGCGAGACCTGAGTTCGGCGGCGACAGGGTTGTGCCGGGCCTCATGAACGGACGGGAGCGGGAACTTCGCGTCGAGGCCGATGGACGAATGCCCGAAGCGGGCCTGTCGGACGAGAAGGCGGGCGGGGACCGGCCGCTTGTGCTGCCGGGTGCGGACGAAGCGGTACCGTTGACCGGCAAGGGTGGAGACCGGCCAGAAGTGCTGCCGGGTGCCGATGACGGGGACCACTGGATACTCAAGGACGACTGCGAGCCCTGGGTCCTGCCCGGGGCGGCCCCGGACGAAGTCTGGATCGCCAAGCATGGTGACGGACCGGAAGTGTTGCCTGCGGTGGATGACGGCGTCGGAGGCACCAAAGCGTTTGATGGCCCCGAGGTGCTGCCGGCAGCGCCGAGCGACAAGTTCTTCGTCGAAGCCGAGGTTCTTCCGCCGTTGCCGAGCGACCACTTCTCGGCTGAGGTATCAGAGGTCCTGCCGGCCTTGGACGATGGGTTCCTCTTCACGGGCAAGTTCGATGATCTCCCGCCCGTGATGCCAACCCTGCCAGACGATATCGACGCGTGGGATGTCGCAGCCGTGATCCGTCCGAGCAGCGAGACTTTGGCGCTGATCCTTGAGGGAGCTGAACACCCTTATGGCCACAGCCTGACCCTGCTCGATGAGCTGCCCGCTGCCCCGTCGAAGGGTGACGCCTGGGAGTAAATCGCTGATGGGCGGGGGCCGTGCCCCAGAGATGGTTCGGCTGAACCGCGTGGCCGGTCGGCTGCGCGACGTGAATAGCTGCGCCGACCGCCCGCACCCACCGGAGTCCAAGGTCAGCCATGAAGCCTGCGGACTCCCATTATGACCGCGGGACCAGAGGGGGGCAGGTCACACCCTTTTTACTATTCGAGAGCAGCGCCTATCGAGCGCCGCTTCCTGTCAACAAGGTCGATACCGTCCTCAAGAGGATCTGCACGTCCAATGAGAACGACAAGTTCTTGATGTAGAAGAGATCGTAACCGATCTTTGTGCGCGTCTCTTCGAGATCGGATGCATAGCCGCCCCGCACTTGAGCCCAGCCAGTAATGCCAGGGCGGACGAGATGGCGGTAGCCATATACAGGCAACGCTCTCGAGTAGTCTTCGCTGAGCACTGTCCATTCGGGACGCGGGCCGATTATGCTCATGTTTCCAAGAAAGACATTCCAGAGTTGCGGGAGTTCGTCGATTCTGCACCGCCGCAACCATTGGCCCAGTGAAGTGACGCGGCTGTCTCCAATCTTCGTGGTGCCGGTGTCCCCAAGAGCGGACATGGGGCGCATCGTTCTGAGCTTATAAATCCGGAACGGCTGACCTCCCAGTCCTACTCGCTCCTGAACAAAGATCACCGGACCTCCCATGGTAAGGCGGATCGCGACCGCGCCGAAAGCGAGCAGGGGGAGGGTAACAGGAAGCGTCATGATGACCAGGACCAGATCCATCAGCCGCTTGCTCGTCCGGTATGACGTCAGTCCCCCGAGCGGCAGGTGATCTAGTTCAAAGTGATCAATTGCAACGATCCCTTGGTCCTCCTCCATGAATTCGGCGAGTTGGCGAACCGGAACGCCGGCCATCATGGCGCGGGAAACGCTGCTGGCCCAATCAGAAGTCATCTCGCTGATCGGCGGGGTCAGGATCAGATCGAAGTGCCGCAGGTCTTCGCTAGGATCGTCGACTTGAATGCAACGCACCTTGCGGCTTTCGAAAACGCTGCCTTCCTTCGGACCGACCAGTGCCGCACGCGTCCTGATTATATGATGCTCAACGTACATCAAAAAGCCGCCCAAAACTGCGGAGGCTGCGGCTGCAGTGATCATTATCGAGGCCGAGTATCCCATTCGCGTGGTCAAGACCAAGAAGGCCAGTGCGCCATGTACAAGGATCGTTCTACTCAAGACCCCAGCGATCTTCCGGTCGAGGCGATCCTTGAGGCGCAGTGAACCGATCATCACCGCCGCGTTCGCTGCGCAGTTCAATACGATCTGTGTCGCGACAGCGCCGCGGAGCTCCGCCATGTAGCCGCTTCCAAAGACGAGCCAGCCATAGAACTGGGGCAGGAGGGTCGCGGCTAGCGCGAGCGCAGGAAGGCAGAGCAACAGAGACAGGCTGGCAGCCTCTCCGCGTAACGCAGTGCCAAGCGGGGCCCGAATTTGTTGAGTGATGGAAGTCACTGCGCTGCTCGCCTGTCACGTAATCTGACCGGGAGGCCTGACTATCGGTCTGCGATTCACAACAATCCGCAGCTCAAGACAACCCTTAGCATCACGCTAGCCTGCAGTCTGTGCCTAGTTGGCAACTTCAGCTGCCTCGCGCCCCCACCAACTCCTCCACCACCCCCGGATCCGCCAGCGTCGACGTATCCCCCAGCGCCTCCACATCCCCCTCGGCGATCTTCCGCAGGATCCGCCGCATGATCTTCCCCGACCGCGTCTTCGGCAGCCCCGGTGCCCAGTGGATCACGTCCGGCGCCGCGATCGGCCCGATTTCCTTCCTCACGTGCGCGACCAGCGCTCGCTTCAGGTCGTCGTGCGGCTCGACGCCGGCGTTCAGGGTGACATAGGCATAGATGCCCTGGCCCTTGATGTCGTGGGGGTAGCCGACCACGGCCGCCTCGGCGACGGCGCCGTGGAGGACCAGGGCGCTCTCGACCTCGGCGGTGCCCATGCGGTGGCCTGAGACATTGATGACGTCGTCGACGCGACCGGTGATCCAGTAGTAGCCGTCCGCGTCGCGGCGGCAGCCGTCGCCGGTGAAATATTTGCCCGGATAGGCGCTGAAATAGGTGTCGAAGAAGCGCTGGTGATCGCCCCAGACGGTGCGCATCTGGCCGGGCCAGCTGTCGGTGATGCACAAATTTCCGCTGGCCGCGCCCTCGAGCACCAGACCCTCTGCATCGACCAGCTGCAGCTCGACACCGGGCAGGGGTCTGGTGGCCGAGCCGGGCTTGAGGTCGGTGGCGCCGGGCAGGGGGGAGACGAGAATGCCCCCGGTCTCGGTCTGCCACCAGGTGTCTACGATGGGGCAGCGGCCCTCGCCGACGACCTCATGATACCAGCGCCAGGCCTCGGGATTGATCGGCTCGCCGACGCTGCCCAGCAGGCGCAGGGATTTGCGCGATGTCGCCTTCACCGGCCCGTCGCCCTCGCGCATCAGGGCCCGCAGGGCGGTGGGGGCGGTATAGAAGATTTCGACCTGATGCTTGTCGATCACCTGCCAGAAACGGCTGTGGTCGGGATAGTTGGGCACGCCCTCGAACATCAGGGTGGTCGCGCCATTGGCCAGTGGGCCATAGACGCAATAGCTGTGGCCGGTGACCCAGCCGACGTCGGCGGTGCACCAGAAGACCTCGCCCGGCCGGTAGTCGAACACCAGCTCATGGGTCCAGGCCACCCAGAACAGATAGCCCCCCGTGGTGTGCAGTACGCCCTTGGGTTTGCCGGTCGAGCCCGAGGTGTAGAGGATGAACAGCGGGTCCTCGGCCTTCATGGCCTCGCAGGGGCAGTCAGCGCTGACGCCGTCCCGGGCCTCATCGTAGCGGACGTCGCGGCCCTCGATCATCGGGATGTCGGCCCGGGTGTGGGCGATGACCAGCACGGTCTCGACAATGCCGGCCCCCGGCCGCTCGAGCGCGGCATCGACATTGGCCTTGAGCGGCACCCGCTTGCCGCCGCGCAGGCCCTCGTCGGCGGTGATGACGATCTTCGAGCCGCAGTCCTCGATCCGTCCTGCCAGACTGTCGGGCGAGAAGCCGCCGAAGACCACGGAATGGACGGCACCGATGCGGGCGCAGGCCAGCATGGCGACAGCGGCGGCCGGGACCATCGGCAGATACAGGGTGACGCGGTCGCCCTTCGCCACGCCGAGGCCCTTGAGCACATTGGCCATGCGGCAGACTTCAGCGTGGAGTTCCCGATAGGTCAGGCCGCCGGACAGGGTCGGCTCGTCGCCCTCCCAGAGGATCGCCGTGTCGTCGCCGCGGGTCTCCAGGTGCCGGTCGAGGCAGTTGTGCGCGACATTCAGCACCCCGTCTGCGAACCAGCGGATCCGGAAATCGACCTTGTCGAAGGAGACGTCCTTGATGTCCGTCGGCGGCGTGAACCAGTCGAGGCGTCGCGCCTGTTCGGCCCAGAAGGCGTCGGGGGTTTCGCGCGCGGCGGCGCGGGCGGCCTCGAAAGCGGCGCGGTTCATGCGCGCGCTCCGGGCCCACTCGGCGGGGACAGGATAAAAATCTTCAGTAGTCATGGCGCTCCTTAAGAACATTTGACCACAGCCAGGTGTCCGCCAGAAGCCTAATCAACGCCGCATCGAGTCAGGCCCTGCCGATCGAGGCATAGCGGAAGCCGCGGGTCCGCATCTCCTCGGGGCGATAAACGTTTCGCAGATCGACCATGACGGGCTGACGCATCAGACCCTTGATCCGGTTGTCCAGCGCCCGGAACTGGTCCCATTCGGTCAGGATCACCACCACATCGGCGCCCGTGACCGCCTCATAGGGGCCGTCCCTGAACTGGACGCCGTCCAGCAGCTTTGCGGCCTCATGCATGCCTTCCGGGTCGAAGGCCTGGACGGTCGCGCCCATGGCCATCAGGGCGGGGGCGACGTCCAGCGAGGGGGCATCGCGCATGTCATCGGTGTTCGGCTTGAAGGTCAGGCCCAACAGGGCCACCGTCTTGCCGGCCAGGTCCCCGTCCAGGGCCGAGGCCACCTTGCCGGCCATGGCCTTCTTGCGCGCGTCGTTGATCGCCACGGTCGTCTCGATCAGCCGCACCGGTGCCCCGGCGTCCGCGGCGGTCCGCACCAGGGCGATCGTGTCCTTGGGAAAGCAGGAGCCGCCATAGCCGGGACCGGCGTGCAGGAATTTGGAGCCGATCCGCTTGTCCAGACCGATCCCCCGCGCGACCTGCTGCACATCGGCACCGACGGCCTCGCACAGGTCCGCCATTTCGTTGATGAAGGTGATCTTCATCGCCAGGAAGGCGTTGGCGGCATATTTGATCAGCTCTGACGTTCGCCGCCCCGTAAACAGGATCGGCGTCTCATTGAGGTTCAGCGGCCGATAGAGTTCGCGCATCACCGCCTGGGCACGCGGATCCTCCGTGCCCACAACGACCCGGTCCGGCCTCTTGAAATCCTCGATCGCGGCCCCTTCGCGCAGGAACTCCGGATTGGAGACCACGGCGAAGTCTGCATCAGGCCGGCGTGCGCGGATGATCCGCTCGATCTCGTCACCCGTGCCGACCGGGACCGTGGACTTGGTCACCACCACGGTGAAGCCCTCGATCAGCCCGGCGATCTCTTCGGCGGCGGCATGGACATAGGAGAGGTCGGCATGGCCGTCGCCGCGCCGTGACGGCGTTCCTACCGCGATGAAGACGGCATCGGCGGTGCGGATCGCCTCGGCCGCGTCGAGCGCGAAGCTCAACCGCCCACCACGGACATTGGCCGCGACCAGATCGTCCAGACCCGGCTCGAAGATCGGAATTTCGCCCCGCTCCAGCCGCCCGATCTTGGACGGGTCCTTGTCGACGCAGACCACGTCATGGCCGAAGTCGGCGAAACAGGCCCCCGAGACCAGGCCCACATAGCCGGTGCCAATCATCGCAACGCGCATCGAAACCTGTCCATGAGTTCAATAGAATTTGGATTAGTGGTTAGTTTTGATCGACGAATGTGAAATTCGGCTTCAGAAAGCTCCGTGGTCTCGCTCAGAGATTGTAGTGCCCGCGATACCAATCGACGAAGGTGGGGACTCCGACCGAGATGGGGGTGGACGGCTTATACCCGGTAAGGCGCTCAAGCAGATCGGCCGAGGCGAAAGTGGCCCGTACGTCGCCATCCTGCATAGGCAGAAAGGTCTTCTTCGCCTCACGGCCCAGCGCCTTCTCTAACTCGCCGATGTAATCCATCAGGTTACTCGGGGCACCGCCGCCGACGTTAACGAGGCGGAAGGGTGCCACCGGAGACAAGGTGTCCCCGGGGACCGGATCGGTCCCCGGGACCGTGGCCGCGAGACGGACGATTCCTTCCACGAGATCGTCCACGAAGGTGAAATCTCGCGACATCTCTCCCTGGCCGTAAACCTCAATCGCCTCGTCCGCCATGATCGCCTTGGTGAACTTGAACAGCGCCATGTCTGGTCGGCCCCAAGGGCCGTAGACGGTGAAGAAGCGGAAGAAGGTGGTCGGAACGCCGAACAGGTGACTGTAGCTATGCCCCATAAGCTCAGTCGCGCTCTTGGTGGCAGCGTAGAGGGTCAGGGGGTGAACCGCCTTGTCGGTCTCACGGAAAGGCATTTCGGTATTGGCTCCGTAAGCCGAACTTGTCGAGGCTGCCAGCAGATGCTTCGGCTGAAACCGACGGGCGGCTTCCAGCACATTAAAAGTCCCGACCAAGTTAGAAGACACGTAAGCCTCCGGGTGGTCGATGCTGTATCGGACTCCGGCCTGAGCGGCGAGATGTATGACCACATCCGGCGCTGCTGCCTCCCACGCCCGGTTCAGTGCCGGCTGATCCTCGAGGCTCAGGCGCTCGACCTTGAAGGCGTTGTGATGCGTCTCAAGAACGGCGTTGCGCGCGTGTTTCAGTGCCACGTCGTAGTAGTCGGAAAAATTGTCGATTCCCACCACTTGGTGCCCCTCGGCCAAAAGCCTCCGACACAGGTTGAAGCCGATGAAGCCGGCGCTGCCGGTGACGAGAAATCGCATGGCATGAAATCCGAACGGGGCGAACAACGTTAGGCGGCAGATGAGGCATAGGCCAGTTTGGGCTGCTTTAACGGGTCTGCCCCCCACGGTCACGGACCAAATGGGGAGGTGATGAGAACACTGTTTCTTGTTGGCTTGGGACCTCCCTGAACCACCCGGGGTTTCCCGGAGGACATTTTGGTCTGAGTTATTCGGCGATGGGGACGTCGTCCATGGCCGCGTAGAATTGCTGCTCGGCCTCGGCGGCCGGGATGTTACCCATGGGTTCGAGCAGGCGTCGATTGTTGAACCAGTCGACCCATTCGAGGGTGGCGTACTCGACGGCTTCGAAGGTGCGCCTGGTCCGCGTCTATGGATGACCTCGGCTTTGTAGAGGCCGTTGATGGTCTCGGCGAGGGCGTTGTCATAGGTTCGATGCCTTTGACCTTGACCCCGATTTTGGACCGGGCTGCGCCGGAACGTCTCGGTAGTTAGGCGCCGGGCGGGCCATGTGGCCCGGCGCCGTTCATGAGCTCGATCGGGCACTTATCGCCGATCGAGCTGTGGGGTCGTTCCTCGTTGTAGTCTCTACGCCAAGTCTCGCATTTTCGGTGGGCGTCGTCGAGGGACAGGAACCAGGCGGTGTTCAGGCATTCAGCCCGGACCTTGCCGTTGAAGGACTCGGCGAAGGCGTTGTCAGTGGGCTTGCCCGGCCGGCTGAAGTCCAAGGTGACGCCGTGCTGGCAGGCCCATAGGTCCAGGTCACGCGATACGAACTCGGGCCCATTGTCGACCCGGATGGTGCGGGGATAGCCAGTGACGGCCGCCGCCCGATCCAGAACACACCGTCCAGCATACGTCGATGATCTCTGGGCCGCCGGCCCTGCCTCTGACCTGTCTCGATCACGAACGGCTCGAAGAACGCCCATGCCTCGTCCGACATCAAATCCCTGACCAGCGCCGCTTTCTACAAAAAACAGCTTTGAATCAGCGATCAGGCCATCAGAGAATCCAATTTGTCCACACGACCGAGTCAGATGCGGGCGAAAGCGGTCCTGCTTGTCCGTAGACCGGATTGGCGGCCGGGGTCGGCCCGTATCGCCTTCAGCGCATGGACCTGATAGACGCTCAACTTGGCCGAGTTCCGGGCCTATGGGAGCCAGCGTATGGCCAAAGACCGTTTCAAGACAGAGCATGCCAGCCCGTGGGTTGTCCGTGTCGTCATCGGCATTCTGCTCTTGGCCGCCATCGGCCTGCTGGCCATCTATGCGCTTCGGCCCGAGACAAGTCCGGCAGACGACGCGCAAACGGCTGAGGCGATCCGCAAGATGGATCAGGCCCAGAATGAGGCGAACGCTAAGCGCGACGAACAGCGCAGCGCGACCTCGCTGCTTTAACCCGCCTTTGCCGGGCCGCTCGCCCGGGCGGGTTCAGGCATGGATGTCCACATCCTTCCGGTCACGGATGAACAGGAAGCCGACCACCACAGTGACGAGCGCCACCACGACCGGATACCAGAGGCCGTAGTAGATGTTGCCGGTGGCGGCGACCATGGCGAAGGCTGTGGTCGGAAGGAAGCCGCCGAACCAGCCGTTGCCGATGTGATAGGGCAGGGACATCGAGGTGTAGCGGATATTGGTCGGGAACATCTCGACCAGGGCCGCCGCGATCGGGCCGTAGACCATGGTCACAAACATCACCAGTACGAACAGGATGGCGACCACCAGCGGCTTGTTGACGAGCGCGCTGTCGGCCTTGGCCGGGTAGCCGGCGGTGGCAAGCGCCTTGCCGAGGCCGGCCTCCCATTCCGTCTTGCGGGCGGCGAAGTCGGGGCGGGAGAGCGTCGCGCCGTCGAAACCGGTCACGACCGCGTCGCCGATGCGGACCTCGGCCGTCGTGCCCGCCGGGGCAGCGATGTTGGCATAGGTCACGCCCGCCTTGGCCAGATAGGACTTGGCGAGGTCGCAGGAGCTGTCGAACACGGTCTTGCCGACCGGGTCGAACTGGAAGGCGCAGTCGGAAGGATCGGCATGGACGCTGACCGGGGCGCTGGCCGTGGCCGCGGCCAGTTGCGGATTGGCCGCGCCGGTGAGGGCATGGAAGAGGGGAAAGTAGGTCAGGGCCGCCAGCAGGCAACCGGTGAGGATGATCGGCTTGCGGCCGACCTTGTCCGAAAGCCAGCCCCAGAAAACGAAGAAGGGCGTCGCCAGGAGAAGCGAGATGGCGATCAGGATATTGGCCAGGGGCCCGTCGACCTTGATCGTCTTTTCGAGAAAGAACAGGGCGTAGAACTGGCCCGTATACCAGACCACCGCCTGACCCGCGGTCAGGCCGACCAGGGCCAGAAGCACCAGTTTCAGGTTCGGCCATTTGCCGAAACTGTCCTTGAGCGGGGTTTTCGACCCCTTGCCCTCAGCCTTCATGCGGGCAAAGGCCGGGCTTTCGGCCAGTCTGAGCCGGATCCACAGCGACACGCCCAGAAGCAGGATCGAGACGAGGAAGGGGATACGCCAGCCCCAGTCCCTGAAGGCTTCCTCGCCGACAACCGTCCGTACACCGAGTATGACCACAAGGCTGAGCAGGAGGCCGGCGGTCGCGGTGATCTGGATGAAGCTGGTATAGAGGCCTCGCTTTCCGGGCGGCGCGTGTTCGGCGACATAGGTGGCGGCCCCGCCATACTCCCCGCCGAGCGCCAGTCCCTGCAGAAGCCGCATGGCGATGAGGATGATCGGCGCCGCCACGCCGATGGCGGCGTAGGATGGCAGGAGGCCGACCACAAAGGTCGACAACCCCATCAGCAGCATGGTCACCAGAAAGGTATTCTTGCGCCCCCACAGGTCACCCAGCCGGCCGAAGAAGATGGCCCCGAACGGCCGCACGGCAAAGCCGGCGGCGAAGGCCGTCAGCGCGAAGATATAGCCGGTCGTCTCATTCACCCCCGAGAAGAACTGGACGGTGATGATCGCGGCCAGCGAGCCATAGAGGTAGAAGTCGTACCATTCGATCACCGTCCCGACTGAAGAGGCGAGGATGACGAGCCGGTCGTCACGATCGACGGTGTGATCCGCGGTTGAGGCGTTGTCGGTCATTGGGTCCCTCCCCGGACTCAGGTCGGGCCGAGCCTAGACCGGGAAACGGGAACGCGCACCCGGTTGCGTTCGCGGCGCTGATTCGAGGTCCCCGCTCGCGGTCCGGGGGCAAAGAAAAACCCCCGCCGCTGGTGCGACGGGAGCGATTCTTTTAGTCGAAAGGCTGGAAAGCTTAGTTGCTCTCGCTGTCGTCGTCGGTGGCGACAACGATCAGGCCGATCAGGGCAGCGCCGCCGATGAGCAGCACGGCGATCGGGATGCCGGCGAATTCGTTGGAGGCATCGGCTTGGGCACCGACACGGTCACCGACGCGGACGGTGGCGCTGTTGTTCTGGGCGACGGCCTGGCCCGCAACGAGCAGGAGACCAGCGGTGATGGCCACAATAGTTTTCTTCATCAGAAGGACTCCTAGGAGGGGGTTGAGCGCTTTCTCAGGGATCTTGGTACGCCATATCGCATACAGTTTTGTGAAGCACCAACCTAATTGACCCTTGTTTACCATATCGGGCGAGACCGTGGCACCGAGGCCGCACTCGGGAGTGGCCGCTCCGGACCGGAGACCCACCGCCCCCAGGTGGCCCATCATCGCCGGAAGTTGGTGCGGCCGGACCCGCTTCGGGCGACCGGGTGATGGTCCGGTTCAGGCTTGTCGACAAATGATGACATCGCCATAGATTGGCGGCTCAGCGGCTAGTCGGGAGGACCAGGCCATTGTTTTGCCAAGTCACGCCCCGGCCGAGGAATGCCGAGGCGACCCGCGCCGCCATCCTGACGGCCGCCCGGGAGCGTTTCTCGCGCGAGAGTTATGACGATGTCGGCATGCGCGATATCGCCGGGGATGTGGGCGTGGATGCGGCCCTGGTGTCCCGCTATTTCGGCTCCAAGGAAGACCTGTTTCTCAAGGTGCTGGAACACTGCGGCGACGGCCCGGACCTGATGGACGGGGATCGCGCCACCTTCGGTGACCGGGTCGCGCGCGAGGCCATTTTCGGCAGTGAACATGACGGCCAGCTGGAGCATCTGCTGGTGCTGTTGCGGTCGATCGGCTCGGCCAAGGCCAGCGAACTGGTGCGGCGCACGGCGGACGAAAGCTTCTTCGGTCCCTTCCAGGCCTGGATCGGCGGGAGCGACGCCCCCGTGCGGGCGCGCCTGGCGGCGGCCTTCATCATGGGCATGGAGGTCAGCCGTGAGCTGACCGGCGGACAGACCCTGACCCGCGAACAGTCCGAAAACATGCACGCGCGAATGGCGGCAATCCTTCAGGAGATCATTGACGGCTGACAGTGGTTTCGGCTGCCGGGGCCTGCCCGCGCGGCTGGAATTTCCGGATCACGCCGGACCAGGTCATCAGTATCCGCTCGCCGGCATGGATCTGGCCGCGCACGAAGATCAGGCTCTTGCCGGCGCGGACCACCTCGCCGGTCGCCTCGACCAGCTCCCCGACCCAGGCCGCGTCGATGAAGGTTGAGTCCAGCGACACGGTCACCCCCGACGCCCCCTCCATCTCCTGATAGGCGATCTGGAACAGGGCGATGTCGGCGAAGGTCATCAGACAGCCGCCGTGCATCCGGTGCCCGGCATTCATGTGTTTGGCCTCGGCGCGGAAGGCGCAGCGCATCCGCCCGTCCGGGTCCGGGCGGAAATAGAAGGGGCCGACCACCTGATCGAAGGTGCCCTGCAGGTCGTACATCTGCCAGCCGGCGAACTCGCCCTCGGTGACGGTGACTTTCTCAACCATGCGGACCCTGCCTTCTTATTGCTCTCGCAATGCAGCATATAGGCACGATGAGCGACCCCATCGAATCCGCCATCTTCGAAAAACTGGCGAAGGCCGACCCCAAGGGTGTCGGCGGCAAGAGCATTGAACCGGCCGATGTGGCCAAGGAGCTGCAGCCCGAGCAGTGGCAGCGAATGCTGCCCAAGGTGCGCCACAGCGCCCTGGCCCTGATGCGGCAGGGCAAGCTGACCATCACCAAGAAGGGCAAGCCGGTTGATCCGAACGCCTTCAAGGGGGTGATCCGCCTGCGCCTGCCGACCGAGGCCGAAACCGCCGCGGCCCTGGCGGCCCTGCCGCCGGTCGTCGAGGACGATGACGACTTCGCCTGACCATGACCGCATGGCACGGTGAGGCCATGATGCGGTCCTGCGCAGCCCTGTTTGCGGTTCTGGTGCTCGGTGCCTGCGCCACGCCCGCCATCCAGCCGCCAATGACTCCGCCGTCGGGCTTCACCGGTCCCGCCGTCGAGGCCGGTGGCCTGCGGATGGACGACGGTGCCCGCCTGCCGCTGGCGCGCTGGGCGCCGGAAACGGGCGAGCCCTGGGCCGTCATCATTGCCCTGCACGGCATGAACGACAGCCGCGCCTCTTTCCGGCTGGCCGGGCCCTGGTGGGCCGAGCGGGGGATCGAGACCTGGGCGATCGACCAGCGCGGCTTCGGCGAGGCCCCCGGCCGCGGCGTCTGGGCCGGAGAGGCGCGGATGACCGAAGACGTGCGTACCGCCGTGGCCCTGGCCCGCGCCCGCCATCCGCGCGCCGTTATCGCCGTCGCGGGCGAGAGTATGGGCGGGGCGGTGACCATCGCCGCCTTCAGCGCGGACCGAGCGCCGGATGCCGACCGCGTCATCCTGCTGGCCCCGGCCGTCTGGGGCTGGACGGCGCAGGGACCGGTCAATTCCGCCGGCCTGTGGATCGCCGCCCGCACCATGGGCGACCGCTCCGTTGATGCGCCGGAGTGGGCCGTGCGCGGCCTTCCGGCCTCCGACAACCGCATGGAGCTGTTGCGCAACTACCGCGACCCGAACAGCCTGATCTCGACCCGGTTCGATGCGCTCTATGGTCTGGTCGATCTGATGGAGACGGCGTCACTGCGGCTCGGCGACATTCGCGCGCCGACGCTGCTGCTCTACGGCGCGAACGACAATGTCATCCGCTCGGACCCCATGCGCCTGGCGCTGGAGCGGGCAGGGGACCGGCCCGGTTTCCGGACCGGCTTCTATCCGGACGGCTGGCACATCCTGAACCGCGACCTCCAGGCCGAGGTCATGTTCCGCGACGTCGAAGCCTGGCTCCGCGACGCGGCGGCGCCGCTGCCGTCGGGGGCGGGGGCTGTGCTGCCGGCCTTGGGGGGGGGTAGGGGTTAGGGGTTAGGGTGTGGGGGGTAGGGTGTAGGGTGTAGGGCGGCGACCCGTTGATCGATCCCCATCGCCCATCCCCCACACCCCACACCCCACACCCCACACCCCATCCCCCCCGTCGCGAAACCGCCACGCTTGCCCTGTTAAGCGTCACCGCGTATCAGCCGCCAAAATAAAAAATACCCCGGGAGACGCTCAGATGAGCATGACGCTGTTCGATTCCCCGTCGTTCGCGAACCACGAAGGCGTGCACGCCTTCTTTGACGAAAAGACCGGCCTGCGCGCCATCGTCGCGGTTCATTCCACGGCGCGTGGTCCGGCCTGCGGCGGCACCCGGATGTGGAACTATGGCTCCAGCGCCGAGGCGCTCGAGGATGTGCTGCGTCTGTCCAAGGGCATGAGCTACAAGAATGCGGTCGCCGATCTGGAGATGGGCGGCGGCAAGTCGGTCATCATCGGCGATTCCCGGACCCAGAAGACGCCCGAGCTGTTCCGCGCCTTCGGCCGTGCGGTCGATGCCCTGGGCGGCCTCTACTATGCGGCGGAAGACGTCGGCGTGTCGGTGTCCGACATCGCCGAGGCCCGCACGGTCACGCCCTTCGTGCTGGGCCTGAACGACGGTCCGGAAGCCTCGGGCGATCCCAGCCCGGTCACCGCCGAGGGCGTCTATCGCTCGACCCTGGCCGTCGCCCGCCGGCTCTGGAAACAGGACGACCTGACCGGCCTGACCGTCTCGCTGCAGGGCATCGGCCATGTCGGTGGCTATCTGGCTGACAAGCTGCACGCCGCTGGTGCGAAACTGGTGATGACCGACGTCAATACCGCCCTGCTGGCCGAGGTCGCGGCCCGCACCGGTGCGGAGATCGTGGCACCCGACGCCATCTATGACGTCAAGGCCGACATCTATGCCCCCTGCGCCCTCGGTGCGACGCTGAACCTCCAGACACTGGACCGGCTGACGGTCAAGGCCGTGGTCGGCGCCGCCAACAACCAGCTGGCCACCCCGGACATCGGCCAGATGCTGTTCGAGCGCGGCGTGCTCTATGCGCCCGACTATGTCGTCAACGGCGGCGGCATCATCAATGTCGCCTCCGAGCTGCGCGCCCGCCAGACCGGCACCGCCTATGACCCGGCCTGGGTCGAGACCAAGCTGTCGCGTCTGATGGACACGCTGGAAGAGGTGCTGGAGCGTTCCGCGACCGAGAAGCGGCCGACCCACCAGATCGCCGACGCCATCGCCGAGGCCCGAATCAACGCCGCCCGCGACGCCAAGGCCGAGCAGCGCAGGGCGGCTTAGGCTCTCCACCGTTCAGAGCTCCGTTCGAATCTGACGCACCGGTCTGGTCCGCTGCGCCCTGCCGACCTGCGACGTGCCCAGAGGACGAACCCAAGCAAGGCGTGACATTCTTCAAGGCGTCACGCCGGTTCCTCAACGGATAGGGCTCGATCGCCGGAGCGAGCGGAACGCCGACCACGTGGTGAGGCACAGCGTAGGCCTCAACACGCACATGCTTCCAGTCTCCGGCGATAGGTTTATAAAAATACTTAAACGCGAAGTCTGACTTGGTTTTTCTGACAAAATCCAAACTAGACAAAGGTTTACAAATCTGACAAAATCCTGAGCATGGCTAAGGATTATCCCAGCAAGCTAAACCGGTTACAACAGGAGCTTCCGGAGGGATTCCTGGCCGATGCTGCCTGGCTGGAGGCGAGAGGCTACTCGTCTTCCCTGCGAAACCAGTATGTGAAGGCAGGCTGGCTCGATCAGCCCGCCCGACGCGTGTACCGTCGCACATCCGGACCGCTGACCTGGCAACAGGTGGTCACCTCGCTGCAAGTCCTCCTCGACCACCCGCTGACGGTCGGCGGACGCAGCGCCCTCGAAGCACAGGGCTACGCCCACTATCTGGCCAGTACCCTGCGCGAGGTTCACCTCTACGGCCCGACACGGCCGCCGACCTGGGTGGCTGACCTTCCGCTCGACGTGACGTTTCACTGGCACAACAGCCTGCGGCTCTTCCCGGATGATCCGGTTCCTAAACGAACTGCAGGTCGGCCCTTGTCCAAGGACGGCGACAACGCACTGTCTTCCTTGCGGGGCGGCTTGGTGCTGCAAAGCGGGGGCCTCGTCAGTTGGCCCATCCGCTACTCAAACAAGGAGAGGGCGGTCCTCGAATTGCTCGACGAGCTGCCCGAACGGGAGAGCTTCCATCAGGCCGATGCCCTGATGGAGGGCCTGAGTGATCTCAGCCCGCGCAAACTGCAAACGCTGCTGGAAAGCTGCGGCAGCGTGAAAGCCAAACGGCTCTTCCTCTTCTTTGCTGATCGCCATCGCCACGCATGGCGCACCAGGCTCGATACGTCGCGTATCGACCTGGGCGCCGGCAAACGGGCCTTGGTCCCCGGCGGCAAGCTGGACAAGCGCTACCAGATCACCTTGCCGGAGGATCTGCATGGCGCTGCTTGATGCCTACAGAGGCCAGGTGGCGCTGCTCATCCGCGCCTTGCCCCTCGTCGCCGAAGAGCCGGCCTTCGCCCTCAAGGGCGGTACGGCCATCAACCTCTTTGTGCGTGACCTGCCGCGCCTCTCCGTGGATATCGACCTGACCTATCTGCCTGTCGAAGATCGGGCGACGTCGCTGGCGTCGTGACCTGCGCCTGTAAAACGCCTTCCATACTCTCGCTGACCTTCTCCAGAGGGGGCGGGTCATTTGGACCGTACTTTTCTTGGGCCAACCCCCCGGATTCGCGCGCGGGGCGCATACGGAACACTATGGCGCATGCTTCCCGTTCTGATTCGGGCTGAGGCGCCATGACCGCAACTGCCGTGACCTCCTCCAGGGGCCGTTCCTTCGATCCGCTGCTGATCGTGATGGCGGTCGGATTCGTAATGGCCGTCGGGGCCCTGGCCTATCCAGCGTTCCGCGCCGATCCGACGAGTGCGCCCGGTCTGGTGCTGATCTTCACCGTCGGGGCCGTGGCTCTGATCGGCCTGTTCGCCTTCGCCCGTGGTGAGTCGCGCAAGCCCCTCGGCGACGCGACGGTCGAGCTGCTGGACGCCATGGGCGAGCCGGCGGCGCTGGTCTGGTCGACAGGGCAGGTGCTGGCGTTCAACGGGGCCTGGGCCGAGGCCAACGGTGCCACGGTCGCCCTGCCGAAGGGCAAGTCCGCCTCGGCCCTCTATATGGCCTTCGCCCAGGCCCGTGCCGGCGAACAGGGCCGCGCCATTGTGGTCATCGGCGATCGCGAACAGGAGGTCCTGATCGGACTGGCCGGGGAGGGGCGGTTCCTCGTCCGCGCCGCGCCCGAGGCCGTACTGCCGGTCGGCACGGCCGTCTCGCCCCGTCATGCCGCGACCTCCAACGCCGTCGAGAGCCGGGCCATGGCCGCCGGCGCGCCCTTCGGCTCGGCCGTCATTGCCGCCGATGACCTGTTTTCCGGCAAGGTGGAGGAGGCCAACGCCGCCCTCGCCGTCCTCACCGGTCCCGCCGCCGCCCGCGACGCCGCCTTCGGCCATCTGTTTGATCCGGCCGGGGTGGCCGAGGCGCGGCTGAAGCTGGACAGCGGGTCATCGGGCCCGATCGAACTGGTCGCCCGCGCCCATCCCGACCGGATGCTGCATCTCTATGTCGCCCCCGAGGGGGATCGCCGTCGCGTCTGGCTGTTCGATGTCTCGGCCCAGAAGTCGATGGAGCTGCAGCTTTCGCAGGCCCAGAAGATGCAGGCCGTGGGCCAGCTGGCCGGTGGCGTGGCGCACGATTTCAACAACCTTCTGACCGCCATCCAGCTGCAGCTGTCGGGCCTGCTGGAGCGCCATCCGGTCGGTGATCCCTCCTATGAGGGGCTCAACGAAATCCGTCAGACCGCCATCCGTGCCGCCGATCTGGTGCGCAAGCTGCTGGCCTTCTCGCGCAAGTCGACCGTGCGGCGCGAGCGGCTGGACCTCGGCGAACTGGTCGGCGAGTTCGCCGTCCTGCTGCGCCGCCTGCTGCGCGAGGATGTGCGGCTGGAAACCGACTACGGCCGCGACCTGCCGGTGGTGCTGGCCGACAAGAGCCAACTCGAGACGGCGGTGATGAACCTGGCCGTCAATGCCCGGGACGCCATGCGCGGCGTGGTCGAGCCGGGTGCCGGCGTGGTCACCATCCGCACCGCCCGCCTGACCGCCGAAGAGGCCCGTCTGTTGGGCTGGAGCGCGGCCCCCACGTCCGCCGTCGCCCTGATCGAGGTGGCCGACAGCGGACCGGGCGTCCCGCCCGAACTGCTCGACAAGATCTTCGAGCCCTTCTTCACCACCAAGGCGGTGAACGAGGGCACGGGCATGGGTCTGGCTACGGTCTACGGCATCGTCGAACAGGCGGGCGGCCATATCAATGTGTCGAACGCCGCGGCGGGCGGGGCCGTCTTCCGCATCTTCCTGCCCGAGGCGGCCGAGGCCGAACTGGCGGCGGTTCCTGTGGTCGAAAAGGTCGCCAAGGCCCCGAGGGACCTGTCCGGCGCGGGCCGTATCCTGTTCGTGGAGGACGAGGCCGCCGTGCGCGGCATCGCCGCCCGCCTGCTGCGTCAGCGCGGCTATGAGGTGATCGAGGCCGAGGATGGCGAACAGGCCCTCGAACTGGCCGAACAGCACGCGGGCACCATCGACATGATGATCTCCGACGTCATCATGCCCGGCCTCGACGGCCCGGCCCTGCTGAAGAAGGCGCGGCAATACCTCGGCGACGCCCCGGTCCTGTTCATCTCGGGCTATGCCGAAAGCGACTTTTCCGACCTGCTCCAGGACGAGGTCGGCGTGTCCTTCCTTCCCAAGCCGCTCGACATCAAGACCCTCGCCGAGCGCGTGAAGCAGGAACTCCACGCCGGCTGAAGCATCCGTAACTTGCCATTCGTGGCCGGGCGGCGTCCTCTGTCGTTTCGTGCCAACGGAACCTGCCACCATGATGATCGATCGCCGCCGTCTTATGTTCACCGCTGCCGCCGGCGCGGGTCTCGCCGCCTGTGGCCAGGCCCTGGCGCAGACGCCCGCCGCCTCGGCCTCCGCCGCCCTGACGGCCCTGATGAACGGGATCGTCCAGACCTTCCTGCTGCAGTCGCCCGAGACCCTGACCGGACTGGGCATGGACAAGGGCCCGATGGCGGCCATGAAGTCCCGCCTCGATGACCGGTCCCAGGCCAAGATCGACGCCGACCGGGCGGTGTTCCGGGCGCAGATGAACCAGCTCAAGGCCATCGACCGCAACGCCCTGCCCGAGACCGAGGGCGTCTATCACGACACCCTGACCTTCTTTGGCGACACCCAGATCATGGGCGAGCGCTTCCCCTATGGCGGCGGCGGCTTCGGCCCCGCGCCCTATACGATCTCGCAGCTGACCGGATCGTACCAGAGCCTGCCCGACTTCCTCGACACCCAGCATTCGATCGAGACCGCCGAGGACGCCGAGGCCTATCTGGCGCGTGTCGCCGCCTTCCCGACGGCCCTGGATCAGGAGACCGCCCGGATGCAGGCCGATTTTGCGGCCGGTGCCGTGCCGCCGGACTTCGTCATCGACAAGACCCTGCTCCAGCTGGCCAACCTCTATGAGACCCCCGCCGACCGGATGGTCCTGACGACCTCGATCGTGCGGCGCGCGGCCGAGAAGAACCTGCCCGGCGACTGGGCGGCTCGGGCACAGCGGATCGTCGAGGGCGAGGTCTATCCGGCCCTGCGCCGCCAGGCCGAGGCCATGCGCGCCCGCCGTGCCGAAGCGACCCATGACGCCGGCGTCTGGCGGCTGCCGGACGGCGAGGCCTATTACGACTGGGGCATCCGCAGCTACACCACCTCGACCCTGTCCGGTGCCGAGATCCACGCCCTCGGGCTGCAACAGGTGGCCGAGCTTTCGGCCCGCGCCGATGTCCTGCTGAAGGCCCAGGGCCTGACCCAGGGCACGGTCGGCGAGCGTATCGCCGCCCTCGGCCGGGACCCGAGCCAGCTCTATCCGAACACCGATGCGGGCAAGGAGCAGCTGCTTGCCGACCTCAACGCCCAGATGGCGGACATGGCCAAGCGTCTGCCCGAATATTTCGGCCGGATCCCCGCCTCCACGGTCGAGATCCGCCGGGTGCCGGTCTTCATCGAGGCGGGCGCGCCCGGCGGCTACTACAACTCGCCGGCGCTCGATGGTTCGCGGCCCGGTGCCTATTACATCAACCTGCGCGACACGGCGGAATGGCCGCGGATGCAGCTGCCGACCCTGACCTATCACGAGGCCTCGCCGGGCCATCACCACCAGATCGCCCTGCAACAGGAACAGGCCGACCGGCCGCTGCTGATGAAGGTGCTGGGCTTCTCGGCCTATTCCGAGGGCTGGGCCCTGTATTCGGAACAACTGGCCGACGAGATGGGGGTCTATGCCGACAATCCGGTCGGCCAGATCGGCTATCTGCAGTCCCTGCTGTTCCGCGCCACCCGCCTGGTCGCCGACTCGGGGCTCCATCACAAGCGCTGGAGCCGCGAGCAGACCATCCGCTACATGGTCGATACCCTCGGCGACTCCGAGACCGCGGTCACCACCGAGGTCGAACGCTACTGCGTCTGGCCGGGCCAGGCCTCCAGCTACAAGGTCGGCCACAACAAATGGGTCGAGCTGCGCGCCCGCGCCCAGGCCGCCCTGGGCAGCCGGTTCGACATCAAGGCCTTCCACGACGCCGGCATGAATGCGGGCGGCGTGCCCCTGACGGTCCTCGACAAGATCATGACCGACTGGATCGCGGCCCAGCGCGGCTGAATGCCTGATGCGGTTTTCCGGGGTTCGCCAGCGGCGGCCCCGGAGCGTTCTTCCTGCCCTGAATGGATATCCCGATGATCGACCGCCGCCGCCTGATGCTGTCCTCCGCCGGCCTCGGCCTGACGGCGGTCATGCCCGCCATGGCCCAGACGCCCGCGGCGAGCGAAGACGCCCGGCTGCATGCCCTGTTGCTGGCCCAGTTCGAGGACGGGCTGAATCGCAGTCCCGAGAGCGCCACCTCTCTCGGGCTCGATGTCGGCCCGCGCGCGGCGCAGCGGGGCCAGCTGAATAACCGCTCGGTCGCGGCCTTTCAGGCGGAAGCTCCGCGAAACCGCGAGCGGCTGGACCGGCTTCGCGGCATCAATGCCGAGGCCCTCTCGCCTGAAGGGCGGCTGAGCTACGACGTCGCCCTGTTTCAGCGGGAACTGGCCGTCGACTATGCCCGGTTCCGCTGGCACACGCCCGACGGCTGGCGGCAGACCCCCTATGGCGTGTCGCAGCTGGGCGGCGCCTACGCCACCGTGCCGGACTTTCTGGACAGCACCCATCCGATCGAGAAACTCGACGATGTTGAGGGTTTCCTGAACCGACTCGATGCCTTCCCGACCGCGCTCGACCAGGACACGGAGCGGATGCTGGCCAATGCGGAGATGGGCGTCATCGCGCCCGACTTCGTGCTCGACAAGACCCGGCTGCAGCTGATCGCCCTGCGCGACCAGCCCGGCGAAGATCAGGCCATGGTCCGGTCGCTGGTTCGCCGGAGCACCGAGAAGGGCCTGCCGAATTTCGGCGAAGGCGCTGCCCGACTGTTTGACGGCCGGGTGCGGAATGCACTGTCACGCCAGATTGAGGCGGTCGAGGCCTTGCGGCTCCGTTCCAGCCACCAGGCCGGCGTCCTGCGCGTGCCGGATGGCGAGGCCTATTACGCCCTCAACCTGCGCAATTTCACCACCACCGACTATGCGCCCGCAGACATTCACAGGATCGGTCTGGAGCAGGTCGCCGACCTGCAGGGTCAGATCGACGTCCTGCTGAAGGGCGAGGGGTATACGCAGGGGACCGTCGCCGAGCGGCTGGCCGGACTGCGCACCGAGGCGCGCTTCCGCTTCGCCAATACGGACGCCGGGCGCGAGGAGCTGCTGGCCTTCGTCAACGCCGAGATGGCGTCCATCCGCGCCCGCATGCCCGAAGTCTTCCCGCGCATTCCGCGCAACGACTTTGTGGTTCGCCGCGTCCCGCCGGCGATCGAGGCCGGGGCACCTGGCGGCTATGCCCAGGGCGGCAGTCTGGATGGGTCGCGGCCCGGTATCTACTACATCAACCTGCGCGACACGGCGGAGTGGCCGCGCTGGACGCTGAAGACCCTGACCTATCACGAGGCGGCCCCCGGCCACCTGTTCCAGGGCGCCTTGGCGCGCGAGGCGGGCGAACTGCCGATCTACCGACGCGTGGGTGGCTTCTCCGCCTATGGCGAGGGATGGGGCCTGTATTCCGAGCGGCTGGCCGATGAGCTGGGCGTCTATGACGGCGACCCGTTTGGCCGCATCGGCTATCTGGAGAGCTTCCTGTTCCGCGCCTGCCGTCTGGTCGTCGATACCGGCCTGCACGCCCAGGACTGGAGCCGCGAGCGGGCCATCCGGTATTTCGCCGAGAACGTGGGCGATCCGAACGAGTCCGAGGTCGAACGCTACTGCGTCGCCCCGGGTCAGGCCTGCAGCTACAAGATCGGCGAGACCTTCATCACCGCCTTGCGGGGCAGTCTGAAGGACCGGCCGGGCTTCGACCTGAAACGCTTCCACGCCGCCGTGATCGACGGCGGCAACATCCCGCTCACCATCCTCGAGCGGCGTGTCCGCGCGGCGATGGCCTGACCAGTCACCGGAGCCAGAGCATGATCGACCGCCGCCGCCTGATGCTGTCCTCCGCCGGCCTCGGCCTGATGGCGGCCCTGCCCGCTGCGGCCCAGACCGCGGCCCCCGCGATGTCGCCGGCCGACGCCCGGCTCGATGCCATGCTGACCCGCTGGTTCGAAGAAAATGTCGACCTGTCGCCGGAATATGCGACCAACCTCGGGCTCGACCGGGGTGCACGCGCCCACCTGGCCGGCCAGCTGCGCCAGATCGGACCGGCCGATGCAGAGGCTGATCGCGCCCGCGCCCGCGCCCGCTGGGCCGAGATCCGGACGGTGTCGGACGAGGGCCTGTCCGATCAGGCCAGGGTGTCGCTGGCGGTCTATCGATTCACGGCGGAAGGCGCCGCCCGGGCGGCCGACATCCCCTATGGCGGCGGTATCGGTCCCTATGTCGTGACCCAGCGGTCGGGGGCCTATTTCTCGGTACCGGACTTCATGGCTAACCAGCACCGGGTCGAGACAGAGGCCGATGCGGCGGCCTTCATCTCACGTCTGTCCGCCTTTGCCATGGTGCTGGATCAGGAAAGCGAGCGGATCGCGGCTGACGCCGCGCTCGGCGTGATGCTGCCATCCTTCCTGATGGACAAGACCCTGACCCAGCTGCGGACGCTCCGCGATACGCCGGCCAATGACATGGCCATGCTGCAGGCGCTGATCCGCAAGACCGGCGAGCGCAACATCGGCGGCGACTGGGGTGCCCGGGCGGCCGGCGTGATCGACACCGAGATCAAGCCGGCCCTGACCCGCCAGATCGCGGTCTTCGAGGCCCAGCGCCCGAATGCGACCGAGGATGCGGGGGCCTGGAAACTGCCGCAGGGCGATACCGTCTATGCTCTGGCCCTGCGCGCCTTCACCACCACCGACTACAGCGCCCAGGACATCCACGACATCGGCCTGCAGCAGGTCGCTGAAATCCAGGCCGAGATCGACACCATCCTCAAGGGCATGGGGATGGCCGAGGGTTCGGTCGGCGCGCGGATCAAGGCGCTCAGCGAGGACCCGCAGCACCTCTGGCCCAATACGGACGAGGCCAAGGTCGAGCTGATCGGCTCACTGAACCAGCAGATGGCCGCGCTGGAGCCGTTGCTGCCGCGGGTGTTCAACACCCTGCCGGGCGCGAAGGTCGAGATCCGCCGGGTGCCGCCCTCGATCGAGCTGGGTGCGCCGGGCGGCTACTATCAGGCCGCCTCGCTCGACGGGTCGCGGCCGGGTGCCTATTACATCAACCTGTCGAACACGGCGAACTGGCCCAAATGGGGCCTGCCGACCCTGACCTATCACGAGGCCTCGCCGGGCCACCATTTCCAGATCACGGTCGCACGCGAGGCGGGCAGCCTGCCGCTGTATCGCCGCGTGGCGGGCAATTCCGCCTTCAACGAGGGCTGGGCCCTCTATGCCGAGCGGGTCGCCGCGGACGATCTGGATGTCTATGCCGGCAATCCGCTGGGTCGGGTCGGCTATCTGCAGTCCTATCTGTTCCGCGCGGTCCGGCTGGTGGTCGACACCGGCCTGCACCACAAGCGCTGGGGCCGCGATCAGGCCATCCGCTACATGATCGAGGAGTGCGGCGAGCCGCCCGAGTCGGCCGAGAAGGAGATCGACCGCTACTGCGTCTCGATCGGCCAGGCCTGTTCCTACAAGCTGGGCCAGACGGTCATCGCGCGCTTGCGGGCCGAGGCCGAGGCGCGACCCGGCTTCGACCTGAAGGCCTTCCACGACCGTGTGCTGCTGAACGGCTCCGTGCCGCTGGCGGTGCTGGAAGGGCTGATGCGGACCTGAGTGCCCTGGCGGGTGCGGAATTGGCGACGGACACGGGGTGGCCCTGCCGTTAGACCTTCAACTCATCTGTGGAGCTGGTCATGCTGATCGACAGACGCGGTGTATTTGCTGGAGCCGCAGCCCTCGGCCTGCACCCGGGCGCAGCATGGAGCCAGTCCGGCGACTTCGCGGCAGCCGCCGCCTATTCGGCCGAGCGACGCGGCGTTTCCTTTCTCGTGATGCAGGGCGGCCGTATCCTGTTCGAGGACTACCCCCGCTCCAGCGCCGGGGCGACGCATGAACTGGCCAGCGGTACCAAGAGCTTCAGCGGCATCCTGGCCGCCGCCATGGTGCAGGACGGCTTGCTGTCCCTCGACGAATCCTGTGCCGATACCCTGAACGAGTGGCGCGATGACCCCGTTCGGAGTGCGGCGACCATCCGGAGTTTGCTGAGCCTGACGTCCGGCGTCGGGGGTGGCTCCATCGGACGGCCCGCCACCTATGCCGCCTCGGTAGCCCAGCCGTTTGCCGGAGGTCCCGGCGTCTTCCGCTACGGCCCCACGCCGTTCCAGGTGTTCGGTGAAATCGTGCGCCGCAAACTGGCGGCGGTCGACCGGCCGGCCCGCGATGTTCTGGCCTTCATGCAAGACCGGCTGTTTCGGCCCGCGGGTGTGACGCATGGACCCTGGCGTCGTCAGGCCGGTCAGCCGAACCTGCCCTCCGGCGCACAGTTCGACGCCCGCAACTGGGCCCGGTTCGGGGCCTTTGTGCAGGGCGGTTGCCGCTTGGACGGGCGGGCGATTGTCGATGCGGCGGCGCTGGCCGACTGTTTTCGGCCGACCCCCGCCAACCCGGGCTACGGCCTGACATGGTGGCTGCTGCGTCCCGGTCTGGTGCCGCCGGGCCCTCGATCGCTGATCGATTCCTCGGCTGCGGTCCTGGCCGGCCTGCCGACCGTGCATATGGCGGCCGGTGCCGGCAACCAGCGGCTCTATCTGGTTCCGGACCGCGATCTGGTGATCGTGCGTCAGGCGGACGGGATTCTGGCGAGTATGGCCGGGGACCGGACGGACTGGTCGGACGCGGCCTTCCTGAGGCTGATCCTCGGCTGAAGCCGCCCTTTGCGCCCGCCCGCATGCCCCGCTATACCGCCGCCACACATTCATTCCCAATCAGAGGCGCGAACCCGCATGACCAGGATCAAGGTCGCCAATCCCATCGTGGACATCGACGGCGACGAGATGACCCGCATCATCTGGCAGTGGATCAAGGACAAGCTGGTCCACCCCTTTCTGGACGTCGAACTCGACTACTACGACCTGTCGATGGAGAACCGCGACGCCACGGATGACAAGGTGACGATCGACGCAGCCCACGCCATCCAGAAGCACGGCGTCGGCGTCAAATGCGCCACCATCACCCCCGACGAGGCCCGGGTGAAGGAGTTCGGCCTGAAGAAGATGTGGAAGTCGCCGAACGGCACCATCCGCAACATCCTGGGCGGCGTGGTCTTCCGTGAGCCGATCATCTGCTCGAACGTGCCGCGTCTGGTGCCCGGCTGGACCCAGCCGATCGTGGTCGGCCGTCACGCCTTCGGCGACCAGTACAAGGCCACCGACTTCCTCGTCCCCGGCCCCGGCAAGCTGATGATGACCTTCACCGGCGACGACGGTCAGGTCATCGAGCACGAGGTGTTCCAGTTCCCGTCGGCCGGCGTGGCCATGGGGATGTACAACCTCGATGACTCGATCACCGAATTCGCCCGCGCCAGCTTCGCCTTCGGTCTGGGCCGCAATTTCCCGGTCTATCTGTCGACCAAGAACACCATCCTGAAAGCCTATGACGGCCGCTTCAAGGACATCTTCCAGGACGTGTTCGACCGGGAATTCGCCGAAGATTTCAAGGCCGCAGGCCTGACCTATGAGCACCGGCTGATCGACGACATGGTGGCCGCGGCGATCAAATGGTCGGGCGGCTTCGTCTGGGCGTGCAAGAACTACGACGGCGACGTCCAGTCCGATGTCGTGGCCCAGGGCTTCGGCTCGCTGGGTCTGATGACCTCGGTCCTGATGACCCCGGACGGCAAGATCCTCGAGTCCGAGGCCGCCCACGGCACCGTCACCCGCCACTACCGCCAGCACCAAAAGGGCGAGGCGACCTCGACCAACTCCATCGCCTCGATCTACGCCTGGACGCGCGGCTTCTCGCACCGCGCCAAGCTGGACGACAACGCCGAACTGGCCACCTTCGCCGAGACCCTCGAGCGGGTCGTGGTCGAGACGGTCGAGGCCGGCTACATGACCAAGGACCTGGCGCTGCTGGTCGGCGACACCCAGGGCTGGCTGAGCACCGAGGGCTTCCTCGACAAGGTGTCAGAGAACCTCACCGTCGCGATGAAGAAATAGGCCGAGGCCGCGTCGGGTCGGGAGGTCCCGAAGGGCCGACGACCGCGGCCAAACAAACAGAGGCCCGTCGGACTCGCGTCCGGCGGGCCTTTCGTTTGAGCCCGGCACCGGTTCGTGCATTGATGGGGTCTGTTGAGGGGGAGACGGTCTTGAACACGCCATCCGACGACCATCACCAGCCGGTCTGGGCCCGGAACCCGAAGCGTCGTCGCGACGGCGGTGGCCTGCTCGGCAGGCTGGTCGGTTTCGTCGTCCTGGCCTCGGTCTTGATCTTCTTCGCCGCGCCCGCCGTGGCCTTCTTCGCCATCCGTTCGGCGGCCGAGACCAGCGACGTCGACGGTCTGACGCGACTGATCGACTACCCCGCCGTGCGCCAGTCCCTGAGGCCCCAGCTTGACGGTAACCCGGCGGCGTCCGCGCCCGCGCCGACGTTCCTGGAAGACCCCATCGGCGCGGTAAGGCGTCAGATCGAGCAGGCGACTGCGCCCCGCACGCCGGATGTCGACTCCTATCTGACCCCTGCCGCCCTCGCGGCCCTGACCCGGGGCGAGGGACGCTCCGCCTCGCAGTATGTCGACGGCGGCCTGCCGTCGCCGGACAATACCAACACCGGCGGTCCGATGCCGAAGCCGGTCTACTGGAGCATCAACCGGGCCCGGTTGAGCGTCGCCGACGAGGGCGGGTCCGAAACGGTGTTCACTTTCGAGCGCAAGGGGCCGTTCGAGTGGATGCTGGTCCACATCGGCCTGCCCGACGGCGTCGCGCCAGTGCCGGAGCCAGTGCCGGAGCCAGTGCCGGCACCGGTGACAGCGCCGCCGGTGCCGATGGTCGGCAAGAGCGGATCGCGGGGCGGCTGACGGCGGCCCCCTTGGCGGCCCTCCGCGACTCGGGCAACCGTAGCGGCAAGGAGGCGTTACAACGCCAGAGGGTTGAATGAAGAAGTCACTGATCGTCAGCGTTTCTGTCGGGGCCCTGGCCCTCTTCGGTATCGCCTGGGCCGCCGCCCCGGTGCTGACGGCGCAGGCCCTGGTCCGCGCGGCCAAGGCCGGGGATGAGCGCAAGATCGAGGCGCTGGTCGATTTCCCGGCCCTGCGCGAAAGTGTGAAGGCCGAGCTCACTGCCGAGCTCGCGGCGCGGATGAGCCGCGATCCCCGCCTTGCCGACAGCGGGCTCGGCGGTCTCGGCATGATGCTGGCACCGTTGGTCCTGTCCGGCGCGGTCGATGCGGTGGTCACGCCGCGGGTGGTCGCTCACATGGTCACCACGGCCCAGGCTCCCCATGCGGCCCGCGGTCCGGAGCCCGAACCGGCCGGGGACAAGGCCGCCGGCGACGACATCCATCAGGCCTGGGGCTTTCGCAGCCTGAATGAATTCGCCGTCACCCTGACGGATCGCGACCAACCCGATGACCACCTCGCCCTGATCCTTGAGCGGCGTGGCCTGTTCGACTGGAAGCTTGCGGCCGTGGACCTGCAGACCGGGGCGGGAGCCTAGCCCGCCAGCGCCGTCCGGATCGCCGCCAGACCGTCTTCCGCCTTCGACCCGTCGGGCGCGCCGCCCTGGGCGAAGTCCGGCTTGCCGCCGGCCCCCTGTCCACCCATGGCGATGACGGCGGCGCGGGCGAGATCGGCCGCATTGACCTTGCCCGCCATGTCCGAAGTCACGGCGACGGTGACGGCCGCCTTGCCCTCGGTCACGCCGATGAGGGCGACGACGCCCGAGCCGACCTGGGCGCGGAACTCCTCGGCCACGCCGCGCAGCCCCTTGCCGTCGACGCCGTCCAGCACGCGGGCGATCAGTTTGACGCCGTTGATCTCTTCCGGCGCGGCATTGGCGGCGGCGCCGCCGCCGCCGAGGGCCAGTTGCTTCTTCAGCTCGGCGACCTGTTTCTCCAGCGCGCGGCGGTCGGCGGTCAGGGCCTCGACACGGGCTGGAACGTCGGCGGTCTGGACCTTGAACGACTGGGCCAGCGATTTCGCCACCCCGGCCTGGGCCAGCAGGAATTGACGCGCGGCCTCGCCGGTCAGGCCCTCGATCCGGCGCACGCCGGCGGCGATGCCGGTCTCGGAGACGATCTTGAACAGGGCGATGTCGCCGGTGCGGGCCACATGGGTGCCGCCGCAAAGTTCGACCGAATAGGGCTTGTCGGCCCGGACGAGGTCGCGGCCGAGGGTCAGCACCCGGACCTCGTCGCCGTATTTCTCGCCGAACAGGGCGACGGCACCGGCCGCGATGGCCTCCTGCGGGCCCATCATCTTCGTATCGGCGGGCAGGTTCTGGCGGATGACGGCATTCACCTCATCCTCCATCCGGGCCAGTTCGTCCTCGGTCACGGGGGCGTTGTGGCTGAAGTCGAAACGCAGGCGTTCGGCGTCGACCATCTGGCCCTTCTGCGCCACATGGCCGCCCAGCACATTGGCCAGTGCCTTGTGCAGCAGGTGGGCGGCCGAGTGGTTGGCGCGGGTGGTCAGGCGGGCGGTCGCATTCGAGCGCAGCTGCACCCGGGCACCGATGGCCAGCGCGCCCGCGGTCACTTCGATCCGGTGGGCGAACAGGTCACCGGCATGTTTCTGGACATCGAGTACGGTGGCCGAGCCCTGCTGGCCCGAGGCATCGGTCCATTCGATCTCGCCGCGGTCGCCGGCCTGGCCGCCGCCTTCGCCATAGAAGGGGGTCTGGTCGAACAGGACCTCGGCGGTCTGGCCGGTGGACAGTTCGTCCACGGACGAACCGTCCCGAACGATGGCCAGAAGCTCGCCCGAGCCCTCGACGGCGTCATAGCCGGTGAAGACGGTGGGGCCGAGGCGGTCACGCAGGGCCAGCCATTCGCCGGTCGAGGCCGTCTGGCCCGAGCCGGTCCAGTGCTCGCGGCTGCGGGCCTTCTGTTCGTTCATGGCGGCGTCAAAGGCGTCGGTGTCGACGGTGAAACCGCGACGGCGGGCCTCGTCCTGGGTCAGGTCGAGCGGGAAGCCGTAGGTGTCATAGAGGGTAAAGGCGGTCTGGCCCGACAGCACCCCGCCCTCGCTGAGGTCGCGTGACGCGTCCTCCAGCAGGCCCATGCCGCGGCCGAGCGTGGTGCGGAAGCGGATCTCTTCCTGCTTCAGCGTATCCTCGACGAAGGCCTGGGCGCGCTTCAGCTCGGGGAAGGCCTCGCCCATCTCGTTGACGAGGGTCGGCACCAACCGGTGCATCAGGGGATCAGCGGCGCCCAGCAGGTGGGCGTGGCGCATGGCGCGGCGCATGATCCGGCGCAGGACATAGCCGCGGCCCTCGTTCGATGGGGTGACACCGTCGGCGATCAGGAAGGATGAGCTGCGCAGATGGTCGGCGATGACCCTGTGGCTGGCGGCCATGTCACCGTTCGGATCGGTCGAGGTGGCCTCGGCCGAGGCCGCGATCAGGGTCTGGAACAGGTCGGTGTCAAACACCGAATTCTTGCCCTGCAGCACCGAGGCGATCCGCTCCAGGCCCATGCCGGTGTCGACCGACGGCTTCGGCAGGGAGCGGACGATCTCGTCATTCTCCTTCTCGAACTGCATGAAGACGTTGTTCCAGATCTCCACGAACCGGTCGCCGTCCTCATCGGGCGAGCCGGGCGGGCCGCCGGGGACGTGATCGCCGTAATCCCAGAAGATTTCGGTGCACGGACCGCAGGGGCCGTTGTCGCCCATGGCCCAGAAATTGTCCGAGCCGGCGATGCGGATGATCTTGTCGTCGCCGAAGCCGGTGACCTTCTTCCAGATCGCCGCCGCCTCGTCGTCATCGATATAGACCGTGACCAGCAGCCGCTTCGGGTCGAGGCCGAAATCCCTGGTGACCAGGGTCCAGGCGCGATCGATCGCATGTTCCTTGAAATAGTCGCCGAAGGAGAAATTCCCCAGCATTTCGAAGAAGGTCAGGTGCCGGGCGGTGTAGCCGACATTGTCCAGATCATTGTGCTTGCCGCCCGCGCGGACGCATTTCTGCGAGCTGGTGGCGCGCGGGTAAGGCGGGGTCGATGCGCCGGTGAAATAGTCCTTGAACGGCACCATGCCCGCATTGACGAACAGCAGGGTCGGATCGTTCTGCGGCACCAGCGGGGCCGAATGGACCTTCTCGTGCCCGTCGGCGGCGAAATAGTCGAGGAAGGTCGAGCGGATCTGTTTGAGGCTGGACATGGCGGTGCGCGTTCGGTCGAGGGGAGATACGGGGAAGGGGCGTCATATAGGGGTTTCAGCCCCAATGCATCACCCGCCCGTGATCGTGCCCGTGTTCGTGCCTGTGATCGCTGTGGTCGGCCGGCCCGGTCTGCACGGATCGCGGCCTGGCGGGCCCCGGTGGCGTGGGGGCACCGCGGAGGTGTAGGGTGGTTCCATGTCCACGCTTGAGGTCTGGTTTGACGGCGACTGCCCCCTGTGTCGGCGCGAGATTGCCGTGATGCGCCGGCTGGACCGACGGGGGGCTATTGTCTTTACCGATGTGGCCGTCGGTGGCGGGGACTGCCCGATCGACCGGGCCGAACTGCTGGCCCGGTTCCATGCGCGGGAGGAGGGGGTGATGCTCTCAGGCGCCGCCGCCTTTGCCGCCATGTGGCGCGCCATTCCGCTGTTGCGGCCCCTCGGCCTGGCGGCACGGAACCGGACGGTTCTGGGTCTGCTGGAGCGGCTCTACATCGCCTTCCTGAAGGTCCGCCCGGCCCTGACGCGCGCCCTTCGCCGGTAAGGCAGGGACAGCAAAAAAGGGCCGCCCGGTCCGGGTGGAGACCAGGCGGCCCGCTCCGTCCGGCCCGGCCCTGCGGGGGTCGGAGGCGGGTCGCGGAACCCGGCCGGAGAAGGTTCTGATTGAGAAATCACCGTCCGAAGCGCCCGCTGTGTTCACAGCGGACGCTTCGATCAACGGCGCCGGATCAGCCCTCGAGGTCCTGACCTTCGTCCGGTTCTGGCGTGCCCAGCAGCTCTTCGGCGATCTTGCTGGTCGAGGCGCGCACGGCCTTCTCGATCGAGTCGGCGATGTCCGGATTGGCCTTGAGGAAGGCCCGCACATTCTCGCGGCCCTGGCCGATGCGCTGGCTGTCGTAGGAGAACCAGCTGCCCGACTTCTCGACGATCCCGGCCTTGACGCCCAGGTCGATGATCTCGCCCAGTTTGGAGATGCCTTCGCCGTACATGATGTCGAAGATGACCTCGCGGAACGGCGGGGCGACCTTGTTCTTGACCACCTTCACCCGGGTGGTGTTGCCGACGACCTCGTCGCGGTCCTTGATCGCGCCGGTGCGGCGGATGTCGAGGCGAACCGAGGCGTAGAATTTCAGCGCATTGCCGCCCGTCGTCGTTTCCGGCGAGCCGTACATGACGCCGATCTTGTGGCGGATCTGGTTGATGAACAGGACGATGCACTGCGACTTGTTGATCGAGGCGGTCAGCTTGCGCAGGGCCTGGCTCATCAGACGGGCCTGCAGGCCGGGCAGGCTGTCGCCCATTTCGCCCTCGATCTCGGCGCGCGGCGTAAGCGCCGCGACGGAGTCGACCACCACAATGTCCACGGCGCCCGAGCGCACCAGGGTGTCGACGATCTCCAGTGCCTGTTCACCCGTATCGGGCTGCGACACCAGCAGGTCGTCGAGGTTGACGCCCAGCTTCTGGGCATAGCCGGGGTCGAGCGCATGTTCGGCGTCGACAAAGGCGGCGGTGCCGCCGGCCTTCTGGATTTCGGCCACGGTGTGCAGGGCCAGGGTCGTCTTGCCCGAGCTTTCCGGCCCGAACACCTCGATCACCCGGCCGCGCGGCAGGCCGCCGATGCCCAGCGCCATGTCGAGGCCCAGGGAGCCGGTCGAAACCGAAGGAATGGCTTCGGTCACGCCGTTCTTGCCCAGTTTCATCACCGAGCCCTTGCCGAAGGCGCGGTCGATCTGGGCGATCGCCGCCTCCAGAGCCCGCTGCTTGTCGCCGTCGTCGCGCGTCACCAATTTCAGATTCGCCTGAGCTGCCACCTTGCCACTCTCCTTTGCCATGATTCCCGTCTGGTTCCGGGAGAGACCCGCCTGGACCCGCTCCCTGTTGAGGGTCATCTAGTACACGGTTTGTTCCGGTTGCCAATATGTTCTTTTTTGGCGACCCGGGGGTTTCGACGAAGATGCGTCCGAATTTGACGTAGCGTCTGGCCGGAGACCCATGAGCCTGCAGCGCGCGCCGGGGCCCCGGGCCCTGGTCTTCCGGTCGGTGGGTGAGGTCCTGAATGTCTGTGGCGTCGGCTGCCGGATGTGCGGGGCTGGTGCGACGGAGTGGTCAGCTGGCGTTGTTTGCGGCCATGACACCCGCCCCATTGTCATTTCAACGGAACAGGAATCATATTCGTGTCGCATTTGGCTCTTTGCCGAGTCGGACCTGGTAATGATTGCAGCAAGCTTTGAGCCGCGCCCGGAGGTCTCTTGCGTTTGACCTGTTGCGACATGGACGAGGACGGCGTCGCACTGATGTCGGCCATCGTGAACAGTCCGATCGCTTCGATCATCAGCAACCCGCGTCTTCCGGACAATCCCATCGTGGGGGTCAACAAGGCGTTTTGCGAGCTTACAGGTTACGATCCGGACGAGATCCTGGGACGAAACTGCCGCTTTCTCGCCGGACCGGCGACGGAGCCCTGGCTGACGGAGAGAATTCACCAGGGTACCCTGAACCGGAAGCCGACGCTGGTGGAGATTCTGAACTACAAGCGCTGCGGCACGCCGTTCCGGAATGCTGTGCTGGTGGCCCCTATCTTCCTGCCGGACGGGGAACTGCAGTATTTCCTCGGTTCGCAGGTCGAACTGGATGATGATTCGACCGGCCTCTTGTCCAGCCGACATCATCGCGCGCGTGAAATCGTCGGAACGCTTTCGCCACGTCAGCGCGAAGTCCTGCAACAGATATCAGCTGGATATCGCAGCAAGCAGATATCCTTCAATCTCGGTCTCAGCGAGAAGACCGTGAAGATGCACCGGTCGCTGATCCTGGAAAAGATTGGCACACACAATGTGGCAGATGCGATTCGTCTGGCCGTCGAGGCCGGGCTATAGGCTCGCACCGCCAAATGTGGCGCGAATACGGCCTAAAGGCCGTATGGTGTGCTCTCCCCCAAATCCCTAACCCTCGGTACAGGATCAGTCGGTTCTGTCAGTGTAATTTGGCAGCGTCCAATCGGTCTGACCCCTGTCCGCTCGCTGAGCGTATAATTTGAAAGAAACCAGCGCGGGCAACCACTGGGCCATCGAGACCCAATTTTGACGAGACGAGCTCAATCGCCACCGTCACTCATGGTTTCAAACTGACAGCACTGAATTGGAGGAAACTACAAAATGCCAGAAGCGTTTGCGACACTGTCGCCAGAACAATACTCGCTTGTATACAACTCACTTTCTTTCGGAATCGCGACCTTCGCTGCCGCCACACTCTTTTTCTGGTTCGGCCGCTCCCAGGTTTCGGTTGAATACAAGACCGCACTGACGATCACGGGTCTCGTGACGTTCATCGCCTTCTACCACTACTTCCGTATGTTTGAGGGTTTTGAGCACGCTGTGACGCTGACCAATGGCGTGGTCGAGGCGACGGGCAAGGAATATAACAGGGCCTATCGTTACGTTGACTGGCTGCTCACCGTCCCGCTCCTGCTGATCGAACTCATCCTGGTGATGCGTCTGACGCAGGCGGAAACCGTCTCGAGAAGCGTGAGCCTCGGCCTTGCCGCTGCTCTCATGATCGTGCTCGGTTACCCCGGCGAGGTTTCCGGTGGCATCGACAACACCCGTATGATCTGGGGTGCCCTGTCGATGGTTCCGTTCCTCTACATCGTCTACACGCTTTATGTGGCGCTGGGCGATGCGATCAAGCGCCAGCCCGACAACGTCAAAGGCCTGGTGATCCTGGCCCGGAACGTGACGGTGTTCGCCTGGTTCTTCTACCCCATCGTCTACTTCGCACCGTTCGTCATGAGCGGCGCGGGCACTGCCGATGCCTTCGTGATCATCGAGGTCGGCTATACGATCGCCGACCTGGTCGCCAAGGCAGGCTTCGGTATCCTGATCTATATGATCGCGGTCCGGAAATCGGCTGCCTCTGTCTGATGTCTAAAGACCCGGCGTCCATTCTGGGCGCCGGGTTTCTTTCCGGGATCGGTGATCGCGTGGGCGGCACGTGCCGTTCGCCCGGGCCTGTCCGGAGACTTGGGGCAGAGAAATGCTAGCCAGCCAGAACATTTCCACCGGGCACCCGACAGACATTTCCGAGGTCGACAGCCTCATGGCTGTTCTGCTCTCCGGCCACAGCGGTTCGGCCTGCGCCGCGGCCCTGGAGCATCTGTCCAGCCCCGGTAAACAGGTGCGCGCAAGGCTGGCCCTGCACAGTGCACGCAGCCTCGGCCTCGACCTTCGGTCGGCCGTTGCCATTGCCGCCGCCAGTGAGCTGATCCACAACGCCTCACTGGTGCATGACGATATCCAGGACGGATCAGCCCTGCGTCGCGGGATATCTACACTCTGGGCCCGTCACGGACGGGACGTCGCCATCTGCGCCGGCGACCTGATGATCTCGGCCGCCTATGCCGCCCTGGCCCAGGTCGGTGGCCCCCATGTTCCGCAAGCCGTGGCGCGAATGCACGCCCGGATCTCCCAGGTCATTCACGGGCAGGTCTCCGACCTCGCCGCCAGGGACAGCGGTGCGACGACCTTTTTTCAGTACAGGACGATTGCGGTCGACAAATCCGCACCCCTGCTCGGGCTTCCTGTCGAACTCTCGCTGATCCTTGCCGGACGGCTCGACTGTCTGGTTCAGGCGGAGCGGGCTGCAGACGCCTTCGCGCTCGCCTATCAGATGGCTGATGACGTCGAGGACGTCGAAAGCGACATGGCCAGCGGATCGCTCAATGCGGTCGCCATATTCGCGCGGGAGATGCCCATCGAGCGCGCCCGGCTGCTGGTCAGGCGGCTGGTGAACCGAACCTTCCGTCAGGCATCCCGGCTCGCCGGTTCGCTCCCTTCGGACTCGGGGGCCTTGATGGCGGCCATGGCCGACCAGCGTGCATGGGCTGTCGAGGGAAGACCCTTCCGCCCATGAGCAGGGCAGTCGTGATCGGCGGTGGCTTTGGGGGTCTCGCAGCGGCCATCAGGCTCCGGGCCAAGGGCTATGACGTGACCATCATCGACCGCTGCAAGCGGCTTGGGGGGAGGGCACAGGTTTTCGAGCGCGACGGCTACCGCCATGACGCCGGTCCTACGGTCATCACCGCGCCCTTCCTGATCGAAGAACTCTTCCAGTTGCTGGGCGCACGGATGGAAGACTACGTTCGGCTGGTGCCGCTGCCACTCTGGTATCGCTTCTTCTACCCCGACGGTTCCACGTTCGATTACGGGGGCACGGTGGAGGATACGCGTCGCGAGATCGCCCGTATCTCGCCGGAGGACGTAGAGGGTTACAACGGCCTGCTGGCAGAATCCGAGCGCATCTACGACGTTGGATTCTCACAGCTTGCCGATAAGCCGTTCCACAAGATCGGCGCGATGTTCAAGACCCTGCCCGCGATGCTGCGGCTGGGCAGCCACCGCACGGTCTGGCAGTTGGTGAAGCGTCACCTGAAACATGACAAGCTGCGCCAGGCCTTCTCCGTCCAGCCTCTGTTGGTCGGGGGCAATCCGTTCTCGACCACCAGCATCTATAACCTGATCCATTTTCTGGAACGGGCCCACGGCGTGCATTTTGCCATGGGCGGCACCGGCGCGCTGGTGGACGGGCTGGAACGCCTGATGCGGGAAAACGGGGTCGAGATTCGACTGCAGACCACGGTGGCGGCCATCGAGACCGATGAGGGTCGCGTCTCGGGCGTGCGCCTCGAAAGCGGCGAACGGCTGGTGGCGGACCTGATCGTCTCCAACACCGATCCTGCCCACGTCTATGACGACCTGCTTGAGCGGCGCGATGCGAAGGTCTCGGCCCGGCTCAAGACCCGTCTGGCTCGCAAGTCCATGGGCCTGTTCGTGCTGTTTTTCGGGACCGAGGGCACCTACGAAAACGTGGCGCACCACACCATCTGGCTGGGACCGCGCTACAAGGCCCTGCTGGATGACATCTTCAACAAGAAGGTCCTGGCAGAGGATTTCTCGCTTTATCTGCATCGACCGACGGCCACCGATCCATCCTTCGCGCCGTCCGGTCACGAAAGCTTCTATGCGCTGGTGCCGGTGCCCAACCTTCAGGCCGGCATCGACTGGTCCGTCGAGGGGCCGAGGCTGAGGGACCGGGTCGTTGCGGCGCTGGAGCGGACCCTCCTGCCCGGACTGACGGACACAATCCGGTCGGACTTCTTCATGACGCCCGAGGATTTTCTGACCGACTATCTGAGTCCGGCCGGTGCCGGGTTTTCCATCGCGCCGCACTTCACCCAGTCGGCCTGGTTCCGCTTTCATAACCGCGCCGAAGGCCCTGAAAACCTGTTTCTGGTGGGGGCGGGCACCCACCCTGGTGCCGGCCTGCCCGGCGTGATCGCCTCGGCCAAGGTGCTGGAGCATCTTGTGCCCCCGCTCGTTGGTAGGGGTGCCGTCGGCGGTCGCCACTCTGCCGGAGTGGCATGACATGACCCCCTTTCGGGAGGGTACGCCGTCGTCCAGTCAGGACGTGATGCGAACCCACGGACGGTCGTTTCACTTCGCCAGCCACTTCCTGGGGGACCGGCATGCCGAGCGGGCCGCGCGTCTCTATGCATTCTGCCGGTACCTGGACGACACCGTCGATCTCGCTGAGAGCAAGTCGGAGGCGGAGCGGACTCTTGACCATATCGCCCGCGAACTCGCCGGCCAGGCCCCGGCCACGGCTGCGACGCGTGACTTCCTTGCCTTGATGGACGAGGTCGGGCTGGCACCGTCGATGCCCGCGGGCTTGATCAGCGGCCTGCGCTCAGACCTCGGCGTCGTCGCCGTGAAAACCGAGGCTGAACTGATACGCTACGCCTATCATGTGGCGGGAATCGTCGGGCTCATGATGTGCGACGTGGTCGACGTGAAGGCACCGGAGGCTCGTCCGTTCGCGATCGACCTTGGCATCGCCATGCAGTTGACCAATATCGCCAGGGACGTGGATGAGGACGCCCGGCGAGGCCATCGCTATCTTCCGGAAGCCTGGGTCGGGCCGGTGACGCCGCAGCAGATTGTCGACCCGGACCCGGAGACGAAGCACATCCTGAGGCAGGCCAGCCGCCGGCTGCTCGACCGCGCAGAAATCTATTACCGGAGCGCCGATCGCGGCCTTGGGCATCTGCCGGCGCGGGCCCGGTTCGCCATCCTCGTGGCGGGGCGGGTCTACCGCCAGATCGGCGTGAGCATCGCGCGCCAGGACCATGCCCCCTGGCAGGGTCGCGCCCGGGTCTCCCGACCGGAAAAGCTCCAGGTCGCCGCTGGTGCGGCCCTCTCCTTCCTGGGGCGCCCTCACCTGCACGCTCGCGACGCCGTGCATGATCGTACCCTGCACGAGGCCCTGGCGGGCCTGCCGGGCACCCATCCGGCCGGACCCTGATGGCGACCACGGCAGATGTCGTCATCCTGGGAGGCGGCTGCGCCGGGCTGGCCCTGGCACGGGAATTGGCCCTTCGCCGGCACGGGCTCCGCACCTTGGTGCTCGAACCCCGCACAGACTACGCCGAAGATCGGTCCTGGTGCTTCTGGGCGCGTCATGACGAGCCCCTGCGATTTCCTTCCCGGGCTCAATGGGCGAGCTGGCAAATCTCGGCCGGCACCCATGTCCGCACCCACGCGGCGCGCGACTGGCGCTATCACTGGATTTCGTCGGCTGACTACTATGCCGACGCCGCGATGGTGATCGGCGCAAGTGAACAGGTCGAGCTTTGTCTCGGGGTCCGGGCCGACGAAGTCATCGTCCGGGACGGCGTCGGAGAGGTCTCCACCAGCGCCGGTCCGGTGACAGGCCGGTGGATTATCGACACGCGTCCGCCGACCCAGGACTGGCTTGTGCAGGCACCGGTTGCCCAACTGTTTTCGGGCGTCGAGGTCGAGACCGCCGGCGATGTGTTCGAGCCGGAAATCGTGACCCTGATGGGTGATCTGCGGGCCTCGGATGGGGGGGTAGCCTTTGACTACATCCTGCCGCTGTCGCCACGGCGAGCCCTGGTCGAATACACGGTCCTGACCTCCCGGCCCCATGACCCGGCCTTGCTTGACGGTCCCTGTGACGCCCTGGTGGCCGACCTTTGCGGGCGCGAGGTCAAGGTTGTCCGACGCGAGCGTGGCTGGCTTCCCATGGGCCTTCCCCCGCCTGACCACAGACCGGGCCCCGTCGTCCGCGCCGGCACGCCGGGCGGGGCGATACGACCCTCGTCCGGCTATGCCTTTCGTCGTATCCAGACCTGGGCCGCACGTTGCGCCGACGCCCTCGTCGATCGCGACGCGCCGCTGGCCGGCCCGCCGGATCCACCCGCACGAAGCCTGATGGATCGCATCTTTCTGCGCGCCTTCACCCGTGATGCCGGCGGGGCTCCCGACGATTTCAGCCGCATGGCCAGGGCGCTCGACGGCGACGGCTTTGCCCGCTTCATGTCCGATGAGGCGAGAGGAAGTGACTGGGCGCGCGTCGTCGCCAGCCTGCCCAAAATCCGCTATCTGACGGCGGCGGCCGGTGCCCTGCGGACTGGTTCGGCGCAGGGCCACCCGTGATGCTGACATTCGTTCGCCCCTGGCTCCCGGGACCCGGGTTCATGCTCGCCCTGTCCGCAGCGGTTCTGCTTTCGCTCAGCCAACCGGCTCCCGGAGTGGAACTGGCACTGGTCACGGGCGCCGTCGCCCTCGCCGGACTGCCGCACGGGGCCGCAGACGCGTGGATCGCAGCCCGCGAAGGGCTGGCGCGGGACAGACTCGGAACAGCGGTCTTTCTGGCAGTCTATTCAGGGCTCGCGCTGCTGGTGATTGCCGCATGGCTGCTTTTTCCGGTCATCAGCCTCGCACTCTTCCTCGCCATATCGGTCTGGCATTTCGGTGACGACAGCCGGGAGGGCCTCCACCCGGTTGCGCGCATTTCAACGGGCCTGATCATTCTCGGCGCACCGGCCGTTTTCCATGCGACGGCGGTCAGCGAAGCCTACGGCATCCTGTCCGGAGACCGGATCGCGGCGATCGTCTCTGCCCAGGGAGTCCTTTTCTGGCTTGGGTGTGTGGCGCTGCCCCTCACATTGGCTCTGACCCCGGCCCGGAGCCCCCTTTCGGCCCGGGCGACACCCGGACGGGTCAACCATCTGATCGAGATGGTCGTGCTGGTCGTGCTGGCCGCGTTTCTGTCGCCCCTTCTCTATTTCGCCGTCTATTTCTGCGGGATCCATTCACCCCGGCATATCGGCCGCGTGATCCGCCTGTTCCCGCAGCGAAGCGGATCGGGATTGTGGGGTACGATCGCGGCATTGACCTTGTTCACCTTGCTCGCCGGCGCGGCTGCCTGGGGATGGCTGACGACTGCCGGCCAGTCGCCGGATGCCGCTGGACTGCAGGTTCTGTTCATCGGACTTGCCGCCCTGACCCTGCCGCACATGCTGCTGGTCGACAGGCTGTCGCCGTCACTCATGCGGGGCAGGAACCCATGACGGATCCGGGCGGGGACCCACAAAACGATGCGGCCGAACGCGTCATCTGTGTGGATGAGGCCGACAATCCCATCGGCGAGGCGGGAAAGCTTGACGCCCATGAACGGGGCCTGCTGCACAGCGCCTTCTCGGTCTTTCTTTTCGACGACCAGAACCGACTTCTGTTGCAGATGCGCGCGCTGACCAAATACCATTCCGGCGGGCTTTGGGCCAACAGCTGCTGCGGACATCCGCGCCCGGACGAGCCGATCGTTGAGGCGGCGGTGCGGCGCACGCGCGAGGAGCTCGGTCTGGCTGCGGACCTTCATGAGGGTTTCCGCTTCCGTTACCGGGCAAACCTCGACAATGGCCTGATAGAAAACGAGCTCGTCCACATGATGTTTGGCCGTTTTTCCGGAGCGCCCGCGCCTGAACCGGCCGAAGTGGCCAGCCTGCGCTGGATGAGCCTCGATGCCCTGGCAAAGGATGTTGCGAGAACCCCGTCAATCTATGCGCCATGGCTTCGCCTCTACGTCGGGAATGGCCTCGAGAACCTTTCCTCCGCACTGGCGGCCCTCGAGGCGACCTGAAGGGGTCCGTCCGGGCGGCTGCGCCGGCCTGTCAGTATTGGCGCGTCAGCTGGCTCATTGAAGAAGCGGGGACAAGGCCCGGTCAGGCCGTCTTCGCCGCGACCATCGGCTCCATCACCTGGGCTGCGACCGACAGGCCGCCGCCGATCAGCAGGGCTGCCGCCGCCGCGACCAGGAGGGGGCGAGCCAGTCCCTGTCCCGGGCTCAGCGGTCGAACCAGCATCAGCACCAGCAGGCCCAGCAGGACCAGCACGCCGGGCAGGTCCATGCCGACGCCGAGGAAGACGCCGTGCGCCTGGGCCAGGATCCAGCCCCCGCCCAGCACGGCGGCGAACGCCGCCGGGGCCAGCGCG
>VYLK01000066.1_pt1 | contig 41116 bp, 39 predicted proteins | sample 5114321 | NCBI WGS metagenome assembly VYLK01 (sample SAMN12291792, study PRJNA351875) | freshwater metagenome | isolation source: freshwater lake | place: USA: Michigan, MSU2 Lake | collected 2011-08-16
TCATGTGCAACAGGCTTTCTTTTAGGGCTCGTCAGGAGGGTGGGTTGGGTCTTAAAGTGCTGGGCGAATAATACAAGAATGCGCGCTTGAGGAGATGCCATTGGCTTATGATTCTGAGACCACCCAAGAGCTTGTGAGCTTGGTAGCTCGCTTTGTCGCTGAAAAGCTGCGTCCAATTGAGGCTCAAGTCTCCGAGGACGATGCCGTGCCAGACGCGATTGTCGCGCAGATGAAAGAGCTGGGCCTCTACGGCCTGACCATTCCTGCTGAATATGGCGGCCTTGAGCTATCGATGGAGGCCGAGTGTCGTGTGGCGTTTGAGTTAGGCCGCACCAGCCCGGCTTTCCGTTCTTGCTTTGGCACCAATGTTGGCATCGGCGCACAAGGCCTCGTGATGTTTGGTACCGAGTCGCAGAAGCAAAAATATCTGCCTGGCATTGCCTCCGGTGAGATCGTCACAAGCTTTTGTTTGACCGAAGCCGAAGCAGGCTCTGATTCTGCCGCCGTGCAGACGACAGCGCGCCTCGAAGGCGATCATTATGTGATGAACGGCTCAAAGCGCTACATCACCAATGCCAATAAGGCAGGTCTATTCACCGTGATGGCCCGCACCAGCCCCGACGTAAAAGGGGCCAAGGGCGTCACCGCCTTCTTGGTGGAGCGCGACAGCCCGGGCCTCAGCATCGGAAAGCCTGAGAAAAAAATGGGCCAGCAAGGCGCCCATATTTGCGAAGTCTATTTCGACAATGTCAAAGTCCCGGTCGAGAACCGCCTCGGTGGTGAGGGCGAGGGCTTTAAGGTTGCCATGCAGGTGCTTGACCGCGGGCGACTGCATATCGCTTCGGTCTGCGTCGGCGTCGCTGAGCGCCTGATTGCCGATAGTCTAGCGTATGCGATGGAGCGTCAGCAATTTGGTAAGCCAATTGCCGAACATCAATTGATCCAAGCCATGTTGGCCGATTCCAAGACGGAAGCTTACGCCGCAAAGTCGATGGTGTTGGATGCAGCGCGCCTGCGGGATGGCGGACAATCTATCACACTGGAAGCTGCAGCAGCTAAATATTATGCCTCTGAAATGGTTGGTCGCGTGGCAGATCGGGCTGTGCAGATTTTTGGCGGCGCGGGCTATGTAGCCGATTATGGCATTGAGCGCTTTTACCGCGATGTTCGAATTTTCCGTATCTATGAGGGCACCAGCCAAATCCAACAAATCGTCATCGCGCGTGAGATGATGAAAGCGGCGAGGACTTAAGGCCATGAGCCCTGAAGAAGTTGCCATTCTGGCTTTAATTGCTGCCTCCAAAAAAGGCCGCACCATTGACCCAACGCAAGCTGCGCGTGCGGTCTATACTGGTGAGGACCCGGAGGGCTGGCGCAAGCGTCTGCCATCGGTTCGCCAAGCGGCCATCCATTTAGCGCGGTCTGGCCAGATCAGCATTTACCGAAAGGGCAAAGTCATTGATCCCAATGGCTTTAAGGGGGTCTATCGCTTAGGCGTACCGGGTGAATTGCCAATAGTGGCCACAACGAATGTTGAGCCAGATGATGAGCCAGAAGCTGCGAACGTGGTCGCTGAATAGGGTCCAGGCAACGTCTTGGCGAGTTCTCAGCCGTTGGCTGGGTCTTGGGCTGATTGGCATGCTCCTGACAGCCTGTACGCCGGTGCGCCAAAGCGCGCAGATTCCGGGACCCGGCTATCAAGGCCCGCGCTTTACGCCAACGCAGTTTGTCAGCTTTGACGGCACAGCTCTGGGTCTCTCGACATGGAAGGCACAAACATCAGAGCCTCATGCGGTTATCGTCGCGCTTCACGGCATGAATGACTATGCACGTGCCTTTGAAACCGCTGCACCCTATTGGGCGGCACGCGGTATCACGACTTATGCCTATGATGCACGAGGGTTTGGTCGTTCGCCGCAGAGAGGCATTTGGGGCAATGAGGCTCTGATGATCAAAGATTTCCGCACGGCCTTACAGGTGGCGCGCACAGCCCATCCGAACCGTCCCATCGTTGTGGTGGGCGAAAGCATGGGGGCAGCGACCATTCTAGCGGCTGTGGGCGAGACAGAGGGGGTCGCAGCGGATAGACTTGTCCTGATTGCACCGGCTGTTTGGGGCTGGTCCAATTTGCCATTGGCTTACCGGCTGTCCTTATGGACCACCGCGCACTTGCCGGTCTCGCGGAAGCCCTTCGACCCGCCACGCACGGTGACACGTACCATCATGGCGTCGGACAATATTGAGATGCTCCGCCGTTTGGGACGCGATCCCAACATGATTTTTGCGACGCGATTAGATGCGGTTTACGGTTTAGTCCGATTAATGGAAAAGGCTTATAAGGCAGCAGATAAGCTCCCGCCGGAGACGCTTGTGCTCTATGGCGCGCGCGATCAAATCATCCCGCGTCCGGCTTTAACGGCAACGGTTGCAAAATTGCCAGCTTCGGTGCGCACCGTCGAATATCCTCAAGGCTATCATATGCTGACCCGAGACCTGCAGGCCGAGCGAGTTTGGGCCGATGTGGCAGCCTTCATCAACGACCCAAAAGCGCCGTTGCCTTCAAACCTTGGACCAATCGGTAGTGCGGCAAAATAAGGAACCGTTAAGTCTGTTTCGCTAATTGTTTTGCTATGGCTTTGAAGATCGCTCTGCCAATACCCGCTTTGCCGAAGTTCGACCCCGTAACTTTGGCCCAAACCCGTGCCCGATTGGTGGCGTGGTGGGACGGGGTTGATCCGCCTGACCTCGAGGCGATTAAGGCCGAGATGGAGGCGCAAGATGGCCCCGGCAAGCTCAGCGCTAAACATAAAAAGCTCTATGTCACAGCCAGTCATATCATGTGGGGCCCAGACAGGAATTTCCCGACATCACCGGATTTGACCGCACAATTGGCTAATGCTGTTGGTGCCAAAAAAGACGCGACCTTGGCCTGTATTGGTGCAGGCAGTGGCCTGATCAGTCGGACGCTCTTGGATCAATTTAGCGTGAAATTGACAGCTTACGAAGCCGATCCGACCATTCGTACCTTGGCTGAAAAGACTGTCAAAAAAAGCAAAGCACGCAAAAATTATGTCGCCAAGCCCTACAATGGCCAGTTGGCTGGCCTTGCCGAGCGGCAAGCAGAGCTTGCGATGTTGTTGTTCCAAGGCGGTGCTGCAGACCGGGCAGAGCGTGGGGCGTTCTCAATCCTTCGCTTGTTAAAGCCGGGCGGGCAAGCAATCTGGTTTGATCTGTTCTCGACCGAAGGCGAAGCTTCTCTAGACCTTGCAAAGGGCATCGAAAATCGCTCGTTTACGCCCGTGGAGGTGTTCAAGGAAGCAGCCCAAGCCGCTGGCTTGACCGTGGTTTCAGAAGCCGAGTGCAATGTGAACTTCTTGGCCGCAATTAGCTCATGCTGGTCGGAGATCGGCAAAGACTTCAAGAAGCGTCAAGCCGCCCTCATCAAGGCTGGCGGGCAAGAGGCGGCAAGCCTCGCCCTGCATTCGATTGTTACATGGAAAGCCCGCGCCGCCGCTGTGCGCGCTGGCCAGCTCAGCGCACGCTATATTGTGGTTTCCGTGCCGGCTTAGAGTCTTTGGTCAGCGATAAGCTTTAGGCATTCGCAACAAACGCATCGCCCAACGCATCAGCTAGGCTGGAGCGAGGTTCTTGTTCGCTCTTAACCGGAGCTTTGGTCTCTGCCGTCGCTGGTGCTTGCGTCTTTACCACTGGACCCTTGGCTTTTTTGGCCGGACGCTCGCTATCGGCTTTTCCTTCGATATGGGTCGTTTCGATCGAAGGACCCGCCAGTGGATCGGCAGACCGCTTGGAACGGCCTTCAAACTGGCCACCTTCCTCGATGATCAAAATAGCATGGGTCAAATCGCCATCGATAGAGCCTGAAGTCGCCAATTGAATCATGCGAGCCCGCACGTCACCGGAAACCCTACCGCGGATGGTTGCGATTTCGCTGATCACATTGCCTTTGACTTCGCCATTTTTACCAACCACCAAAGTGTCGCACCGCACGTCGCCGATCACAATGCCTTCGATATGCACGTCGCCCGGTGACGACAGTGAGCCACTGACGACAGCGCCAGTAGCCACCACAGTGGCAGCGGGCTTTGGGCTCGGCGTCACAACGGCAATCGCCGGGGAGGCGTTGCGTGGCACAGGTGCAATAACAGTTTCGGTTTCAACATAGGTTTCTTTGGATTTAGCATTCCAAAAGGCCATGGTCTTGTTCCCTTAGTTCGGCGATCTCGCGCCCTTGTTACGCATGCAGCAGTGGCACGCAACACCCGAAATCCTGTTTGGTGTGTATTCCATCGGGAATTACACCAAATCTTGCACTGCCTTAAGAACGGCTTCATCATGGCCCGGAACTTTTACTTTCCGCCAGATGTTTACGATCGTTCCATTTTTATCGATCAGAAAGGTCGTGCGTTCGATCCCGAAATACTTCCGCCCATACATGCTCTTTTCAACCCAGACACCATAAGCTTCGCACACCTCTGTGCCAAAATCTGATGCTAGGGTCACATCTAGGTCATACTTTGCCTTAAACTTGTCGTGGCTAGCGACTTTATCTTTGGAGACCCCAATGACTTCGCATGAATGGGCACGAAATTTGTCGATACTCTCGGTGAAGGCAATCGCTTGGCTTGTGCAGCCAGAGGTGTCGTCTTTTGGATAAAAATACAGGACAACACTCTTTCCTTTCAAAGCAGACAAGGTCACGGTTGCGCCGCCATCTGTCGGCATCTCAAAGTCAGGGGCCAATTGGCCAATTGCAATTTCACTCATGGTGCTAAATCCGATCCGTTCGCGCCGAAAGCGCCGTATTCAGGCAGATAGGCCTGAGACCGCAGGCTTGCAAGCCGCGGACGGGCCATCTCGCGGGCAACCGGCTTCTTCCACAAAAATGCGGCAATCACGTGACAAGAAACGCGCAAAACAGAACGATCCAGAGTTAGACGAAACCCCCAGCGGGACAGTAATTGCCAAGCGTACAAAGAAGCCTCTAAGCCAAACCCGACATTCACGGTTTTGGATGGAAAGCGCTACGGTGGCTTTGGCGCTGTCTGGGATGTTTGCTGGCTATTTGGCTTGGCGACTGTCAATCGGCACAGTCTCGATCTCCGCAACGACGCCATTTGTCGAAGACTCACTCAGTCGCCTTGTTGGCGGGCAAACCAAGATTGGCTCATTGCGTTTAGGCTGGGACCAAGAAGCGCGTGATTTTGTAGTCTTGGCGAGCAAAATCACAGCCCGGACGGATCAGAGAACCTCGCCTCTGCGCCTAGGTCAAGTGGATCTCAAACTGGACGCTCCATCGCTCCTGATTGGTCGAGCTGTGGTTAAAGAGGCCCACCTATCTGGCGTTGAGGCCGTTTTGGTTGTTGACCGGCAAGGTCGCACAGCCTTTGGGTTTGGCTCTGCTCAAGAGGTTTTGGCGCTGCCACGCATTAAGGGTGAGGAAGGTGGTCTCGCGCGGATCTTAAGCGGAACCCGAAAAGCGCTTGATCCCCAAGGGCAGGCAGGCCGGGTAGCCCAAGTCGTGCTGACAGATGCCCGCTTGCAACTGATCGATCCAGATAGCGGCCAACGCCTAGTTCTAGAGCGAGCTCGCGCCGGTCTATTTCGCAATGCGGCTGGGATTATGACGTTGCAAGCTTCTGGCAATGTTGAGAAATCAACCAGCAGCATGAATGTGGCGATTGCAGCCCCGCCAGAAGAGGATGGTGCGCTGGCACTGGTGGCCCAATTACAGGATATGCGCTTTGCCCAACTACCGCTTAGTCTACGCGGCGAGCGCTTGCAGCAATTGGCCAGCTGGACAAGCCCATTGAGTGGTCGCGCCTTGGTGTATCTAACGCCAGAAGGCAGTCCAATATCGGTTCAAGGTACCTTGAAGCTCGGGCGCGGCCGCGCGGGCGGCGTGGCAGTGGAACGGGCAGAGGGTACTGGAGCGTGGACGGAAAGCACCGGCATAATCCGTTTGGACCGGCTCGATATTGTCAGCGACCGCATCCAAGCAACAGACGTCAGTGGCCAATTCTACCCGGCTAGCGCTGGACAGCGCCGCTTGGAATTTGCGGCGAAAACCTTTTCCTTAGAGGCTCCAAATGCCGGTGGCGTTGCAGGCGATGGAGCAAGTGGGAAGGTTCAGCTTACCGAAGATATGCATTTGATCTCGGCCGATCTGGTTGCTCAAGGATTTGGCCTATCGCATCCAAACTCCACAAGTGCGAAACTATTGGAAGCAGAAGTAAAAATTCTTTCCAGTGGCCCCCGTGGCGCGCAATCGAAGAGCGGTGCCCAAGGTGTTTTCGCGGGTGGTAAAGTCAGCGTTAAAGCCAAGTCAGCGCGACTTTCCTTAGGTGATCGGCAGGGCACATTTGGCGGCGGTGCAGGCGTCGACATGACGCTGGATCGAGCTTCGGCCAGCAGTCCTTGGAACGCACAGGCCAGCCTCGCCAGTTTGACGTTGGACGGTCGAGGCCTTGCCATACCCCAGACGAATGCGCGCGGCTTGGCGTTGCAATGGAGCGGCACGGGTTCAGCTAGTTTGGGCGGACTGGTAGCGCGCGTCGACGTGATGACCACAAACCAGTCCGGTGCACGAGGGCTGGGCCTTGCTGGAGCCAATCTGGCTGTTGAAGCCACACGAACCAGCGATGGAACATTTGACCTAACAAGCTTCCAGGCTGACAGTTTTGCGTTCAACAATCCTATTGTTTCAATTGCCACGGGAGCGGTAGCGCTCGCCGGCAAAGTTAGCGCAGATGGTTTAAAGGACGCGTGGCTGAAAACGCCAAGTCTGACCCTAACTAGCCCCAGACAATTGTCTCGACCTTTTGTGGCGAGTGACGTCGATCTGGCGGGCGATGTGTTGCCGCGCGGGGTCCGGTTACAAACCTTCCGTCTGGGCCATCGCGGTGTCACGGCCCAAGGTGATGTTGAGGTTGCATTGGCGCGGCGGGGCTCTGCCATGGTCAATCTAGATGCCGATATTGATGGCGAAATTGATGTTGAAACCTTGATGGCAGCGTGGCCTAGGGGCTTCTTGCCGGAGACCCGCAACGCCATCGCCAATGTGGTCACAGAAGGAGTTGGTGAGACCGATCATTTGGTGCTGCGCATTCCTGCAGGGCTAATGAAGGGTGACCCCGGTGCGCCGGATCGGATTGCGCTGGATTTTGATATCCGCAACGCGACAGTGCTTTATCTGCCGCAAATGACCGCTTTAACCGAAGTTTCAGGTCGCGCCCGACTGACCGGCGATAGCTTCCATGTGGCCATCGACACAGGCAAGCTAGGCGACCTGACCCTGTCAGAATCATCCTTCGCCATCCCGAAGTTTCAGCCCAAAGACTCAGAAGGGGTTGTGCACGCGAAAGTAGCGGGCTCTGTGGCCTTGATGGCGCAAGAAGCAGACCGCGAACCCCTGCGCTTGTTATCTAAAGCTCAATTCGACCCGGCTAGATTAGACGGGGAAGGCAGTCTGGAAATCGATTTAAGTCTACCGTTGTCCAACCGTCTGCAGCAAGATGCGATTAAGGTCCGTGCGCGCGGACAATTTGAACAAGCCAGCTTGCAGAACGCCTTTGCCGGGCTCGAGGCCAATGACGGCACGGTTCAACTGGCAATTGATAATGGCCGCGTGGATGTGAACGGACAAGCTTGGATTGCTGGTAACCCGTTTGATTTTACATGGGTCTCTGAGCCTGAAACGGCCCTAAAGCCCGGCACACGCTTGTTAGCTGACGGGATGGTTGATTTAGCAAGTCTTGTCCAGATCGGGGTCGATGTGACCGCTTATGCGACAGGTCCTGTCCGGCTAAAGCTTGATGCGCAATCGCGCGGTACAAACATGATTGGGGCGGATTTAGACGCTGATCTTAAGACGACAACCATCGTGCTGCCCGGTTCGCTCTGGACCAAGCCTGAGGGTGAAGCTGGTCATGCGACCGCTCGCATTACGACCCAAAATAACGGTGGTTGGGCGGTCAAAGATCTGACTTTTGACGCAAAAGGTGCTGATGTTCGCGGTGATTTGGTCCTCTCTGAAAAACTGGATTTGGTCGCCGCAGATTTTCCCCGCATTGCCATCGCGCGTGCAGCGGACATGGCTTTACGGATTTCAGAAGATGCCAATGGATTGAAGGTCAATGCAACGGGCGATTATCTTGATCTCAGTCCGTTTCTAATCAAACCCGACGTTTCAGAGCGAACAGTTGATCTGTTAGACCGCCCGCTCAATTTGAATGCGTCCATTAAACGACTTGCGACGGGGCAGTCGGCTGCCCTAGACAATGTTGAGGCCAGCATTTTGCGCGATCAGGACGGTTGGCGGTCGCTCACCATGACAGGAAGCTCTCCGACCGGGCAAACCCAAGTCGTGATGAGCCAGCAGCCAGATGGTCGCCGCAACATTGTCGGCACATTATCGGATGCAGGCTTCTTTGCTGGACTAATTTACCCCGGCGCACCCCTGACCGGCGGAACTGGCACGATCGAAGGTGAATTGCCCGTTGTTGGTGCTGATAGTGCGGGCACCTTGACACTGGAGGTCAAGGGGGTCTCTTACGCCCCGCCAAAACAAACCCCGATCTTGTTTGATTTGGTGCGCCTGCCCATGACAGTGAATGGCGGCATCATCGCGCTGCGCGATGGGAAAGCTGATGGCGCTGCCTATACGGTTAAGGCCTCAGGCTATGTCGATCTCGAAGATGGAAAGCTGGATATACGTGGCGTAGCGACCCCCGGCGGTCTAAACCGCGCCTTGGGCGAGATGCCCTTGTTTGGCAGCCTGTTAGGCGGTGGGCAGGATGAAGGTCTGGTCGGCTTGACGTTTACGGCTCAAGGTAGCTTGGCCAATCCAAAGCTGCGAACCAATCCGATTTCAGCTCTGGCCCCGGGCTTCCTGAGGAAATTGTTTGAAAGCCAAGCGCCATTAGAACCGCCTCCGCGCCTTAAATCACCACCCGTGCCAAGCGTGCCAGCACCATCAGAGCCGCTCAGCGAGGCCGTAGCCCTTGAGACGCCGCAATCTTAAGGTTCCCAATGCGTCACGCGGGAGGCGGCGGTGGGGCGTGGTCTTTCAATCGGCGCTTCGGTTGGGGTGCCCAAATAAACAAGACCTGCAAGCTTCTCCTGCGCCGACAGGCCCAAGAGTTCTAAGGCATCCCGGTCATAGGCAACCCATTCGCTCAGCCAGCAGCCACCATAGCCAAACCCATTCGCCGCCAGCAGCAAATTGTAACATACCGCACCAGCAGAGAGCATTTGCTCCCACTCTGGAACTTTTGGGCTTTCAACGGGCGAAAACACCACCGCGACCACCAGGGGCGCACGCAGGAATCGGCCTTCTTCTTGGGCTAGGCGCTCCGCATCCTTTACTTGACCGCGGTCCGACAAAAGTGCCGCAAGCTTCCTGCCATAGGCTTGCCGGTTGTCGCCAGACAGAATGATGAAGCGCCAGGGTCCCAGCTTGCCATGATCGGGCACGCGGGCTCCAAGGCGTAGGATAGCATCCAACGTCTCACCCTCTGGGCCCGGCGAGGTTAGATGCGCTACCTTAGTCGATCGACGCAGCGCCAATCGTGCAAGAAAGGCCGCATCTGGTCCTTGTTGGGGCAGAGCGTCGTTTTCGACGGGCGGGGGCGGGAGGGTTGAGGGTGCAATTGTCATTGTTTTCAGACATAAGACATCGTGCTAGCGTTTGCATCGCTTTTTGAGAGTTTTTCTTTTCCATGTCTGAAAAAGATCCCTTCCAGATCCTTGCGTCCCATATTGCTTACCAGAACCCGTGGATCACAGTGGAACATCAAGATGTGCTGCGCCCTGATGGCAAGCCCGGTATTTATGGCCTCGTTCGTTTTGCCAATCGTGCAGTTGGCGTCCTGCCGATTGACGAGACAGGTCACGTCTGGATGGTTGGGCAATATCGCAGGCCAGTGGAAGCTTGGTCTTGGGAAATGCCTGAAGGGGGTGTGCCCTATGAGGAGGACCTTGAGGCAGGTGCGCTACGTGAGCTCGAAGAAGAAGTTGGCATCAGGGCTGAAACTTTGATCAAAGTCCTTGAAATGGACTTATCGAACTCAGTCAGCGATGAAGCCGCCACGTGTTTTGTGGCCTATGGATTGACTCGCGGCAACTTGGCTCCCGATGGAACAGAGGTCTTGAGCTTAAAGCAGCTTCACTTCACCCAGTTATTAGCTGAGGTCGAAGCTGGAAAAATTCGTGATGCGCTGACGGTTGCAACCGTCTATCGGACGTACCATTTAGCACAAACTAACCAATTGCCAGCTACGCTCACCAAGATGATGTTGGCCCACCCAGACGGAGAGTTACTATGGCAGGTGCAAGCTTAGAACTTGTTGGCGGCATGGCGGCCGGCCTAACCAACGTCTGGACCCATTTGCGCATTGAAGCGGCCACAGCTGCTGCTGAAGAACCGCTGTTGGCGAGCCTTTTGAACGCGACCATTCTCAACCATACCAATTTTGATGAGGCGCTCGCTTATCTCTTGGCCCAGAAATTGGGTGGGGCGGACATGAATGCGCTGCAGATGCGCGAAGTCTGCATGCAGGCTTTCAAGGAAGATCCAGCCATTGTGCGCAGCGCCCAAGCCGATGTGCGCGTCATCAAAGCGCGTGACCCTGCCTGCCGCACCTATCTGCAGCCATTCCTTTATTACAAAGGCTTTGCTTCCTTGCAGGCACATCGAGTCGCGCATCATTTGTGGGCAACGGGTCGCGAAATGATGGCATTTCACCTGCAGAGTCGGGTAGCGGAATTGTTCCAAGTCGATATTCACCCCGCTGCTCGTTTGGGCGAAGGGATTTTCATGGATCATGCGACCGGCATTGTGATTGGCGAAACCGCTGTAGTAGGCAACAATGTCTCCATGCTTCATAACGTCACCTTAGGCGGCACGGGCAAAGAAGGCGGTGACCGCCATCCCAAGATTGGCGCAGGCGTGCTGATTGGGGCAGGGGCCAAGATTTTGGGCAATATCAAGGTGGGTGAGGGCGCTCGTATCGCCTCTGGCTCTGTCGTGTTGCACGAAGTAGCCCCCGGCTGCACCGTGGCAGGCATCCCGGCTCGCCCCGTAGGTGGACCTTGTTGTGAAAACCCAGCCGACAGCATGGATCAGGTGTTTGACGTCGCGACGTTTGACCCGGGACTTTGAGCGGGTTTCATGCGCTAAGCGGCGAGTGCCTTAGCGATGGTCGCGACATTATAGGCTAACATACGCACGCTCGTTCCAGCCGGGCCGTCGGGCTTTGAGAGCGAGTCTGTGTAGAGTTTCCCACCCAGCCGCGTGCCACTCTCGGAAGCGATTTGGCTCATTAGGCGTTGATCAGCTGCGGTTTCAATGAAGCAGGCCGCAGTGTCAGCTCCTTTTATCTCGTCCAACAAATCTGCCAGTGCTTTGGCAGAGGGCTGCGCGCCCGTCGACAGGGATGAGATGCCCCGAAACTCCAGCCCTAGCTCCCGGCCTAAATACCTGAATGAGTTGTGGGGTACGATGATCAGATGACGGCCTTTGCGCAGGGGTGCAAGCAAAGCGACCGCCTCATCTTGCGCGGTTTGAAGCTCAGCTAGATAGGTCTTCAGTCGGGTTTCAAAATTAGTTGCGAGATTTGGCCAGAGTTCAATGTAAGCTTTGGCAATGGTTTGGGCATAGCTGCGCAAGCCAGCAAAGCTCTGCCATGTGTGGGAATCTGGGATACGGCCTCCAATCAGAATAGGCTCAATGCCTTCTGAAGCCTGAATGATAGGTCCGCGATAACCCGTGCTTTCCGGTAAGCGATCGATCCAGCCTTCCAACTTGAAGCCAACATGGAGAAGGAGGCTGATATCGTTAAAGCTTGTCAACTCGGAGGGTGTGGGTTCTCGATGATGGGCGGATTGTTCGGGGCCAATTAGGGAGCTGATCTCAAGGTCTGGGGCACCGATCTGTCGAGCGACGTCTGCCAAGATCGACATGGTAGCCAATACCTTGGGCTTAGCTTGTCCGCGCATTGTCACCGAAGTGGGCGCAGCAGGTTTGCAAGCAGAAGCCAAAATGCCTGCGGCCGCAAGGCTCAGGAGACTACGACGCGCGATTAGCATGAGAGGCTTTACTACCGAGCGAACGAGTTAATAAGGATTGATTGGGCCCAACAAGGCTTGAGGCAAGCACAATCGCTACCAAGCAAGAGACAATGGCAGCACCGACGGGGGCAGCGAGGTGAAAAGAAACCAGAAGGCCCGCCAGCACCCCAAACATGCCTAAAATCGCTGCGCTTACGATCATCAGCGGTACGCTCTTGGCCCAAAAGCGTGCAGCAATAGCGGGTAAGATCGTCAGCCCGATACTCATCAACGCCCCTAAGGCGTGAAACGAGGCTACAGTCGTCAATGCCAATAGGCCGAAGAACACAGACTGTGCGACAGGTCCTGCCCATTTGGCACCACCAGATGCGCGCAAGAATTGTGGGTCGAGTGTATCGATGAGGAGTGGACGATAGACTAGGGTCATGCCGATCGCGGTTACGAGTGCTGCGACACACGCTAGCGCCAAAGCCGTGTTGTCGATGGCCAAGGCTGCCCCGAAAAGGAGTTTATCAAGATCGATTACGCCGCCTCCGATACTGGCGATCATGACGCCAATTGCTAAAGCTGCGAGGTAGAAGACGGCAAAACCTGCATCCTCTGGCAGGCGAAGCGCGCGACTAGCGGGGCCTGCGGTCATGAAGACCATGGTGCCCGTCAAGGCGGCACCCAGCGTCGTCCACAACGTGCTCCCGCCACTCAAGAGAGCCGCCGCTGCAGCCCCTGGAAGAACGGCGTGGCCCACAGCGTCGCCAACTAAGCTCATACGCCGCATCACAAGAAAGACACCCAAGGGTGCGCCAGCAAGGGCGAGCGCCACGCCGCCAAAGGCGGCGCGCGTCATAAATTCATAATCAAAAAAGGGAGCAAAAACCCCGACCACGCCTAAACCCTCAATATACCCTATGACGATTGAGCGACGCCGCTCACAGCGCGTAAGGGTTGGCTCATGCTGCTTAGGGGCTTGTCATCACTGCGCCGCAAGATGGCACCAAATTTCGACAGCTCCCACCACAGCGGAAACTGGCGCGCGCAATCAAGGTCATGGATGGCCGCAATCACGGTGCGGCCTTCGCCGACCCAATGTTGGATGACTTCTAATAACTTTGTTTGCGAAGCCGCATCGACCGCCGAGAACGGCTCGTCCAGCAAAATCAGACCACAGTCTTGAACACTCAAACGGGCGAATAGTGCGCGTTGTAACTGCCCACCAGACAAGGTGCTGACTGGCTGGTTTTCAAGATCGTTCAAACCAACCATGTCAAGGGCTTGGTCGATCCTGTCTTGATCATGGCGGCATGGCTTGCCAAACAACCCAAGCCGCGCCCACAGACCCATCGCTGCCAAATCACGCACCGTCAAAGGCGCATCGGGGCGAAGGCTGGGGCTTTGGGAAAGCCAAGCAATGCTGCGGTGGCGCTTCACAGGGGCGTCCCACACAAAGGAGCCGCTGACAGGGCTCTGCTCACCAGCCAACGTCCGCAACAAGGTGGATTTGCCTGCGCCATTTTGACCAATCAATGCAACCGCACTGCCTGCGCTGATCGTGCCACCAATGCCTGCCATCACCAAATGATTGGGATAGCCAATTGCAAGATCGTTTAAAATCAAGCTCATATCGCCAGATCCTGCATGCCGGTCTCAAGTGAGATTGGGCGGTAATGGGGGAAGGGGATGGACACGGGATCGACATACTCTCAATCGCGCCAAAAGCGAAGTGGAAATGTTATGTTATTACAGTACAGATGTCCAACGCTCAGGCGGTCTTGCACCCGGTGCCCGCATGCGGCTAGCCTATCTTCAGCGGGGCGATAGGTGCCTCAAAAGGAATTTACTTCATGTCGATGGATGGTCTTGAACTCACGTCAGCCAATGGCCTGACCTATCCATGTGGTGACCCGCCAGACGTTGGGACCGTGAAAGAGGTTGCTGATGGTGTTTATTGGGTGCGCATGCCGCTGCCGTTTGCCCTCAAATGGATCAACCTCTGGCTCCTCCGTGATGGCGATGGTTGGGTGATTGTGGACACTGGTGTCGCGACCGAAGAAAGCCGCCTGCATTGGCGCACGATTTTTAACTCCGTGCTGGACGGCCTTCCCGTTAAGCGGGTGATGATCACGCACATGCATCCCGATCATATTGGCCTTGCAGGGTGGATCACGCGCAAATTCGGGGCGGCCTTGTGGATTTCTCGGCTGGAATATTTGACCTGTCGCACTTTGGTTGCCGATACAGGCCGTGAGGCACCTGAAGACGGCGTACGTTTCTATCGCGCGGCGGGCTGGGATGAGGATGCGCTCGATACGTATCGCATCCGCTTTGGTGGCTTTGGGAAAGCGGTATCACGCCTGCCAGATTCCTATGAGCGTATGGCTGACGGCGATCTCATTGAGATAGGTGGCAGGGCTTGGCACGTGGTTACAGGTTGCGGTCACTCGCCAGAGCATGTGTGCCTTTATCAACCCGACCTCAAAGTGCTGATCTCAGGCGACCAGGTGCTACCGCGCATTTCATCCAATGTGTCAGTCTTCCCGACTGAGCCAAATGGCGATCCGATGACTGACTGGATCGATTCCTGCCATAAACTCAAAGGCGTTATCGCCGATGATGTTTTGGTCCTGCCTGCGCATAATGAACCGTTTTATGGGCTACATAAGCGCTTGGACGATTTGATCGACAATCATGAAACGGCGTTGGCGCGACTTGCAGCTTGGCTCGCAACGCCGCGTCGGGTGATCGACTGTTTCTCGCCCTTGTTTAAGCGCCCCATTGGTGGCGAGGTCCTCGGCATGGCAACGGGGGAGGCGATTGCCCACCTCAATTGCCTGATTGCTCGTGGGCAAGCCGAAGTTGAACAAGGGCCCGATGGCACCCTACTTTATCGCCAAGCGGGGTAAACGCCGTTAGGGGGCCGGCTTGGGGTCGGGTGCCGGCTCGTCTGCTGGCGCGGTCGGCTCTGTCGGTGGACCACCTGGTTGATCGGCTCCGGGCGCAACGGTCACGTTAAAGATCGCCGGTGGCCGTTTGCCGCGCCGCAAGTCATCTGCGATGGCAATAGGGGCAGATCCACCATTCAAGCGCGCGCGATAGACTTGGATATTCTCCAGCACGCGCTGCACATAATTGCGGGTTTCAGAAAAGGGAATTTTCTCCACCCAATCGATCGCGGTCTCAAGATCGGTTTCACGAAACTCGCCATAGGTCTGCACCCACTGACGGGGGCGTCCTGGGCCCGCGTTATAGGCCGCAGCGGCCATGACGTATGAGCCGTAGAAATTATTGACCAGATCATAAAGGTGGGCAGAGCCCAAAGTCACATTGTGGGTTGGCCGGCTGATCAACCAACTGGTGTCATGTTCAAGACCCATTCGCCGGGCTTGGCTGGCTGCTGTCGCGGGCAAGAATTGCATCAGGCCACGGGCATTGGCCGAGGAAACAGCGCGGGTATTAAACTCACTCTCTTGTCGGGTGATCGCCAAGGTATAGGCATCTTCAATTTGGCCATAACCGACGATCCGAGGGATTGGCATCAGCGGATAGGCGGCTTCCGTGGCTAGAATTCCGCGATTGAGACCTGCCTTAGCAACCCGCACTGCAAGCGCCGGTTCATCCTTGGCTCGCGCATATTCCGAAAGCGCTTGGTGCTCGCCTTCGGTATCCAATTCATCATCCAAGGCAAGGGCAAATTGGCGGAAGAATTGGTTCTCCCCCGCATCAGACAACAGGTTGATGATCGCCATCATCGATCTTGCGTTCAGACGGTCGCGATCTTCTTGAGTCGCTTTCTTTTCTGGCGGCAGAGTTAATTGAGCTACTTGGCCGAGCGTTTCGGCGAGCCTTACAGCTGCCAACTGCCCATAGTACACGGTTGGGAAGGCCGCCGCTGCGCGATAGTGGCTTTGGGCAATGTCGGGTTGGTTCAACGCTTCTGCGGTTCGGCCCAGCCAATAGGCAGCGCGTGCCCGCGAAACCGGCGTACGAACACCACTTTCCAAGCGCTTGAAATGCTCGAGCGCGACATTGGGTTGGTTCAAGAACCGCAAGGACACCCAGCCTGAAATGAATTCTCCATCTGCAAAGCGCTCGCCGCGCTGATAGCCATGCGTGGAGGCGATGCGATAAGCCGACTGCCAATCGCGCGTTACAATGGCTTCGTTCAAAAGATTGCGTCGCTCTGTCCAGATCAGATCCTGACCGGGCTCGGGGAGGCCACGCGAGTCGATTTGGGTAAGGAGGGAGAGGGCCTCAGCCCGGCGTCCCGCCTGACGTAAATTGCGCACCCTTTGATACTGGATGCCCCGATCGTCGAGGCTGACACCGGTGAGGGTAACGGTGTCGCCAGCTTGAATGCCAACCCGGCGTTGGGCGTTCAGGCGGCCAGTCTCGCTCATCAGCGGCCAAAGCGGCTTGGACTGGGTGATGCGGTCAGTCCACAGTAAAAAGTCTACGCGCGCGTCATGGTCTTCGGTGGTCAATTCGCTGCCGAAGCGGGCAAGAAAATTCGCTTGGCTAGCACGATCAAAGCGGTGATTGCGCCAACCATCTGCCAAATAGCGCTTGGCTGCTTCACGATCGCCCAAAGCAAACAAGACAGACGCGAGTTCCAGTTTTCCTTCGCCAGAAATTGGGCCGGCATGGTCGAGGCCTTGCTCCTTGCGCTCCAAAAAGGCGCGCTTAGCTTGGGGGGTAAGCGTCGTCAGTGCCAGGCGTTGTTCGGCGCGGATGCGTATGTTCTGACGGCTTGGGTAAAAGGGCAGTTGGTCGAGTGCTTGGCGCAATTCGTCAAAGCTGGCTGGATTGGAATCGGCTGTGGCTAGACGCCATAACAATAGATTGCGAATCCGGGTGTCACTGGTGGTGGCCATGGTGGCACGGACGTAACTCCAATCACCGCGCTCCGCTGCCCGCAATGAAGTCCTTAGGAGCTCTATCGGGGTTGTTGGCACAGGAGCCGCAGCAAAATCCACCGGTACCGAGTTAGGAACTGGCGCAGGAGTTGGTGAGGGCGAGGTGGCCTCTTGGGCCAATGCCATGCCAGAGAAAAGCGGGCTCGCGGTTAAAAGGCCGGTCACAAAAATGGTTAAAGCGGCTTTACGCGTGTCAAACACGGACATTTCAAAAATACTCCGGCGAGGATCACCGCTGGGTGGGGGAGGGCAGTCTTCGCGTTGCAACCGGCGGGCCGATTAGAGGGAACAGAAAGCTTTGATCTTTGGAATCACCGTGCGTGTCTAGCGACCAAATCCCACTGAACCTAGTCGTATGTGTGAAAAAATCAGGGCAAGCACAGCCCGATGCGCGCTATTTGGCCTGCCCTTGGGTCTTGCATCCATATGAATTGCGGTCGAGAAGGGCATTCACGATCCACTCACGTTTCAGCTAGGCCAGTTCGACCCATGACGGTTTTTAAAGGCGTTTATACCGCCCTGATTACGCCCTTCAAAGATGGCAAGGTCGATGATGCGTCTTTTCAGGCCTTAATCGAACGCCAAATCGAAAACGGCGTACACGGAATCATTCCTGTCGGGACGACAGGGGAGAGCGCGACTGTGGACGATGCTGAGCATTGGCATTTGTTCGACTTGGCGATTGAGGCAGCAAATCGGCGCGTGCCCGTATTGGCAGGCTGTGGCTCTAACGATACCCAAGCGGCGATCCGGCATATGCAAGTAGCCAAAAAGGCGGGTGCAGATGGGGCTTTGATTGTTGCCCCTTATTATAACAAGCCAAGCCAAGCAGGCCTGATTGCGCACTTCAATGCGCTTGGGAATGCCGTGGATATGCCAATCATGGCCTATAATATCCCTGGTCGCACCAATGTCGACATTTTGCCCGACACGATGGCCGAAATTGCCAAGCACCCCAATGTTGTGGCCTTAAAGGACAGCGCGGGTGATCCTTCTCGCACGGCATTGCATCTGGCCCGCATTACAAAGCCATTCTCGATCTTTGCAGGTGACGACAATCTGGCTTTGGGGTTTGCCGCCTATGGGGCAGTGGGCTGTGTATCGGTGCTGTCCAACATTATGCCAAAAGAATGTGCGCAACTTCAGGCTCTCTTGGCTTCTGGTCAATTGGCTGAGGCGCGCGCTTTGAACCAAAAACTGGATCCCTTACAGCGCGCTTTATTCCTCGAACCCAATCCTGGCCCGGCGAAATTCGCCATGGCGACTTTGGGCCTTTGCGCTGAAGATTTGCGGCTGCCTTTGGTGCCCCCCATCCCTGCAACGCGCGTTGCAGTACAAACGGCCATGATCGCAGCCGGGGCGTTACGAGGCAATTAGGCCATGCGCCCAGAACAACCCCGCAAGCTGATCGCTGAAAACAAGCGCGCGCGCTTTGATTATTATATTGAAGATACTTATGAAGCGGGCTTGGTGCTAACCGGTACCGAGGTGAAAAGTCTGCGCCTTGGTCGCGCCAATATCGCCGAAAGCTATGCCAGCCCAGAGCATGGCGAGGTTTGGCTGATCAATTCCTATGTGCCTGAATATGGTCCAGCCTCGCGCTTTAACCACGAGCCTCGGCGCAAACGAAAACTACTGTTGCGCGAGCGGGAGATCAATAAATTGTTCGCCGCCGTCGACCGCGAGGGGCGCACAGTCGTGCCTCTAAAGCTCTATTTTAATGAGCGCGGGATGGTCAAGTTAGAGCTGGCGCTCGCCAAGGGCAAAAAGGATCACGACAAACGCGATTCAACCAAGGAGCGCGAGTGGAAGCGAGAGCAAGGGCGCTTGCTGCGCGATCGGGGATAAAGCCATGTCGGGCTGGTTGGACCGTTTTTATCGCTTTTTCACCGAAATGGACTCCACCGCCGCCCGCGCGGTTTGGGTTGCATTCATTTTGTTCTCAATCGCCGGCGTTGTGCTGACTGCGGGCATGTTGTTCGTGGATTTAGACCAAGGCGGCATCGCACAATTTCTACGTGGCATGCGCGATGCGTGGTGGGCCCCAGCGGCAGTTACGGGAACCTTCATCACCTTAGCCTTTATCGGTGCACCGCAAGTCGTGTTAATCGCTGCAACTGTCGCCGTGTTCGGCCCATCTGAAGGGATTGTGCTGAGCTGGATTGCAACACTGCTTTCGGCGCAAGTGGGTTTCATGCTTGGGCGGGTAGGCGGCGCTGCGGCTCTATCTAAGCTTTTAGGCGGGCGTGGTGGCCGGGCGCTGCGCTTCATTGGCAAGAATGGCTTTCTAGCCAGCCTTATCATCCGCTTAGTGCCATCAGGCCCTTTCATTGTCTGCAACATGGCATTGGGAGCGGCCAAGGTGAGACTGACATCCTTTATTGGCGGAACGGGAATTGGAATTCTGCCCAAAATCTGCCTCGTTGCTTTTGGCGCACATGGCGTTGGCGAGGTCCTGAAAGGCGAAAACCAAGGCGCAATTTGGTTTTTTGTCGCCGCCGCAATCATCTATCTGGTGCTCGCTTTGGTGGTGCGGCCGATGCTAGGCAAGGGCCAAGCACAAGCGGGCCTTGATTAAGCTCAAGTTTTGGATTAATTTGCTGTCAAAGAGGTAGAAAATATAACTATGCGCAAATTTTTTCCAACAAAGGGAATAAGCACACAAGATTTTGCTGCAACCCTGCGGGTTGGGCAGGAGATTGCGGCTGCGCAATATGATTTGGCCCAACGGGCTGGGTCCCTGCTATTGGATGCCGGTCGACTTAATTTGAAGCTCGCAGGGCTGCTTATCAGCCCTTGGGCGCGCAAGAGTCGCTAGACCAATCGGTTGAGTGACGGCGCTCAGGGGTAAAGCGCCGTAAAGGGCCAAAAGAAGGCTCTCTCTTCAAAATTCAGCAAATCAGGCGATACAACATCATGACCCAATCCATTTGTATTTTTGACACCACCATGCGCGATGGCGAGCAATCCCCCGGCGCGTCCATGACCCATGACGAGAAGATCGAGCTCGCCAAATTGCTCGAAGATATGCGCGTCGATGTCATTGAGGCGGGTTTCCCAATTGCCAGCCAAGGCGATTTCGAAGCCGTTCAAGCCATTGCACGCACCATCAAGACCAGCACCGTCTGTGGCCTATCGCGGGCAGGGGCGAAGGATATTGAGCGCTGCGCCGAGGCTGTACGCCCTGCACCTTTGAAGCGGATCCATACCTTCATTTCGACATCGCCCATCCACATGAAGCATAAGTTGCAGATGGAGCCTGAAGCGGTTCTTGAAGCTATTCATGGCTCCGTCTCTCTGGCCCGCAATTTTACCGACGATGTCGAGTGGTCGGCAGAAGATGCCACCCGAACAGAGCGCGACTTTTTGTTGCGCGCAGTGGAAACAGCTATCCGAGCAGGGGCGACCACGATCAATCTGCCTGATACGGTCGGCTATTCCTTCCCGAGCGAGTATGGCGCGTTGTTCGCCGATGTGATCGCCAACGTGCCGGGGGCGGACGAGGTGATTTTCTCAGCTCATTGCCACAATGATTTGGGCCTCGCAGTCGCCAATTCCCTAGCAGCTGTCCAAGGCGGCGCGCGCCAAATTGAATGCGCCATCAATGGCTTGGGTGAGCGCGCGGGCAATGCAGCGCTGGAAGAAATCATTATGGCGTTGCGGGTCCGCGGTGATGGTATGCCTTATTCAACAGTTGTGGATGCGACACGCTTGATGATGGCTTCCAAAATGGTCAGCCGCATCACGGGCTTCCCAGTCCAGTATAACAAGGCAATTGTCGGCAAGAACGCCTTTGCGCACGAAAGCGGCATCCATCAGGATGGCATGCTGAAGCACGCCCAGACCTACGAGATCATGCGCCCGGAAGATGTCGGCCAAGGCGCCACCAATCTTGTCATGGGCAAGCATTCTGGTCGCCATGCCTTCAAAGATAAGCTGCGCGACATGGGTTATGAATTGTCAGACAATGCGTTCCAAGACGCATTTGGTCGCTTTAAAGCGCTCGCAGACCGTAAGAAGCACGTCTATGACGACGATATTATCGCCTTGGTGGATGATGCGGCTGCCCATTATGATGATGCGATCAAGGTGATGCGCTTGCGTGTGGTTGCGGGAACCGATGGTCCTCAAACCGCTGAAATCGATCTGGAAATTGACGGCAAGCCAGCGTGGACAACCCAACGTGGCAATGGCCCAGTCGATGCTGTCTTCAACGCGATCTCGGCATTGGTCCCCCACAGCGCGGTCTTGGACCTCTATCAGGTCCACGCGGTCACCGAAGGCACGGACGCGCAAGCCGAGGTGTCGGTGCGCTTGAGCGAGCATGGCCGGATCGTCACGGCGCGCTCAGCTGACGCCGATACGCTTGTGGCGTCAGCAAAAGCCTATGCCAGTGCTTTGGCCCGGCTGCGCGCGAAGCGTGAACGCGGCGAGGATGCGCAAGCCGTAGGGTAAGCTTGTCAGTCCTTTAGGCGGGCAACACCAGCTCCACAAACGCTGAGAAATCTTCGGGCGGGGGGACGTTAAGGCGCATGGGCTCACCCGTCGTGGGATGGGTGAAGTCCAGCGTCGCGGCGTGCAGCATCAGGCGCGGGCAAGGTTTGCCGGCTAGCATGAGTAGCCCGCCATATTTAGTATCGCCTGCCAGTGCATGGCCGATTGCGGCGAAGTGCACCCGGATTTGATGCATACGGCCTGTTTGGGGCGCAACTTCGACCAAAGACGCGGCGGGGCCAGACGACAGCACGCGATAATTTGTAAGAGCGGTTTGGGCGTCTGTTTCCCCCGAATTGGCCGCGCGCATGAGATCGAGTCCACCGGACTTAATTTTGACGAGAGGCAGGTCAATTTGGCCTTCCTCGGCCGTCAATTTGCCGCCAACCAGCGCGAGATAGCGCTTCTCTAGCTGACGTCCGGCAAACTGGGCGGACAAATGTGCGGCTGCGGGGCTGGTTTTGGCGACGATCAACAGGCCAGAGGTTTCTCGATCCAGCCGATGTACGAGTTTCGGCTTGCGGCCTTTGCGGGTCGTGAAAGCGGCAAGAAGCCGATCAACGTCCCTCGTGATCCCTGATCCGCCTTGAACGGGCAGGCCCGACGGCTTGTTAAAGGCGATGAGCGCATCATCCTCATAAAAAACCAAGTCGCGAATATAGTCTCGCTCTTCTTGGCCGAGGGGGGCAGGGCCTTTTGCTGAAAAGCGACGGGGGGGACGATTGGCCATCGCCGCTGACTAGCCCATTTGAGGCTTAGGTCGCAAGGCATGGGCCAGGATGGTGCTCATGTGAGCCTCTACAGCCTCGCGCGGGATGCCGCAAGCTTCAAACTCCCCCTCTGCCCAAGCGTCGCATAGGCGTTCGAGCGTAAAGATCAGCGCGAGTGCTTCTGTGTTAGAGAGATGTGAGTGGCGCTCGATGATCGCCCTAATTTGGTGTTGCCGCGTCTGCGCCCGAATAGCGGCGATCATTGGATCTATTGTCGACAGATACCGAAGAGAGCGACGAAACAATCGATGCGACGTATGATGGGCTAGGAGGGCATCCAGCATCGCTGAGACAGTTTCTGCCTTGGCCAAAGCTTGAGCCTCTGCCTCTGCCCAATCAAGATAAATCGCGACAAAAATGGCTTTTTTGTCAGGAAAATGCCGGTAAAATGTTTGAGGGGCATAGCCCGCCCGTCGGGCGATGGCATTGGTTTGTGTGCCGTCGTAGCCCTGTTCCTCAAATTCCAATTGCGCTGCTTGGAGAAGTTCTGCCCGTCCTGATTTCCGACTTTTCATGGCTATAGACCTCAAGCTTGACAATAAGTGATATTCATATCACTTATTTACGGATGAACCAATCTCTTCTGCCAGTTAGCCCGCTTTGTGCCGCGATTGGTGTGCAAACGCCCTATGATCTGGTGGAAGCTGCCGGCACCAAAGTCGCCATTAGCCGTCATGGGGCTGGCCAGCCTATCTTGTGCCTACATGCCACGGCGCATGGTGGCCGTGATTTCGAAAGCCTGAGCAACGCTTTGGTGCCTTTGGGGTTTGAAATGGTGTGTGTCGACTGGCCCGGTCATGGACGAAGCCCACCCGATGCATCCGGCGAGCCAGCCAGCGCCAAACGCTATGCGGCTGTTCTCGAAGACCTTATTCCGATCTTGTTCGGCAAGGCTAAACCAATTGTCATTGGCAATTCTATTGGTGGCGCGGCCGCTTTGATTGCGAGCCTTTCAATGCCTGAGGCCATGCGCGCCTTGGTGCTGTGCAATCCCGGCGGGCTGGCTCCGCTCGATCGTCTGGCAACCACGGTAATCCATCTCTTGGTCAAGTTTTTCGAAGCCGGTAGTCGTGGTGCGCGGTGGTTTCCGTGGGCTTTTGGGCTCTATTATCGGCTGGTTTTGTCTGGCAAATCTGCCCATACACAACGCGCGCGCATCGTCGCTGCTGGGCAGGAAATGGCATCGATCCTCGTAGAGGCTTGGCGCAGTTTTGGTCAAGCTGATGCCGATTTATCCGGGAAAGTGGCCAACTTGAGTCTGCCCGTCCTGTTTGCTTGGGCCAAGTCTGATCAGATTGTCGCGTGGTCGCGGTCCAAGCGCGCGGTGGAGACAATGCCCCAAGCAAAGGTGGAATTCTTCAAAGGCAGCCATGCCGCATTCTTAGAGGACCCCTCAGCGTTTCAAGATGCCCTTTTGGCGTTCCTCGGTGCTTTACCCGACTCACCACTTCGGCCTGACGTCGAGTTAACCTAGTTGTTTTTCAAGTGAGTTCAGTAAAGGATGGGTTTGCTCAATTTTTCAGGGTTCAATTAATTAAATCAGAACCAAGTTTTGCTAACAAATCCTCACACGCACTGAGTTAATGCGTTGGGTGCTTCGAATGTTTCCGCGTTTACCGTCACGATCTTCAATGAAGGCCCGGGCTCAGTCTGGCAATTTAACCGTCATGGCCGGTATTGCGATCGTGCCACTGGCGATGATTGTTGCCATGACGAGCGAGCTTGTTTCGCTGAGTTCTGAAAAAGCCTTGATGCAATCGGCCGCAGACGCTGCTGCCTTGTCAGGGGCTCAAGATCTAATCTTAGTTGGCTCAAACGCCCGGCAAACGCCTGCGGATGTTGAAAAATTTGCGATGGCTCAAGTTGGCGAATTCGCAAGCCGCGCGAAGGTTTCGTTTAAGGCAGCCCAAGGCAATGATGGCTCCTATACGGTTGAAGGACTTGCAGTTCGCCCGTCGTTTTTCGGAGACCTAGTTCCTCCGGGCGGCTTTCGTATTGAAGTAAAATCGATCGCTGAATCCATGAATGTGCAGCCTTTGTGTGTGATTGGCGATGATGGCAATCTTTCCGGCAAAGCCATTACCGGAAACGACAATAGCACTCTTCGCGCTCAAAACTGTATCGTGCACGCCAATGGTAATTTTGAGTTGCTTAAGAATGCGACTGTTGAGGCCGGAACCTCGCGCGCTGTGGGTAAAGCCACCGGCACAGGCTTCAAGCCCGCCGCAAATAGCAGTGCCCTAAAGATCAAGGATCCATTCGCACTCCGAACCATAGAACCGCCCAAGCCGTGCACGAGCGTGCCTGATGGCGGCGATAAGGTCATTGATAAGGGTACTATAACTTTGTCGCCGGGTATTCATCGCACTGAATATCAAATGACCGAGTTTTCTGTCCTGATACTCGAACCTGGCGAACACTACTTCTGCAAAGGTCTGAAAATTCGAGGCAACGGACGTTTGGAAGGTGAGAATGTGCTGTTGATGTTCACGGGCGGCAATGCTCTGTCTGCTTCCGGGAACAGTTCGGTCTCACTATCTGGCCGTCAAACAGGCAATTGGGCGGGCTTTGTCATGGTGGCGACGCGCGGCAATTATGCAAACTTTTCTATCGCATCTAGCAGGGTCGATAAGCTGTTGGGTACAATTTATTTACCCATGACGAAGCTTCTAGTCAGCGCCACTGGGGATGTGGCGGAGGGCTCTCAATGGAGCGTAATTGTTGCACGAAACATTCACCTGACAAATACCGCACGTCTGGTCATCAATACCGACTATGAGGGTTCCCCAGTCCCAGTGCCTATCGGGGTGGGTAATCAAGCCGGCGGTGCTGGTACGCCACTACGCCTGCGGGAATGACCGTTTGTTTACGGCAAGAAATGACTTGCTCAAGGCTGCAAAGCTCTAGAGCATGATCGCGAAAGTAGGAGCGATCATGCCCTTTGTGAACATCAAAGTTACTCCTGACGGACTGACGCCTGAAAAGAAAGCTGCCTTGATTGCAGGGGTAACGGAGCTTTTGCGCGTTGAGCTCAATAAGAACCCGGAAACGACAATCGTCATCATCGACGAGGTGGAGACGGACAATTGGGGGATTGCTGGCAAGACCGTCACCCAAAGGCGCGCCGGGGGATGAGTGGGGGGCAGGACAAGGGCCACTCAATTTTTCGGATTGCCGCTTTGTGGGTTAGGCCTCATCCAGCCCTAGATCGAGGCAGGGGGCCGAGTGGGTGAGAGCGCCCACGGAAATATAGTCCACCCCGGTTGCGGCAATATCGGCCACCGTGGCCAAGTTGACTCCGCCTGAGGCCTCCAACGTTACAGCCCCCGCCACGCGCGCCACGGCGGCCCTTAAGTCTGCCAAGCTGAAATTATCCAGCATGATACAGGTGGGGGCAAAGGGCAGGGCTTCTTCTAGTTGCGCGAGGCTATCGACTTCCACTTCGATCGGCATAAGATGGCCGCCATAGGCTTTGGCGCGGGTTAAGGCGGGCACAATGCCACCAGCAGCGGCCACATGGTTGTCTTTGATCAGGATGGCGTCATCCAAGCCAAACCGATGGTTAGAGCCGCCGCCCAAGCGCACTGCTTTCTTTTGAAGCGCACGTAGACCGGGTGTGGTTTTGCGGGTGCAGGTGATTTTGGCTTCTGTGCCCTTCACCGCTTCCACATAGCGGGCGGTCAGGCTGGCTATCCCCGACAAGGGCCCCAAAAAGTTCAGCATGATGCGCTCCGCCATCAACAGGCTTTGGGCTTTACCTTGCAAGGTGGTGATCACATCGCCAGCAATGAGAGCAGCGCCCTCGCTAAGGCGTGGTTGCAGTACAGCTTTTGGATCAATCAGGCGCAGGGTGAGGACGGCGGCATCCAAGCCTGCCAGAACACCTGGGCCACGCGCTCGCAACACCCATTGTACCTCAAGTTCTGGGTCAACTGTCGCCAAAGTGGTGACGTCCCCCGCACGCCCCAAGTCTTCGGCTAGCGCCATGCGAACAATCGGCTCAATCACCACATCGGGCAAAAAGGTCATGGTCTTACATCCAAGGTGACGAAGCTGCGCTTGGCAGGATCAAGTTCTTTTGGGAAATCGCTACGGTAATGACCACCGCGGCTTTCCCGTCGAGCCAAAGCGCCTTCAGCGATCAGGCCTGCAGTGACCAATTCATTGGTAGGGCCGTTTTGGGCCTTGAGATCTTGGATGGTGCCGACAAGGCTTGTTAGGCCCGCCGCATCGCGCACCACACCGGCTTTGGCGGTCATTTCAGTCCGCAGAACCTGCAGGGCATCCGCAGGCAAAGGCGCGATAGATGCTGCGTCGCCTCCTGCTTGTCTACCGGAAGGCGCGTCGCGCAAGCGCTCAGCTACCCGATGCGCAAACACGACGGCTTCGAGCAGGGAATTGGATGCCAAGCGGTTGGCCCCATGCACCCCAGTAGACGCACATTCGCCAATGGCTGAAAGGCCGTCCAGCGTGGTCTTGCCCCATACGTCGGTGACGATACCTCCCATATGATAATGCGCGGCAGGCGCAATCGGGATCAGATCAGTACGGGGGTCCACGCCGGCTGCAGCACAGGCGGCAAATACCGTCGGGAAATGGTCGGGGAAGCCTGCACCAATGGCTGCGCGGCAATCAAGGTAAGCGCCTCGTCCAGCCGCAATCTCGCTCGCCACGGCGCGGGCCACGCTGTCGCGCGGCGCAAGGTCGCCAAGATAATGATAGCCAGTCATGAAGGGTGTGCCGTCTAGATTGACCAGTTGTGCGCCTTCACCGCGCAATGCCTCTGTCGCCAAGGGGGCAGGATCGCGCCCAAAATCCATGGCGGTGGGGTGAAATTGAACAAACTCAGAGTCGGCAACCAATGCGCCAGCACGAGCCGCCATGCCAAGGCCTTGGCCTGCCGCTTCGACCGGATTGGTGGTGACGCGGAACAAGCCACCAGAGCCACCAGTTGCGAGCACGGTCTCTTCCGCCTCCAAGCGTATGGGCTTGCCATTCATGGCCAGAACCCCGCCGATGCGGCCCGTTTCGGTTTGCAGAAGCGCGCGCGCAGCAACGCCTTCAACCAAAGTAATATGGTCGCATGCGCGCACCGCTTTGATCAAATTGGCCATGATCTCGCGGCCAGCCAAATCACCGGCGACGCGTGCCACGCGGGCGTGGCTGTGCGCTGCCTCCAAAGATAGGGCAAGCGAGCCATCTTCGTGGCGATCGAAGGCGACGCCAAGGTCCAACAAGTCGCGCACACGCGCGGGCCCATCCTTGGCGATTAGCATGGCAACAATCGAGTCAACCAAGCCCGCCCCTGTCGCGATTGTATCCTTCGCATGGCTCTGCGCGCTATCTTCAGGGGCAAGGGCTGCCGCCAGCCCACCTTGCGCCCACGCACTCGACGCTGCTTGTCCAAACGGCGCAGGCGACACCACCACACAAGGGCGCGGTGCAAGCTTTAGCGCAAGGAACAGGCCAGCCAGACCTGCCCCAATGATCAGGACACTCCCGTCCTTCAGGCGTTGTGTGTCCACTTCAGATCAGTTCCAAAGAGTCGGGCACATGGCGTGTTGGGTCAAACTTGCCAGCGGGGGCAGGTGGGATGGCCAACATGGCGTCAACGGCTTGCTTGGCACGCGCGGCAATGTCTGGATCGACTTCCACCTCATAGCGCATCTCTTTCAGCGCATCATAAATGGCTTCCAGCGTGATCACCTTCATGTGCGGGCACAGATTACAGGGTTTGATGAACTCCACGTCTGGATTGGCTACGGCGACATTGTCGCTCATGGAGCATTCGGTGATCAAAACGACTTTCTGTGGCTTATAATCTTCCACATAGTCGCTCATCGCGCCGGTCGAGCCGGTAAAGTCAGAGGCTGCAACAACTTCAGGCGGACACTCCGGGTGTGCCAGGATGATGGCACCGGGGTGAGAGGCGCGGATCTCGGCAATGTCATCTGCGGTAAAGCGCTCATGGACTTCGCACTTGCCCTTCCACGAGATGATTTTGATGCCGGTTTGGGCCGCAACATTCTTGGCCAAATATTCGTCTGGCAACATTATGACTTGGTCCACGCCCCATTCTTTCGCGATGGTCTCCACCACTTGGATCGCATTGGATGAGGTGCAGCAAATGTCGCTCTCAGCTTTTACCTCTGCCGTTGTGTTGACATAGGTGACCACGGGCAGGCCGGGATAGCGTGCCTTAATCAGCCGCACATCGGCACCCGTGATCGAAGCTGCTAGCGAGCAGCCCGCTTTCAAGGACGGGATCAAAACTGTCTTATCGGGTGACAAGATTTTTGAGGTTTCAGCCATGAAATGGACGCCACCTTGCACGATCACTTTGGCTGACACTTTCGCCGCTTCGCGGGCAAGGCCTAAGCTGTCGCCACGAAAATCACCAACGCAATTGAAGATTTCGGCGGTCATATAATTGTGCGCGAGGATGACGGCGTCGCGCTCTTTCTTCAGGCGGTTGATCGCCGCGATCAATGGCGCATAGGCTGGCCATTCTAAGGGCGAGATTACGTGGCGCACGATCTCATAGAGATGGTCGGTCTCTGCTTTCACAGCGGCGTCATAGACAAGGCCCCGCGCAGCGGCTGGCGATAGACGGCGCGAACCAGCATCAGAGCTGCCTTCGCTTGAGGGTTTTACACCTAAATCCAGAACCGCCATCTTCACTCTCCTAACAACTAATACTCAAACTGAGCATTAGTCCCTTATGCCAAGGCAAAAGCCGTTATTGGCGCGGGGACTTATACTTAGTGTGAGCAAAAGGGTCTGTCAATTGAAATCAATTTTCCGCATCCGGATAAAACGCAGACGCGGGGATTTAGCGCTTGGCCAGCGGAAGGCTGAGGCCAGAAGCACCGGCCTGCCGGCTCGTTGCACTGCGGGTGAAAAGCATGGCGGGCCGACCGCCGGTTTCTGCATGCATCGCACCGGTGGATTCCACGAGGCCCGAGCGTTCAAGCGTCCTTCGGAAGTTTTGTTTATGCAACTTTACGCCGCATACAGCCTCTACGAGGTCCTGCAATTCGCTCAAAGTAAAGCGCACGGGGGCTAGGTCGAAGATGATAGGACGATAGCGGATTTTGGCGCGCAATCGACCCATAGCGGTTGCAAGGATGCGGCGGTGATCGGAGACCAAGGGCTCTCCCACATAGGCGCGTTCTAGCGCAGGGGCGGTGCTCCCATGGCTCTTGGCGCGGTCGCGTTGAGCCTCTTGCACAAGGCCTGCTTCATACAGAAGTTCAAACCGATCCAATACTTGGGACTCTTGCCACGATTGTCCTTGCAGGCCAAATGCCATGGCGACCCGGCTTTGCCGCTCTGTTGTGGTCGCCCAAGCGTTGAGGTCTGGCATCAATAGATCGAGGGCCCGCATCCCCGCGGTGCTGCGGCGGTCTTCCCATGGAAAGAAGCGGTACCAGTCCGCCCACACGCCGGCGCGGCGTTGTCCTTCATCAATACTCCCTGCCAAGGCGATATAGCCCACCGACACGACGCGATCTGCGTCTGAAGATTGGCCCATATCGGCCACAGGGGCTTCCCGGCCTTTGTCGCCAAAGGTGTAGAGCTGTTCGACATAACCGAGCGCAAAGCCGGTTTGGGAGGTTACAAAGTCACGCACGGCCAGTTCAAATGTGCGGTGACCGATTGGGTCGAAACTACCAAACGGCAGGCCGATCGCGCCCGGGCTGCCGCTCAACAGAAGTTCGGGGCCCTTGCCACTGGCTGCCACGACGACGGCGGATAGGCCGATAATGACGCGTGGCGTGGCATTCATGCTAAGGCTCCCACCGGGCTGGTAGATCGAAGGCTACACCTTCCCAACAATCTTCGCCACGGCCAATCGCGTCAATTGCATCCACCATGGCACCGCCTCGACCCAAAAGATCATCCGCGTAACGGGTCAAAAGACGATTAGGCGTCGCAGTGGGCGAGGCTTCACGTATGAATTGGGCAATTTTGAGCGGTGGGACATCGGGGTTCAAAGCACAAGCCGCCATAAAGGCGGAGGCGGTCGAGCGCGAGACTCCGGCCCAGCAATGCACCACCAAGGGTGCTGACTGATCCCATGCCTGCACATGATCCAAGATAGCGGTCACATGGGCTTCGGCGGGTGTAACGAGGCCTGCCTGCACAGAAGTAACATCATTGAGACCAAGTCTTAAATGCGTGTCGGGAGACAAACCAGAAGGGGTGTCAATCATGCTGCTGGGGTCCAGCAATGTGATCATGCCCCACGGCCGTAAGCGCGTGACGGTGGATGGCACCAAAGCCAAAGAGCAAACCGAGATATAGGGCATCAATCCACTTTCTTGTTACCGCTGGGGCGGACTTTGGGCATCAATCAGAGCGATTAAGGCCTGATGACGGGCAACATAGGCCGCTTGCGCCTGTCGAGCAGGCCAGGGGTCAATGGAAATAGCAAGGCCGGCGGGCGGTGCACCAAAGAAGACCACCGATTCCTCTTGGCCAAAACCAGCAACCTGGGTCGCCTCAAAATAGGCGCAGGCAAGGTCGGCACGCTTTATCAGCTTCTTTAGGGTCGCAGGTGTTTTCGGCGGTAAGCCAAACCGAATATGGACTGCTCGTTCCAACCGGTCTTCAAATGCACGATAATCAACGCCCAAGGCGTTCTTAAACGGGCTAATCATATCGCCCACGACATATTCAGGGGCATCATGTAACAGCGCCATCAAGCGCTCTTTTGGTGTCAGGCTGGGCTCAATGTAGGCCGCGATCTCTTCAACGATCAAGCTGTGTTGGGCCACCGAAAAGGCGTGATCGCCCGTTGTTTGGCCATTCCAGCGTGCAACTCGGGCCAGACCATGCGCGATATCTTCAATCTCAATATCCAATGGCGAGGGGTCTAGGAGGTCCAAACGCCGACCGGACAACATACGCTGCCACGCACGGGGCGGAGCGGATTTTGCCGACTTTCGTGGCGAGGCAGGTGCTAGTGTGGCCATATGTCTCATGTGGTTGATTGTCACTTGTGGACGCTAGGCGCCCGTGCCTACGTCCTAGGCGTGGAAACACACTCATGCCGAGAATGACGGCGAATTGCTAGAGAAGTTCTCAGCAATAGAGCGGGGTGCCGGACGGCTCCATTGTGGAACCGGAAGCGCGTCGTATGGGTTTAAGACGCTGGAGGAACTAAAATGACTCAATCCAAAACTAAGGCTGAAGTCCTAGTACCCTTACGTGGTGACGATACTGACGTAGCGCTCTTGCAGCAAGGCTTGGCCTTGGCGGAGTTGGTAGATGGTGTGGTCGCGAGCGTTTATGCGCAAATGGATCCAACAGAACTGATGGCTTGGTCAGCAGATGGGTCCTTTGCCTCCACTTCCGCCAGCCTGATCCAATCCGCGCGTGATGGGAATGAGCAAGCTTGGGCGGACGTTCAGGCCCGGGTGGACGCATTGGCTAGCGGGCGAGGAGGGTTGACGGTGGAGAGACTGATCGGTTTGCAAGATCGCCTCTTGGCACGCCGTGCGGCCCTAAGCGACATCGTTATGTTTGGGTGTGAGACCGTGCGCGGCAAGACCTCGATCTCGCCAGTTTTTGAAGCCCTTTTGATGGACGCCCACGCGCCTATCTTCATTCCCCGGACGCCGATCAGCATGCTCACCGGGACAGCTTTGATTGCTTGGGATGGCAGCGTCGAGGCGGGACGCGCCGCAAAAGCCGCTCTGCCGCTTCTGCGCAAGGCTGGCAAAGTTGTGATCATTCAATCAGTTGGTGCGCTGGAAGATGAAGGTAAGGAGCTGAGCGATCCCGCCCGTTTACAGGATTGGCTTGGTCGGCAAGATATCAAAGCCCACATCGAAACAATGGATGCTTCGAAAGACACGGCCTCTGAAATCCTTAAAGCCTGCACAACACATGGTGCCGGGCTCCTGGTCGCCGGGGCCTATGGCCATAGCCGCGCGCGGGAATTCGTATTCGGTGGCGTCACTCGCACGCTGCTGAAGACGGTCACCACACCTTCCTTGATGCTTTGTCATTAGAGCAATCCAACAACTTTTCTGAAAGGAACCTCCATGTCTGGTCTCACACGTATGACTTTGCGCCTCGCTCGCAATCCAGAGGCAGGCTACCCCACCGGCGACAATCGACATGGCTATGTGGTCGTTGCCCCCTTGCGCCAAGATGGACACTTAGACGCAGAAGCGTGGAAGGCACATCGCGCCCAATGCACGGTCACCCGGTTCTCTCCTAATCCTGAAGACAATGCGGATGGTTGGTTGAGCCATCAGGGCGGGCGTTGGCGCGTTCATTATGATGAAAAAGGCGAGGGTCCTGATGATGCGTTCGACCATCTCGCTGATCACCGCCTGTTCGTTGGCGATTATATCTCCGTCGTAAGGCGCGGTCAGTCGCTTGTTTATCAAGTCACCCAAGAAGACGACGATTAGATTTAGGCATGCTCCCCGTTTTGACCACTGGTCAGGACGGGGAAACCCTGCTTAGATTTGGCTATGCCTGACTCACTCGATTTCGACTCACTCCGCCCCAAATCCCCGTTTATGGGCGAAAGCCATAATTTGTGGCGTACGCAATTGCGTCGCTTCATCGAACGGGAGATCATGCCCTATGTCGACCAATGGGATGAGGCGGGGGCCATACCGCGCGACCTGTTTTTGCGCGCTGGCGCTTTTGGTCTGTTGGGCGCGGGCTATCCGGTGGATTATGGCGGCACAGGACGTGGCCCCGACTATGACTGGCATCATGGCATCGTCACGAGCGAAGAGTTAGGACGTATTGGTGCTGGCGGTATCACTGCCGCCCTTATGATTCACGGTATTGGCCTGCCCCCAGTTCTAGCTGCGGGCAGTGATGCGATGAAGACGAGCCTTGCCCCTGAGGTCTTGGCAGGTCGCCAGCAAATCAGTTTGGCTATCACCGAGCCCGACGCAGGCTCTGACGTCGCTAATTTGCAGACCCGCGCCGTCAGGGATGGCGATGTGTTCAGGGTTAATGGCTCAAAGCTTTACATTACGGGCGGATGTACCTCCCATTGGCTCACGACAGCCGTGCGCACCGGTGGACCGGGAGCCGGCGGGATTAGTTTGCTGCTGATTGATGCGAACGCAAAAGGTGTCACCCGCAACCTCCTGAAAAAGCAGGGCTGGTGGGCCTCTGATACGGCGGAGATCTTCTTTGAAGATGTGCAGGTGCCAGCCGAAAATCTGATCGGGCCGGAAAATGGTGGCTTCTATGGCATCATGGCCAATTTTAATGGTGAGCGACTGGGCATGGCATCGGGTGCTTTAAGTGCTGCCCGCGCCTGCGTGGAAGATTCGGTCATCTGGGCCCGCCAGCGCAAGACATTCGGTAAGCGCTTGGCCGATCACCAAGTTGTGCGGCACAAAGTGGCGCAAATGGTGCAAAAGATCGCGACCTCAACGGCTTGGCTTGATCAGTGTGCATGGCGCGTCGCCCAAGGCGAGACACCGGTGGCCGATCTTTGCTTGTTAAAGGTCCAAGCAACCGAGACGTTGGAATTTTGTGTGCGCGAAGCCAGTCAAATTCTGGGTGGGGCCAGCTATATGCGCGGCTCGCGGATCGAACGCATTTACCGAGAAGTGCGGGTGAATGCGATTGGCGGGGGTTCTGAAGAGATTATGCGTGATTTGGCTGCGCGCCAGCTTGGGCTATAACCAGACATGAACAGGCTGCGCCTTGTTGCTTATGCTCCCGTCTGAACATCTCATCTATCTGAGTTCCTTTATTGCGCCTTTTGTCCAGGAGGATGCAGCGGTTATTGGGGCTGTGACGGCCTTTGCCCATCCCGGTATGGACCAAATGGCTGATGGAGTCTTGATTGTGAGCGCCATGTTGGTGGGCCTGATAATCAGCGACTTGTGGAAATATTGGCTCGGTTGGGCAGGGCGCACGCAAGCTTGGGCGCATCGATTTTCAGAAAAGCCCGGTGTCGCGCATGTCCGTGCCAAGATCGTTGCAAATCCCGGAAAGACGCTGCTGATCGCGCGCTTTGTGCCCGGGACACGGATCCCGGCCTACATTGCGGCAGGATTTTTTGGGGTTCCCTTTTGGCTCTTTGCTACTTGGATTGTGATCTCTGCTTTGGCCTATACCTTTGTCGCCTGGGCGTTGATCGTTAGTGTCGGCACCGTCGCGGGCGTGAAGGGGCAGCTCTATCTGGCCATTGGACTAATTTCGGCCATCCTAGTTTTCGTCACGTTTAAGATGATTTCGGCGCGGCCTAAACGACCAGCCCGCGCGGACCTGTGATTGGAGAGCCCAAAAACACTTCAAACGCTTGTCGGATCTCGCGCGGCCTATCGGTGAGACCAGACAAAAGGATCGTTAAGTGGTTGTTGCCGACTTTCCGCCAGTTCCGGGCTTGTAAACGCCGCCAAGGCGAACCCGCGTCGGGGCGCACAATTGCCAGATCAAAGGTCGCAATTAGCTCAATCTCCAGTAAAGCCACCACGCGGGCTTTGGCGTTCTGATTGATCTGCCGCTCGTTGTAACTGACCTTACCAATCGCCTCCCACGGGATTAAGCCTAATCCATCGAGCCGAAAGCCCTCATTCCTCAAATCAATGGCTGATTTGCGTGGCCACAAAGCGGGGGCAAAGTGAAAGACCAAGGCCGCTATACAGAGAAGCGGCACAAGTGGAATCGTTCTGAGGAAGGTGAGGCTAACAAGCCCGACCAATCCAAACAGACCAATCCCGGCAAGCACAAAAGCGCGGGCTGGCCGGGAATCAAATTTAGTGATGAACACGCGTCCTAAAAGGTCTGGTCGATCAGATGGCCCCATCTGCTTTAACCACCCTTTTGACCGCGATGGCGCAGCATATGGTCTGCCAAAACGCATGCCATCATCGCTTCTCCAACTGGGGCGGCCCGGATGCCCACGCAAGGGTCATGACGGCCAATTGTCCGAAGCGAAACTTCCTCAAGATCGCGGTTCAAGCTATTGACTTCATTTAGGATAGAGGAGGTGGGCTTGATCGCAAAACGGGCTACAATGTCTTGACCCGTGCTAATGCCACCTAAGATTCCGCCATTATTGTTCGAGGTGAAGGCGACCTCTCCATTGGGGCCGCGGCGCATTTCATCGGCATTGGTCTCGCCGCTCAACATTGCGGCTTCAAAGCCTGCACCAATTTCGACGCCCTTGACCGCATTGATTGACATGAGGGCAGCAGCCAGATCGCTATCGAGCTTGCCGTAGATCGGCGCACCCCAGCCTGCAGGCACGCCTGATGCGACGACTTCGAGGATAGCCCCGGTAGACGAACCTGCTTTGCGGACTTCATCGAGATAAGCCTCCCAAACCGGAACGATTGCTTCATCCGGTGCAAAGAAGGGGTTCTCTCGTGTCTGCGCCCAGTCCCAATTGGCGCGGTCAATTTTGTGCGGGCCGATTTGGATCAACGCGCATTGGATCGTGATCTCTGGCCCTAAAACCTTTTTTGCGACAGCGCCTGCAGCGACCCGCGCAGCGGTCTCGCGCGCGCTGGACCTGCCACCACCTCGATAATCGCGCACGCCATATTTCACGTCATAGGTATAGTCCGCGTGCCCGGGCCGCCATTTGTCGCGGATTTCGGAATAGTCCTTGCTGCGCTGATCGGTGTTTTCGATCATTAAGCTGATGGGGGTCCCCGTCGTCACCGGCCCACCCGTGCGATCATCTTCAAAGGTGCCAGAGAGAATGCGCACTTCATCGGCTTCGCGTCTTTGGGTGACAAAGCGGCTGGTGCCGGGCTTGCGACGATCCAGATCGCCTTGAATATCTTCTGTCGTGAGAGGAATACCGGCCGGACAGCCATCAATCACGCAGCCAAGCGCCGGCCCATGGCTTTCGCCCCAAGTGGTAACACGGAAGAGATGGCCAAAGCTATTGTGCGACATGGCGTTTTCATAACCTGCTTAGGTACAAATTGCGAAGCCTATGAATGCTTTTCTTCAGAAGGCATATCCGCAGTTGGCCACTCCCGACGCCGCACCACCGTGACGGTGCACGGGGCGTGGGCAGAAACTTGGGCTGAAACCGCCCCTAGTAAATTCCGAACCGCGCTCTCAGCGCGTGCGCCCATGATGATGTGGTCGACATGATTGGCGCGCGCATAGTCCAAAATAGCCTCTGCTGTATTGAGAGCTTCGGGTACGTGGTACGAGATGGCTTGTTCGCCCAGACCTAAGGGCTTGGCCCATTGCTTCAAGGCAACCATGCGCGCCACATGCCGATTGGGCGACGTGACGACCGGACTTTGGTCCAACGCAGCGACACTATTATTCAAAACCGTCATCACCACAGCCCGCGCCTGCGGCGTGGCCGCCAAAGTGCTTTGCAATTTGTCGCGTAAGGCTCGGCCCAGCGGGCCGTTGATCGTGGTCGGGTCCAGCGCCACCAGAATGATGGGCGCAGCAGCAAATTTGCTTTGGCTTGCCAGCTTTCGCGCTGGGGCATAGGTCTCGCGGTTGTGTTTGCGCCGAAATGCCGTCAGCCAGGAATCCTGCCGCAAGCGCTGACCGCGAGGGGTTAGCACAATCTGATCGGGGTTCTTCAAATCAAAGGCAACTTGAGCGGCCGTCGGGTAGCGCTTTTCTGGATTGGGCTCGAGACAACGCAGAATGACTTCTTGCAGCCAAGCTGGAATATCCTCTCGCCAGCGGCGTGGCGGGATCGGGTCGCGCCACAAGCGTTCCTTTAGGCCTTTGAGGCTGACCGGATCGCCAAACGGGCGAACAGCTGTGGCAAAGAAGTAGAGGAGTACCCCCAACGCGAACACGTCTGAACGACGGTAATTGCGCACGCCCAAAACTTGCTCTGGGGCCATATAGGGGGCGGTACCGTAAGGGAGGCGGAATTGCTCGGCCATCAGGTCTGGCAAATCGGTGTGGTGTGAAAGACCGTAGTCGATCAGAACAGCTTCACCACTGGCACGAAACAGGACATTTGAGGGCTTGAGGTCTAGATGGATGACGTTTTGGCGGTGCAGGGAGTCGAGGGCTGTGGCCAAGGCGATGCCAATGCGGGCAACTTCGGCAGCCGGCAAGGGCAATTCTTTCAGCTTCGGCAGCAGGGTCTCGCCCGCAATCTCCTCTACCACGATATAGGGCTGCTTGGAAAAATCCCCAACGCCAAACGTCTTGGGCACATGCGGGCCTGACAAGCGCGGCAGGATCATTTGCTCCATCTCAAAGCTGACGATGGCCGCAGGGTCTTCACCATCGGCGAGCCGAGGCACTTTCATTAAAAGCGGGAAGGGGATTTCAGGATGGGTGCAGCGCCAAAGCACCGCCATGCCGCCCCGATGCACAATTTCACCGATGCCAAATCCGTCAATCACCATGTCGGTTTCGATCAGGTGTGACGCACCCATGGCTTAGCGTCCCACATGCAGGCGGTCAGCCAATCGGCCGGGTAAGCCTGCGGCCCGAATAGAAGCAGCGGCCCCATCGATATCATACGGCAGCCGCCGAAACTCAAGCTGACGGCTGACTGGGTCATAGAGCCCATAACCCGCAAGCGGATTGCCGTCTCGCGGCTGGCCGACACTTGGCAAAACCACATGCCAGCGCCGAGAACTTAGGAGAGGGACTTTCGCCTCATCGCCGGGCACAAACCGCGAGATCGACCCATCACTGGCTTGGCCATAGATCGCTGGTTGATGCACATGGCCGCAGATGACGATGCGGCTTTGAGTCCCTTCAAGCGACAATTGCGCGCTCGCACAATCGGTGACATAGCGCCATTTTTCAGGCGCTGAGGCATCGGCGTGCACATAGAGACGATCCTCGTCTTCAACCAGCATCGGCAGGGCGTCGAGAAACGCTTGCTGATCTCGCGATAGCTGGCTGCGAGTCCAATTAGCAGCACTCGCGGCTGTTTCATTCATTTCGCGATCAAAGTCGCTAGCCATGTCATCGTGATTGCCTTTGACCGCAACGGCACCGTCCGAGACCAAGGCCTCGATCTTCGCCAGCACTTTGCCGGGGTCTCCGCCATAGCCGACAAAGTCACCCAGAAATACATGGCGGGTGACGCCGTGCGCTTCGGCATCTTCCAAACACGCTTCAAGCGCTTGGATATTTGAATGAATATCGCCGAACAAAGCGATCACGCGCATCCCCCCATGCAAGGAAGCACTATAGCGGAGGATGACCCACAAGTCGCCACTGTCGCACTGTACAAAAAACGGGCCCGACAGGTATCTGTCAGGCCCGCTCATTTAGCTTAGCTCGATCGAGCTAATGGGTTAGAAGTTGACTTTCGCTTCGACGCCCCAGATGCGTGGCGCATTGGTGAAGCCGGTCAAGTTGTTGAAGTCGATACCACCGACCAAACGCTCTTCATTGGTGATGTTACGGCCGTAGGCAGCGATTTCATACTTGTTGTCGAACAAAGTGACACCGGTGCGCAGACCACCTTCCCAATAGCCATCTTCAGAGAATTCGATCGACTTATAGAGGGTGAAATAGGTCTCACCCTTATAGGCCCAATCGGTCAAAGCAAAGAACTCATGGCCATTGCCGAATGGCTTAGAGTATTTGGCCGAAACGTTGGCAATCCACTCTGGCGCGTTCGGGAAGGCGTTGCCATCGATCTTAGCATTGCCGCCGACCAAGGGGTTTTGGATGGTGCAAGGCGCACCGCAAGCACCCACAGTCAGGTTAGGGTCGTTGATTTCGGTCTTGTTGTACGACAGCGAACCAGCAAACGACAAGTTCTGCGTTGGCAACCATTGGAGTTCGGCTTCAAAGCCAGATGCTTTGCCTTCTTTGGCGTTCAACAATTGGTTGAAGTTGCCAGCGCCGCCGATGGCGGTGAATTGCTGGTCTTCAATGTTCATGGTGAAGACGTTGAAGTCTGCCCGGATCGTGCGGTCGAGCGCAAACGCTTTCACGCCTGCTTCAAACGAGGTCACAAATTCAGACTTGGCTGTGGTGACAGCGGTACCGAACAAGATGCGGCCTTGGATGGAAGGAGCGCGATAGCCGCGTGCGGCGCGTGCATAGAGATTGACGGTTTCGGTGGCTTCATAGGTCGCCGACAAATCCCAAGAAACGGCTTCATCGGAAACACTTTTGCGAACTGGGGCAATCTTGGCGATGCCACCACGGGCAACCAAGTCCTTGCTGTCATCGGAATAGCGAAGGCCAGCCGTCAAGGCCAAGCGGTCGCTTGGCTTATAGGTCAGAGAGCCGAACAGCGCCCAAGAATCGGTGTCTTGGGTTTGGCGTGCATCGGTGAAGATACCGGTTGGCGAGAAGAAGCCGAGCGAGAAGATCGACAGCTCTTCTTGGAACACATAGGCGCCAACTTGCCAGCTGAGTGCGCCATCGCCATTGCTGGAAAGACGCAATTCTTGCGTGACCTGCTTGTGATCATCGATGCCATCAGCGGTATCTGAGCTAAATGGGATGAAGCCTGGGCCAACGCCAGCCACGCCGCCATCGATGTCGCCACGGCCGTAGAAGCTCAAGGTTTCATAGCCAGTGACCGACGTCAGGGTGACATTGCCGAAGTCATAAGCGATACGGGCGGTGAGGCCCTTTGACTCAAGCTCTTGGTTGTTGCCTTCACCTTGGTCGTAGCTGACGCGGTCAGCAACGTAATTGCTGTTCAGGCCGCGCTTGCCCTTGGTGATGACGTTGGCGCGGAAAATTTGCGACGTGCCTTCAAGCTTGCGGGCGTGTGCGTTCAGCAAGATGTCGAGTTGGTCACTAGGCTGGATGCGCAATTGCGCGCGGATTGCACGGTCGTCAAAGCCACCGAGGTTCTTTTCAGCCAATGGGCCTGTGTTAGTGATCCAGTCGTCTTGACCCGTCAACAAGGCAGAAACCCGGAACGAAGCCGTGTCGCTGATTGCACCACCCAAAGCACCTTCCGCGTCACGACCGCCGAACGAGCGGAAGCCGCCCTTGAAATAGCCGCCAGCTTTGCCGTTTGGCTTGACGCTATCGAACTTGACGATACCTGCTGGCGTGTTGCGGCCGAACAAAGTGCCTTGTGGCCCGCGCAGCACTTCGATGCGCTCTACGTCGAAAACAGGGAAGCCTTTGAGCACTGGGTTTTCGAACACTACTTCGTCATAAATCAGAGAAACAGGCTGGGAGGCGTTCAAGTCGAAGTCAGAGTTACCCAAGCCGCGCAGATAAAAGCGTGGGAAGGTACGGCCGAACGAGCTTTCAACAACCAGAGAGGGGACGCGGCCAGAGAAGGCATTCATGTCGGCGCCGCCAGAGGTCAATGTCGTCAAGGCATCGCCGCGCACCGTGGTCAGCGAGGCTGGCACATCTTGGCTGCTTTCTTCGCGCTTACGAGCCGTCACGATGACGGTCTCAATGCCGGTTGGCTCTTCTGCCGCTGCTGCGGTTTGGGCCGCTGCGAAACCTGGTGCGAATGCAAGGGCGCTGAAAGCGACGGCGCTAACCGAGGCCATTGCGAGGTGACGTTTAGAAATCATGTGAGGTCCATCCTGATTGTCGAAATCGCCAATTCGGGTTTTCGCTCCAGTAAGACCGGATTGGTCGAGGAGGAATCTGAAGCGCCGAATTGCTGATGGGAGAGTGCGCTAACCTGCGGGCACGGTTGAATCTACCTTGCGAATGGTGAAATTCAGTTTCGGGGCGACTCTATTTTCGCTGTGTTGCGTTGTTGCAACAATTTGACGACAGATTTGCTGCAAGATCGTGTCAGGGCTTTGAGCAGCCCCCTATCGCTGCGCACATTTGACCATTTCTTGTGACTTGTTTCACATGCCCCTCTTGCGTCAGAAGGGGTGTTCGGGCATATGCGGCGGTCCGCGCCCAAGGTCTAACGCCTTCGGGCGCGGCGCGCTTTAGGGGTTTAGCTCAGCT
>VYLK01000067.1_pt1 | contig 41115 bp, 40 predicted proteins | sample 5114321 | NCBI WGS metagenome assembly VYLK01 (sample SAMN12291792, study PRJNA351875) | freshwater metagenome | isolation source: freshwater lake | place: USA: Michigan, MSU2 Lake | collected 2011-08-16
AGCTGAGCTAAACCCCTAAAGCGCGCCGCGCCCGAAGGCGTTAGACCTTGGGCGCGGACCGCCGCATATGCCCGAACACCCCTTCTGACGCAAGAGGGGCATGTGAAACAAGTCGCAGGAAATGGCTAGATGAGCGCAGCGATTGGAGGTGCCGCGAAACCCTGACACGATCTTGCAGCAAATCTGTCGCGAAATTGTTGCAACAACGCAACACACGCGAACTAGAGTCGCCCAGAACGTGAATTTCACCAAAGGCAAGGTAGATTCATCAATGTCTGCACGGTAGCGCACTCTCCCATCAGCTTTTCGGCGCTTCAGATTCCTCCTCGACCAATCCGGTCTTTCTGGAGCGAAAACCCGGTTTAGCGATTTCGACAATCAGGATGGACCTCACATGATTTCTAAACGTCACCTCGCAATGGCCTCGGTTAGCGCCGTTGCTTTTAGCACCCTTGCATTCGCACCAGGTTTTGCGGCGGCCCAAACCGCAGCGGCGGCAGAAGAACCGACCGGCATTGAGACCGTTATCGTGACGGCTCGTAAGCGCGAAGAAAGCAGCCAAGATGTGCCTGCGTCGCTGACCACGGTGCGTGGTGATGCGTTGACGACTTTGACCTCTGGCGGCGCAGATATGAACGCCTTCTCTGGCCGCGTTCCATCGCTGGTTGTTGAAAGCTCGTTCGGTCGTACCTTCCCGCGCTTTTACTTGCGCGGCTTGGGCAACTCCGACTTCGACTTGAACGCTTCGCAGCCTGTTTCTTTGATTTATGACGAAGTGGTGTTTGAAAACCCAGTTCTTAAGGGCTTCCCTGTGTTCGACGTCGAGCGCATCGAAGTGCTGCGCGGACCACAGGGCACATTGTTCGGCCGCAACACGCCAGCCGGTATCGTGAAATTCGACAGCGTTAAGCCAAACGGCAAATCTGGCGGCTATTTCAAGGGCGGCTTCCGCTCATTCGGCGGTCGTGATGCTGAAGGTGCTTTAGGTGGTGCGATCAGCGACACGGTTTCCTTCCGCGTTTCGGCCCTGCTGACAGGTCAAGACGATTGGATCACCAACACAGGGCCATTGGCTGAAAAGAATCTCGGCGGCTTCGATGACCGCGCCATTCGCGGCCAATTGCGCTTCCAGCCTAGCGACCAACTCGATATCTTGCTGAACGCACACGCCCGCAAGCTTGAAGGCACATCGCAAATCTTCCGCGCCAACGTCATCACTCGAGGCGTGCGCGGCCTAAACAGCAATTACGTTGCTGACCGCGTCAGCTATGACCAAGGTGAAGGCAACAACCAAGAGCTTGAGTCGAAGGGCCTGACCGCCCGGATCGCTTATGACTTCGGCAATGTCACCCTGACTTCGGTCACCGGCTATGAAACACTGACATTCTACGGCCGTGGCGATATCGACGGCGGTGTTGCTGGCGTTGGCCCGGGCTTCATCCCATTCAGCTCAGATACCGCTGATGGCATCGACGACCACAAGCAAATCACGCAAGAATTGCGTCTGTCCAGCAATGGCGATGACGCACTCAGCTGGCAAGTTGGTGCCTATGTGTTCCAAGAAGATCTGTCGATCTTCTCACTCGGCTTCTTCTCGCCAACCGGCATCTTCACCGATGCGCGCCAAACCCAAGACACCGATTCTTGGGCCCTCTTCGGCTCGTTGACCTACAAGCCAAGCGACCGTTTGGCTCTGACAGCTGGCCTGCGCTATTCGGATGACAGCAAGGATCTGGTGGCACGTGGCGGCATCGCCAACATCCCGCCAGTTAGCAGAAGTGTTTCCGATGAAGCTGTGTCTTGGGATCTCTCGGCAACTTATGAAGCCACCGAGGCCGTCAATGTCTATGCACGCGCCGCACGCGGCTATCGTGCTCCTTCGATCCAAGGCCGCATCTTGTTCGGTACCGCAGTTACCGTGGCGAAGTCCGAATTTGTGACCTCGTTTGAAGCAGGCGTGAAAGCCTTTGCACTCGACCGCACGATCCGCGCAGACTTCAACGTCTTCGCCATGAACATTGAAGACCAGCAATTCACCGCCATCGGCGGCGCTGGCAACTTCAACCAATTGTTGAACGCCAAAGAAGGCAAGGCTTCTGGCTTTGAAGCCGAACTCCAATGGTTGCCAACCCAGAACTTGTCGTTTGCCGGTTCGCTGTCTTACAACAAGACCGAAATCAATGACCCTAACCTAACAGTTGGTGCGTGCGGTGCGCCTTGCACCCTGCAAAACCCATTGGTGGGCGGCAATGCCAAGATCGATGGCAACCCCTTCCCGAACGCGCCAGAGTGGATCGCCAATGTTTCGGCCAAATACTCTAAGCCATTCGGCAATGGCCATGAGTTCTTCGCTTTGACCGATTGGGCATACAAAGGTGAGACCTATTTCACCCTCTATAAGTCGATCGAATTCTCCGAAGACGGTTATTGGGAAGGCGGTCTGCGCACTGGTGTCACCTTGTTCGACAACAAGTATGAGATCGCTGCCTACGGCCGCAACATCACCGACGAAGAGCGCTTGGTCGGTGGCATCGACTTCAACAACTTGACCGGCTTCACCAACGCACCACGCATCTGGGGCGTTGAAGCGAAAGTCAATTTCTAAGCTTTTAGCTGGCTTTATCTAAGCTGAATGAGCGGGCCTGACAGACCACTGTCGGGCCCGTTTTTTGTACAGCGTGACAGTGGCGACTTGTGGGTCATCCTCCGCTATAGTGTTTCCTTGCATGGGGGGATGCGCGTGATCGCTTTATTCGGCGATATTCATTCAAATATCCAAGCGCTTGAAGCGTGTTTGGAAGATGCCGAGGCACACGGCGTCACCCGTTATGTGTTTCTGGGCGACTTTGTTGGCTATGGCGGTGACCCTGGAAAAGTGTTGGCCAAGATCGAGACCATGGTCTCGGACGGTGCCGTTGCGGTCAAAGGCAATCACGATGATATGGCCAGTGACTTTGATCGCGAGATGAACGAAACCGCCGCCAGTGCCGCCAATTGGACGCGCCATCAATTGTCGAAAGAGCAACAGAAATTTCTCGATAGCCTCCCCATGGTGATCGAGGACGAAGACCGCCTCTATGTGCACGCCGATGCCTCCGCGCCTGAAAAATGGCGTTATGTCACCGATTGTGCTAGTGCGCAGTTGTCGCTCGAAGGCACTCAAAGCCGCATCGTTGTGTGCGGCCATGTGCATCAGCCAGCGATTTATGGCCTTGCCAGCGATGGGTCGATATCCCGTTTTGTCCCCGCCGATGAGGCCAAGGTGCCGCTTTTAAGCTCACGACGTTGGCATGTGGTTTTGCCCAGTGTCGGCCAGCCGCGTGATGGCAATCCGCTGGCAGGCTATGGCCTCTATGATACAAACAGCCGCCAACTCGAGTTTCGGCGGCTACCATACGATATCGACGGGGCCGCCGCCTCCATTCGGGCTGCGGGCCTGCCCGGCCGATTGGCTGACCGCCTCCATGTTGGACGCTAACGTATGAGCGCGTCACACCTGATCGAAACAGGCATGGTGATCGACGAGTTTACGATCGGTGAGATTGTGCATCGGGGCGGCATGGCTGTGTTGTGGCGCTGCACCCATCCTGAAATCCCCTTCCCGCTTTTAATGAAAGTGCCTCGCCTAGCCGATGGCGAAGACCCTGCGGCCATCGTCAGCTTTGAGATGGAGCAAATGATCCTGCCGCGCTTGTCTGGCCTGCATGTGCCTAAGACATTCGGCGTTGGGGACTTTTCCAAGCAGCCCTATATCGTGGTGGAGGAGATTGCGGGCGAGACCCTGCTGCCGAAGCTGAAAGAATTGCCCTTACCGGCCACCGAAGTCGCCCGCATTGGCATTGCCTTGGCTACTGCGCTCGACTCTCTGCATCGCCAGAACGTCATCCACCTCGATCTAAAGCCTTCCAACATCTTGTTTCGGGCCAGTGGCGAAGCTGTTCTGATCGACTATGGTCTTTCACACCACACTGATTTGCCAGACCTGATGGCCGAGCAATTCCGCCTCCCTTACGGCACCGCGCCCTATATGGCCCCAGAGCAAGTGTTGGGCGTACGCAATTATCGTCGCTCGGATGTCTTTGCGCTTGGGGTGCTCCTCTACTTCTTTGCAACAGCCGTGCGCCCCTTTGGCGATCCGATCAGCCTCAAAGGCCTGAAGGAGCGCTTGTGGCGCGACCCGATCCCGCCTCGCCGTTGGCGGGATGACATCCCAGCTTGGCTGCAAGAAGTCATTCTGCGCTGTCTCGAGCCCAATCCAGAACAACGCTACCCAACAGCCGCTCAAGTGGCCTTTGACCTCAAGAACCCCGATCAGATCGTGCTGACCCAGCGTGGCCAGCGCTTACGACAGGATTCCTGGCTCACGGCCTTTCGGCGCAAACACAACCGCGAAACCTATGCCCCAGCGCGAAAACTCGCGAGCCAAAGCAAGTTTGCTGCTGCGCCCATCATTTTGGTGGCACTCGACCCGACAACCATCAACGGCCCGCTCGGGCGGGCATTACGCGACAAATTGCAAAGCACCTTAACCGCGACCCCAGAAGCGCGCGCCGTTGTTATGACGGTTTTGAACAATAGCGTAGCTGCCTTGGATCAAAACCCGATTGCAACCTCGCCAAATCGGCACGTCGCGCGCATGGTTGCCTTGAAGCAATGGGCCAAACCCTTAGGGTTGGGCGAACAAGCTATCTCCTACCACGTCCCCGAGGCTCTCAATACGGCTGAGGCTATCTTAGACTATGCGCGCGCTAATCATGTCGATCACATCATCATGGGCGCACGCGCTGAGAGCACGGTTCGTAATTTACTAGGAGCGGTTTCAGCCCAAGTTTCGGCCCATGCACCGTGTACGGTTACCGTGGTTCGGCGTCGGGAATGGCCTACTGCGGATATGACTTCTGAAGAAAAGCATTCCTAGGCTTCGCAATTTGTGCCTAAGCAGGTTATGAAAACACCATGTCACACAATAGCTTTGGCCATCTCTTCCGTGTCACCACTTGGGGCGAAAGCCATGGGCCTGCGCTTGGCTGCGTGATTGATGGCTGTCCGGCGGGTATTCCTTTATCGGCCGAAGACATTCAAGGCGATCTGGATCGGCGCAAGCCCGGCACCAGCCGCTTTGTTACGCAAAGACGTGAAGCCGATGAAGTGCGCATCCTCTCTGGCACGTTTGAAGATGATCGCACGGGTGGGCCTGTCACCACGGGGGCCCCAATCAGCTTAATGATCGAGAATACCGATCAGCGCAGCAAGGACTATTCCGACATCCGCGACAAATGGCGGCCCGGGCACGCCGACTATGCTTATGACGTCAAATATGGCGTGCGCGATTATCGCGGTGGTGGCAGGTCCAGCGCGCGCGAGACCGCTGCGCGGGTCGCTGCAGGCGCTGTCGCTAAAAAGGTCTTAGGGCCAGAGATCACGATCCAATGCGCGCTGATCCAAATCGGCCCGCACAAGATAAATCGCGCCAATTGGGACTGGGCGCAAACCCGTAAGAACCCCTTCTTTGCCCCAGATGAAGCAATCGTTCCAGTTTTTGAGGCTTATCTCGACGAGGTCCGCAAGGCGGGTTCGTCGACCGGGGCTATTCTCGAAGTTGTCGCGTCAGGCGTACCCGCAGGCTGGGGTGCGCCGATCTACGGCAAGCTCGACAGCGATCTGGCAGCCGCCCTGATGTCAATCAATGCGGTCAAGGGCGTTGAAATTGGGGCAGGCTTTGAAGCCGCGATATTAAGCGGCGAAACCAATGCCGATGAAATGCGCCGTGGACCGAATGGCGAGGTCGTTTTCGCCTCCAACAATAATGGCGGGGTCTTAGGCGGCATTAGCACGGGTCAAGACATTGTCGCCCGTTTTGCGATCAAGCCGACTTCTTCTATCTTAAATGAAGTCAACAGCTTGAACCGCGATCTTGAGGAAGTTTCGCTTCGGACGATCGGCCGACATGACCCCTGCGTGGGCATACGTGCCGCCCCTGTTGGGGAAGCGATGATGGCGTGCGTTTTGGCCGATCATATGCTGCGTCATCGCGGCCAAAAGGGTGGTTAGAACAGATGGGGCCATCTGATCGACCAGACCTTTTAGGGCGCGTGTTCATCAGTGATTTTGATTCCCGGCCAGCCCGCGCCTTTGTGCTTGCCGGAATTGGCCTGTTTGGGTTGGCCGGGCTTGCCAGCCTTGCCTTCCTCAGAACGATTCCACTTGTGCCGCTTATCTGTATGGCGGCCTTGGTCTTTCATTTTGCCCCCGCTTTGTGGCCACGCAAATCTGCCATCGATTTGAGGAATGAGGGCTTTCGCCTCGATGGATTGGGCTTAATCCCGTGGGAGGCGATTGGTAAGGTCCACTATACTGAGCGGCAGATCAATCAAAACGCCAAAGGCCGTTTAGTAGCCCTGCTAGAGATCGAGCTGGTTGCCACTTTCGATCTCGCAATTGTGCGCCCCGACGCGGGTCCACCTTGGCGCCGCTTACAAGCGCGCAACTGGCGAAAGGTCGGCGACAGCCACCTGACGATCCTTTTGTCTGGCCTCACCGATAAGCCACGCGACATCCGACAAGCGTTTGAAGTGTTTCTGGGCTCTCCGATCACAGGTCCGCGTGGGCTGGTCGTTTAAGCCGCGCTGAAATCATTTTAAACGTGACGAAAATCAAGATGGCCGAAATCAAACCAATAGCCAGATAGAGCTGCCCCTTCTCGCCCGCGACCGTGCCGACACTCGCGATTAACGCCCACGCGACAAAGGTATAGGCCAAAGCGGAGATCACAATCCAAGCGGCAAAGAGCCCAAAGGGAACACCAAAAAATCCCGCTGCAATGTAGGCCGGGATGCGTGTGCCGGGCACAAAGCGCGCGATCAGTAACGTCTTGCCGGGATTTGCAACGATTTTCGCTCGTACTTTAGAAACGGCTGGTTTCTCGGAAAATCGATGCGCCCAAGCTTGAGTCCTGCCAGCCCAACCGAGCCAATATTTCCACAAGTCGCTGATAATCAGGCCCGCCAACATGGCGATAACAATCAAGAATCCATCGGCCATATGATCCATGCCGGGATGGGCAAAGGCCGTCACAGCCCCAAGAACCGCTGCATCCTCTTGGACAAAAGGCGCAATAAAGGAACTTAGATAGATAAGATAATCAGAAGGGATCATGAGCAACAAAACGTGGGCTGTTCATGTCTGGTTACAGCCCCAGCTGCCGCGCAGCCAGATCGCGCATGATCTCTTCAGAACCCCCGCCAATCGCATTCACCCGCACTTCGCGGTAAATGCGTTCAATCCGCGAGCCACGCATATAGCTGGCCCCGCCCAGAATTTGACTGGCCTCGCGTGCACAAAACTCCAACGTCTCGGTTGCTTGGACTTTTAGCAGGCAAAGATCGGCTACCGGTGTCTCCCCTTGGGCAACTCGCCACGCGCATTGATCCAGCCAAGCCGTTGAGGTCGCGATCTTTTGCACCATTTGCGCCACTTTGTGCCGCACGACTTGGTGATCGGCCAGACGCTTACCGAATGTCTTGCGCTGACGGGCCCAGATGACCGCATCTTCGACGCAGGCGCGCGCAGCACTTAAAGCACCCGATGCCATGCCCAGTCGCTCACCATTAAAATTGGCCATAATGCCATAGAAGCCGCCATTTTCCGGCCCGATCAGATTTTCGGCTGGCACCTGAACATCTTCAAAGAAGATCTCCGCCGTATCAGAGGCCCACCAGCCCTGCTTTTTCAACAGATTTCGGGTGACACCTTTGGCATTGGCATCAATAAGCAACAGGCTGATTCCCCCTGCGCCCGGCCCGCCTGTCCGTACGGCTGTCGTGAGCCAATGGGACGTACATCCGCCCGTGATGTAGAGCTTTGAGCCATTAACCGTGAACACATCGCCATCCCTGACGGCGCGGGTCTGCAGATTGGCGACGTCAGAGCCGGCGTCGGGCTCGGTGATAGCCAAACTGATTTGCTGGCGACCCGCCAAAACCTCTGGCGCAAGGCTCGCCTTCATTGCGTCGCTGCCCGCTGCCAGAACGGGGGGCAGGCCAATACCGTGAATCATAAGGGCGGCAGTAATACCGCCAGCACCAATGCGCCCTAATTCCTCGCTGGTGACGATGCCATGGCGCCAGTCATAGTCGGGGCCACGTCCTGTGCCGCCATATTCCACGGGATAGCCCGCGCCCAAGAGACCAAAAGCCCCTGCCCGCAAAAACAGGTCGCGCGGTATGGCCCCCGCCTCATCCCATTGGTCGACATAGGGCATAATTTCCCGGTCGATGAAGCGACGCAACTGGGTACGCCACAGACTGTGGCTTTCGCCCATAAAGGGGGATTTGGGGCGGAGTGAGTCGAAATCGAGTGAGTCAGGCATAGCCAAATCTAAGCAGGGTTTCCCCGCCCTGACCAGTGGTCAAAACGGGGAGCGTGCCTAAATCTAGTCGTCGTCTTCTTGGGCGACCTGATAAACAAGGGACTGGCCGCGCCTTACGACGGAAATATAATCGCCAACGAACAGGCGGTGGTCAGCGAGATGGTCGAAGGCATCATCTGGCCCCTCGCCTTTTTCATCATAATGGACGCGCCAACGCCCGCCTTGATGGCTCAACCAACCATCCGCATTGTCTTCTGGATTAGGAGAGAACCGGGTGACCGTACATTGCGCGCGATGGGCTTTCCACGCTTCTGCGTCTAAGTGACCATCTTGGCGCAACGGTGCGACAACCACATAACCATGTCGATTGTCGCCGGTGGGATAGCCTGCATCTGGATTGCGGGCGAGACGCAAAGTCATGCGTGTGAGACCGGACATGGAGTTTCCTTTCATTAAAAGTGGTTAAATTGCTCTAATGACAGAGCATCAAGGAAGGCGTGGTGACCGTCTTCAGCAGCGTGCGGGTGACGCCGCCAAATACGAATTCCCGCGCGCGGCTGTGCCCATAGGCCCCGGCGACCAGAAGCCCGGCACCATGTGTGGTACAGGCTTTGAGGATTTCAGAGGCCGTGTCTTTCGAAGCGTCCATCGTCTCGATGTGGGCCTTGATGTCTTGCCGACCAAGCCAATCTTGTAGACGTGCTGGATCGCTCAGCTCCTTGCCTTCATCCTCAAGTGCACCAACCGATTGAATGATAACGACTTTGCCAGCCATGCGCAGAAGCGGTAGGGCCGCTTTCGCGGCGCGGCCCGCCTCGACGCTACCATCCCAAGCAATTAAAGCTGTCCCGGTTAACATGCTGATCGGTGTCCGCGGAATAAAGATAGGGGCGTGGGCGTCCATCAGCAGGGCTTCAAAAACCGGCGAGATCGAGGTTTTGCCGCGCACGGTCTCGCACCCAAACATAACGATGTCGCTTAGGGCTGCACGGCGTGCCAATAGACGGTCTTGCAGACCGACCAGTCTCTCAACCGTCAGCCCGCCCCTACCAGTGGCCAAGGCTTCGACCCGGCCCTGAACGTCCGCCCAAGCTTGCTCATTCCCGTCACGCGCGGATTGGATAAGGCTTGCCGAAGTGGAGGCAAAGGACCCGTCTGCAGACCAAGCCATCAGTTCGGTTGGATCCATTTGCGCATAAACGCTCGCGACCTTGCCGTCTATCAACTCCGCCAAGGCCAGAGCCTGCTGCAAGAGTGCTACATCGGTGTCGTCACCGCGTAGTGGTACGAGGATTTCAGCCATAATTTTAGAGTGAGTCATTTCGGTTCCTCCAGCTTCTTAAACCCGTGCGACGCGCTTATGGTTCCATAATTGAACCGTCCGACACCCCGCTTTATTGCTGAGAACTTCTCTGGCAATTGGCCGTCATTCTCGGCATGAGTGTGTTTCCACCCCTAGGATATGGGGACGACTGCATCGCGTCCACAAGTGACAATCAACCACATGAGACATATGGCCACACAAGCACCTGCCTCCCCGCGAAAGTCCGCAAAATCCGCTCCGCCCCGTGCTTGGCAGCGTATGTTGTCCGGTCGGCGTCTTGACCTCCTAGACCCCTCGCCTTTGGATATTGAGATTGAGGATATCGCTCATGGGCTGGCCCGTGTCGCACGCTGGAATGGCCAAACAACGGGCGACCACGCCTTTTCTGTGGCGCAACATAGCTTGATCGTTGAAGAGATCGCAGCCTATATCGAGCCCAGCCTGACACCAAAAGAGCGCTTGATGGCGCTGTTACATGATGCCCCTGAATATGTGGTGGGCGATATGATTAGCCCGTTTAAGAACGCCTTGGGCGTTGACTATCGTGCATTTGAAGACCGGTTGGAACGGGCAGTCCATATTCGGTTTGGCTTACCGCCGAAAACACCTGCGACCTTAAAGAAGCTGATAAAGCGAGCCGATCTTGCCTGCGCCTATTTTGAGGCGACCCAAGTTGCTGGTTTTGGCCAAGAGGAATCGGTGGTCTTCTTTGGCGCACCGCCCGCCGGCCTTGCAATTTCCATTGACCCCTGGCCTGCCCGTCAGGCGCAAGCGGCCTATGTTGCACGTCATCAGGCCTTGATCGCACTAATTGATGCCCAAAGCCCGCCCCAGCGTTAGAAAAAAGGTGGTTTAATGCCCTATATTTCGGTCTGCTCTTTGGCTTTAGTCCCATCCACAATCACGCGCTTGCGACCTTGGGGCATGATCACATTGCTAGACCCCAACAGCATGATTGAAACCCCTGCTGGCTTGTCGCCTGACACGCATCTAAGACTTGGCCTCAATGATGTTTCCGCGGTGCAGGCAGGCCTGATCACACCTGCCGAAGCCCATGTCACAGCTATTTTGGATCATGTGCAGGCGTGGGATCAGTCCGCACCTCTAGTCGTGCATTGCTGGGCTGGAGTCTCACGCTCGACCGCCTCCGCTTTTATGGCGGCTTGTGCTTTGAACCCCGATGTTCCGCCGCTCAAAATCGCACAATTCATGCGTGAGGCCTCGCCCACCGCGACGCCCAATCGTCTTTTGACCCGTTACGCGGATGATCTTTTGGGTCGAGGCGGTGCCATGGTGGATGCGATTGACGCGATTGGCCGTGGCGAAGATTGTTGGGAAGGTGTAGCTTTCGACCTACCAGCCCGGTGGGAGCCCTAGAATGAATGCCACGCCACGCGTTATAATCGGCCTATCCGCCGTCGTCGTGGCAGCTAGTGGCAAGGGCCCTGAACTTCTGTTGAGCGGCAGCCCTGGTGCAATTGGCCTGCCATTTGGTAGTTTCGACCCAATCGGTCATCGCACGTTTGAACTGGCCGTGCGCGACTTTGTGACCTCCCAAACCGGCTTTGCGCTCGGTTATGTCGAACAGCTCTACACCTTTGGCGACAAAGGCCGGGAAGCCCCCGTGGCCGATATGGGCCAATCTTCAGACGCAGATCGTGTTGTGTCGGTCGGCTATATCGCTTTGGCAGGGAGTATTGATGAAGGGCAACGCCGCGCTGGTGTGTGGGCTGACTGGTACCGCTTTTTTCCGTGGGAAGATCGCCGCAGCACGGCGGGCATGCGCGCTCTAGATTTAATGATGCCAGACCTCAACGCTTGGGCGACCACAACAGAGCGGCAAAGCCGGGTCGCCATGGCATTTGGCCTGCATGGGCAATCGTGGCAGGAATCCCAAGTATTGGACCGGTTCGAACTTCTGTATGAAGCAGGCCTAGTTCAAGAGGCTCAACGCGACCGCGCCAAGAGCCATGGGAGCGTCGCACCTGCACTTGAACGCGCCTATGTGGGAGAGCCTTTGGTTTCCGATCACCGCCGCATCCTTGCAACCGCCATGGGTCGCCTGCGCGCCAAAATTCGTTATCGCCCCATAATCTTCGACCTAGCCCCCGTGCGCTTTACTTTGAGCGAGCTACAGGACCTCGTAGAGGCCTTGTGCGGCGTGAAACTGCATAAACAAAACTTCCGAAGGACGCTTGAACGCTCTGGCCTCGTTGAATCCACCGGTGCAATGCATGCAGAAACCGGCGGTCGACCCGCGATGCTTTTCACCCGCAGTGCGACGAGCCGGCAGGCTGGTGCCTCGGGCCTCAGCTTGCCCTTGGCCAAGCGCTAAATCCCCGCGCCTGCGTTTTATCCGGATGCGGAAAATGGATTTCAATTGACAGACCCTTTTGCTCACACTAAGTATAAGCCCCTGCGCCAGTAACGGCTCACGCCTTGGCACAAGGGACTAATGCTCAATTTGAGTATTAGTGGTCGGGAGAATGAAGATGGCCGTTCTGGATTTAGGTTTAAAACCCTCAAGCGAAGGCAGCTCTGGTGCTGGTTTGCGCCGTCTATCACCAGCCGCTGCGCGGGGCCTTGTCTATGACGCCGCTGTGAAGGCAGAGACTGACCACCTCTATGAGATCGTGCGCCATGTGATCTCGCCCCTAGAATGGCCAGCCTACGCGCCATTGATCGCGGCCATCAACCGCTTGAAGAAAGAGCGCGACGCCGTCATCCTCGCGCACAATTATATGACCGCCGAAATCTTTAATTGCGTTGGCGATTTTCGCGGCGACAGTTTGGGCCTAGCCCGCGAGGCAGCAAAAGTTTCAGCCAAAGTGATCGTGCAAGGTGGCGTCCATTTCATGGCCGAAACCTCAAAAATCTTGTCGCCCGATAAAACGGTCCTAATCCCGTCCTTGAAGGCAGGCTGTTCGCTGGCCGCTTCCATTACCGGTGCCGATGTTCGACTGATTAAGGCGCGTTATCCGGGCCTGCCCGTGGTGACCTATGTGAACACGACAGCGGAAGTAAAAGCCGAGAGCGATATCTGCTGCACTTCATCCAATGCGATCCAAGTGGTGGAGACCATCGCTAAAGAATGGGGCGTAGATCAAGTCATTATGTTGCCAGACGAATATCTGGCCAAGAATGTTGCGGCCCAAACCGGGATCAAAATCATCTCGTGGAAGGGCAAGTGCGAAGTGCATGAGCGCTTTACCGCAGACGATATCGCCGAAATCCGCGCCTCTCATCCCGGTGCCATCATTCTGGCGCACCCTGAGTGTCCGCCTGAAGTCGTTGCAGCGTCTGACTTTACCGGCTCGACTGGCGCGATGAGCGACTATGTGCAGGACTACAAGCCACAGAAAGTGGTTCTGATCACCGAATGCTCCATGAGCGACAATGTTGCCGTGGCCAATCCAGACGTGGAATTCATCAAGCCCTGCAATCTGTGCCCGCACATGAAGGTCATTACGCTGGAAGCCATTTATGATGCGCTGAAAGAGATGCGCTATGAGGTGGAAGTCGATCCAGACATTGCTGCGCGTGCCAAGCAAGCCGTTGACGCAATGTTGGCCATTCCCCCTGCCCCTGCTGGCAAGTTTGACCCGACACGCCACGTGCCAGACTCTCTGGAACTGATCTGAAGTGGACACACAACGCCTGAAGGACGGTAGCGTCCTGATCATCGGGGCAGGTCTGGCTGGCCTGTTCCTTGCGCTCAAGCTTGCGCCGCGCCCTTGTGTTGTGGTGTCGCCAGCGCCGTTTGGACAAGCAGCATCGAGCGCTTGGGCGCAAGGTGGTTTGGCAGCGGCACTTGCCCCTGAAGATAGCGCGCAAAGCCATGCGAAGGATACAATCGCGGCAGGCGCTGGCTTGGTTGACCCGATTGTCGCCATGCTGATCGCCAAGGACGGGCCCGCGCGCGTACGCGACCTATTGGACCTTGGCGTTGCCTTTGACCGCCACGAAGATGGCTCCCTTGCCTTATCTTTGGAGGCCGCGCATAGCCACGCCCGCGTGGCGCGCGTTGCTGGTGATCTGGCTGGCCGCGAGATCATGGCCAATCTGATCAAAGCGGTGCGCGCATGCGACCATATCACCTTGGTTGAAGGTGTTGCGGCGCGGGCGCTTTTACAAACCGAAACGGGCCGCATCGGCGGGGTTCTGGCCATGAATGGCAGGCCGATCCGCTTGGAAGCGGAAGAAACCGTGCTCGCGACCGGTGGTTCTGGTGGTTTGTTCCGCGTGACCACCAACCCGGTCGAAGCGGCAGGCCAAGGTCTGGGCATGGCCGCACGCGCTGGCGCGCTGGTTGCTGACGCTGAGTTTGTTCAATTTCACCCCACTGCTATGGATTTTGGCCGCGACCCTGCCCCTTTAGCGACAGAGGCATTGCGCGGTGAAGGCGCACAGCTCGTCAATCTAGACGGCACACCGTTCATGACTGGCTATCACTATCTTGGCGACCTTGCGCCACGAGATAGCGTGGCCCGCGCCGTGGCGGGCGAGATTGCCGCTGGACGTGGTGCCTATCTCGATTGCCGCCGTGCCATTGGCGCAGGCTTCCCCGACCATTTCCCGACCGTGTTTGCCGCTTGTGCTGCTGCGGGGCTAGACCCTCGCACCGACCTCATCCCGATTGCGCCTGCCGCCCATTATCATATGGGCGGTATTGTTACCGACGTATGGGGCAAAACCACGTTGGACGGCCTTTCAGCCATTGGCGAATGTGCGTCTACTGGGGTGCATGGGGCCAACCGCTTGGCATCCAATTCCCTTCTCGAAGCGGTCGTGTTTGCGCATCGGGTAGCTGAGCGCTTGCGCGACGCGCCTTCCGGTAGACAAGCAGGAGGCGACGCCGCATCTATCGCGCCTTTGCCTGCGGATGCCCTGCAAGTTCTGCGAACCGAGATGACCGCCAAGGCCGGGGTGGTGCGCGATGCGACGGGCCTAACGAGCCTTGTCGGCACCATCCATCACCTGAAGGCTCAACATGGCTCTACCAATGAATTGGTCACTGCAGGCCTGATCGCTGAAGGCGCTTTGGCTCGACAGGAAAGCCGCGGTGGTCATTACCGTAGCGATTTCCCAAAAGAACTTGATCCTGCCAAACGCAGCTTCGTCACCTTGGATGTAAGATCATGACCTTTTTGCCCGATGTGGTGATTGAGCCAATCGTTCGCATGGCGCTTGCCGAGGATTTGGGGCGTGCGGGGGACGTCACCACTTTGGCGACAGTTGACCCAGAACTTGAGGTACAATGGGTGTTGCGAGCGCGTGGCCCAGGTGTTTTGGCAGGCTTGGATGCCGCAGTCCTCACGCTGCGCCTGATTGATCCAAAAGCTGTACTGCAACCACGCCTTAGCGAGGGCGCTGCTCTCACTGCTGGCGATGTGATCGCCACCTTGGAAGGTAAAGCCCAAAGCCTGTTGTTGGCTGAGCGCGTGATGCTGAACTTTTTGGGACCCTTGTCGGGAATTGCCAGCCTGACAGCCCGCTATGTGGAAGCGGTAAAGGACACAAACGCCAAAATTACCTGCACCCGCAAAACCACGCCCGGCCTGCGCGCGCTGCAGAAGAAAGCGGTTCGCTTGGGCGGGGGCTCTAACCATCGTTTTGGCTTGGATGATGCCATCCTGATCAAGGATAATCATGTGGCCGCCGCTGGTGGGATTGTGCCCGCTTTGACCCGTGCCCGAGCCTATGGTGGCCATCTGCTGCCAATCGAAGTGGAAGTCGATAGCCTTGCGCAATTGGAAGAAGCCCTGCCCTTTGCCCCAACCTGCATCATGCTGGATAATTTCAGCTTGGCAGATTTGAAGGCTGCCGTGGCGCGTGTGGCGGGGGATGTCACGTTGGAGGCCTCTGGTGGCGTAAATCTATGCACTGTGGCCGATATTGCCGCAACCGGGGTGGATTATATTTCCGTAGGCACTCTCACCCACTCGGCGCCCTGCCTCGATCTGGGGTTGGATGAAGTCTAAACAGTAAAGCGGCAATCTAAAAGATTGAGTGGTCCTTGTCTTCCTCCGCCGCTCATCCCCCGGCGCGCCTTTGGGTGACGGTCTTGCCGCCGATCCCCCAATTGTCCGTCTCCACCTCGTCAATGATGACGACGGTCGTCTCCGGGTTCTTATTGAGCTCAACGCGCAAGAGCTCCGTTACCCCCGCAATCAGGGCAGCCTTTTTTTCAGGGGTCAGTCCGTCGGGGGTAACTTTGATGTTCACAAAGGGCATGGGGTTACCTTTCAAAGTGGCCATGCTCTAGGACTTTGCGATCACGGGCAAGCGCTTTTTATGGGGCTAAATTCTATTGCCTTAGGCGCAAAGGAACATTTTTTCCCCCGGCTTGATTACCTACCCCAATAGGAACTGGGACGGGGGAACCTTCATAGTCGGTATTAATGACCAAACGCGAGTTTTGGGATAGCGCGATGTATTTTGCAACAATCACACTCCATTGAGAGCCTTCTGCCACACTCCCAGCCGCACTGACTTCAAGCGTCCCCCAAGGCAGATAAATTGTTCCCAACAACTTATCAACATTGCTGGAGGAAATGATGAATTTATTACCATTGTTACGGACCGCTACAATCACAAAGCCTGCCCAATCCCCCGAACGGCGCCCAGACAACGAAACGCTGCTATTGCCTGCAGCTTTAAGTGAAAAGGAAAAATCAAAAAACAGAAGCACGTCATCACCTTCCAAGCGTCCATTTCCTAGCAGGTCCAGGCGCTTGCAAAAATAATGGTCACCGGGCAGTAGTTTGAGCACCGCATTGCCCGTTATGGTGTAATATGTCCGGTGCATACCCGGTGCTAGGGTAACTGTTCCCGTCGAATGGGTTTTCGCCCCACCATCTGGCACATTCGCACAGTTCGTGGGCCAGCTCATTGGGCGATCTTTGAAGGGATCAACCATCTTCAGGGCACCGGAGTTGGCTGCGGGGGTGAAGCCTGAGCCCGAGGCGACACCCGTGGCGCGCGCATTGCCAGCGACAACTGTCGCATTGTTAGTTAATTGAAAATTGCTATTGGAGTGAACGAGGCAATTCTTAGCAAGGATACCGCTATTATTGGCTGAGGTAATGGCTTTCCCGCCCACCGCGTCTTCACCGCCAATAATACACAAAGGCTGAACCTGCAGGGACTCGGCGATCGATTTCACTTCAATGCGAAAGCCGCCCGGCGGAACTAAATCTCCGAAAAACGACGGGCGAACTGCCAGACCATCAACTGTATAGGAGCCATCACTGCCTTGGCTTGCGTTAAACGAAACCGTTGCACGGTTTGCGAATTCGCCAACTTGCGCCATCGCAAAGCGCTCAACATCCTCCGTCGATTGGCGTGCACTTGCACCAACCAAGGTTAGATTTTGAGCGCCAGAGAGGGCCGCAGCGTCCGCAGCCGATTGCATCAAAGCGCGTTCAGAGCTGAGCGACACAAGCTCGCTCGTCATGGCAACAATCATCGCCAGCGGCACAATCGCGATACCGGCCATTACGGTTATGTTACCCGACTGGGGCCGGGGTTTCTTCAAAGTTTGTGATGGCAAACGCGGAAACATTCGAAACACCCAACGCATCAATTATGCGCGTGAGATGTTACTTTAGCAAAGTCTCCTTTTAGTTTGATTAATTACCCCTAAAAAATTGATGTACTCCATCCTTTAACAAACTCATTTGAGAAGATAACTAGGTTAACTCAACGTCAGGCCGAAGTGGTGAGTCGGGTAAAGCACCGAGGAACGCCAAAAGGGCATCTTGAAACGCTGAGGGGTCCTCTAAGAACGCAGCGTGGCTGCCGTTGAAGAATTCCACCTTTGCCTGTGGGATCGTTTCCACCGCGCGCTTGGACCGCGACCACGCGACGATTTGATCGGACTTAGCCCAAGCAAATTGCACGGGCAGTTTAAGTGCCTGCGCCCAAGTCCTTAGATCTGCATCGGCTTCGCCAAAACTGCGCCAAGCCTGTACAAGAATCGGTGCCATTTCCGGCCCAGCAGCGACAATGCGCTTGCGCTGTGCATGGGCAGGCTTCCCCGACAAAACTAGCCGATAATAGAGTCCAAAAGCCCAAGGGAACCAGCGGGCGCCGCGGGCGCCGGCCTCAAAGAAGCTGACCAACAGCTTGATCACCGCCGCCGCCAAAGGATCAAGGGGTGCCAGCCCACCGGGATTGCAAAGAACCAGCGCGCCGATGGCTCCGGGCTTTTCGTGGGCGGCAATCAAAGCGGCCGCGCCGCCAATAGAATTGCCAATGACAATTGGTTTAGCCTTGCCGAACAAGGTCGGAATAAGGTCTTCGAGAACAGCCGCATAGCGTTTGGCGCTGGCGGGCTGGCCCAATGCATCGGGTGGGCTTGCGCCATGACCGGGCCAGTCGACGCACACCATTTCAACCCCCAAAGGCACCAAAGCGTCGACAAGGCTTTCGAAATCACGGCCACCATGAGCCGTCGCGTGAAGGCACAAGACCGGAAGGCCTATACCACGTCGGGCAATTGCGACTTTAGTTCCTGCGGCTTCTACCAAATCATAGGGCGGTTGCACCCCAATTGCGGCACGAAGCGGGCTAACTGGCAGAAGAGATTGGTCCATCCATAAATAAGTGATATGAATATCACTTATTGTCAACCTTGAGGTCTATAGCCATGAAAAGCCGGAAATCAGGACGGGCAGAACTTCTCAAAGCTGCGCAATTGGAATTTGAAGAACAGGGCTTCGACGGCACCCAGACCAATGCAATCGCGCGACGCGCGGGCTATGCCCCACAGACTTTTTACCGACACTTTCCCAACAAAAAGGCTATCTTTCTAGCTATTTACTTGGAATGGGCAGAGGCAGAGGCTCAAGCATTGGCCAAGGCCGAAACGGTCTCAGCAATGATGGAGGCCCTCTTAGCCCACCATGTCTTGCACCGATTGTTTCGTCGCTCTCTGCGGTACCTGTCGGCAATTGATCCAGAGATCGCCGCTGTTCGGGCACAGACGCGGCAACACCAAATGGGAGCAATCATCGCGCGCTTTTCACACCTTTCGAACACAGAAGCACTCGCGCTGATCTTTACGCTCGAACGCCTCTGCGACGCTTGGGCGGAGGGGGAGTTTGAGGCTTGCGGCATCCAGCGTCAGGCTGCACAGGCTCACATGAGCACCATCTTGGCCAACGCCTTGCGAGTAGCGTCCTAAATGGGCTAGTCAGCGGCGATGGCCAATCGTCCCACCCGTCGCTTTTCAGCTCACGGCCCTGCCCCCCTCGTCCAAGAGGAGCAGGACTATATTCGCGACTTGGTTTTCTATGAGGATGATGCGCTCATCGCTTTCAACAAGCCGTCTGGCCTGCCCGTTCAGGGCGGATCGGGTATCACGCGGGACGTTGATCGGCTTCTGGCCGCTTTCACAACCCGCAAAGGCCGAAAGCCCAAACTTGTCCATCGGCTGGATCGGGAAACATCTGGACTATTGATCGTCGCCAAAACCAGCCCGGCTGCAGCGCATTTATCCGCCCAATTTGCCGGACGACAGCTTGAAAAGCGTTACCTCGCGCTGGTTGGTGGCAAATTGACGGCAGAGGAAGGGCAAATTGATCTGCCGCTGGTCAAGATCAAGTCCGGTGGAATCGATCTGATGCGCGCAGCCAATACAGGCGAAACAGACGCCCAAACGGCTCTTACAAATTATCGCGTGCTGTCGTCTGGCCCCGCTGCGTCCTTGGTCGAAGTTGCGCCCCAAACCGGCCGCATGCACCAAATCCGGGTGCACTTCGGCGCCATCGGCCACGCTCTGGCCGGGGACACCAAATATGGCGGGCTACTCCTGGTCGCCGGCAAGCCCTGCCCACGGCTGATGCTGCACGCAGCGACGCTGGACTTCACCCATCCCACGACGGGTGAGCCCATGCGCCTTAGCGTCCCTCCGCCTGCGGATTTCTCGGCGTTTGTGGAGCTGGTGTTGCCCGCCTAAAGGGCTGACAAGCTTACCCTACGGCTTGCGCATCCTCGCCGCGCTCACGCTTAGCCCGCAGCCGAGCCAAAGCGCTAGCATAGGCCTTAGCTGACGCCACAAGCGTATCAGCATCGGCAGAACGAGCCGTCACGATCCGGCCATGCTCACTCAAGCGCACCGACACTTCGGCTTGCGCGTCCGTGCCTTCGGTAACCGCATGGACCTGATAAAGGTCCAAGATCGCGCTATGGGGGACCAATGCCGAGATCGCGTTGAAGACGGCGTCGACCGGGCCATTGCCACGTTGGGTCGTCCACGCTGGCTTGCCGTCAATTTCCAGATCGATTTCAGCGGTTTGTGGGCCATCGGTTCCCGCAACCACACGCAAGCGCATTACCTTGATCGCGTCGTCATAATGGGCAGCAGCGTCGTCCACCAAGGCGATAATGTCGTCGTCATAGACGTGCTTTTTACGGTCTGCGAGCGCTTTAAACCGCCCAAATGCGTCTTGGAACGCATTGTCAGACAACTCATAGCCCATATCGCGCAGCTTATCTTTGAAAGCGTGGCGACCAGAATGCTTGCCCATAACAAGATTGGTGGCGCCCTGGCCAACATCTTCCGGGCGCATGATCTCGTAGGTCTGGGCATGCTTCAGCATGCCATCCTGATGGATGCCACTTTCGTGCGCAAAAGCATTCTTGCCGACAATTGCTTTATTGTACTGGACTGGGAAGCCCGTGATGCGGCTGACCATTTTGGAAGCCATCATCAAGCGTGTCGCATCCACAACCGTTGAATAAGGCATACCATCGCCGCGAACCCGCAACGCCATGATGATTTCTTCCAGCGCCGCATTGCCTGCGCGCTCGCCCAAGCCATTGATCGCGCACTCAATTTGGCGAGCACCGCCTTGGACGGCTGCCAAAGAATTGGCAACAGCGAGGCCCAAATCATTGTGGCAATGGGCGGAGAAGATCACTTCATCTGCGCCCGGTACATTGGCGATTACATCGGCAAACAACGCCCCATACTCGCTGGGGAAGGAATAGCCGACTGTATCAGGCAGATTAATCGTGGTCGCCCCAGCGCGGATCGCGGTTTCCACTGCGCGCAACAAAAAGTCACGCTCTGTCCGGGTTGCATCTTCTGCCGACCATTCGACATCGTCGGTAAAATTCCGGGCCAAAGAGACTGAGCTATGAATGGCTTCGAGAACCGCCTCAGGCTCCATCTGCAACTTGTGCTTCATGTGGATGGGCGATGTCGAAATGAAGGTATGGATCCGCTTCAAGGGCGCGGGGCGCACCGCCTCGGCACAGCGCTCTATATCCTTGGCCCCTGCCCGCGACAGACCACAGACGGTGCTTGTTTTGATGGTGCGTGCAATGGCATGAACGGCCTCGAAATCGCCTTGGCTGGCAATGGGGAAGCCAGCCTCAATGACATCGACGCGCATATCTTCGAGCAATTTAGCGAGCTCGATCTTCTCGTCATGTGTCATGGACGCGCCGGGGGATTGCTCGCCATCGCGCATGGTGGTGTCAAAAATACGAATAGATTGGGTCATGATGCTGTGTCGCCCGATTTGCTGATTTTTTGAAGAGGGAGCCTTTTTTGGCCCTTTGCGGCGCTTTACCCCTGAGCGCCGTCACCCGACCATTTGGTCTAGCGACTCTTGCGCGCCCAAGGGCTGATAAGCAGCCCTGCCAGCTTCAGATTAAGTCGACCTGCATCCAATAAGAGGGAACCAGCCCGTTGGGCCAAATCATATTGCGCAGCCGCAATCTCCTGCCCAACCCGTAAGGTTGAAGCAAAATCTTGTGAGCTCATCCCTTTAAATGGAAAAATTTTGCGCATAGTTAGATTTTCGACCTCTTTGACAGCAAATTAATCCAAAATTTGCGCTTAATCAAGGCCCTCTTGTGCTTGGCCTTTGCCTAGCATCGGCCGCACCACCAGGGCTAGCACCAGATAGATGATTGCGGCGGCGACAAAAAACCAAATCGCGCCTTGGTTTTCACCTTTCAGGACCTCGCCGACGCCATGCGCGCCAAAGGCGACGAGACAGATTTTCGGCAGGATTCCAATCCCCGTGCCACCGATGAACGATGTCAGCCTTACTTTGGCCGCTCCCAACGCCATATTGCAGACAATGAATGGGCCCGAAGGCACCAACCGGATGATGAGGCTGGCTAGAAAGCCATTCTTGCCAATGAAGCGCAGCGCCCGGCCACCACGACCGCCTAAAAGCTTAGATAGGGCGGCAGCGCCGCCTACTCGCCCCAGCATGAAACCGACTTGCGCCGAAAGCAGAGTTGCAATCCAGCTCAGCACAATCCCCTCAGACGGACCAAAAACGGCAACGGTTGCCGCAATAAGAACCACCTGGGGCGCACCGACAAAAGCCAAGGTGATGAAAGTTCCCGTGACTGCAGCCGGTGCCCACCACGCATCGCGCAACCCACGCAGAAACTGCGCAATGCCGCCTTGGTCTAGATCGATGAACATCATGCCCGCAGTCAGTACAACGCCGGCAATTGAGAACAAAATGAACGCGACCCAAACCGCGCGGGCGGCGGTCGAGTCCATTTCGGTGAAAAAGCGATAAAAACGGTCCAGCCAGCCCGACATGGCCTCAGCCCCGATCGCGCAGCAAGCGCCCCTGCTCTCGCTTCCACTCGCGCTCCTTAGTTGAATCGCGCTTGTCGTGATCCTTTTTGCCCTTGGCGAGCGCGAGCTCTAGTTTCACCATTCCGCGCTCGTTAAAATAGAGCTTCAGAGGCACGACTGTGCGCCCTTCACGGTCAACGGCGGCGAACAATTTGTTGATCTCGCGTTCGCGTAACAGCAATTTGCGCTTGCGCCGAGGCTCGTGGTTGAAGCGTGACGCTGGACCATATTCTGGCACATAGGAATTGATCAGCCAAACTTCGCCATGTTCGGGGCTGGCATAGCTTTCGGCGATATTGGCGCGGCCAAGGCGCAGACTTTTGACCTCGGTGCCGGTTAGGACCAAGCCCGCTTCATAAGTATCTTCAATATAATAATCAAAGCGGGCGCGCTTGTTTTCAGCGATCAGCTTGCGGATTTGTTCTGGGCGCATGGCCTAATTGCCTCGTAACGCCCCGGCTGCAATCATGGCCGTTTGTACTGCAACGCGGGTCGCAGGAATGGGGGGCACCAAAGGCAGCCGTAAATCTTCAGCGCAAAGGCCCAAAGTTGCCATGGCGAATTTCGCCGGGCCTGGATTGGGCTCAAGGAATAAAGCCCGCTGCAGGGGATCCAGCCTCTGGTTCAAAGCACGCGCTTCTGCCAATTGGCCTGAAGCCAATAGGGCCTGCAAGTGCGCGCATTCCTTTGGCATGATGTTGGACAAGACGGAAACGCAGCCCACCGCCCCATAAGCGGCAAAGCCCAAAGCCAGATTATCGTCACCCGCAAAGATCGAGAATGGCTTTGTAATCCGTGCCAAATGCAAGGCCGTGCGTGAAGGATCGCCCGCGCTGTCCTTTAAGGCCACGACGTTGGGATGCTTGGCAATCTCGGCCATCGTGTCGGGCAAGATGTCGACATTGGTGCGACCAGGGATATTATAGACCATGATTGGCATATCCACGGCATTTCCCAGCGCATTGAAGTGCGCAATCAGGCCTGCTTGGCTTGGCTTGTTGTAATAAGGGGCAACAATCAAAGCCCCGTCTGCACCAGCCTTTTTGGCTACCTGCATATGACGGATCGCCGCTTGGGTATCGTTAGAGCCACAGCCTGCAAGTACTGGCACGCGCCGATTTGCTGCCTCAATGGCCAAGTCGAACAAATGCCAATGCTCAGCATCGTCGACGGTCGCGCTCTCCCCCGTCGTGCCGACAGGAATGATTCCGTGTACACCGTTTTCAATTTGGCGTTCGATTAAGGCCTGAAAAGACGCATCATCGACCTTGCCATCTTTGAAGGGCGTAATCAGAGCGGTATAAACGCCTTTAAAAACCGTCATGGGTGGAACTGGCCTAGCTGAAACGTGAGTGGATCGTGAATGCCCTTCTCGACCGCAATTCATATGGATGCAAGACCCAAGGGCAGGCCAAATGGCGTGCAACGGGCTGTGTTTGCCCTGATTTTTTCACACATACGACTAGGTTCAGTGGGATTTGATCGCTAGACACGAAAGGTGATTCCCAAGATCAATCCTTTCGGTTCCCTCTAATCGGCCATTTGGTCGCAATGCGAAGACAGCCCTCCCCCACCCAGTGCTGATCCTTGCCGGAGTATTTTTGAAATGTCCGTGTTTGACACGCGTAAAGCCGCTTTTGCCATTTTTGTGACCGGCCTTTTGACCTCGAGCCCGCTTTTCTCTGGCATGGCTTTGGCCCAAGAAGCTGTCCCGGCAACGCCAACACCTGTGCAAGTTCCTACTTCAGTACCGGTGGATTTTACGGCGGCACCTGTGCCAACAACTCCGATTGAACTCCTAAGGACCGCCTTACGGGCTGCGGAGCGCGGTGATTGGAGTTACGTCCGCGCTACGATTGCCACCACCAGTGACGCGCGGATTCGGAACCTCTTGCTGTGGCGTCTAGCTACTGCCGATTCCAACCCAGCCAGCTTTGACGAATTGCGCCAAGCGCTCGACCAATTGCCCTACTATCCAAGCCGTCAAAATATTCGCATCCGCGCAGAACAACGCCTCGCACTGACGACGCTTACCCCCCAAGCCAAGCGCGCATTTTTAGAGCGCAAGGAGCAAGGCCTCGACCACGCTGGCCCGATTTCTGGCGAAGGAAAACTGGAACTCGCGTCCGTCTTGTTTGCCTTGGGTGATCGAGAAGCAGCCAAGCGCTATTTGGCAGATGGGTGGCGCAATCATCGCTTTGATAGTGCGAGCCAAGCGAATTTTCTTGCCCGCTTTGGCAGCGAGTTGACCACCGAAGACCATGATGCCCGCGTGGACTTCTTGTTGTGGACGGACCGGGTCACTCAGTCCAAGCCGCTTTGGCCGCTGATGAGCGAGACCGGCCGCTTGAACGCCCAACGCCGGGTTGGCATTGCAGCAGGCGATACCGTAACCCTAACCGGCGTCAGCCTCGACGATCGCGGCATCCAGTATCAACGAGTACGCAATTTGCGTCAGGCCGGACGCCGGGCTGAGGCCCTCTCCCTCCTCACCCAAATTGACTCGCGTGGTCTCCCCGAGCCCGGTCAGGATTTGATCTGGACAGAGCGGCGCAATCTTTTGAATGAAGCCATTGTGACCCGCGATTGGCAGTCGGCTTATCGCATCGCCTCCACGCATGGCTATCAGCGCGGCGAGCGCTTTGCCGATGGCGAATTCATTTCAGGCTGGGTGTCCTTGCGGTTCTTGAACCAACCCACTGTCGCGCTGGAGCATTTCAAGCGCTTGGAAAGCGGGGTTCGCACGCCAGTCTCGCGCGCACGCGCTGCCTATTGGCTAGGGCGTACCGCAGAAGTGCTGAACCAGCCGGACATTGCCCAAAGCCACTATCGCGCAGCAGCGGCCTTCCCAACCGTCTATTATGGGCAGCTGGCTGCGGTGAAACTCGCCGAAACGCTGGGCCAAGTTGCACAATTGACCTTGCCGCCGGAAAAGAAAGCGACGCAGGAAGATCGTGACCGCCTGAATGGCCGGTCGATGATGGCGATCATCAACCTCCTGTCTGACGCGGGTGAGAACCAATTCTTCCGCCAATTTGCTCTTGCCTTGGATGATGAGCTGGACACCGAAGGCGAACACCAAGCGCTTTCAGAATATGCGCGAGCCAAGGATGAACCAGCGCTGGCAGTGCGGGTAGCCAAGGCCGGGCTCAATCGCGGCATTCTAGCCACTGAAGCTGCCTATCCCCTCATGCCGATCCCCCGGATCGTGGGGTATGGCCAGATTGAAGATGCCTATACCTTGGCGATCACACGGCAAGAGAGTGAGTTCAACACCCGCGCTGTCTCCTCTGCCAATGCCCGTGGCCTGATGCAGTTCTTGCCTGCGACAGCAGCTAGCCAAGCCCGGCGGATGGGTCTTGAGCATGACACCAGTTGGTTGATCAGCCGGCCGACCCACAATGTGACCTTAGGCTCTGCTCACCTTTTTGATCTGGCCAATAACTTCTATGGCTCCTATGTCATGGCTGCTGCAGCCTATAACGCGGGCCCGGGCCGCCCTCGCCAGTGGGTGCAGACCTATGGTGAGCTACGGGAAACCGATCTTGAGACCGCCATTGATTGGGTGGAGAAGATCCCCTTCTCTGAAACCCGCAATTATGTGCAGCGCGTGCTGGAGAATATCCAAGTCTATCGTGCACGCTTGAATGGCGGCTCCGCACCTATTGGCATTGCCGATGACTTGCGACGCGGTAAGCGCCCGCCGCCTATCTTTAACGTCACGATTGCAGCAGGTGCCGATCAACCAGGTGGTCCGCCGCCAGAACCGACCGCGCCCGCAGACGTGCCTACACCCGACCCCAAGCCGGCCCCCTAACGGCCTTTACACCGCTTGACGATAAAGTAGGGTGCCATCTGGCCCTTGCTCAACTTTGGCTTGCCCCCGAGCAATCAAGCAATTGAGGTGGGCAATCGCCTCCCCCGTTGCCATGCCGAGGACCTCGCCCCCAATGGGGCGCTTAAACAAAGGTGAGAAACAGTCGATCACCCGGCGCGGCGTCGCGAGCCAAGCTGCAAGTCGCGCCAATGCTGTTTCATGATTGTCGATCAAATCGTCCAAGCGCTTATGCAGCCCATAAAATGGCTCATTATGCGCTGGCAGGACCAAGACATCATTCGCGATAACGCCTTTGAGTTTATGGCAGGAATTGATCCAGTCAGTCATCGGATCGCCATTAGGCTCTGTCGGGAAGACGGACACATTGGACGAAATGCGTGGCAGCACTTGGTCGCCTGAAATCAGAACTTTGAGGTCGGGTTGATAAAGGCACACATGCTCTGGCGAGTGGCCGCAGCCTGTAACTACGTGCCAAGCCCTGCCGCCAATCTCAATGCGGTCGCCATCGGCCATGCGTTCAAAAGAATCTGGCAGACGTGAGACGGCTTTCCCGAAGCCACCAAAGCGAATGCGATAGGTATCGAGCGCATCCTCATCCCAGCCCGCCGCGCGATAGAAACGTACGCCGTCTTCAGGCGCTTCACGCCCTGTATCAGCAACCAATGTGCGACAGGTCAGATATTCCAGCCGTGAGATCCACAAGCCCGCCCCGAATTTACGCGTGATCCAACCCGCAAGACCAATATGATCGGGATGCATGTGCGTGATCATCACCCGCTTGACGGGAAGCCCGTCCAGCACCGAGTTAAAAATCGTGCGCCAATGCAGGCGGCTTTCTTCGGTCGCAACGCCTGTGTCCACAATCACCCATCCATCGCCATCACGCAGGAGCCAGAGGTTGATCCACTTGAGGGCAAATGGCAGCGGCATACGGACCCAGTTGACGCCATCCGCGACCTCTTTCACGGTCCCAACTTCTGGCGGTTCGCCACAGGGATAGGTCAGGCCATTGGCTGAGGTGAGTTCAAGACCATCCATCGACATGCAGCAAAATCCTTATGGGGTATCTATCGCCCCGCTCCTGACAGGCTAGCCGCATGCGGGCACTCGGTGCAAGACCGCCTCGGCGCTGATCGCCTGTACTGTAATAACATAACATTCCCTCTTCGCTTTTGGCGCGATTGAGAGTATGCCGACCTTGTGTCCATCCCCTTCCCCCAACACCGCCTAATCTCACTTGAGACTGGCATGCAGGATCTAGCGATATGAGCTTGATTTTAAATGATCTTGCAATTGGCTATCCCAATCATTTGGTGATGGCAGGCATTGGTGGGACCATCAGCGCAGGCAGTGCGGTTGCTTTGATTGGCCAAAATGGCGCAGGCAAATCCACCCTGTTGCGGACGTTGGCTGGTGAGCAAAGCCCTGTCAGTGGTTCCTGTGTGTGGGATGCCCCTGTGAAGCGCCATCGCAGTATTGCTTGGCTTTCCCAAAGCCCTAGCCTCCGCCCCGATGCGCCTTTGACGGTGCGCGATTTGGCAGCGATGGGTCTATGGGCGCGTCTTGGATTGTTTGGTAAGCCATGTCGCCATGATCAGGACAGGATCGACCAAGCCCTTGACATGGTTGGTTTGAGCGATCTTGAAAACCAGCAAGTCAGCACTTTATCCGGTGGGCAGTTACAGCGCGCCTTGTTTGCCCGTCTGAGCGTTCAAGACTGTGGTCTGATTTTGCTGGATGAGCCGTTCTCGGCCGTCGATACGGCTTCGCAAACAAAATTATTAGAAGTCATCCAACACTGGGTCGGCGAAGGCCGCACCGTGATTGCGGCCATCCATGACCTTGATTGCGCGCGCCAGTTTCCGCTGTGGTGGGAGCTGTCGAAATTTGGTGCCATCCTGAGGCGCAGCGACGACAAGCCCCTAAGCAGCATGAGCCAACCCTTACGCTCGGTGAGCGGCGTCGCTCAATCGTCATAGGGTTTAGTGAGGGTTTGGGCGTGGTCGGGGTTTTTGCTCCCTTTTTTGACTATGAGTTTATGACGCGTGCCGCCTTAGGCGGCGTGGCGCTCGCCCTTGCCGGCGCGCCCTTGGGTGTATTTCTTGTGATGCGCCGTATGAGCTTAGTTGGCGACGCCGTGGGCCATGCCGTTTTACCGGGGGCTGCAGCGGCTGCCTTATTGAGTGGCGGGAGCACGTTATGGACAACATTGGGTGCCGCCTTGACGGGCACCATGGTCTTCATGACCGCAGGTCCTGCCAGTCGCGCGCTTCGCCTGCCAGAGGATGCAGGTTTTGCCGTCTTCTACCTGGCAGCTTTAGCTATTGGCGTCATGATCGCGAGCATGGGTGGCGGCGTGATCGATCTTGATAAACTCCTTTTCGGGGCAGCCCTAGCCATCGACAACACCGCTTTAGCGCTAGCCTGTGTTGCAGCACTGGTGACCGCAATCGGCATGACCTTGGTCTATCGTCCGCTTCTCATCGATACGCTCGACCCACAATTCATACGCGCATCTGGTGGTGCCAAATGGGCAGGCCCTGTCGCACAATCCGTCTTCTTCGGCCTCTTGGCACTGACCACTGTGGCCTCCTTTCACGCCTTAGGGGCGTTGATGAGTATCGGGCTGACGATCTTACCCGCCATAGCTGCGCGCTTTTGGGCCAAGAGCGTACCGCTGATGATCGCAAGCGCGGCGATTTTAGGCATGTTTGGGGTGCTGGCAGGCCTTCTGGTTTCCTTTCACCTCGCCGCCCCTGTCGGTGCTGCCATTGTCTCTTGCTTGGTGGCCATCGTGCTTACCTCAAGCCTTGTTGGGCCCAATCAATCCTTATTAAGCCGCGCATTAGGTAGGTCCTCCCTTGCTAATCGCGCGTCGTAATCTCCTGACCCTTGCCGCCACAGGCTTGCTGGCGTGTGCCTGCAAACCTGCTGCGCCCACGCCAGTCGCAATGAGCTTACAAGCTAAGCCCAAGGTCTTAGCCACCATGTCGATCTTGGCAGACGTTGCTCGGCAGATCGGTGCCCCAGACCTTGAGATCAGCTCCTTAATTGGCCCCGATCAATCAGCCCATCACCGAGACCCCACCCCCTCCGAGTTGACAGGCTTTGGTGATATCAGCCTCCTTCTCCATGTTGGCTTTAAGTTGGAAGGCTGGATCGACCGCTTACCGGAAAGCACTGGTTATCGCGGACCTATCATTCAGGCTTCAGAAGGCATTACGCCTATTCTGATTGAAGGCCGTATCCCTGATTCTCACACCTGGCAGAGCTTTGACGGCTTGCGCAGCTATGCCCAAACCATTGCCAAAGCTTATATTGGCCTCTGGCCAAATCTCGCGTCCAGTTTTGAAGCTCGACTAAAGACCTATCTGGCTGAGCTTCAAACCGCGCAAGACGAGGCAGTCGCTTTGCTTGCGCCCCTGCGCCAAGGCCGTCGCCTGATCATCGTACCCCACAACTCATTCCGGTATTTAGGTCGGGAGTTAGGGCTGGAATTTCGTGGCATCTCATCCCTATCTACGGGCGCGCAGCCCTCTGCCAAAGCGCTGGCAGACCTACTCGACGAGATAAAAAGCGCGGACGCCGCGGCCTGCTTCATTGAAACCGAATCGGATCAACGCCTTATGGGCCAAATTGCCGCGGAAAGTGGTGCGAAGCTGGGTGGAAAACTCTACACAGACTCGCTCTCAAAGCCCGACGGCCCGGCTGGAACGAGTGTGCGTATGTTAGCCTATAATGTGGCGACCATCGCAAAGGCACTCACGCCCTAGCGCTTCAAACCCGCTCAAAGTCCGGGGTCAAAGGTCGCGATGTCAAAGACCTGATCCATGCTATCGGCTGGGTTTTCACAACACGGTCCACCCACGGGGCGAGCTGGGATGCCTGCCACGGTGCAGCCGGCGGCTACTTCGTGCAACACGACAGAGCCAGAGGCGATACGAGCGCCCTCACCGACTTTGATATTGCCCAAAATCTTAGCCCCTGCCCCAATCAGCACGCCTGCGCCAATTTTGGGATGACGGTCACCGCCCTCTTTGCCGGTGCCGCCTAAAGTGACGTTATGGAGCATGGAGACATTGTCGCCAACAACAGCGGTCTCGCCGATCACAATGCCGGTTGCATGATCCATGAAAATGCCTTCACCTAAGCGAGCAGCTGGGTGAATATCGACTTGGAACAATTCAGCCACCCGACTTTGAAGGTGAAAGGCCATCATCTCCCGACCCGTTGTCCATAAGTGATGCGCGACTCGGTGTGCCTGCAAGGAAGCAAAGCCTTTGTAATAGAGGAAGGGCTGCAGATAGGTGCGGCAGGCGGGGTCACGCGCTTTGATCACACGCACATCAGCTTGGGCACTTCGCACAACTGCCGGATCTTCCTTGAAAGCCTGCATGCAGACTTCGCGCATCTGCAGCGCATTCATATCTGCCCCACCCAGTTTCTGGGCCAAGAGATAGGCAAGCGCCTCATCAAAATTGGTGTGGTTGAGGATGGTCGCGTTCAAAAGGCTCGCCAACAACGGCTCTTCAGCGGCTGCTGTGGCCGCTTCAATGCGCAAATGGGTCCAGACGTTGGTTAAGCCAGCAGCCATGCCGCCAACAAGTTCTAAGCTTGCACCTGCCATATTCACTCTCCGTCTGGGTGGGCCAACATCATCTTGGTCAGCGCAGCTGGCAATTGGCTCGTCTGTGCTAAATGGTACGTCCGATAGACGGTTGCAACCGTCAGCGCATCACGAATTTTTCCTGCTTCGACTTCGGCCAATAATTGAGTGAAATGTAGCTGCTTGATGGTCAAAACTTCTGTTCCTTCCGGTGCCAAATTGCCGCGCGATAAACCATACGCAACAAAACAAACGGCGGTTTCATCAGTTACCGAATTCGACAAATCCATGTCGAGGACCTTGATCAAGGTTTCAGCCTTGATGCCAACCTCTTCTTCAAGCTCACGCAGGGCACCAGCTTCCAGATCTTCATCGAAGGGCACGCCCCCTTCCGGCATCTCCCAGGACCAAGCTTCTAATGGTCTACGATATTGTCCAACCATCCAAACGTGACCTGTCTCGTCAATCGGCAAGACGCCGACGGCGCGATTGGCAAAGCGGACGATGCCATAAATACCGGGCTTTCCGTCGGGGCGCAGCACGTCCTGATGTTCCACTGTGATCCACGGGTTCTGGTAAGCAATATGGGACGCAAGGGTCTGGAAGGGATCATTTTCAGACATGGAGAAGAAAAACTTTCAAAAGGGCGATGCAAACGCGCTCCCGATGCCTTATGTCTGAAAACAATGACAATTGCACCCTCAACCTTGCCGCCTCCGCCCGTCGAAAACGACGCTCTGCCCCAACAAGGCCCCGACGCAGCCTTTCTTGCGCGATTGGCGCTGCGCCGATCTACCAAGGTAGCGCATCTAGCCTCGCCAGGCCCAGAGGGTGACACTTTGGATGCAATCCTGCGACTTGGAGCCCGCGTGCCCGATCATGGCAAGCTGGGACCCTGGCGCTTCATCATTCTGTCTGGCGACAACCGGCAAGCCTATGGCAGAAAAATTGCGGCGCTTCTGTCGGACCGCGGTCAAGTAAAGGACGCGGAGCGCTTAGCACAAGAAGAAGGCCGTTTCCTGCGTGCGCCACTGGTGATCGCGGTGGTGTTCTCACCCGTTGAAAGCCCAAAAGTTCCAGAGTGGGAGCAAATGCTCTCTGCCGGAGCTGTATGTTACAATTTGCTGCTGGCGGCGAATGGGTTTGGCTATGGTGGCTGCTGGCTGAGCGAATGGGTCGCCTATGACCGGGAGGCTTTGGCCCTCTTAGGGCTCTCCGCGACGGAGAAGCTTGCAGGCCTCGTTTATTTGGGCACCCCAACCGAAGCGCCGATTGAGAGACCGCGCCCCACAGCCGCCTCTCGCGTGACGCACTGGGCTCCTTAAGATTGCGGCGTCTCAGGGGCCACGGCCTCGCTAAGGGACTCTGATGGCGCTGGTACAGTTGGTACGGGCGGAGACTTGAGGCGCGGTGGCGGTTCCAGAGGCGCTTGGCTTTCAAACAATTTCCGCAGGAAACCCGGAGCCAGTGCTGAAATCGGATTGGTTCGCAGCTTTGGATTGGCCAGACTGCCTTGAGCCGTAAACGTCAAGCCGACGAGACCTTCGTCCTGCCCGCCGCCTAACAAGCTGCCAAACAAGGGCATCTCACCCAAAGCGCGGTTTAGCCCGCCGGGGGTGGCAACCCCACGTATATCCAGTTTTCCGTCTTCAAGATCGACATAGCCTGAGGCCTTAACAGTATAGGCAGCGCCATCAGCTTTCCCGTCACGCAGCGCGATGATGCCGCCATTCACCGTCATGGGCAGGCGCACCAAGTCAAACAAGATCGGGTTTTGTTTTGACGGGGCATAGGAGACCCCTTTGACTTCAAGTGTCAAAGTGCCAGCACTGTCAGCACCAACGACAGGCAACTCTCCTTCGATCGTGCCTGTTCCCCCTGTTAGTGGTGCGCCGGGGTAAATTAGGCCGGCAAAGAAGCCAGCATCTGACAATGTGCCGACAATATTGCGGCGACCATCTTGTTGCTGGCTCATCACAACTTGGGTTTGCCCGGCAGGGGAACTTCCCGTCATGGTGAGCGACCGCCAACCGTCCTGATCGCGCAAAATGCTAGCCTCAACATTGTCCAGGGCAGCAGACTGCCCCGTCGCAAGTCGTTTGATGGACGCAGACAAATTGAGAGGGCGATCTAACAGATCAACCGTTCGCTCTGAAACGTCGCGTTTGATCAAAAACGGACTTAGATCAAGATAATCGCCCTTTGCGGAGACATTCAATCCATTGGTATCTTCTGAAATCTGTAAAGCCATGTCCGCTGCACGCGCGATGGCAATGCGGGAAAAATCAGCGGCGACCAAATCCAGCTTTTCAGAGAAAGCCAAATCACCGCGAACATCGGCTCCTTTTGCATCAAAGGCTAGCTGATTAACGGCCCAACCACCGGTATCTTGGGTCGTAATGCGTGCGGTGGCATGCCCGGCATCACCCTCAGGCTTGGTCCAGAGTGAGCCGGGAAGCACGATGGTCGTGGTCTTGAAATCAGCGTCTAAATCCGCGCCAATCATCTTTGTACCGCGCGATTGCGCGTCGAGCTTTAGGCGAACAGGGCCTGTAGCATAAGCGGTCACATCGACCCCGAGCTGGATCAGACTTGCTAAATCTACCATACCGTCAGCCATCAAGCGCGAGCCAGGCTTTAGGGCTATTTCTGGCTCAGACACCCATGAAAAATCAAATGGGTTACCAGCAATCCAAGCCTGTCCGTTCACATCCACGCGGCCATTATCAATTGCCAGTGAAACCGTGCCATCATTGGCCTCCAGCCCGGCAAAAGCATTCTGCAAGCTAGCTTGTTCAAACTGTCCGCGCGCACGGACCTTAATCGCATCAGGCTGTAGACGGTTAGATAACGGCAGGCTTAAGTCTAGCTCCAGACTACCTTCCCCGTCCAATCTCGCCGGGTCGAATTGAGCTTTAGATAGTAAGCGGAGGGGTTCGCGGTCAGCTTCTTGCGCCATCAAAGCGACAGAGCCCGCCACTTTCGCATGCACGACACCTTCTGAGTCTTTAGGCTGAAACTTCGGGATGGCAAAGGAAGATTCTGACAGGATCAAGTCGCCTAACTTGCCCGCGTCGATGTCCACATGGAAGCTATCGCCGGTCAGACGGGCGCGGCCTGAAACTTCGGTTAGAGCGGTCATTTGCGGCAGATAAAGCACTGTCGCGTTGCGGATATCAAAATCCAACTCAATCCTATCCGGCGCGCCGGGGTCACCCTTTAACAGCCCCGCAGGAATGCGCAGCACCAAATGATCGGTCTCACCAACTCCTTCTTTGACCACATTGACGATGGCGTTGCGCGTCTCGGGCAAGAAGCCTCTGGGCCATGCTGCCATCAAGGTTTCGACATCAATTTCGCCATCAATATCGGCATCCAAATTGACCATGGCAGAGCCCCGCCGCGCCAATGCAACCTCAACATCGCCTTGTGCCGTGACACCGCGATGGCTAAGGCGGAAGGCGGGTAACCAGACCCCGCGCGGCAAAACATCGCCAGCCAGATCGACGTCACTCGCCACAAAAGGTCGCGACAATTGTTTGGGACTAGTCAGAGTCAAACTTGGCGTTTTAAGCCACGCGTCCTTTAAGCCATCTGAGCTAACTTTGCCGGCGAGCGCTACCGATCCTGTGGCGATTGAAACAATTGGATTGTTGAAGGCAAAACTGTCCGCCTGAAAACTTGTTAGGTCAAATGTTCCATCGCCGGTTCGCGTGGCCTCAAGAGCAAGATTGGCCCCTGCCAACCCCAGCCCTCGCGCACCAGATTGGTTTGTGGTCATGGCGTCAACGCGCGCCACCACTCGGCCCAAACTGGCTGAACCCGTGCCGCTCCACTCCAGCGCCAAGCCGCGCGCATTGGTTTGCGGTATGGCAAGACCCCGACCGGCCAATGTCAGACTCGCGAGGCTGGCCTGCGCGTTCCAAGGGCTGCTGGCCGATGCGCGATCCAGCGTCATATCCACCCCAGCGCCACCGCCAAATGTGCCTAGCCGGTCACCCAAGGACAAACGCGCCGACTTGGCTTTTACGCTGACTTTGCCACCCGCGAACACACTCTGCGGACCGCTTTTGGCTTGCGCGCCTCTGGGTCCGCTGGAGAGAATTTTTACTTCTGCTTCTAACAGCTTCGCACTTGTAGAGTTTGGATGCGACAGGCCAAATCCTTGAGCTATCAGATCCGCCGAAATCAAATGCATATCTTCGGTAAGCTGGACTTTCCCACTGGCCCCTTCGCCAGCGACGCCACCGGCATTTGGGGCATCTAAGGAAAACGATTTCGCCGCAAATTCCAAGCGGCGCTGTCCCGCGCTAGCAGGGTAGAATTGGCCGCTGACACCAGTTGCCTGGATGCGGTCGCTGACAATATCGAGCCGATCCAAACGGATTATGCCGCTACTTTCTGTCCACGCACCGGTGCCCTCTGCCCGGTCCACTGCCACGCCCCCCGCGCGACCGCGCCCGAGTTGCAAGGTACCTTGGACCGATATTGGACTGCCTTCTGGCGTCAGATACACCAAGGCGCGACCACTCAACGGACTTGTCCAACTGGCCAGTTGCTGCAAGCGCTCGCCGCGCAGACTAAGCGGCAGTTGTGCGAAGCGCATATCCTTTAATTGGGCTGCAAGTGCCAGCGCGCCATCCTCTGCGGGCGGGGCCGCAATCGCGACATTCATACTGCTGGCTGATTTCTCTACTTTGCCAGAGGCTTGCAATGTCATGATGCCAGCCGCATTGCGAAACAGACCGGCGCGAGCCTGCTCTAGGACCAGGCGTTGGCCGCTGTCTGGATCGATCAATTGCAGGCGGGCATCTGTCAGCACGACTTGGGCCACCCGGCCCGCTTGGCCTTTAGGATCTAGCGCCTTACGGGTTGCCTTAAGGATACGCGCAAGGCCACCGTCTTCCCCCTTGATACGCGGTAACGCCAGAACCTCTTGAGCCGAGCCAAACCCAAAGGCGGTGCGGCCTTGCCGGTCAACAACCAAAACTGCTTCAACGCCAGACAGGCGGGCTTGTTTCACCACGGCTCGACCAATCAGGAGCGATGGCGCATCCAGTTTCAGGTCCACTTCCCCAAGGCGCAGAGGCGAAGTTCGCTGATCCGTCCGGGCTGTAACTTGGCTCGCCAGGACCACGAAATCACGCGCTTCTTGGTCCCATCCTAAGCGCAAGGAGCCAATCTTGGTTTGCCCGCCAACAAGACGACTGAGTGAGTCTTCGACAAAGGGCGTCGTGGCCGAGATCGAGACGGTGCCAATGGATAGTCGCCAAGCCAAATAGCCAGCAAACATGCCTGAGAGCGCCAAAGCCACCGTCGCGCTTTCCATCCAAAATCTTGAATGCCGGGTTTGGCTTAGTGGCTTCTTTGTTCGCTTGGCAACGACGGTCCCGCTGGGGGTTTCCTCAAACTCTGGAACGGTCTGTTTTGCGCGTTTCTTGTCACGTGATTGCCGCACTTTTGTGGAAGAAGCCTCTTGCCCGCGAGGTGGCCCGTGCGCGGCTTGCAAGCCTGCGGCCTCAGGCTTATCTGCCTGAACACGGCGCTTTCGGCGCGAACGGATCGGATTTAGCACCATGAGTGAAATTGCAATTGGCCAATTGGCCCCTGACTTTGAAATGCCAACAGATGGCGGCTCAACCGTGGCCTTGTCTGGTTTGAAAGGAAAGAGTGTTGTCCTGTATTTTTATCCAAAAGACGACACCTCGGGCTGCACAAGCCAAGCAATCGCCTTCACCGAGAACATTGACAAGTTTCGTGCCCTTTCATGCGAGGTCATTGGCGTCTCCAAGGATAAAGTCGCTAGCCACGACAAGTTTAAGGCAAAGTATGACCTAGGTGTGACCTTGGCATCAGATTTTGGCACAGCGATCTGCGAAGCCTATGGCGTCTGGGTTGAAAAAAGCATGTATGGGCGGAAATATTTCGGCATCGAACGCACGACCTTTCTGATCGATAAAAATGGAACGATCATAAACATCTGGCGGAAAGTAAAAGTTCCGGGTCATGATGAAGCCGTTCTTAAGGCAGTGCAAGAATTGGTGTAATTCCCAAAGGAATACACACCAAACAGGATTTCGGGTGTTGCGTGCCACTCCTGCATGCGTAACAAGGGCGCGTAATCGCCAATCTAAGGGAACAAGACCATGGCCTTTTGGAATTCCAAATCCAAAGAAACCTATGTTGAAACCGAAACCGTTGTTGCACCGGCACCACGTAACGATCCCCCGGCGATTGCCGTTGTGGCGCCAAGCCCAAAGCCAGCCGCCACCGTGGTGGCTACGGGCGCTGTCGTCAGCGGTTCGCTTTCGTCCCCCGGCGACGTGCATATCGAAGGCATTGTGATTGGTGACGTGCGGTGCGACACTTTGGTGGTCGGCAAAAATGGCGAAGTCAAAGGCAATGTGATCAGCGAAATCGCGACCATCCGCGGTAGGGTTTCCGGTGACGTCCGGGCTCGCATGATCCAACTGGCGACATCGGGCTCCATTGACGGCGACTTGACCCATGCAATTTTGATCATCGAAGAAGGCGGCCAGTTTGAAGGTCGCTCGAAGCGATCTGCCGATCCACTGGCCGGCCCCTCGATTGAAACCACCCATATCGAGGGAAAAGCCGATAGTGAGCGTCCTGCCAAAAAAGCCAAGGCAGCGGCGGTAAAGACTCAAACACCACCGCCATCAGAGGCTAAGGCTCCAGTTGCCAGCGAAGAAGAACCCCGTTCCAGCTTAGCTGATGCATTGGGAGATGCCTTTGCTGAGAATGCTTAAGGCTTATCGCTGAGCAAGAATTTCTAAGCCGGCGCAGAAACCACAATATAACGCGCGCTGAGTTGTCCGGCACGGACGGCGGCGGCACGGGCTTTCCATGTGACAATCGAATGCAGGGCAAGGCTTGCCGCCTCTTGCCCGCCCGCCTTGATGAGGGCCGCTTGGCGCTTCTTAAAGTCTTTGCCGATCAAGGACCAGCATGAGCTGATGGCAGCCAAGAAGTTCAAATTGCACTCAGCTTCTGAGACTATGGTGAGGCCAGCGGCCTGGGCTGCTTCCTTAAACACGTCGACGGGCGTAAACGAGCGATTTTCGATGCCCTTTGCAAGGCCTAGCGAGGCTTCGCCTTCGACGGAGAACAGATCAAACCAGATCGCTTGCCCGCCCGACTTAAGAAGACGCAGGATTGAGAATGCCCCACGTTCTGCCCGGTCTGCCGCACCGCCTTGGAACAACAACATTGCAAGTTCGGCTTGCCGCTCAGCAAGGCCTGACAATTGGCCATTATAGGGTTTAGCGGTGTAGTTTTTGCGCGCTTTACTTTTTTTAACGGCCTTTTCAGCCAAAGTACGAATGGTGGGGTCGGCTTCATAGGCCGTCAGTTTGACGCTAAATTGTTCCAACAATGTCCGGCTGATCAGGCCACTGCCTGCACCGATACAAGCCAAGGTCGCGTCTTTTTTGGCACCTAAAGCGGTAGCCAATTGCGCGGTCAAATCGAGCGAAGTTGGAAAGTTCCGGTCTGGCCCCCACATGATGTGACTGGCTGTAACATAGAGCTTTTTATGTTTGGCGCTGAGCTTGCCGGGGCCATCTTGCGCCTCAATCTCGGCCTTAATCGCCTCTAAGTCAGGCGGATCACCCCCGTCCCACCAAGCCACCAATCGGGCACGGGTTTGGGCCAAAGTTACGGGGTCGAACTTCGGCAAAGCGGGTATTGGCAGAGCGATCTTCAAAGCCATAGAGAAATAACTAGCAAAACAGGCTTAACGAGTTCCTTATTTTGCCGCGCTACCGATTGGTCCAAGGTTTGAGGGTAAGGGCCCAGTTGGGTCGGAGATAAAGACGGCGACATCAGCCCAAACACGCTCTGCCTGCAAGTCCCGCGTCAACATATGATAGCCTTCGGGATATTCGACGGTACGAACGGTCGCAGGCAGCTTTTTGGCTGTGGCGGTCAAGGCTGGGCGCGGGATGATTTGGTCACGTGCGCCATAAAGGACAAGCGTTTGCGGTGGCAATCTATCCGCGGCCTTATAGGCCCTTTCCATCAACCGAACCAAACCATAGACCGCATCTAAGCGTGTTGCGAAAATCATGTTGGGGTCGCGCCCCAATCGTCGCAGCATCTCAATATTGTCCGACGCCATAATGGTGCGCGTCACCCTGCGCGGCGGGTCAAAGGGCTTTCGAGAGACGGGTAGGTGCGCTGTGGTCCATAAGGACACGCGATAAGCCAGTGGCAAATTGGACCAGCCCCAAACAGCTGGCGCAATCAGCACAAGCCGATCAGCCGCAATCCCCTCGGCTTCACCTGCAGCTGCCAGAATGGTAGCCGCCCCCATGCTCTCGCCCACCACAACGATGCGGCTGCTTGGATGGGCTGCCCGTGCCACCTCTAAGGCCGTGCGCAAATCCTTGATCATCAAGGCCTCATTGCCCCAAACCCCACGCTGAGGCGAACGACCAAACCCTCGGGCATCATAGGCATAAGTCGTGATGCCGCGCGCCGCCCAATAGGGCGCTGCGGTTTCAAAGGCACGGGCATAGTCATTCATGCCGTGAAGCGCGACGATAACAGCTTGAGGTTCCTGTGTTTCCGCCTGCCACGTCGAAAGACCCAGCGCAGTGCCGTCAAAACTGACAAACTGCGTTGGGGTAAACCGCGGTCCTTGATAGTCAGGCCCGGGAATCTGCGCGCTTTGGCGAACAGGCGTACAGGCTGTCAGGAACATGCCAATCAGCCCAAGACCCAGCCACCGACTGAGCCTTACTCCCTGTGATGACAAGGCCCTATTCAGCGACGACGCTCTCAGCATCTGGCTCAACATCAGGCTCGACATCAGATTGGGCCGGAGCAGGCAATTCGCCCGGTACGCCTAAGCGATAGACGCCCTTAAAGCCATTGGGATCAATGACCTTGCCCTTTCGGTAAATGCTGATCTGGCCAGACCGCGCCAAATGGATGGCCGCTTGACGAACCGATGGCAGACGCTTGCGCCAGCCCTCTGGGTCCTCACCACTATAGACCGCGCGCGCGGCTTGGGTTGGGTCGATGGTGCGGCCTTTTTTGGAGGCAGCGATCAGAGCCAGAATAGCAACTTCTTCGGGGCTCATGGCCTTAAGTCCTCGCCGCTTTCATCATCTCACGGGCGATGACGATTTGCTGGATTTGGCTGGTGCCCTCATAAATGCGGAAGATGCGCACATCGCGGTAGAAACGCTCAATGCCATAATCAGCAACATAGCCTGCGCCGCCAAAAATCTGCACAGCCCTGTCTGCAACACGACCAACCATTTCAGAGGCATAATATTTAGCGGCAGCGGCTTCCAGTGTGATAGATTGCCCGCCATCCCGCAGACGCGCAGCATCCAACACCATGGACTTAGCGGCGTAAGCCTCCGTCTTGGAATCGGCCAACATGGCTTGGATCAATTGATGTTCGGCAATTGGCTTGCCAAATTGCTGGCGCTCCATCGCATAAGCCAGACTATCGGCAATCAGGCGCTCAGCCACACCAACGCAGACCGAAGCGATATGCAGACGCCCGCGGTCAAGCACTTGCATGGCTACCTTAAAGCCCTCGCCCTCCCCGCCTAAACGGTTTTCGACCGGCACTTTGACATTGTCGAAATAGACCTCGCAAATATGTGCGCCTTGCTGCCCCATCTTTTTCTCAGGCTTTCCAATGCTGAGGCCCGGGCTGTCGCGCTCCACCAAAAAGGCGCTGACGCCCTTGGCCCCTTTTACGTCGGGGCTGGTGCGGGCCATCACGGTGAACAGGCCTGCCTTATTGGCGTTGGTGATGTAACGCTTCGAGCCGTTCATTACATAATGATCGCCCTCGAGGCGCGCTGTGGTCTGCACCGCAGCAGAATCAGAGCCTGCTTCGGCTTCGGTCAGGCAAAAGCTCGTGACGATCTCACCCGACGCAATGCCGGGCAGATATTTCTGCTTTTGCGCCTCAGTACCAAACATCACGAGGCCTTGGGCGCCGATGCCAACATTGGTGCCAAAGCAAGAACGGAATGCCGGGCTGGTACGTCCCAGCTCAAACGCCACCCGACATTCGGCCTCCATCGATAACTCAAGACCGCCATATTCAGCAGGAATGGTCAGACCATAGAGACCTAATTCCTTCATCTGCGCGACAATCGCGTCTGGCACGGCATCGTCCTCGGAGACTTGGGCCTCAATTGGACGCAGCTTTTCGGCCACAAAGCGAGCTACCAAGCTCACAAGCTCTTGGGTGGTCTCTGAATCATAAGCCAATGGCATCTCCTCAAGCGCGCATTCTTGTATTATTCGCCCAGCACTTTAAGACCCAACCCACCCTCCTGACGAGCCCTAAAAGAAAGCCTGTTGCACATGA
>VYLK01000191.1_pt1 | contig 40860 bp, 37 predicted proteins | sample 5114321 | NCBI WGS metagenome assembly VYLK01 (sample SAMN12291792, study PRJNA351875) | freshwater metagenome | isolation source: freshwater lake | place: USA: Michigan, MSU2 Lake | collected 2011-08-16
TAATGTACCGCAAGTCCTTCGTCATCGCTGTGCCTATCTAAATGGTTGCCTTTTTTAACTTTTTTATTGATCTCATTAAGCATTTCTACTTATTGCAAAGGTGAGATGCTCCCATATGGTAGTGGCGACAATTCTCCCGCCCATATCATTATTAATCGAGTAGGAGATTCCGTCACTCGTAAGGATTTTAATACCCCTTGGCGTTCTACAAAACGAGAATCAGATCAATTTTGTGGGGTGAATAAATGTAAGGGTTTATTCTTAGCAGTTGAATTAGTTCAACCTAGAAAATGTCAACCAAACCCTGGTCAAACACAGTGTTCTCCACCCAGAAAAAATGATGCTAAATCGCCCGATCCCGGCTTTACCAAAGCCCAATTAGATCGCCTAGCAGTTGTTTATATTGCGGCCAGTGTACGGCGCCGAAAATGGTTAATTCCTGCTTTTCATGTTGTTCTTGATCAAATTGTACCGGGTGGACATGATGATCCTCAGAATTTTAACCTAGACCAGTGGTCAAAACAACTTAATGATATCCTCACTGAAATTCGTTCTTAGGAGTTAATTATGAACAAATATTTGCAACGCTTACTATTAATTATCGCAGGGATTTATCTAGTTATTATGAGCAGCTTTGTCTCTCCTGCATTTGCACAAGTTAGCTATACTTCCCCTACTCAAAAGGATAAATTTGTTCCTGTCCTAATTGCCCTAACTGAATCTCAAATTATCTTTGATTTTCCTGAACCGACAGAAGGCGTTAAAGATAAAAAATTGACCCTATTTTCTACTTTCTACTTTGTTCATCAAGCTCAAGCGAGTAGTGCGACCGATGCCATTGCCTTAAAAAATTCCAGTGGTACTTCTTTAGGCGTTAAACTGTCTAAAAAAGACTGGTGTACTGCCGCTTTAGAAGGCACTGTACAAGTTAAAACGGATAGCAATACCCTTAAAACCTTTAACTTTGCCACAACCGGAACAACCGCTCAAACCAATTGTAAACCCTTTTTTCCGAGCTTAAAAGAGGCCATTATCCGAGCCATGAATCGCTCTTTATTTGCCCCAGCTAAAGGATCTTTTGGAGATGGTTCAGGAGACTTTATCTTAGTTCCTTATCGTACCATTGCCGTTGATAAAACCGTGATCCCTTTAGGAACAGTTATTTATATTCCTGATGCAAGAGGAAAAGAAGTCATTTTGCCTTCGGGAAAAAAAGTGAAGCATGATGGTTATTTCTTTGCGGCGGATGTGGGGAGTGCAATTAAAGGAAATAAGATTGATACTTTTTTGGGAATTACTAATAAAAATCCCTTCTCCCATGTTAAGAGTGATCCTAGCAAAACCTTCACTGCCTTTGTGATTACTGATACCCGGATTAAAAGTGCTTTAAATACACTGCACAAATCCTAATCGTTCAATCGTTCTTTATTTTCTCAAGGAGACTTTATATCATGGCTGACAAAACCCTAAAAGCTTTAGTGAATACCGTCATCAAGGCTTTACCTCAAGATAGCAGTACCTTAACAGATTCCCAAAAATTTCCCTTAGCAAAAGGGGATACCCTAGCCATCAAACAATATCGATCCGCTCCTAATAATCACTGGGAAATTCAATTAGAAACGCCTCGTGATGGCATGACTACTTGGTTTGCTTTTATTTCTCATGTCGAAATTTTTGTCGATCAAAATTTTAAGCAAAACTTAGTTAATATTGCTACTCAAGAATGGGAATTTTTTAAAAAAGGGACAAGAAAAGAACGAGAAGATGGGTTTTGGCAACGCATTGTTACCTATTGGAAAGAAGCTCTAAATCGTAACGATATTGACACTCGTTTTGATGTGGGTAACGTACCTTGGTCAGCAGCATTTATTTCTTGGATCATGACAAAAGCAGGTGCGGCCGATAAATTTAAGCGAGATGCGAGTCATTCAGTTTATATTCGAGATAGTGTTAAAAAACGCAAAGATCAAGTCATTAATGCGCCTTTTATCGCTTTTAAAATTGATGAAGTAACTCCAGAAATTGGTGATTTAGTTTGCGCTCCTCGTCAATCAGGAGTTACTTATGATACCACTGACAATTATATTTCTCATTGTGATTTGGTAGTAGCAAAAAGAACGAATGAAATTGATATTATTGGAGGAAATGTCAGCGATTCAGTTACCCAAAAGACCCTAAAACTTGATACCAATGGTAAAGTAAAGGACAGTACTCGACCTTGGTTTGTTGTCATTAAGAATTTGCTTTAATACTTTTCCTATCCTTTCCTAATCTCTTTCAAGGACAAAACTATGGCAACTTTACAAGACATTGTTAACGATAACAAAACTCTGACCCGTTCCCAGCTAAAAGCGGATCAAGGGTTAGTAAGAGAAATTCAAACTAAACTAGCTAACTTAGGGTTATACCCCGGTGGACAATGGATTGATGGTGATTTAGGCACTGGAGATACTTTTACTTGGCGAGGACTCAAAGAATTTTGTCAAGCCTTGGATTTATCTGGACTTCCTTCTGACACAGTGGCAATTAATCCCAATATTGCTACTAATTTACTTGACACAAAACAGCTATCTTTTATCTTAGATCAAGCCAAAGATACTAAATTTATACTTAACAAATTAACCACCATCCAAGATAATTCAATCGCACCGGTTAATATTGGGGTAACTCAGTCATTCGTCGCTAGAACACTGCGGAATTCGCCTTTTGCCATGGAAGTGGACGACTATCCTGAACACTTAAAACAGAAACCAGACGGGACTAATTTAGTTTCCTACGGAACTAATTTTACTCTCGTAGGATCAGGGAAAACTATTACTTTTAGCGATTATCCCCAACGGGGAAACTTACCCAATATTGACACAAATGGCTTAAATTTTCTGGCCAGTAACATCTCTCATGCCTGTGTATGTGTGGGAAGTTTTGGCGATGGCAGCAGTCCAATCAAAACCCATTGGTTAGGGAAAGATGCCTTTAATCCAGAACAATTACTCAGTGCCACTAAATTCATTGGAGTTCTTAACGCAATTGAACAAATTAATGGGAAATTCCCTACAGTTGATGTTGATAATTGTGTGATTGAACCAGCAAATTCTCCCAAACCTAAATTTTTTGATCTCGTGGTTGATATGGTTTCCTATAGAAAAGATGCTGATGGTTCTCTGGGACGCTCGAATCAAATTGGAGCCTTGTTTAAACGCTTTACTAAACGAGCGGATTTGGAAGCTTGGCTAAAAGCTCAAACGGGAAATACCAGTTGTAAATTTACTGGGGGATATTTTAATCCTTCTCTGATTAAAGATCCAATTATCAAAGATTTAAGTAGCAGTGCCACCGTCTTAAGATCATCAGTAGATAATACCACGGGAATAAATGATGTATCGACTTATGATTTAGTGCGTTTAATTACGATGTTAGGGTGGCATCTACATTTAACTACTAATACTCGTTTTATCGGCAGTCAATGGAATAGTTTAGAAACCGTTGTTCGTGCTATGGGAACCGATGCAGCACGATATATTGATGTTGCTTTAGAAACTTTAGGTGTGATAAATGTGATTAGTCAACCTGTGGTAATTTCTAAAGTTGGCTTCGGTCCTAGTTCCTTTGCTTATGTAGCTTTCGTCAAATTTGTTGATAATCGTGTGCAACCAGCTAAACTGAGAACTTTCTCCTTAGCTCTTCGTACTCCCAACGGTTCCGACAGGGAAAGAGATACTAATTTAGCCGCCGCTGTCACCGAAATTGTCCGCCGCATTTTAACCGAAGAATTGGCTTAATTTGCTTTGGTCATAACTAAAAACAAAAACTTGTAAAATAAATAGTGAGGTCTTAAAAATGAATCTAGGAACCCTTCTCGAAATTATTGTTGCTCTAATTTTTATCTACTTAGCTTCCAGCCTTATTATCTCCGAATTACAGGAGCAATTGGCCGCTTTGTTAGAATTTCGGGCTAGAAATTTAAAAAAAGCTCTGGAAATATTCTTGGGAAAAAATACGGTGGAATCTTTGTACTATAACAATAATAAATCGTTATTATCAAGTTTAAATCAATACACTAATTTTGGGAAGTCAGTTGGCCCTTCCTATGTTGAACCAAAGGTTTTGGCAGAGTCTCTAATTAGTCTAGTTAATAGTCAACTTTCAGATAATGAAAAATTATTAAAAGCGGATTTTTTAGGAAATAATCTTGATCAACAAAAAACAGGAATCTTTAAGAAGTTAGCTAGTATTTCTGATTTTTCTAAAATAGACAAAACAGCTATTGACAGATTGGTAGAAATAGGTTATAGTACCAAACTCAAACATGACAATCCAACTCTGGAGAATTTTGTTGATGAAATAGCCAACACTTTTACTCAAATTATGGAGCGAACATCGGGAGTATATAAAAGAAATGCCAAGGGAGTATCTTTTGCTTTTGGTTTCTTAGCGGCTGCTTTGCTCAATATTGACAGTTTTTATGTCATTGAGCAACTATCCAAAAATTCCAATTTAAGACAGGGGATTAATCAGGTAGCGACAGAAGTTTTTCAGACTAATGAATCTTGTTTTAAAGACGCTAAAGATGATCCTAACAAAGTCGCTGAATGTACAGAAAAATTACAAGCTAGTGTCAAGGACTTAGAAAAAATTAATCAACCTTTGCCGCTTGGTTGGAATGAAAAAGGATGGTTTAATGGTGAACAAATAAAAGAACAAAATGGCTGGTTACAAGCTATCTTTGGCTGGCTAATGACAGGAGTAGCCGTGGCGATGGGCGCACCTTTTTGGTTTGATATTTTAGGGAAGTTGATCAATGTGCGTAATACGGGTAAACCCATATCATCTAATCCTCAAAAATAAACAATTATGGTTGTCATTTTACCATGTTTCAATCAATGCTAAAACCAATCATTTCTCAAATTTTTCTTAGTCATTTCTTGTCTTTTTCTCTTTTATTGCCGACAATTTTCCCAATTCTCACTTTTTCAATTAACAAGGAGAATACAATCATGCAATCTCTCAAATTTTCTATTGTCCAAGAAATCAAACATCAAGGAATTTGTGATGCTTCTGCGGCCATTGCTTTAGGAGAAAATAAATTTGTTGTTGGTAATGATGAGACGGATCCAGAATTAGGTAATTTTCTCTGGATTTATTCCTCTCAAGAGTCGGGAAAAGCGCTGGAAACCATTGACATTAATAGTTGGCTAAAAAACAATCCTAAAAATAGAGAAATTGACTTGGAGGGGGTAACTGTACTCAATGACATAATCTATTGGATTACTTCCCATGGTCGCAATAAAAGTGCTGAACAAAAACTCCCTCGTCATCAATTTTTTGCTAGTAAAATTACCGATGATGGCTCTAGTATAGTTCCAGTGGGTGAGTCTTATACTCAGTTAGTCTTGCGCGATATTATCGAAGACTCTCAATTGGCTAAAATTTTTGATTTCCAAACAGCAGAAACCAAAGCTCCCAAAGCTGAAGGAGGATTAAATATTGAAGGTTTAACTGCAACTCCAGACGGGAATATCTTAATTGGTTTTCGTAATCCTGTCCCCAACGGTAAAGCTCTTTTATTACCCCTAAAAAATCCCAAGAGTTTAGTTACTAATTCAACCACGGCTAAAGCTGAATTTGGTGATCCTATCCTGCTAGATTTGGGAGGATTAGGAATTCGTAGCATTGAATTTTGGCCAGCTTTAGAAGTATATTTAATTATTGCCGGAGAATTTCATGGAGGCGATCAATTTGTTTTCTATACTTGGTCAGGAAAAAAAGAAGATGCACCAGAAAAGATAGAATCACTGCAATTCCCTGACGGTTTTCGTCCAGAAGCTTTGTTGTTTTATCCCCATTTCCAAGATCGCTTTCAGATTTTAAGCGATGATGGTACAATCGAGCGAGTTGGTGATACTCCCTGTAAAGAGATTCCCGATAAAAATAATCCCGAAAAATATTTCCGCAGTATTTGGGTAAAAGTGAATTAATACCAATTCTCAACCATAAAAACTACAGATCGAATTATCGAATTTAAGTTCCCCTTTTTAAGGGAGATGCCGAAGGTAGGGGGATCGAACTCCTGTAGCCGGATTTTGGGGAATTGCTATAATTAGCCATCCTTCTTAGTGGAACCTCAACAAAACCTAGAACAAAAATAGCTTTAAACCCATATAGGGATAAGCTTTAAGCTCAAAAAAACCGCCGATCACGTCTTCTCAATGGTTTTTTGTCCTAGAAACGCTATTAACCTTTTTCTCTTATCCAGAGAACTTTTGGGTTCCCAAAGGGATAAAAATAAGAAAGTGTGGAGAATCCTCCCATAATCGCTACAATTTTTCTAGAGGCTAAGTCTTGCCCTCATTTAAGTTCTTTTGTACTTGTTAAAAACCATGAAAATTCTTCACGGTACTTGGATTCCCCAATCAACGGACGAATTTATTCAGAAGGGTAGCTTTTATCTTTGGGGAGAAACTAGCACCCCGAAAAAGAGTCGCACCACTGCTGATAATTATCATCCTTTTCAGTTAAGCAAAGAAGAATTAACTAGCTTTCTTACCGGAGAATTAGGAATAGTTCAATCGAATTATAATCCTCTTAGTCGGCAATTTGTCCCCCGCTACTTTCTTTTACCTAGCCAGGATAATCAACCTTTACCTTCCTTAGAATTACTGCGTTATCTAGAAAAAGAACCCCCAGAAAATAGCCAATGGCAATCTTGGCAAATTGATTGTTATCCCCTTAATCCTGTACTTAAACTGCTCAATGATCTGCACTTTATCTGTCTTTACAACTCCTCAGAGATTCAGTTAGGTGCAGATTTACTTTTTTGGTATCACTACAGTCAAGCTTTTAAAGAAATAATCCTCAAAGATAACTATATTCCTGCCTTTAAATATCGAGAATTAGCCACAAATAACCAGAAAACCACTAACTTTGCCATCTATCCTCTTTGGGAAATTATATCAGCAACCTACGAAACCAATCTCGATCGCTATCTCGAATATCTTCCCCGCATTTGTCTTGCTGGTTCTGAAAATCCCCATGCTTCACCACAATTATACGATCCCAAAACCCTACTCCGGCACTTCTCCGAATGTCTCCTCAATGAAATTGTCACTAATACGGCAATTCCTGCCAGTTTTGATAAAAAAATTAGCGAGACAATTATAGGTGATTGCTTCTCTGTGACTAAGGCTGCTGGATTTCTACAAACCGCTGCTGCTTTAGAAAAATATCAACAGTGGCAAACTTGGAGACAGCAATTACTAGGAGACCAAAATATATCTAATTTTAGCCTTGGTTTTAAACTAACGGAGGCCCCAGAAAATAATATTGAACAGTGGCAAATTACTTTTATCCTCATCTCTAAACAAGAGCCCTCCCTGCGATTAGAATTAGACGAATATTGGTATGCAGTACCCGAAACTAGAACAAGCATACGAGCGCATTTTGGTCAAGATTTAGACAAAAATATTTTACTAAGTTTGGGTTATGCTGCCCGTATTTATCCCCCCATTTGGCAAGGATTAGAAACGGATAAACCGACGGGATTTTCTCTCAACCTTACAGAAGCTTTTACTTTCTTAAAAGAAACTGCTTGGATTTTAGAAGATGCGGGATATAAGGTAATTATTCCCGCTTGGTGGACTCCTCAAGGTCGTCAACGCGCCAAAGTTCGGCTAAAAACCACTTCTAAATCAGGCAAATCTACCCCCGTTAGTAAGGGAATTTTTAGCATCGAAAACATCATTGAATATCAATATGAATTAGCCATCGGTGAAGAAACTATTAGCCAAGAGGAATGGCAACAATTAATTAACACCAAAACACCCTTAGTTAAATTTCGAGGTCAATGGGTAGAATTAGAACAAAATAAAATGCAGCAAATGCTGGATTTTTGGCAGAAATATCAGCAGGAAAATCCTGAGATGAATCTGATTGAATTAATGAAAAAAGCTGCCGAATACCCAGAGGAGATTATTGTTGAAACCGATGATTTTTTGGGTTCTATGCTAGAGAAATTACAAAATCCTAGTCAACTAGAACCGATCGAAAATCCTCCCCAATTACAAGGAACGCTGCGGGAGTACCAAAAGCGCGGAGTTGCCTGGATTCAATACCTAGAACAATTGGGGTTAAATGGTTGTCTTGCTGACGATATGGGACTGGGAAAAACCCTACAGGTAATTGCTAGATTGATTGGGGAAAGAGAGGGAGATAATAAGGTTTTACCAACTCTGCTAGTTGCACCCACTTCTGTGGTGGGAAATTGGGCAAAAGAAATTGAAAAATTTGCCCCCCATCTTCAGGTTTTAATTCACCATGGTAGTAAGCGCTATCAAGATGAGAACGAATTTCAGACAGTAGCTAGTCAAAAGGATATAGTCATTACTTCTTTTACCTTAGTTCGCAAGGACTTGAAATTATTTAACTCGCAATCTTGGCAACGTTTAGTAATTGATGAAGCACAAAATATCAAAAATCCTAAAGCGGCACAAACTAAAGCAATCTTGAGTTTATCTGCACAACATCGTCTCGCATTAACGGGAACTCCAGTAGAAAATAGACTGCTTGATTTATGGTCAATTTTTAACTTCCTTAACCCCGGTTATTTAGGTAAAGAAACTCAATTTCGTAAAGCGTTTGAAGTGCCAATCCAAAAACAAAATGATCGTCTCCAGTCCACGGTTCTCAAAAAATTAGTGGAACCTTTTATTCTGCGTCGGGTAAAAACCGATAAGCAGATAATTAAAGATTTGCCTGATAAAGTGGAAAACAAACAGTATTGCAATTTAACCAAAGAACAAGCTTCTCTATACGAAGTTGTCATCAAAGAAGTGGAAAAACAATTAGAAGAAGCGGAGGGAATAAAACGCAAGGGATTAATTTTATCTACCCTGATGCGCTTGAAACAAATTTGTAATCATCCCCGTCAATTTTTACAGGATAACAGTGCTTTTACTCCTGAGCGATCGCATAAGTTAGAGCGTTTGGGAGAAATGCTAGAAGAAGTAATTTTAGAGGGAGATAGTCTGCTAATTTTCACTCAATTTACTGAAATCGGTGACTCCTTACAAAAGTACCTCAAACAAACTTTTCGCTATAATACTTATTATCTTCACGGGGGGACTTCTCAACCAAAACGAGAACAAATGATCGAAGAATTTCAACATCCCGAAACAGAACCTTCCGTATTTATTTTATCCCTAAAAGCTGGGGGAGTGGGGATTACTTTAACCAAAGCAAATCATGTTTTTCATTTTGATCGTTGGTGGAATCCTGCGGTGGAAAATCAAGCCACCGATCGCGCTTTTAGAATTGGTCAACAAAAAAATGTTTTCGTGCATAAATTTGTCACTTTGGGAACCTTAGAGGAAAGAATTGATGAAATGATTGAGGAAAAGAAAAAGGTAGCTAATGCTATTGTTAGTAATGATGAATCCTGGTTAACGGAATTAGATAACGAAAGTTTTCGTCAGTTAATCGCATTGAATAAACAGACAATTATTTAATCGAGGTAAACCTATGAATAAATTTAGTAAAACTTGGTGGGGACAACGCTTTATAGAAGCATTAGAGGAATTTACCGACTCAGCGCGTTTGAGTCGAGGACGTTCCTACGCTAAAAATGATAAAGTCAAGAATTACAAAATTGACGGTAATTTAATTACTGCTCAGGTGCGAGGTTCCATTAATCCCTACTTTGGGGTTTACAAAGAACCTTTGTATAAGGTGAGTATCGAGATTAAACCAATTACTAAAGCAGAGTGGTCACAAGCTTTATATAATCTTGGTTCAAGAGCGAGTATGATCTCTAAACTGCTGCTCAAAGAAGTTCCCGATAATATTGATGAAGCATTTAGCGATCTGAATCTGCACTTATTACCCCACAGTCAAAAGGATTTTATCACCAATTGTTCCTGTCCCGATTGGGAAAATCCCTGTAAACATATCGCAGGAGTTTATTACCTCGTTGCTTCCCAATTAGATCAGGATCCTTTCCTCTTATTTGAATTACGGGGTATCTCTCGTCAAAAATTACTGCAAGAATTAGCAAAAACTCCCCTCGGTAAGCTGCTTTCCTCCTCTATCCAAGAGGAAAAAATTCCTCTTAACCCTGTCACTTCCTATCACACTAAACCCGAAACTATACCAGCAGCAGAAACAATTGATCTCAAAGAATTTTGGCACTCCCATCACCGTTTACCAGAAAATCCTCAGTTAGTTAAATCCGCAACTATTCCCGCAATTGTCATTAAAAAAGCTGGTGATTATCCTGCATTTTGGGATAAGGATACTTCCTTTATCGAAGTAATGGAAGAAATGTATCAACGGGTACGCAATAAAAATGCAGGGATACTTTAAAAAAATATAAGTTTTCCCTTTGGGGAGTCAGGAGTCAGTCCCGATGCAAAATTAGGTTACACTTTATCTTGATCAGAAACGCTGTAGCTAAATTACTGACTTTTTGACTTAGGTATCTATCCATAGGAGGGTAGATTAGAATAAACAGGTCAACAACTGACAGTGATTGAAAATCTACCCCTAACCTGCTAGTATTGTTATGAGACTGGACATAAGAGAGATACAATGGAATCCTTAACTATTAAAGATTTTCTGATTATTAAGTATGCGGAAATAGAGATTAAAAAAATTAATGTTATCATCGGTGAACAGTCCACTGGTAAAAGTATTATTGCTAAATTAGTTTTTTTATTTGAAACATTTTTGTTTTTAAAGATTAAATTTTATGCTTTTAATGCTGAGGATCAAAAAGCTATCAGACGCATGGTGCTGCAAGATTTCGAGCAGCTATTTCCTAGATATGCGTGGAAAGATCAGTCCTTCAAAATAAGTTATACTTTTAAAAATACTACTTTTACTATTGAAAGACATAAAGAAAGTTCCGATGGATATTATAAATTAACATTCACCTATTCAGAAAATTTTAAACAGCTTTATAATAGAATCATTAGACAGATAAGACGATTGGATAGAGATGATAGCTTAAAATCAAGCTCAAAGGCTATTGAATATATCACAAATACTCTTTCTTCTTCTGACTTGTTTAAAGATCGAGAAGGATTTATACCCGCAGAAATCTTCTTTATTCCAGCTAGTCGCACTCTGTTTGTTAAATACTTTACCAAGAATATTTTTGCCTTTTTAGCTAATAACTTTGATCTTGATCCTCTCATTATCAACTTTGGCTCTAATTATGAAAATGCTCAACGCCAATACAGAATAATTAATGAATCAGAAAGTTTATTCCTATATAAAAAAGATGATAAAAAACTTTATGATCAAATTAAATTAATTAGCGAAAAGATTCTATCAGGCAGCTATGCGCGCGAGAAAGATCAAGATTGGCTTTATCATGCCGATGGGAGAAAGATTAACTTAATTGATGCTTCAAGCGGACAGCAAGAAGCCTTACCAATGTTATTAATTCTCTTAGTTTTCCCCTTTTTTTACCCTTACGAATCTAATCAATCTAATCAATTTTTTTCTCATCAATTCTTTATTGAGGAACCTGAAACCCATCTTTTTCCCTCCGCTCAAAGAGATATGGTAGAACTATTTACCCTACTTTATGCTAATAAAAATTGTCGTTTTTTTCTCACTACCCATAGTCCCTACATTCTCACAGCTTTGAATAATAAAATCATGGCGGCTAACGTTGAGCCTGTCAAAGCGGAAAAATCTTTAGGTTATAAAAATACTATTCAATTCCAAGATGTGTCAGCCTACACAATTAGCAACGGACAAACTCAAAGTATCTTAGATACAGAGGTGAACTTGATTGGTATCAATAACCTCGATGCTGTCTCCGATGAACTTAGTCAAGAGTTTGAAGAAATCTTAGAAAGAAAGGCTCAACAATAATGGATATTAGTCACTGTTCTGAATGCAATAAGAATAAAATAGTCAAAGTTAAGGAAAATGGGAAAGAATTCATCGTCAATAATAATAGTCAGAAATTAATTACTAAGATAAAAATAGATAATTGTTTAATCATCGAGGGAAAAAGATGCGACTGGCTTTTAGAAATTGATAATCCCTGTAGCTTGGCTCTTTATATTGAACTCAAGGGTAAAAATATTGAACAAGCTTATGATCAATTATTGTCAACTCTAAATCATTCTTACTTACAAGAAAGACATAAAAAATCTAAAAAAGAATGCTATATTGTCGCTTCTAGAGTACCAAAAGCTGGAACCAATGTTCAGGTTTATCAAGCAAGATTAAAGCAATCTAATCCCGAAGTTAGTTTAAAAGTCAGGTCGATGAAAGCTGAAATCACTATTTAGGTTTTTCCCTCAGAAAAAAGCTGAACTAATTATTCCTGTCCCGATTGACAAAATCCCTGTAAATATATTGCTGGAGTTTATTAGTTCGTTGCTTCCCAATTAAATATGGAAGAAATGTATCAACGGGTACGCAATAAAAATGCTGGTATGTTATAATTAGGTAGGTGTTTAAAATCGTCTAATACCCCCCTTAGTTAAAAGAAAATTAAGGGTAGATTAAAGGGGGATTAAGGGGGGGATCAGAAGTTTGAAAAAGCATTCTATTTTTTAAGACAAGCAGAATCTATGAACCAAGAATCTCTCAGCTTTGTCCATGGGAATGTCAAGTTAGCCGATCGCTTTTTAGTCTGTGGATTGGGTAGTCTCGGACAACACTGCGTCAAGTCTTTAAAAGAGTTTGGGGTTAGCGTTGTCGGTATCGAACTAATACAGCCTCCCAGTTGGGAAATTAACGATTTTCCCGATTTATTAGAGGAAATAATTATCGGTGATTGTCGTCAAAAAAACATTTTAGCAAGAGCGGGAATCGATCGCTGTCGGGCTGCTTTAATTGTCACCAGTGATGAGCGAATTAATGCCACCACCGCCCTAATTATTCGGCAATTAAATCCCCATACCCGCTTAGTGGTGCGTTCTTCTAAAGATAATCTCAATCAGCTACTTAAGGAACGTTTAGGCAATTTTATCGCCTATGAACCCACCCAACTACCCGCCAATGCCTTTGCTTTAGCCACATTAGGCACAGAAACCCTCGGTTTTTTGCATCTCGACGGTCAGAAATTGCGGATTATCCAGAGACAAATTAGTCCCGAAGATGGTTTACTCGATCGCTTTTTAGGCGATTTAAATACCCCCACCCGTCGTCTATTAGCACACACAGCCCCCGATGAACCTTTAAGGGCCGGATTTTATCAATGGTCTCCCAGCACCACTATCCGGGCCGGTGATACCATTACCACCATCGAAACTACCTATCAAAACATCGATGCTGTCCGCCAGAAACCGTCAAATTCTCGCCAGAAGTTGCGGCATTTTTGGCAAAAATTGCTCAAAGAAATCCAACAATTCTGGCAATTGAGTTTTCAGCAGCAAATTCACCGGGTGGCTTTCCTGTCAGTATTTATCATTATCCTGCTAGTAATGATCGGGACTTTTCTTTTCCATCTCTACGCTCCGAGAGCTTCCTTTATTTCCGCTCTTTCAGGAACGGCGATTCTTTTATTAGGTGGTTACGGTGATGTTTTCGGTGCCTCTAACCCCGAAGATTTAAATGCAGTTCCCTGGTGGATGCAGCTATTTAGTCTCTTTTTAACCTTAGCTGGAACCGCTTTTATCGGGGTTCTCTACGCCATTTTGACCGAAACTTTATTATCATCAAGATTTCAATTTATCCCTAACCGTCCCCCAGTTCCCCAACAGAATCATATCGTTATTGTGGGCTTAGGTCGAGTCGGCAAAGAAGTGGCTAATTTATTACTAGAAATGCAACAGGCGATCGTCGGGGTCAGCTTAAATAGGGATTTTGATGCGACTATCCTGCCAAAAATGCCCCTGATGACGGGAAATATCGAAGAATCTTTAAAAAATGTCAATTTAGATAGGGCTAAAAGTATAGCGATCGTTACCGATGACGAAATCCTCAATTTAGAAGTGGCTCTAACCACCCGCAAACTCAACCCCCAAAGCTACTTAGTCATCCGCACCACCGACGACAACCTTAGTCAACAATTAAGTCAAATTCTGCCCCGCTCTCACATTTTAGGAACCAACACCGTAGCGGCAGAAGCCTTTACGGGAGCGGCTTTCGGAGAAAATATCATCTATCTGTTCCGTTGGGCGCAAAAAACGATTCTGGTGACGGAATACGAGATCGAAGCTGGAGATACTCTCAATGGTAGCTCGATCGGGGATATTGCCTACGGTTATCGAGTCGTGCCGATCCTACACCAACGAGAACGGCAAGCCCCGAAATTAATGCCCGAAGATTATCTCAATTTACGCATCGGCGATCGCATTGTGGTGCTGGCCACCATCAACGGACTGCGACGGGTGGAACAGGGTCGTCGCACTCCCAAAACTTGGCGCGTGCGGGTGGAAAAAGCCTTTAACCGCAATATTGCCGCAGAAGCACCCACCGTAATCAGTCGTTTTTCTAATTGTCCCCTGAAAACCGCCAGCGATCTCATGGAAAATTTGCCAGCGACCCTGGGCGCTCCCCTCTACGAACAGCAGGCGATTCGATTAGTTTCCGAGTTAAAAAAAATTCAAGTTCAAGCTTTGGCTATTCCCATTAACCCGAAATCGGGGTAAATGGGAGTTATCCTTTTTTGTCTGGAGGTAGTCCCTGTCCAGTGGAACTAGCCTCTACAGTTACTTTTTTCTCTACTTGACTAATTAAATCGGGAATAAGACGTTCGCTAAATCCAGCCACAAAAGCCATTGCCAAAAGTAAATAGGTGTCATTCCCCTTATCTCCATTGCCACTCCGAATTTGTATAGTAAAAATGTTAGATTGAAGAATTAGCAGAATAAAGAAAGCGAAACTTCCCCCTAAAATGGGTTTGGTTAAACCAATTAACAATGGCAAGAGGTCATCGTCATATTTTTGATTTTTGGGATTATCAAAATCTTGCAAACGAGTTAGAAGACTAACTCCTCCCCCTAAAGTGCCTGTTATCCACATCAAACGTATAATTGTTATTACTCCGTCCTCGGTATCTGAACTTTTTTTTCCCTGAGTATTTTGGTTACCTTTTCCCTGAGTATTTTGGTTACCTTTTCCCTGAGTATTTTGGTTACCTTCTCCTGGAGTATTTTGGTTACCTTCTCCCTGAGCATTTTGGTTACCTTCTCCTGGAGTATTTTGGTTACCTTCTTCCTGAGTATTTTGGTTACTGAGTATTTTGGCTACTAGATTTTATGATTGGAGGTAAGGAGAGTAACTCTTTCACCGGAGAGAAGTTCATAATAAACCAATTTACAGGGAAAGCGAACACTAATCCAATTAAAACTTTCGTAGGTATTTTGAAAGAATGGAAAAGATTATCTGTGAAGTTTGCTAAACGACGTAAACGACGACTAGAACCTTTTTGGATTTCTCTTAATCCCGTTGTTGCAGCGTAGCGTAATTTTTGTGCCAAAACAATATTAGGTTGACCTGTTAAAGATTTAATCGCAATTTCTTCGGCATCTACTACCGACTTTACTTGCATGATATCACAAGGTTTTGAAATGTTCATGAGTTCTACCTGCGCTATCCCTAGTATTTTAATTAATTTGGCTAATTCTCCCTGTACTTCCCGGTCTAATTCTGGAGGGAATCCCGCTACTTGTTCTTTGGTTTTTTCCAGCAAAATATCAATTCTTTTATTTAGTTTGATCACCTCATTAGCTTTAATTTCATTGATTAAATCGTCTAAAGTTTGAAATAAAACACTTGCTTCTTGTAGTTGTGCAAAATTATCTTTAAATTCCTTGACTAACTCTTCAAAGGGTTCATCTACTTCAGGAATTGAACTATATTTGTCTAAGTTATCCTTCAGTTCAGCAATCAAAGACTCATTTTTCTGTTGTAATTCCACAGTGGTGGAAAATTTAACCAAAGTATCTCTAACTTTTGTTTGCCAAGCAGTTAGCTTTTCCTTGAGTTTTGGCAAGTTTGCATCGTTAGCATTAGCATTGAATAGATTCGTAATTGTTGCAACTAAACTATCAGTTTCTTGGATGAAAGTATCAAGAGGAGTTTCTGAACTTTTGCCAGTAGATAAAAGGTTGATTGTCTCCACAAGCTTATCTGTATGGGCTATTATTTGTTTTTCTAATTCTTCTCTGCTAGGTAAAGGGTCTGAAAAAGTTAATCCACCTAGTTTTTGAATAAGTTCACCTTTTAAATTCTTCGTTTCTTGAATGATATCTGTGGCTTCTTTTTGGTGAGCTAATTTAACTTTCAGAATAAATTCATTAATTTTTTGTTCGATAGCAGGATTCAGATTAATCATGGTTGTCTTCTCCTAAAAAAAGGCGAAAATTGGCTCAAATTCGATTATTTTCTCGATACTACAATAGTTATCATTGGTTTTCTGCAATTATTCATAAATCTTGATAAATTTTTATTTTTTTAACTCAATTCAGTCTGCCGTGGGGAGATAACACCCTTATCTCCTCAATAACCGCACACCTAGATTAGCACTCAAGCCCTAAGAGTGCTAAATTAACTATAAGGAGTCCTATCACAACAGCGATACCATGTCCAAAATCATTGCCTTCAAAGATGAATCCCGTCGCGCCCTAGAAAGAGGTGTCAACGCCTTGGCCGATGCGGTAAAAATCACCCTCGGTCCGAAAGGACGCAATGTCTTGTTAGAAAAGAAATACGGCGCCCCCCAGATCGTTAATGACGGCATCACCGTCGCCAAAGAAATCGAATTGTCCGATCCCCTCGAAAACACCGGGGCGAGATTAATTCAGGAAGTAGCGGCAAAAACCAAAGATTTAGCGGGAGATGGCACCACTACCGCCACCATCATCGCCCAGGCTTTAATTAAAGAAGGTCTGAAAAATGTTACCGCCGGGGCCAATCCCGTCGCCTTAAGACGCGGACTAGACAAAACCATCGCCTATCTGGTCGAAGAAATCGCCGCCGTCGCTAAACCGATCGCTGGAGATGCGATCGCTCAAGTGGCCACCGTTTCTTCCGGCAACGACGAAGAAGTGGGAAAAATGATCGCCGCCGCCATGGAAAAAGTCACCACCGATGGCGTAATCACCGTGGAAGAATCGAAATCCCTAACCACCGAATTAGAAGTAGTGGAAGGGATGCAGATCGATCGCGGTTATATCTCTCCCTATTTCATCACCGATCAGGAAAGACAGATCGTCGAGTACGACAACCCCCTGATCCTGATTACCGATAAAAAAATCAGTGCGATCGCTGAATTAGTCCCCGTCCTCGAAGCCGTTGCTCGTCAAGGTCGTCCCCTATTAATTATCGCCGAAGATGTGGACGGCGAAGCCTTAGCCACTCTAGTGGTCAACAAGGCCCGGGGGGTCTTAAATGTCGTCGCCATCAAGGCCCCCAGTTTCGGGGAACGTCGCAAGGCGGTTTTACAAGATATTGCCATCCTCACCGGTGGTCGTCTGATTTCCGAAGAAGTGGGCTTAAGTCTTGACACCGTTAGCCTCGATCTGCTAGGGCAAGCGGCAAAAATCACCCTAGAAAAAGACAATACAATTATTGTCGCCTCCGGGGACAGCCGCAATAAGGCCGATGTGCAGAAACGTCTCGCCCAACTGAAAAAACAGTTAGAAGAAACCGATTCCGAATTCGATAAGGAAAAATTACAGGAACGCATCGCTAAATTAGCCGGCGGTGTGGCCGTGATTAAGGTCGGGGCAGCCACAGAAACCGAACTCAAGGATCGCAAACTCCGCATCGAAGATGCCCTCAATGCCACCAAAGCCGCCGTGGAAGAAGGTATCGTCCCGGGCGGTGGTACAACCTTGATTCATCTGGCTTCTAAGGTGAAGGCTTTCAAAGCTTCTTTGACTAACGATGAGGAAAAAGTCGCCGCCGATATCGTCGCCAAAGCCCTAGAAGCACCCCTGCGTCAGTTAGCTAATAACGCCGGTGTGGAAGGGGATGTGATCGTGGAAGGTGTGCGCGAAACCGCTTTTAGCGTCGGTTACAATGTCCTCACCGGCAAGTACGAAGACTTAATCGCCGCCGGAATTATCGATCCGGCTAAAGTGGTACGGTCAGCCGTTCAAAACGCCGCTTCTATCGCCGGTATGGTCCTAACTACGGAAGCCCTCGTGGTCGAAAAACCCGTTAAAGAAGCCGCAGCCCCTGATATGGGCGGCATGGGCGGCATGGGCGGCATGGGTGGCATGGGTGGCATGGGTGGCATGGGCGGCATGGGCATGATGTAATTCCTGATGCCGTCTGGCCCCTGAAAATAATCTCATTCCATTGAGCCAATCTGTCCCTTTTCTGGTTATCATCGCCATTAGGGACAGGTTTTTTTTCCTCGGGAAAAACTTTTTCAGCAGAACCTGCTTAATCTATCCTTTGCATTAGTCCAGACACTACACTAGAAAAGAAGGATTATTCCCAGAAATCATGACACTGCTGACGGTTCGATCGCTCAAAAAAGACTTCGGTATCAAGGAAATTCTCAAAGATGCCAGTTTTAGCCTCGATGATCGCGATAAAGTCGGCCTGATCGGTACGAATGGATCGGGAAAATCGACCCTATTAAAAATGATCGCCGGTTTAGAATCGATCGATGGTGGCGAAATTCAAATCAATTCGGGGATGAAAATCGTCTATTTACCCCAGCAACCGGAGCTAGACGACGATAAAACGGTTTTAGAGCAGGTTTTCGCCGATAGTGGCGAAAGTATGACTTTAATTAAGGAATACGAGGAATTGTCCGATCGCCTTGTCCATGAGCCAGAAAATCTGGATACTATTATGGAACGTTTGTCAAGGGTTTCGCAACAAATTGATAAACTTGCCGCCTGGGATTTAGAAACCAATGCTAAAGTTATTTTAAGTAAACTGGGCATCGATAATTTTAATGCTCGTGTGGGAGATTTATCGGGGGGATATCGCAAAAGAATCGCTATCGCTACTGCACTTTTAGCCGATCCTGACTGTTTATTGATGGATGAACCCACCAACCATTTAGACGCACTTTCCGTGGAGTGGTTACAGAGTTATTTGTCCCGTTTTCGGGGAGGATTATTATTAATTACTCACGATCGCTATTTTCTCGATCGAGTGACTAATCGCATCATTGAAATCGATCGGGGAGACTTATCTACTTATGCCGGTAATTATGCCTATTATCTAGAAAAAAAAGCTTTAGCGGAAGAATCGATCGCCAGTAGTCAACGCAAACACGCGGGAGTTTTACGACGGGAATTAGAATGGTTATCCCGGGGACCAAAAGCGCGCAGTACCAAACAAAAAGCGCGGATCGATCGCATTCAGGCAATGGGTAATAAGGAATTTAAACAGGTGGAGGGAAAAGTCGATATTGCCACCGCAGGAAGACGCATCGGCAAAAAAGTTATTGAAGTAGAAAATATCTCGAAAGCTTACGGAGATCGCACTTTAATTAAAGATTTTACCTATATTTTTACCCCTGAAGATCGCATCGGTATTATTGGCAGTAACGGGGTAGGAAAATCTACTCTCATGGATATTATTACCGGGAAAACTCTCCCCGATTCAGGCACGGTTGACATCGGTTCCACTATTCATATTGGTTACTTCGATCAACAATCCGATGATCTCAATATCAATGAAAATCAAAGAGTGATCGAATATCTGAAAAGTGTAGCCGAATTAGTCAAAACCCTAGACGGCAGCGTGATTACCGCTTCCCAGATGTTAGAAAAATTTCTCTTTCCTCCCGATCAACAGTATGCACCAATTTATAAACTTTCTGGAGGGGAAAGACGACGCTTATTTTTACTACGAGTTTTGATGAGTGCGCCTAATGTTTTAATCTTAGATGAACCCACCAATGATCTCGATGTGCAGACTTTAGCAATTTTGGAAGAATATTTAGAGGACTTTAACGGTTGTGTGATTGTTGTTTCCCATGATCGCTATTTTCTCGATCGAGTAGTTGATACTATTTTTGCCTTTGAAACTGGGGGTAATATCCGTCAATATCCGGGTAATTATTCCCTTTATCTCGATCAGAAAAAAGAGGAGGAGGAACCCAAAGAAAAAAAAGTCACCCCAAAAACTGTTAAAGCTTCCCCGTCACCCGTCAATAAGAAAATCTCTTTTAAAGAGAAAAAAGAATACGAAGACATCGAAAAACAAATACCAATTTTAGAAGCAAAAAAAGCCGAAATTGAACAGGTACTTTATGGAGAACCCCTAGAAGATTTTACCAAAATAACCACCCTGACCGAAGAATTAGCTCAATTAAGTCAAAAAATTGATAATTTAACCGATCGCTGGTTAGAATTAGCAGAAAAATTAGGCTAGGATAATCCCTATTTTCCCGATCGATTTAGTCAAAACTGAGTGATAATTTCTGGTGAATCATCCTCATCCATGACCAGATCTACCGACTCCACCCGCAACAGTGCCAAATTATCGTTAACCACCCCTTGAAGATAGATTTCCCCCATCCCTTCACCCCCCAGATCGATCGAGCCGAAAACTTGACCAGTTTTGGTATTAAAATTAAACTGAAAATAATTAGCCGAGGAAATTCCCTCGCTGACATTATCGTATCTAGCGATCTCTTGACCACTCTTATCATAAAAAGATACCTGAAAATCTTCTAAGACTCGCATTTTTCCCGAACCTTTTTCCGAAAAGATAGTCGGGGCCGTTTTTTCATCATAACTAAAAGAACCTTTAGCTGTATAACCCTGATTTCCCAACCATTGAAAATCGATCGTCACTGCTAAAACCCCTTGGCTATTCATGTTAGCAACTAAAAGGAAAGCTAATAAAGTCAATATCATTTTTTTCATTAGTCGGTTATTTGGCTCTCTTATTCTTTGTGTGATAATTTTAACTTATATAGTAGCGATCGGTCTTTGTGTCCTCTGTGTCTGGAGTGGTTCATTACACTCACTGCCCCAATACTGTATCTTAGAATACATTTTACCCACCAAACCTAAGAGAGCCATTATTTCAGTTATCAGTGATCAATGACTACAACCAGTCTTCAGGGTAATTTCTATCTCTATAAATCTTAAGAAAACTTCAATTACATGGGTACAAGAAAAAGAAATCCAAATGCTCTTTTGTGAGGGGGGTAACTTCTGTTTGCTGATATTACCCTATTTTAAGACAAAACTGGTTAAAAACCGCTATAACGTTCCTCCAACCAGGGATCACCTCGTCGATGGTAGCCATTAAGTTCCCAGAAACCCAATTGCTCTCGATCGAGAAATTCTAGACCATTAATCCATTTAGAACTTTTCCAAGCGTAGAGATGGGGGACAACTAAACGCAGCGGACCACCGTGGTCGGGGGGTAAAGGTTGACCAAACAGTTGAAAAGCGAAAAAATTATCCTCGTGCAGGAATTCCTCTAGGGTGAGGTTAGTCGTATAACCGCCATAACAGTGTTGCATGACGTGGGTAGCCTCCGGCAACAGGTCAATTAAGGTGATAAAATCCGATACCTTAACTCCCGTCCAAGTCACGTCTAATTTTGACCAACGGGTGACACAGTGAAAATCCTTGGTAAATTCCGACTGCGGAAGGGCCATAAAATCCGACCAGTTAAAAGTTTTAGTCGTGGCCACCTTTCCCCAAACCTTGAATAACCATTCCTCGGTCTTGATTTGGGGAGTATCTCCGTAGGTAAGCACAGGAAAACCAGTAGCGAGATATTGGCCCGGAGGAACTCGGTCTTGATCGGGAGATGCTGGTTTTTTAAAGAATTTGCCTAACATTATTTGAGACTCGCAACGAAAATTCTCAACAAATCTTAAAATATTAGGGAGCGAAAAGGTTTTCTATACCTCACTCCCCACCATCAAGTTATTCCTCGTCTTCCCCTTCTTCTTCCTCTTTAGTGGGATAGACAAAGCTGTTAGAACGACCAGAAAGAACAGATTTACCCAAAGATAAGGCTTTTTGGGCTTCCCGCTCCGCTTGCTTTCTCCAGTGCGCTCTCCGTTGGTCGCGCTTGGCATTTGAGGTTTTCTTCTTGGGACAAGCCATAGTATTTTAACGATAGTTATAGACTCACAACCTTTCTATTCTACTCCCTATTTTCCTAATCGGCTCGCCAACTTGTCTGATTCCCTTGCTCACTACTGCCCAAAATATTGATAAAACTTAATAATTATCATTGGCTTACCTATTTATGTTTAAAATCCTATATAGCTATGTAGTCAAGTAATTTCCATCATGGTCACTACCGTCGAACCTCCCTCCCAGAAAAAAGCTGCTCTGCGCGAAACTATCCTCACCCCGCGTTTCTATACCACCGATTTTGAGGCTGCCGCTAATTTTGACCTTTCTCTGCAAGAAACTGAAATCAAAGCCATGTTAGAGGAGATGCGGACTGATTACAACCGGCATCACTTTGAACGTCAGCAAGAATTTGAGAACTATCAAGATAATCTCGATGAAAAAACGAGAAATGCCTTTATAGATTACCTAGAACGCTCCTGTATCTCCGAATTTTCCGGCTTTTTGTTATTTAAGGAACTGTCACGACAACTAAAAAGCCGTAATCCCTTGTTAGGGGAGATATTTCATCTTATGGCTAGAGATGAGGCCCGCCATGCAGGATTTCTCAATAAAGCCATGGCTGACTTTAATATTTCCCTCGATTTAGCCAAAATTACCAAAACCCGTAGCTACACCTTTTTTCCCCTTGAATGGGTGTTATATACGGTCTATCTCTCCGAAAAAATCGGTTATTGGCGTTATATCCTCATTTATCGTCATTTAGAAGAACATCCAGAGTATAAATTTAATCCTCTCTTTAATTACTTCGAGAGTTGGTGTCAGGACGAAAATCGCCACGGAGATATCTTTAAAACCTTACTGCGAGCTAAACCGCAATTGTGGAATAATTGGCGATCGAGATTATGGAGTCGTTTTTTCCTGCTTTCCGTCTTTGCTACCCACAGTTTAACTGTACGCGAACGCTCAGACTTTTATGATGCTTTGGGAATGGATGCGATCGCTTTTGATCAAGAAGTAATTCGTCAGACTAATAATACCTCCGCTCGCGCTTTTCCCACCATTTTAAATGTGGATCATCCCCAATTTTTCCCCCGTTTAAACCGTTGTGCCGAACGTAATTTACAATTAAAAGCGATCGATGAAAGTAGCGCTCCTCAATGGCTAAAAACAGTCCGTAAGTTACCCTTACAGCTAGGTATCGTCGGGGATCTATTGCGATTGTATCTGATTAAACCCATAGATGCAGAGGCCACCAGAGAAATGGTACTTTAATCAGTTATCAGTTATCAGTTATCAGTTATCAGTTATCAGCAAAAAACTCCCCAATTTCCAATTCATAATTCATAATTCATAATTTCCACACCCTACACCCCACACCCTACACCCCACACCCACGAAAAACTTTTTCAGCAGACCCTAAGTGGTCGTGCCAAATTAATTTCCTAAACCTTGACCAGAAATTCTGTAAACTTCGATCAAAAGCTGCGTAAATTCTGTATTTTCTCTGGAAGTCTTAGATATAGCCTTTAGAATTGTGATTGTAGCGCTAGGCTAATTCAGATCAATTAAACTTCTTCCTCACTCCCGACTTTGTTAGTATCATGAAACCTAACTCTGGCCGTAAACGTTTATTATCCCTGATATCTGCTGTTTCCTGTAGTTCCCTCTTGATTTTATCCCCTCTAGCCCAGAGAGCGCAAGCAGACGATATTACGGATGCCCTAGAAGCGGTAATTGAATATACGGCTCAATTACACCAGATCAATTTTAAGTATTTGTTAAGCGATGGCCCGATAACCACTCCCTGCGGTGTAATTTCCCTAGCGGCTTTCTGCACTGTAGATAATACAGTTTACGTCAATCTCCAGCAAGTCACTCGCATTAGTGATAATCCTCTATTTCCCCTTTACGCTGTCGCTCACGAGGCTGCTCACGCTGTTCAGTGGAATCGGGGTATCGGTGGCATCGATGAAGGTGGAATGAGCATCGGCATTGAATTACAGGCCGATTGTCTAGCGGGAGATACCCTTTCTTGGTTATTTACCGAAGCAAGAAGTTTATCCAAACAGGATTATATAATAGCAGGAAAACTTCTAGCGGAAGCGGCCTCGGAAGTGGGCGATTTTGAAGCTCCCAATAACTCCCACGGCACACCACAACAGCGAGGTGATTCGGTCTTACAAGGATTCTACGGGGAAAATCATCAAGCCTGTATGCGTTAACTAGCATTCAAGGCTCTATTTCCCCTAGAATGCCTTAAAAAGTTTAAAAAACTACTGTAACCCTAACCAAGATAGCAGACCTTGGCCAGTCAGATACTCGATCAACAGGGTGATCACAAAACCAATCATAGCAGCCCTACCGTTGAGGCGCTCGGCATAGTCATTAAAGCCAAATTTGGGGTCTTCTAATTTGGGGGTTTGAGTCGGTTGTGGTTCAGTCATGATCTTTACAGGGCGTTTACATTTCTTTACTATTCTAGCGGAGTTAGAAGTTAGGTTGTAACTAATTTCTAACTCCTCCCTATTTGCCCTAATCTCGACCGTTAAGAGCGATTAAAAGGCGCAGAATAAAGATAAATAGGTTGATATAGGTCAAATACATCGATAAAGCAGCACTGAGATACTGTTCATCTCTGTAGGTACGGGGCAAGATGTAAAAGTCCACCACTGCCGAACCAGCAAACAAGAAAACCCCGATGCCAGAAATAGCGATTTCTAACCAGGTGGGAGTACCGCCACCAAAGATAGAGAAAATTAGCTGACCAATGAGAACAACAAAGAGAGCGAGAATACCGATGCTAACGGTTTGAGTCAGGGCCAAACCGTCTTTTTCCGACAGATTCGAGCCGATATTGCGTCCCAAGACAAAAGCGATGCCGCAACCGAGGGCAGCAATTGCCACTCCTCGCAAACCAACACCGGAAGTACCTAGGGCCACATAGACGATTCCACTGAGAGTATAGCCAGAAAGAAGGCTATAAAGAGTCAGTAGGGGCAGCGCAGTGCCTTTATTGCCTTTTTCCGCAGTATTACGGGCGACAAAAAATAAAATAATCTCGGCAACCAGAGCGACAAAGAAAGTCGGGAAGAAAATCTGGGGATAGGATTGGATCACACCTAAACCGCCATAGGTTCCCACCGCAGTTAAAATTAGACCACCACCGAGATAGGGTAGAGCCTTGGGGATAACATTGGGGCCGATAAGTGCTTGGCTTTTGGCCTCGCGTAAAGCTTGACGAAAATTACTGGTATTACTCATGGTGACTAGGTTCGAGATACTTGTCTCAATCAATCTTGTTAAACAGACACTATTCTTGATTAGTTCGTCAAGAATGGCGAATCGGAGGGAAGAAAAAAAGGTAAATTTTTTCCCCAGGATCGATTCCCTCTTGATTGTAACGAAAAGACTAGGGATCGAGCTAAGTAGGTAGGTGTTAAAAATTGTCAGATACCCCCCTTATCAAGGGGGGATTAAGGGGGGATCGACACCCCCCTTATCAAGGGGGGCAGGGGGGATCGAACTCAAAATCTATTTTCTCCCCTCTTGACGGATCAAGTTACCGTAAACAGAAGCCCAATTCAAGGCGATAATGTCCCATAAACTGGATATTTCCTGTTTTTATTAACTACAATCTTCAGAGTATCCCCTGACCTAAAGCCAAACCTGTCACCAACATTCCTAACACTAGAAAAGGCTGGGCGCTGGCTTGATATTTGACATCATTTTTGAGCGGATCCCGCAAAAAATACATATCTTGGAAAGTGATCTGAGGGATAATTAATAACAGTAAAATAGCGGCATAAAGATTCTGATGAATACTAATCAGATAACCCGCAATTCCTGCTTGAAAAACATCGATCATAATCACGCAAATCCAAGCCGAGGTGGTAATTCCAAACATAACTGGCAAGGATTTTAAGCCTAATTTTTCGTCACCTTCCACACTTTTAAAGTCGTTAACTACAGCAATGCCTAACCCCGCTAGACTATAGATGAGGGTTAGGATCATAATTGTCCCATTTAACCGACCAAAAAGGGCGTGACCTGCCCACCAAGGTAAGGCTATATAACTGGCACCGAGGGCATAATTTCCTAGCCAACCATTTTGTTTTAATTTTAAGGGTGGCGCTGAATAAATATAGGCGATAAAAGAACCAAATAGGGTTAAACAGAGCATGATCGGGAAATCATGACTGGCCCAGCGATCGAGAAGATAAGATATTCCTAACCCACCTGCTAATAAAACCAAAATCTGGCCGACCACTTGGGGAATAGAAATTGCCCCCGAAGGAATTGGACGATAGGGTTCATTAATTGCATCGATTTCTCGATCGTAAAAATCATTTAAAGTTTGGGTATAACCAGTCATCAATGGACCAGAAAGTAACATACAGGTGGCCGCTTTTAAGACATCTTCTAAAGACCAAGTATAATTCCCCGATGAAGCGGCCCCACAGACAACCCCCCAAATCAGGGGAATCCAAGTGATCGGCTTCATCAATTGTAAGCGGATTTTCCAGAGGGAGGTTTCTGCCGATGAGGCCCCTTTCATGCCCAATAATTGGCGAGTTTTGGCCGCTCGCTCATCCTTGTTTTCTATCTCGGTGTTTGACATAATCCCTTAAAAAGAAATAATTAAGTAACCGTCTTGGAATTTTGCCCCTTTTACCGCTCGTCCGGTCAGAGGCGGTGGTACATCAATATTACGCCGTTGATCCCCGGCTTCGATGGTTAATTCTGGGCCCGATTGCGTCAGTTTTACCTGTTTTTTCTCGAATCCGGGTAAATAAACCTTGACCTGAGCGGCTGCCGTATCGATTATTAACGGTTTGGGCGGCTGCACCGTGAGAAAATTGGGTAACTCGGCGATTAACTCCTGCCAATCTTCTCCTTGACGGTCGGGTAAAATCGCGGCCGGCAGCGGGGCAAAATCCTCCGTAGCACTCTGACAGCGATTAAAAATCACTCCCCCCACATTTAAACCGATTTGCTGCGCCGCACCCCAAAGATATTTAGCATCTGCGATCGCAATTGGATCATCATTGGTGACTAGATAGGCTAAAACTCGCCGAGGATCGGCTAAAGCGGAACGCCCCTCGTCTAGAATGTTATTATCGACCTTCTTCCCTAAACCGTCGGGATTAAAGGAGAAATTCAGCACGGCGGCGGCGATTGGTTGGAAAAAGGGAGAAAGGGTGCGACCAATCTCAGAATCGCTGAAAACCTGCCGAAAACGCCGTGAATACCAGCTGCCCACCTCTGGAATCCCTAACATTCGCAGACTGTTGATATCTCCGCTGCCGTCGTAGATGATGACATCGTAATTTCCGCTTTTATCCTGTTCGCGCAGGAAATTTAAGGCTAGAGCTTGATCCATTCCGGGTAAAATTCCCAACTCTTGACCATAAACATTTTTCAAGGTGGGAGAACGCAAATACTGCTTTTCCAATTCCTTGACTTCTTCCCAACTTTTTTCTAGTAAATGGGTACTACTAAGCTGGATAACCGAGAGATTGGGCGCAATTTCCGTGACGGAGGAGCTAGGGGAGGCCTTGAGGAGTAATCCCCAAGCAGGACCGGAATCTTGACCAATCAAGAGAACTTTTGACCCCAGACCAGCCATTTTCTTTGCCGAAGCGATCGCTATTGTACTGCGACCGCTGCCCCCTTTGCCCAAAAAGGTCAAAATTAAGGACATAATTAATTCCTAAGCGTTATATTTAGATGAGTTTGAGTTCATCTTCAAAAAACCAAGTAGCGGTCTTATCATCGAACTGGACAACAGCACCAACACCGCTGCCATCGGTCATCTTAAAATTTTTGATGACACCTACTTTACCCAATTTACCCGCTACGTCCGAGTTAACGCGGTCTCTTAAGCGACAGACCTTGACTTTTTGCCCGATTTCCATTACTTCCACAGTTTTAATAAGACGATAATTCAATAAACCAATCCTAAGTTTAATATAAATTCGTGTAAGATAAACCCCCCTATGATCTTCAGTTATCGGTCTTTCTCAGATCATCTGCACTTAGCGATCATATATACTAAGGGATGGAACAAAATCAACTTCTTGGTTAGGATAGGCAAGAGGCAATAGGCAAGAGGTAGTTAGATAAGTAGCTGGTTATAATTGAATTAAAAATGGATTTTAGGTTCGATCCCCCCTGCCCCCCTTGATAAGGGGGGTGCCGATAGGCGGGGGGATCTACCCTTGATAAGGGGGGTGCCGATAGGCGGGGGGATCTACCCTTGATAAGGGGGGTGCCGATAGGCGGGGGGATCTACCCTTAATAAGGGGGGCATCTGAAAGTTTTCAATACCTACCTATGTGCGATTAATTGTGTCTAGCTACTCAAAAAAGGGGTTTTATTTGGTTTCTGGGGCAGGATTTTGCAGATTTTCTATTTGTTCCCTTTGTTTGCGTTTAAACTCCTCAGCCGCTTCGTTGATATTATTGAGGGTATCTTCCTGAAATTCCGATCCGTCCCGGCTACGGCGAAAATTACTATTATGAATCAAGTCTAAAGGATTAAAACCACCGAGATCATCACTGCCATCGGAACTACGTTCATTTTTTTGATAATCCGGCTGACTAGGGTTCAAGCTTTGAGCTAACACTTGCCGATTAAAACCAGCCCCGACTAATAAAATAGTAGCTAGAAATAAAGACGATTTGATCAACATTTTTTGAGTATTCATAATCTAACTAACTCCTCAGAAAATTATCTAGTTTTTGGTGGTGAGAAAGTTACAGGCTTTTCAGTGAACAGTAAACTAATAACTGATAACTGATAACTGATAACTGATTTAAGCAAAACGACGACGGAGTAAGGGCTGAATTGCCAAAAGGATTAGCAGATCAAAAGCTAAGAGCAAGGCTAAAACTGTCAAGAAATTGAGGTCAAGCCAAGGGGTTTGTAAGACTATGCTATCAAAAGACCAGTGCTGATTGAAATAAATATAACGGATCGGTTCGATCGCATAGGTAAGAGGGTTGAGACTGGCGATTACTTTTAACCAATCTGCCATAAAGTTTAAGGGCGCGAGGGCGGTACTGGCAAATAAAAGCGGTAAATTGGTGACAAAAATGACGGCGATTAATTCGATATGTCCGGGTAGGGCAAAGGTTAAACTGAGACTTAAGGCAGTCATCCCCAAAACGATCAGGAAAACAATCAAAGCGATCGCACCTAATCCGGCTAAACTAGGCAATCCGGCCCCTAAAAAGGCACTAGCGGCCACGATCGAGGCGGTTTGGATGAAACTGAGGGCGATAATATAGATGGTAGAAGCGGCCACGATCGAGTAACGAGTGGTTAAAGGTGCCACCAAGAGACGGTTAAGAAAGCCAAATTCTCGATCGAACATTACCGGCAAACCGGCATTTAAAGCCCCAGAAAAAGCGGTAAAGACAATCACTCCGGGGGCGAGAAATTTAGCATAACTGAGATCGTTGCCGAATAGTCCCTGAGGGGCATTATAAAACAATGCCCCAAATAAAATCAGCCACATAAATGGCTGAATTACCCCCGCGATTAGGGTTGAAGGACGACGTTGTAATTGGATGAACAGACGTTTAGTCATGGCCAGAGTTTCTTGCAGAAATTCCCCTAGCACATTTCCCCCATCGTCCACCGTTGCTGCTCTAGTGGGATTGGGGGCTAAACTAGCTTTTAAGGAAGAAGGTGTGATGGTTTGGCTCATGAAATATTTACCTCTAATGCAGTCTTAACGGGTAATTTAGATAGTCAACAGTTTATCAGTGATCAGATGGCTCTCTTGGGGTTCCGGTGAGGGGCAAATCCTCTCGAAAAAAGGGCTTACACTCTACCACTATACAAGGGGCGTAAGCCCTAGAGGAGAAGAATGTAAAGATTTATTAAATTGTAGCTTTTGATACAATGCGGGGGGGGGAAGTGTGTATGTTGCCTTTTAAGCCCTATTCGTGTTTAATTCTAAAAATGAAAAATCCAATTTTAGCGGCGCTGAGTCAAAAATCTCTCTCAGTTGGTATTGTGGCATCAACCGTTTTCTTCGGCACTACTAGCCACGCCTTGGCCAGCATTCTGATTGCCGGAGCTCCCAGCACTGCGAGTTGGCTCAACGACGTTCAAGCAAAAATTGCTGGAACTGGCCTGATTTCTGGGAGCGTAGATGTACTGAATGTCGTTTCTTCTACCCCAACTCTCGCGCAATTACAGGCTTATGACGCCGTACTGTTCTTTTCTGATGCATCTTTTGCTGATCCAACCACTTTCGGTAATGTATTAGCAGATTACGTCGATGCGGGTGGTGGAGTAGTCCAAGCGACTTTTTCATTCTGGATCGCTGGCATAGTCATTGGTGGTCGGTGGAGGGCGCAAAACTACGATGTTTGGCAACCAGGAGGACAGATCTCCCCCGGAAATCTAACATTAGGAACAATTTACGATCCATCGAACCCGATCCTCGCAGGCGTTACCAGCTTCAATGGTGGGTCATCGAGTTTCTACAATACAGTGGGATCTCTCAACCCTACAGTGGGACCTCTCAACCCCGGTGCGGTGGCAGTGGCTGACTGGAGCAATGGGGCACCGCTAATCGCTGTCAATACCTCCACATTTGCGGGCAAAATAGCTGGGTTGAATTTTTATCCCCCATCAAGCGATGCTCGATCAGATTTCTGGGTCAGTAGTACCGATGGCGCACTGTTAATGGCCAATTCCCTGAACTTCGTCACCAAACAAGTTTCTGTTCCCGAACCCAATTCTCTTCTTGGACTGTTTGCTATCGGGACTCTTGGCGCAGCTTCAACCCTCAAGCGCAAACTAAAATCCTCCCAATCCACCGAAAAGAAACCCACAAAAGTCGGCTAAATTGGCCACAAAATATCACAAACACCCCTTCATTCAGTCAGTGGAGGGGGTTTTGTTTTTTTTGTTTTTCGATGGGTAGCATCTCAGTCGTGAATTATGTTAGGATTCGCCCTAGAATGATCAAAAATCATGACTACACAAGCAACAGTAATCCAAGGTACAGCCAAGTAAATTAGGGAAGCACTGGCACTTATACCAGATGATGAAATTGTCAGCCTTATGGTAGGTCGTCCCAGCTTATTTATTATTGCCAGAAAATTACAGCACGAGGCCGCAACTCTTGGCATGACAGCGGTGGAACACGACGCACTCATGGCATCGTTAAAAGATGATTGGTGATGCGGGTTGTTGTTGATATCTTGGAGAAGTCAGACCCTACATTTCATCGGGGTTAATTCCAAGCAATCTGAGCCTTTCAGCCAGCCGGATGGCTTTTTGTTCCGCCTCTTGTTTCGCCAAGCGTTCTTGAGCAGCGATCGCCTCAGCCTCTTGTTTCGCCAGCCGTTCTTGAGCAGCGATCGCCTCTGCGTTCATCGCTCTTTCCTCAGCCGTTAGATAGCGATTTCCTGACTGGTCATACCAGTATAACCATTCCCGATACCAAGCAATATGTTCTCCTTTTTCGTAACCCAGTGCCAAGCCAATTTCTGGCAACCAAACTCGATTATTCTCACTCTCTAGAAGTTGATATTTTCCTGAGATTAATTTATATACTTCTAATCTTTGTCGCTTTTTAAATCTTCCCCTTCTGCCACTGAAAGGATTGTAGATTACATAATACAGAATCCCTAGGCTTTGGTAATTTAAGAATTTCTCCTCATATTCACTATTATATTTCTCGGAAATTACCTCTAAAAACAAAATCGGCAAGATATACTTTTCTCCCCACAAAATATAGCTTAACCGACCTCTTTCTCCCGTATCATGGTTAACTCCAACTGCTAAGAAACCATCGGGGACAAAAGCTGGTTCGTCTGGGTTGTAATAAACAGCCATATCTACCCCAAAATACCAATCATCTCGACCAGACCAAATTAAGGCTAATAAATTTAGCAGCAGATTGGGAAGATCATTCTGTAACTGATTGTCCACTGGAGTTTCATCGGAAGAGGGCAATTCTTCGGCACTGGGAAGAGGGCGATTTTTGTTATAGGTGAGGTTAACCATAGCTCCTGCAAGCGTGGTGTTTGATTACTGCAATTCTAACAGAAAATTACGGTTTTAGATTTCGTTGTTTTTCTGCGATTTCTCAAAGCACTTCATCAAAACTCGGATCAAGGCTTTCTTTAATGTCATCAACCTGATTAATTTCTTGGTTAGGAGAGGCACTCAGGCACTCATGCAAGAGTCAAAGGGGAGAATAAATCAGGGGTGCTGTGGGCAAAGCGGGAAAATAATGTCTCAAGGGAGAGGAGAGGAGGTGTGGGTTTCCTCTCTCTTTTTTGGGGGTTTTATGGGAAGATCGGGAAAGAGCTATGGTGCAATCCCGATCATCATGAAACGAGACTCGATATTTTACCGGCTTTTTCAACAATCCCCCTCCCTTCTCTTCGATTTACTGGAAAACCCACCTGCTAATGCCACCGAATACCGCTTCGACTCCGTAGCCGTCAAAGAACCCAAATTTGAGATCGATGGCGTATTCCTGCCACCCGATAATGATAGTAGCGGGGTGATCTATTTTTGCGAAGTGCAATTTCAAAAAGACGAACGACTGTATGAAAGGGTATTTGGTGAATCATTTTTGTATTTTTATCGTCAGCGAGAACGATTTACCGATTGGCAAATTGTTGTCATCTATCCCACCCGCAGTCTAGAACAAAGTAACACCCATCCCTACCGATCGCTTCTCAATTGTAATCAGGTGCATCGGATTTATCTGAAAGAATTAGGGGAAATTCAGCAGTTACCCCTAGGGGTTGCCTTGATGGTACTCACTACTGTGGAAGAAACCCAAGCACCAGAAAAAGCCCGCTATTTACTGGCACGAACCCAAGAGCAAATTGCAGATACAGAAGCAGGTCGCGCCATAATAGAAATGATTGCCACAATTATGGTCTATAAATTTACTAACTTGAGTCGGCAGGAGGTGGAAGCGATGCTAGGACTACAATTGGCAGATACAAGGGTATATCGTGAAGCCAAGGAAGAAGGTCGTCAAGAAGGAGAATCTGCCCTGATTTTGCGTCTGTTGCAACGTCGTTTTGGTGCGGTGGATGAGGTGTTAGCTGCCCGGATTCAGTCTTTAGAAATCGAGCAATTAGAGTCCTTAGCTGAGGCTTTGTTGGATTTTACGGCATTAAACGACCTAGTGCTTTGGCTAAATCGCCCCTCGCAACCGCTTAACTAAACTTAGTCAAACCTAAGCCACCTGAAAGGGTGAGTTGGGAAATTTTGATTGCCAAATATCCATCCCTACTGATGGTTGACAAGAGCAGTCCTCATCGGAGGGCAGATAAAAGTTTATGCGGATGGCGAGACTCGAACTCGCAAGGCGTAAGCCACACGCCCCTCAAACGTGCGTGTCTACCAGTTCCACCACATCCGCTTGATTTTAGCTTAACCATCATAGCACAGAAAAAAAATAATCTGCAAGCAACTTTTAAAAATTACTGCCGCACAACTTTCGCACCACCTGAGTTAGCACGGATAAACCTTTTAGGGAACCTTGAATCAAATGGAAGGCCGGGATGGGACGGATTAACATTTGTCGAGCTAGGGGCAATGGTAGCAGCTGACCTTGATTATCAATTGCCGGGGCTAAATCGGGTAAATCCTGTGTCACCTCATCGCTAATCACGCGCACAATTGCCACTTTTTGCCCCGGTAAAGCCGCTAAAATCCTTGCGCCTTCCATATCTACCACCGCATAGCCCCCCTCTCCTAAACGTCGTTTTTCCTCGGATCGGCTAATCAGGCGATCGCTGGTTAAACCTTTAACAAGACTATATCCGGTTAATTGGGCGATTTCTGCGCTTATTTCTGGTTCACACTGCCAATAATCCCCCTTTTCTAGGCCACAACCTTGATAGATTACCCCATCTCCGACTCGATAGCGATCGCTGAGACTGCCCGCTAATCCCATAAGCACAATTTTTCCCGTGAACTTATTAAGAAATTCTAGAGATTGTCTAGAGACTGGGGAACTGTCGAGGAATTCTGGAGCGCCAAGGTTAATCGGGATAATTTGCGGGGCTAAATCGCCGATTTTCCTTAATCCTCGACGGATTGAGCTATGCTCGGCCCCCCGGGGAACGAGAATAATATCTTCAGGTGTGAGCATGAAATTTTTGAGAAAGTTTCCTAATTAGTTTACTGAGATGTTATAAATGATAATAGTGAACTAATTAGGAATAATTCTTAAGTAAATGGCCCTGCCACTGACTGGGCGATTGTCTTTCTCACCATGAAAAAGTCTGTCATTCTGCGTTTATCCGAGGTTAACAAGCGTTTTCCTGCTTCTCCTACTCTAGCTGTTGATAATATCAGTTTTAGTTTAACAGAGGGCGAAATTCTCGGATTATTGGGACCGTCGGGCTGCGGTAAAACCACTCTACTGCGGATGATTGCGGGATTTGAAAAACCATCTCAAGGAGTGATTGAATTGGGAGGGCGAATAGTTGCCGACGAAAAAACCTTTATTCCCCCGGAAAAACGCAATACGGGCATGGTTTTTCAGGATTACGCTCTTTTTCCCCATTTAACTATCGCTGACAATATCTCCTTCGGGTTAAAAAATTCTGGGGAGAAATTATCGAGCAGAGCTATTAACGCTAGGGTGGCGGAAACTTTAGATTTAGTCGGACTGCAAGGACTAGAAAAACGTTATCCCCATCAGCTATCGGGAGGACAACAGCAAAGAGTCGCCCTCGCCCGCGCTTTAGCCCCAAAACCCTCTTTAATCCTCTTAGATGAACCTTTAAGTAATCTCGATGTGCAGGTACGGCAACGGTTACGGCACGAGATCCGTCATATCCTGAAAGCGACCGGTATCTCGGCCATTTTTGTCACCCACGACCGGGAGGAAGCAATGGTGATCAGTGACACAATTGCGGTCATTTGTCAAGGAAAATTAGAACAAATTAACAATCCCGAAGAAATTTATAGTCATCCGGCCTCGCGATTCGTGGCTGAGTTTGTCACCCAAGCTAACTTTCTCCCCGCTAGACGGAAGGGGGAACAATGGCAAACCGAGATAGGACTCTGGACAATTCCTGATGGTCAAGATTTGGACAAAGGGGAATTGATGCTGAGAGAGGAAGATGTCAAAATTAAGCCGGATGAGACGGGAGAGCTAGTTATTTGCGATCGCCAATTTTTGGGGCGGGAATACCGTTATTGTCTGCTAACGGCTACCGGCAGCCAAATCCACGCTAGAACAACGATTAACACCCAATTAGACATCGGTACAAAGGTAAAACTATCGATTATTCCCGATAGCGTCCGTGTATTTGCCGACTGATAACTGATACTAAATCCTGTTTAAGAGGTGTGGGGAAGTGGGGAAGTGGGGAAGTGGGGTGTGGGGAGCTTTTTCAGTAAAAAGGCAGCTCCGAGCTTATCGCTTAATACTACTGACTGATAACTTACCCACTGATAACTGATAACTGATAACTGATAACTGATGCAAGGCTGACGGCTAATATTGATATCGATCGCGATTTAGGACTAGGGTGGCATTTTTAGCGACAAAATCAATAATTTTTTTGGCCACATCCACACCGGTGGCTGCTTCTATTCCTTCCAAACCGGGAGAGGAATTGACCTCGATAACCACAGGCCCATGATTAGACCGTAATAAGTCCACACCCGCAACCCGTAAACCCATGGCTTTAGTGGCCCGTATAGCCGTACTGCGTTCCTCTGGGGTTAATTTTATCTTTTCTGCTTTGCCACCGCGGTGAAGATTAGAACGAAAATCCCCTTCGGCCCCCTGTCGCTTCATCGAGGCTACCACTTTTCCATCGATGACAAAACAGCGCAGATCTGCGCCACTAGCCTCTTTAATATACTCTTGTACTAGAATATTAGCCTCTAATTGCCGAAAAGCTTCAATAACTGACTTGGCTGCTTGGTCGGTTTCCGCTAGGACTACCCCAATACCTTGGGTTCCCTCTAATAATTTAATCACCAGAGGGGTGCCGCCGACGGTTTCGATTAAACCATCGATATCTTGAGTTGCGTGAGCAATTCCCGTCACCGGTAAACCTATCCCTTCCCGAGCGAGGATTTGCAGACAACGCAATTTATCCCGCGACCGAGAAATTGCTTGCGAGTCGTTGGCAGTAAAAACATTCATCACCTCGAATTGTCGGACGACTGCGGTTCCATAGAAGGTTTTTGAGGCGGCAATACGGGGGATAATCGCATCGAAACTCTCCAAGGGTTTACCGTTATAGACAACCGTGGGTTTATGGGAGGTGATGTTCATGTAACAGCGCAAATAATTGATCACTCGTACCTCATGGCCTTGAGCTTCTCCCGCTTCTTTCAGTCGCTTGGTGGAATAAAGAGAAGCGTCTTGCGATAAAATAGCGATTTTCATAAATTTTCGCTTAAATATTGCTTTTACAACTGAATAGCTCGTTATCCCCTAATATTGGCTTTTTTGACTGGCAACTCATAAAATTTCTGTTCTCGATCGAAGTCCATCGATTATTATGGCGCTGACAGTTCCCTTTGAACAGTTAGGTTAAATGAAAAGTAAAAAAGTCAAGCTTAAGACTAGATTTACTTTTGTCGTCAGGCTCAGTTTAAGTTATAGTTTTAAGTACCTAAGCAAAATTAATTACACATTTCGATAAAGCTTTTGCATGAGTGCCTTTTGCCTATCCTAACCAAGAAATTAATTTTGCACGACTACTTAAGTATTTAATTGACGAACAAAGACTAGAGAAGGAGCAAAGGGAAAAATGTCAATTAATGAATACAATTTTGTTAGGGTTTTGCTACTAGGGATGATCGATCGGTTAGAATGATAAGGTGATCAACGATAATAATTATGACTTTACTAGCGAAATCTTTAGAAGAACTGACTGACTGGGTAAAAGACCAGGGACAACCCGCTTATCGGGGGAAACAATTACACCAATGGCTATACGAAAAAGGGGTGCATTCTTTAGCGGATATTTCCGTATTTCCCCAAGAATGGCGCAGCAAGCTGGCGGATTATCCTATCGGTCGTTCCCTTATACATTATCGCAGTGTAGCACCCGATCGCACTCGTAAATATCTGCTAAAACTGGCCGATGGTTTAATTATCGAAGCGGTGGGAATTCCTAGTGAAAAAAGATTAACAGTCTGTGTTTCTTCCCAAGTGGGTTGTCCGATGGCCTGTGATTTTTGTGCCACGGGAAAAGGGGGGTTTACTCGTAATTTAAAAGCCTATGAAATCGTTGACCAAGTGTTAACAGTACAGGAGGATTTTCAACAGCGAGTTAGTCATGTGGTGTTTATGGGGATGGGGGAACCTTTATTAAATATCCCCGAAGTGGTGACAGCGATTCATTCCCTGAATCAAGATGTGGGTATCGGTCAGCGTTGTTTAACTATTTCTACGGTGGGATTACCCCAGAAAATCAAGCAACTAGCCGAACATAATTTGCAAGTAACTTTTGCTGTTAGTCTCCATGCTTCTAATCAACAAGTTCGAGCTAAATTAATCCCCAGTGCCGACCATTATCCCCTAAGTAATCTGATTCAAGATTGTCAGGAATACGTTAAAATCACGGGACGAAGGGTGACATTTGAATACATTCTTTTAGCGGGAGTGAATGATTTACCCGAACACGCAAGGGAATTAGTCAAACTGGTAAAAGGGTTTCAATCTCACGTTAATTTAATCCCCTATAATCCCATTCAGGAGGTGGATTATCAACGGCCTGATGAAAAGAGAATTAAGGCTTTTAAAACTATTTTAGAACAGGAAAAAGTCGCCGTTACTGTCCGTTATTCGAGAGGTTTAGCGACCGATGCGGCCTGTGGACAATTGCGATCGAGCGTTATGGTACAATAAACGGCTGTAAATCGGCCATTAACTAGATTGCTAGTCTCCCTGCTAGGCTAAACTAGAGAACTATAACATCAATGTAGGAGCCATTTCGATGCAAAGTCTCTCTAGTGCCCAAGAAAACCGCCTTTTTGTCTATGAAGTCGTCGGTTTGAGTCAAAATGACAAGACTGATAACCTAGATTATTCTATCCGTAAGAGTGGCAGTGTCTTTTTAACCGTTCCCTATGGCCGCATGAATCAAGAAATGCGTCGGATTACCCGTTTAGGCGCTCGCATCGTCAGCATTAAACCCTTAAACGCTGCTGCGGCCGAGTAGTTGAAAAAATAATTATTGCTAATATCTCTCCCCCGCTCTTGTCCTCATCAGGCCAACCAGGGGGATTTTTAGCATAAATGGGTAAAAGTAGCATAAATCTTAATAAAAAGTAAAATGCTGCAAATGTAACAGATTTTAACCAGAGACTTGACCTATCCTATCCAAAAGGATAGAAGCGATGTCTGTGGTTTTTTTAAGATAACTCTCAATTAGGCCTAGGTGTAGTGTACCGATGGTAGGCTAAACTATGGAACGATTATCGTGACTTGAGTTGGGAGTTATATTTAATGTACAGTCCGAGTACACTAGCGGGAAACCGTTTATTTGTTTACGAAGTGGCGGGTCTCAATCAAAACGACAATACTGACAGCTTGGATTATTCAATCCGTCAGAGTGGAAGCGTGTTCTTCACGGTTCCCTACAGTCGCATGAATCAAGAAATGCGTCGGATTACCCGTTTAGGTGGTCGTATCGTCAGCATCAAACCCTTCAATGGGATTGCCCCCGTAGCAACTGTTTCTAGTGCCTCCACACCACAGCCAATCGCTCAATCATCGCCCGTCCCCGAACAGACCAAGAAAAAGGCCATGACTCAAGCGAAAGAAAAAACAGATATCCCCGTCAATATCTACCGTCCGAACCAACCCTTTATCGGCAAATGTATCGAGAATTATCCTCTCGTTGATGAGGGAGGGATCGGCATCGTACAACACGTCACCTTTGACCTTTCTGGGGGCGATTTACGCTATTTAGAAGGGCAAAGTATCGGTATTATCCCCCCGGGTACCGATGCTAATGGCAAACCTCATAAATTGAGACTCTATTCAATCGCCTCCACCCGTCATGGTGATAAATTAGACGATAAAACCGTATCCCTCTGCGTGCGTCAGTTAGAATACCAGCACCCAGAAACCAAGGAAACCGTTTATGGAGTTTGTTCTACCCATCTCTGCAATATAGAAGTGGGTGCTGATGTGGCCATCACCGGTCCCGTGGGTAAGGAAATGCTGCTACCGGGTGATGAAGATGCCACCATCATTATGATGGCCACCGGGACGGGAATCGCTCCCTTCCGGGCTTTCCTCTGGCGGATGTTCAAGGAACAACACGAAGATTATAAATTCAAAGGTCTAGCTTGGTTGATTTTCGGAGTTCCCAAAACGGCCAATATTCTCTACCAAGAAGAATTAGAGCAAATCGCGGCGGAATTCCCCGATAACTTCCGTCTCACCTATGCCATCAGCCGGGAACAGCAAAATCCCCAGGGCGGCAGAATGTATATTCAACACCGGGTAGCTGAACACGCTGACGAAATCTGGAATCTACTCCAAAGTCCCAAAACCCACGCTTATATGTGCGGACTGAAAGGGATGGAAGATGGTATCAACGATGCTATGAGTGGTGCTGCCAATAAAAATGATGCTGATTGGTCTGTCTATCAGAAACAACTGAAAAAAGAACATCGCTGGCACGTAGAAACCTACTAAACCAAAAAGGTTCTCTGAAAATTTTTGCGGGTGGGCATTGCCCACCCTTTTTTTCTTGGCTTCGGTTAAGATAAGTAGCTGGTTATAATTAAATTAAAAATGGATTTTAGGTTCGATCCCCCCTGCCCCCCTTAATAAGGGGGGTGCCGATAGGCGAGGGGATCTGAAAGTTTTTAATACCTATCTACTTAGGTTTCTTAAAAGGCCTTTAAAAAGATGAAATTCTCCCGACGCTTTTTTCCCGTTTTCCTTGCCCTCTGCTTACTGTTTATTTTGCTGCCCCGGGCCTGGAGTTTTAGTAATAGCCAAAAACAAATTCTGGCGGATTTAAAAACAGCCGAGATTATTTATCTGGGAGAAAGGCACGATAGTCAAGCCGACCATCAGGCCCAATTAGCTATTATCGAGTATCTACAGGCTAATAATCCCCAAATAGCGATCGCTTTTGAGATGTTTCAACGTCCTTACCAAATCTATTTGGATCAGTATTTAGCCGGCAAAATTAGCGAAAATCAGTTAAGAGAAAAAAGTGAATACGACCAACGTTGGGGATTTGATTGGGAATTTTACGCCCCGATCCTGCGCTTGGCCAAGGCGAAAAAACTACCAGCGATCGCCCTAAATACACCCACGGAAATCACTAGAAAAGTGGCACGGGAGGGCTTAGAAAGCCTCTCCCCCTCAGAAATGACCTACATCCCCCCTAAAAGCGAAATAAACCAGGATAACGAGGAATACCGTCAACAGATCTTAGCCGTTTATGAGCAACACACGGGGGGCAAAAGTCAGGGATTCGATCGCTTTTTTCTGGCACAGGTTCTCTGGGATGAAACCATGGCCGATGCGATCGCTAAATTCTGGCAAGCTCATCCCGACTATCAGATCATCGTCCTAGCAGGAAAAGGTCATATTGCCTACGGTTACGGTATTCCCAGTCGAGTCCAAAGAAGATTAGGCGATCGCGTTAGCCAGCGCTCGGTTTTCTTAGGAGACGCTCCTCAATCATCACCAGCAGAAACCAAAAAACCCGCCGATTATTTTTGGCAAGGGCAAAATTAAGCCAGTCAGGAGCTAGGAAGCAAGGGATGATAAGGGACTTGCGCTTTGATAATGTACCTTTTGGGCGAACGCAGTTCGCCCCTACATTGTGGACAAAATCCGTTACTGTAGGGGCGCAAAGCTTGCGCCCTCCGATCGATC
>VYLK01000070.1_pt1 | contig 40370 bp, 39 predicted proteins | sample 5114321 | NCBI WGS metagenome assembly VYLK01 (sample SAMN12291792, study PRJNA351875) | freshwater metagenome | isolation source: freshwater lake | place: USA: Michigan, MSU2 Lake | collected 2011-08-16
GCGGCGTTCGGCAGCCTCGGCCTGGCCGGCCCGATGGCCGCTTGCGGGGGCGGGGGCGGTGCGGCACCTGCACCGGCCCCGGTCAGTGCGGCGCCGACACCGCCCACGCCACCCGTACCGCCCGTGCCGCCCCCCGTGCAACCACCCCTGGCCACCGTGCAGCGCCTCAAAGCCGCTTTGCTGCGGCCGGCCTTGCAGACTGCGGCGCCCGGCATCACGGTCGTGCAGGGCCCGGGCAACGACGCGAGTTCGTCCTTCGGCAGCAACGCGCGCTTCCTGCCGACCTTCAGCAACAGCAACACCACCAGCCTGGCGGACGTGAGCGAACTGTGGGGCCACCGTCGCGACACCTGGACGACATCCGCCCCCGGCGTGGCCCGCATCTCGGGCGTGAACGTCTTCCCGGTGCAGCGCCGCCACCCAGCGGCCACGCTGGCCAGCGAAGGCGTCTGCGCCTTGCACTTCAAGCACAACGGGCGCGCGTTCGAGGTGCTGATGGCCGGCATCGCCGTGAACCTGACGGTGGTGGTCGACGGCGCATTGCTGTCGGGCGCCTGGTTCGACACGGCGCTGGGGCCCTCTGGGCGCGGTGCGCCCTTGAGTGCGCCCAACGCCGTGCTGCGCATCGACCTGGGCAGCCAGGCGCTGCGCAACATCTCGGTCTATGCACGCAGCTCCCAGGGGCCCTGCGCGCTGATCGTCGACGCGCTGGACAGCCTGCAGCCCTGGGACCGCTCGACCGAAGCCGCCATGGGCGCCATGGCCGATTCGTACGGGGGCGCGCCGGGCCAGGTCTTCAGCACCGGCGGCCCCTTGTGGGAAGCGGCGGCGCGGCTGGGCATCGCGCACATCGACATCAACGCGATCGGTGGCACCGGCTACGCGCCGAACTCGGTGCCCGGCCGCGGCAACCCGGGCGATGCCTTCGAGGCCCGGCTGGCCAGCTGCGTGCGTTCCATGCCTGACCTGTTCATCACGGCGGGCGGCATCAACGACAACAACTCGCTGGCCCTCTTCCCCTACGCCACCGGGCAGGCCGCTCGCGAAGGCTTCGACAACGCGGTGCGCAGCTACTTCCGCGCGCTGCGCAACGCACTGCCGCAGGCCGTGCTGGTGGGCCTGGGCCCGTGGGCGCCGCGCGAAGCTTCACCACCGGAAGCCACGGCCATCGCCAAGGCCGAGACCGTGCGCAGCGCACTCGCCGAAGTCGGCGGCCCCTGGATCTTTCTGGACAACCTGCGCGGCGGGTGGAGCAACAGCGCAGGCGCTGGCAGCGCGGGCAATGGCCCCTGGCAGACCGGCACCGGCACGGTGGCCGCGCCCACCGGCCGCGGTAACGGCGACCTCTACGTCAGCGCCGACGGCACGCACCCCACGGTGGCCGGCGTGGTGCATCTCGGCACGCAGATCGCCGAGGGCGTGCGTGCGGGGCTGGCCACGCTCTGAGCCTTGGGGCGCTCAAGGGCTCGCCGCGCCGGAGCGCATCAGCCCGGCCAGGCGCTGCGCCTGGCGCTCGGCCTCGTGAGGGCGGTACCAGTCCAGGGCAGCGCGGGCCACAGCCTGCCAGTCGGCCTGGCGGCCCAGGCACGGCGCGGTCTCGCGCAGGCCCTTCGGCATCGCGGGCCTGTCGGGCTCGGCCAGGTGGAGGTAGTGCTGGCCAGCGTGCAAGCCGTCGGCATCGTGGTCGTGCGCGCGGGTGTTGAGCACCGGCACACCGTGCGCGGCCAGGGCCGCGAAAACGCTGCTCTTGCCCAGCAACGAGGGCGGGTAGTCGATCAGGCCTGCTTGCACCCGAGTCAGCAGCGCGTGGAGTGCCGGGGTCTCGAGCCGGCCCAGATGCTGCACGGGCAAACCCGCCGGCGCGCCCTGAGGCCCGCCAGGGCCGACCTCCAGCAGCCGTTCGACGCCATGAGCCCGCAGGCTGGCCGCGAGGGTCTCCGTGGCACGCAACGCACGGGCGCGTGTCAGGGGCGCGCCGAACACGAGGGCCACCGGCTCGCGCGCGGTGGGGGTCTCCACGGCGGGGGGTGACTCGGGTTCACCGATGGCCGAGAAGACGGGCAGCACATGCACCTGCCCCTGCAGCCGCTCGTGCGCTGACAGCAGCCAGTCGGCATGGGGCTGCGCATTCGTGCAGACCGCGTCGGACATGCGCGCCAGCTGCAGGCCGAGGCGGCTCTGCAGGCCGGACAACCAGAACGCCGAGCTCCAGGGCGGGCCTTGCGCGTAGCTTTCGTGGAAGTAGCTCACCAGCCGCAGGCCGGCCTGCCACTCCTGGCGCAGATCGCGCAGCTGTCGCAGCAGGGCCAGCGGCACGCCGCGGCGCTGGTAGCCGTAGCCCGAGTAGTGCAGCAGCACCGACACGGGCGCACGCGCCAGGCCGGCCGGCCGCAAGCTGCGCGGCAAGCCTTCGGCAACATCGAGCGCATGGATCTCGCAAGGCAAGCCCTGACGGTGCCAACAAGCCTGCAGCACCTCGGCGAAATCACGCACACCGCCAGGCCCGACGGGCACCAGCTGCACCAACTTCGGCCCCTGCGCCGCCGTCGACGGCGCGGCCTGAGGGCCGGCCCAGCGCCCGGCGGTGGCCGTGGCCCCTGCGAGGGCTTGCGGTGCGTGCATGCGTGGGCGCTCAGGGCTGGCGCGTGGTGTAGCGCAGGCTGTTGGCCACGGCCGGATCGAAACTGAAGATCCGGGCGCCGCTGGCCTGCACCACGCCGCTGATCGAGCGCGCCGCGAAGCCACCCGCTGCCGTGGTGGGACCCATCAGCGCGTTGGCAAAGACGAGGTCAGCCCCGAACTCGTTGCTGCCGGGCAGTTGGCCCACACGCGTGGCAGCGCGTGCGTTGCTGTCATACACCACGAGCGCGGCGTCGCCGAAAAGGCGGTTGCCGTAGTTTTCGGCAAACAGGAAGCGCGTGCGCGACTCGCTGCGCCTGAAGTCGATGCGCCCGGCATCGGCCAGGCCCAGCGAGAAACCACCGTTGCCGGTGTAGAGCACGGTGCCGCTTTCGTTGACCATCTGCACGGTGTAGACCGGTGTGCCGGTGTTCAGGCCCGTGATGCGCCACAGCAGGTGGACATCAGAGCCGCCCGTGATGACCGTGGTGAACTGCGTCGACGGGTTGCCGCTGTCCACGGTGGTGAAGGCGTTGGGCACGGCCTTGGGCAGGCGCAGTGTCTGCACCGTGCTGCTGCCCAGGACGGTGGCGTACAGCACCTCCTGCCCCATGGAGGCCAGCGTGACCTGCCCAGCACCCGTGGCCAGCGTGGTGGCCAGCGGGTTGGCCCGCGACACTCGATGCACCGTCCAGCTGGGGTTGGCCTCCGTGCCACCGTTGCGGAAGGCGAAGAAGTGCGTCGGGTCGTGGCCCACGCCCTGCCAGCCCGTGCCCGCCATGACGGGGATCGCCGTCTCGGCCACGCGGTTGTCGGCGCCGACCTCCAGCACGCTGACCCCGCTGGCCGACTCGACCAGCAAGGTGCGCGGCGCCGCCTGCAGCACGCGCTGCACCGGGTTGGCAGCCGGGCGGAACACCAGGGCCGATTGCGGTGCAGCCCAAGGCTGCACCTGCGTGGCCTGCAACCAGGCCGAGGGGGCCAGCGTCGAGGCGTCGCGCAGCACGGCCAGCGGGGCGTCGGCCCCCAGCGGCGTGAAGACAATGCCCTGCGATGCGTCCAGGCGAACTTCGCCGCGCCCATCGTCAGAAGTTGAACACTGCCCGTCGGCGCCCGCCGTGGCCACGATGAAGCGCGACCTTTCGGGGTTGGCGTGGTCGACGGCTTCCACCACAAAGCGGCAAGCGGAACTGGTGCCGGCCCGGTTCACCCGCGACAGCGGGGCCTGCCCGTTGGCACGCAAGGGCACGCGGCGCACATCGCCCCCGACGATGTAGACGAGCGCGTAGGGTTCGAGCGCACCGGACTGCTGGGTCGTGCTGTCCAGGCTGCCCGTGGCGACCAGGCGCGCGTCGGTGACCGAGGCGCTTGCCGCCTCGATGGGCACTTCGGTGGCGCTGTCCTGTGGGTGCACCAGGGACAAGGCGTAACGCAGCGCATCGGTGCGGCCTTCGGCGCGCAAGACCCAGGCATAGGTGCCGCTGCTGGGCGTGGCCGGTGGCGTCACGCCGCCGCCACTGCCGGCGTCACCGCCACCGCCCCCGCCGCCGCAGGCCGCCAGGCCCCAGGCCATGGCGCCAACGCACAGACCCAGTTGAGCGCGCCGCCAGCGCACTGCCCTCACGTCGCGGCTCCGAGCGCGCCGACCGGCCGCGGCCCCTGGCGCTGGGCGCGCAGGCGGGTGGTGCCTGCCAGGCCCAGCAGGCCCGTCAGCAACAGCCACGCGGCCGCCGGCAGGGGCACGGGTGCAGCGGGGCCCTCGGCCAACTGCAGCAGCGAGGTGTTGGCCTCGAGGATGACAAAACGTTCACCGCTCTGCTGGGCGCGCACCGTGGTGATGAAGGCCCACAGGCTCAAGGTGGCCTGCGTCGGCCGCGTGCGCGAACCGATGGCCAGGGCCGTCGCGTCCAGGCGCGCGTTGACGGAGGAGGGCGTCACGGAGAGCCGGTAGGCGCGCTCGCCCGCGGGGGACTGCGCGTTGTCCAGCACCTCCAGCGCCTGGGCCAGGGCTCGCGAAGCCGGTGGGTCCGCCAGCGTGGCGCCGTTCAGCCACGGCGTGGCCGCTCCAGCGGTCTCCAGGCCAGCCTGGGACACGGCCGGCAGCAGCACAAGCATGCATGCGGTGGCGGCCTGAAAGCGCCAGTGCAGGGTCAGGTGTTTCATGGTTTCAGTCCTTCTTGAGGGAAACGGATCAACCGTTGCTGCTGGGCGCCAGCGGCGGGGCGGCGGCCATGGCGGTGGCTTGAGCAGCGTAGCCACTGAGGGTGGCCAGCACGTTGCGACGCTGCGGGCTCTGGGTCTCCATCCGGTGCAGCAAGGCCTCCTCCAGCAGGGCAATGGCCTCCTGGTTGACCGAGCGATGGTTCAGTGCCGCCTCGCGCGCAATGAGCTCCTTGATGACCAAGGGCATGCGCTTGATGAACAGATCGTCGTTCAAACCTCACTCCTGGGTGGTTGTTCTGGAGGCATTGAAGCGCCGTATCGTGAACAGAGTGCAGGCCTTCCGTAGCTACTTAGGTCTAGGGCGGCCGATTCGGGCCGCACTGGTGGTCGTTGCACACCCGAGCGCGTCGGGCTCGAACGGTGACGGTTTGATGAATGCCGCCGGCGCTTGTCACAAAACCTTCTTTCAAGTCAGAAGAAGATGCGACCGATAGCGCGGCCAGGGTGTCGCAAGCCGCGACTTCGCCAGCGCCCAGGGTGCTTCGCGCACCGCAGAGGAGAACCAACATGACCGACTTGCTGGCCTACAACACGGGCGACCGCAGCGGCCCCCTCTCGCGCCTGCTCAGCGAGGGGGCGCTGTCGATGGTCTACCAGCCCATCGTCTCGCTGACAGGGGGCTCCATCCACGCCCATGAGGCCCTCGTGCGTGGGCCGCAGGGCATGCCTTTGCAGGCGCCGGACGCGCTGTTCGCCGCCGCGCGCCGCGAAGGGCTGGTGCAGGACTTCGAAGTGGCCTGCGTGGCCATCGCGCTGCGCCAGTGGTCGCAGATGCAACGGGCAGGTCGGCTCTTCGTGAACATCAGCGCCTCGGCGCTGGTGCGTTGTTTCGAGAACTGCGATGCCGCCGAGCTTCGCGCCGCACTCCTGCACCACGGCATCGCTCCGGACCGCCTGGTCTTCGAGATCACCGAACACGAGCACGTGAGCGACATCCCGCGCCTGGCGCGGGTGGTCGAGCAGGTGCATGCCACCGGCGCCCGGTTTGCGCTTGACGACTTCGGCGATGGCCGCTCGAGCCTGCGCCTGTGGTCGGAGCTGGCGCCCGACTACGTGAAGATCGACAAGTACTTCACGGCCGACATCGCACACCACGCGCAACGGTTGAAGACGCTGCAGGCCCTGCTGCAGATCGCCGAGACCTTCGGCTCGGCGCTGGTGGCCGAGGGCATCGAAACGGCCGACGACCTGCGTGTGCTGCGCGACCTGGGCGTGAGTTTCGGCCAGGGTTACTTCCTGGGTCGGCCAGTGCGCCAGCCGGCCGACACCGTCGACGAACCCGCGCTCGCGGTGGTGGGCAGCACACGGGTGGCGGTGCTGCCGTCCCTGCGCGTGGCCGCCTCGCCAGGCCGCGTGAGCCAGGGCCATGTCCTGCGCGCGCAGGGCATCTCGGCACAGACCTCATGCGACGAACTGGCACGCCTGTTCGATGCCAACCCCAACTGGCACGCCGCGGCCTTCGTCGACGAAGAGGGCCGCCCCCTGGGCCTGCTGGGACGGCAGGATTTCCTGGATCGCCATGCCAAGCCCTTCTTCAAGGAGGTCTACGGCCGAAAGCCGAGCATCACCTTCGCCAACCCGCGGCCCACGGTGGTGGAGATCGAAGCCGACTTCGACGCCCTGGTCGCGGTGCTGATGAGCCCCGACCAGCGCTACCTCACCGAGGGCTTCATCTATGTCCAGAACGGGCTCTACGAAGGCCTGGGCACCGGCCACCAGCTGGTTCGCCAGGTCACGGAAAGCCGGCTCGAAGCAGCGCGCCATGCCAACCCGCTGACGCTGCTGCCGGGCAACATCCCGATCAGCGAGCACATCGATCGCCTCTGCGCCGCCGGCGCAGAGTTCGTCGCCTGCTATGCCGATCTGGCCAACTTCAAGCCCTTCAACGACTACTACGGCTACTGGCGTGGCGACGAGGCGATCAAGCTGCTGTCGATGAAGGTGCAGAGCCACTGTGATCCGCGGCGTGACTTCGTCGGGCACGTGGGCGGCGACGACTTCGTGATGCTCTTCCAGAGCCACGACTGGGAAGCACGTTGCGAGCGCATCGTGGCCGAATTCGACGAGGCCGTGCGCCTGCTCTACGACGACGAAGCCCGCACGCGCGGCGGCATCGAGGCCGAAGACCGGCACGGCACGCGCCGGTTCTTCGGCTACATCGGCCTCTACATGGGCGCGGTGCCGGTGCGGCGTGGCACGGGGCTGCAGAAGGCCTCGCAGGTGGCCAACGCAGCGGCCTTGGCCAAACAGCGGGCCAAGCTCAGCGGCGTGGCCGTGTACGTCGAGGCCGGTGCTGCGGAAGCACCAAAGCTCCCTACACCCTGACGCAGAAGCGGCGCAGGCCCGCGTCGCCATCGGCACCTCGGCAGCGGTGGCTTTCGGCCGCCGCATGGGCCACTTGGTGGCTGTCGCCTGACACGCAGCGGTCATGGCGGTGGACAAGCATCCATGAGTCGGTGGGGGCGCGCGCCTGTCCAGGCCAGCGCCCAACCCGCTTCATCAGACCAAGCCCCGAGGAGTCCCACTTGAAACCGTCCGTACTCTTGTCCGCGGCACCCTTGCTGCTGGCTGCGATGAACCCTGCGCAGGCCCAGAGCGCCGCCACCGCATCCCTGTCGTTCTCCGTCATCGCCGGCAACGGCTTCAGCTGGCTGGACGACCCCCTGTCACCCAGCAGCAGCGTGAGCGAAGCCACGGCCGCCGGCTTCCAGGCCTGGGTGGCCGATGGCATCGGCGGCTGGGTGCCGCAGTACGCCACGCCCAGCGACGCCGGCCAGACCGAAAGCGGCGTGGCCCTGCCGCAGACCCAGGCCCTCAGCTTCAGCGGCAGCACCTTCAGCAGCGCCTCGGTGCTGCCGCAGGCCGGCAACCGCGCGGCCACGCTCCAGGCCGCTGGTATCGCGCCCGTGGCCGGCTACACGGCAGCCGGCGCCTCGGCACGCTCCTACTTCACCCTCCAGCCGGGCAGCAGCGTGACCTTCCTGGGTGCGCTGAACCTGGGTGTGAGCGGCTTGCAACCGACCCTGCCTTCGGCCTACATCACGACCGAACTGTTCGGCTATGCCACGGGCCTGCTGTCGGCCGGCGGCTTGACCGACGGCCGCGAGATTGGCAACGCCGCGCTGGCCTACACCCCGGGCAACTACAGCTTCGGCGAAACCGCCCTGCTGAGCGTGACCGTGTCCAACGACAGCAACGCCGTCTACACCGGCTACCTCGACAGCGCCGTCGGCATCTATGCCGTGAGCGCCGTGCCCGAGCCCTCGACCTACGCGCTGCTGCTGGCTGGCGTGCTGGTGGTGGGCTTCGTGGCACGCCGCCGCGCCTGACCTCCAGTTCTCCATCCACGACCACCCTGTGCGTGCGGCGAGCCGGCCGCGCGTGCCACTTCAGGACACCTTCGCATGAACGCACCTCACCTGCCCGTGCCGCTCACGATCGAGCCGGACGACCTCGACAAGAACCCCAGCACCGCGCCGCACCTGCGCGATCTCGTGGCCGGGCGCCTGAGCCGCCGCGATGTGCTGACCGGCGGCGCTTCGGCCATGGCGATGGCGGGCTTCGGTGCCGCCGGCCTCGTGGCCAGCGGCGAGGCCGAAGCCTCGATCCGCAGCCTGCCCCCGGGCACCACGCCGGCGCGCAAGCTCGACTTCGAGGCCGTCGGCCGCTTCCGCGACGACGGCGTGCATGTGCCGCCGGGCTACCAGGCCACGGTGGTGTACGCCACCGGCGATGCCCTGGACGCCAGCATCTCCGAGTACGCTGGCGACGGCACCGAGACCCGCTACGACCTGCGTGCCGGCGACCACCACGACGGCATGAACTGGTTCGGCCTGCACACCCGCGCCGACCTTCGCGACGACCGCAACAGCGCCCGCGGCCTGCTCTGCGTGAACCACGAGAACATCTCGGGCACGGCACAGTTCCTGCACACCAACGGGGGCACCAACCTCGGCGGCACGGCGCCGAACCGACCCGAGGAAGAGGTCATCAAGGAAATCGACGCCCACGGTGTCTCCGTGGTGGAGATGCGGCGCCAGGCGGGTGCCCTCAAGACCCACAAGCCTTCGCGCTTCAACCGCCGCGTGACGGCGCGCACGCCCGTCGACCTGAGCGGCCCGGTCCGCGGCACGGCCTACGTGCGCACCAAGTATTCGCCAACGGGCCAGCAGGCACGCGGCACGCTGAACAACTGCGGCCACGGCGTCACGCCCTGGGGCACCTACCTGACCTGCGAGGAAAACTGGGCCAGCTACTTCTTCCGCAACGCGGGCGACGAAGCACAGCGCCCCGAGCGCGAGAACGCCCAGTTGCGCCGCAACGGCATCACGGCCGGCGCGGGGGGTTTCTCCTACCGCCGCTGGGACCGCGTCACCGCCAACCAGTACCCGGCCAGCGAATTCGAGCGCTGGAACTGCAGCGTGATCGGCCAGAGCGCGAGCGAGGACTATCGCAACGAGCCCAACACCTTCGGCTACGTCGTGGAGATCGACCCCTACGCGCCGCTGTCGCGCCCCAAGAAGCGCACGGCTCTGGGTCGCCGCGCCACCGAGGGCGCCTGGTGCTCGGTGCCCAAGCCCGGCCGGCCGCTGGCCTTCTACATCGGCTGCGACTCGCGCAACGAATACGTCTACAAGTACGTCACTTCGGAGCGCTGGAACCCCAGCGATGCGCAGCGCGGCGGCCTGGGCACCGGTGACAAGTACCTCGACCGCGGCACGATCTACGCCGCCGTCTTCAATGCCGACGGCACGGGCCGCTGGGAAGCCCTGTCGATGAGCAACCCGAAGATCGTGGCCGGCCTGGCGCCCAGCACGCGCTTCCCGGAGGGCTACCGCTTCGAGGATCTGGCCGACATCTGCGTCAATACGCGGCTGGCGGGCAGCGCCGTGGGTGCCACGCGGATGGACCGCCCGGAGTGGACCGCCGTGAACCCCTTCAACGGCGAGATCTACATCACGATGACCGAGAACCCCGACCGCGGCAACGTCGGCTTCTCCGGCAACAACGTGCCCAACGCCGGCCTCGATGCGGCCAACCCCCGCTACTGGTTCGATACCAAGGGCGCCACGTCGCAGGGCGCTGCCTCGGCAGCCCAGCGCGGCAACGTCAACGGTCACATCGTGCGCATCCGCGAAGACCGCGACGACCCCGGCGCGATGAGCTTCCGCTGGGACATCTTCCTCTTCGGCGCGCAGGCCCAGGCCGATGCCGGCCTGGATGATGTGCACTACCAGGCCAACGTCAACCTGTCGGGCCTGACGACGGCCAACGAGATCTCCAAGCCCGACGGCTGCTGGTTCAGCCCGACCACGGGCATCCTGTACATCCAGTCGGACGACAACACGATGACCGACCGCAGCAACGCCATGCTGCTGGCCGCGCTGCCGGGCCGGCTCGGCGATGGTGGCGCGGTCGACGTGGTCAACCAGGCCGCAGGTGCCCCCGACCCCGCGGTGCGCGCGCTCGGCGCTGACGTGGTGCAGCGCACCTATGCTGGCCGCAAGATGAGCGAGCTCACCCTCAAGCGCCTCTTCGTCGGCCCAATGGGCGCCGAGATCACGGGTCTGACAGAAACGCCGGACGGCCGCGCGCTGTTCATCAACGTGCAGCATCCGGGTGAGAACACCGGCCGTGCGGGCGCAGTGCCGCCATCGGTGGCGATCACGCCCACCACGCCCTCGGGCCCCTTCGAGAGCAACTGGCCCGGCAATGCCGGCTACGGCCCGGGCGGTTCGGCGGCGCGTCCGCGCTCGGCCACGGTGGTCATCACGCGCACCGACGGCGGCATCATCGGTTACGACCCGGCCCTCCCGATGTCCTGACCCTCCGTGGCGGGCTCCGCGAGGAGCCCCCTTCAAGCCTCCTCGGGAAATAAGGTATAAATGATTTACCTTGTTTCTCGAGGAGTTTTTCATGTCCCCGATCATTGATACCCCCGCCGCTGCGCCGGCGCCAGTTGAAGCCAGCTCGACGGCCCCTTCTGAGGCAGCGGCTGCTGCTGAGCCCGCAACCGCGACTGCGTCCACAAACGCGCCCACGAAGGCGCGCTCGAAGAAGCCAGTCACCGCTGCCAAGAAGAAGGTGGCTGCCAAAGCGGCACCCAAGCAGGCGGCTCAGAAGAAGCCAGCCCCGAAGAAAGCGGCCCAGCCCGCAGCCAAGGCTCGGCCAACTGTCGCGGCGAGCAAGCCCGGCCCAAGCCCCAAGCCCAGGGCCAAGCCCGCCGCGCAGGCCCAGCGTGCGGCAGCGCCTGCCGCCGCGCCGGTGAACGAGGCTCCGCGCAAGCGCGCCAAGCTGGTCCGCGACAGCTTCACGATGCCGCAGTTCGACTTCGACCTGATCGACGCACTGAAAGAGCGCACCCTCGCGCACAAGCGCCCCACGAAGAAGAGCGAGTTGCTCCGCGCGGGCCTGCACGTGCTGTCGGGTCTGAAGGACAAGCCTTTGCTCGCCGCGCTGGACAGCCTGCAGGCCCTGAAGCCGGGCCGCCCCAAGAAGGTGGATTGAGTCTCGACGGGGCGCCGTGCGGCGCCCCGTGCCGCGTCACTTCGCAGGGCGTGCGCGCCGGCGGCCCTTGGGCACCGCACCCAGGCCCATCGGCATCAGCACGGCCGATGCGGGCTCGGGCACCGGTGAGATGGCCAGCACCACGAACTGCATGAACTGGGTGGCGCCGAAGTTGTTGTCGGTCACCAGCACCTTCGTCTGCCGGCCATCGGCCAGCACGAGCCCGAGCGTGAGGCCCTCGATGTTGTCCAGCGCGAGGACACTGCCGTCGTCCTAGCGCAGGTCCGACATGTCCAGCAGCAGCGTCTTTGTGGCCGCCGTATCGCTTGCGCCGGCCAGGCTGTCCAGGCCCGACACGTCGGTGGCGTTGCGGATGTCGACGTGGAACAGCCAGATCGCGTGGCCGGTGGTCTGTCCCGCCGGGCCCACGCCGCGGTGGCTGATCCGATGGCGAAGGAACGCTCAACCGCGATGAACTCGCCGGGCGCGATGGCCAGCAGTTTCACCACGCCGTTGGTGGCGAAGATGTCCAGCGAGGCCGGTGCCAGCACCACGGCGCCACAGGATAGACGTACTCGGCAATGGTTGCGCCGCTGCCCAGATCGAGGGCCAAGGTGCTAGAGGCCGATCCCTGCCCACGTCGGCAGCGGGGCCGTCCTGCACCAGCGCGTCTCGGTCGCGGTGGAGAGCGTGAGGCCCTCAAAGGCCAGGTTGTTGGCGATGCCGCGATCCCCCGCCACATTGCCGGCCACGCTGCCTGCGGGCTGGTAGCGGCCGGGCACGGCGAAATCGCGCACATACACACCGGCCGCGGTCATCCGGCGCACGGTCGGGATCTGGAAGCCGGCAGCGGCGCGCTGGCCTTCGTTGCTCCACAGCAGATGGCCGTTGACGGGGTTCAGGTGCAGAGACAAGCCAAGTTTCAAGCACGCAGAAATCAGGTGCTCGTTGCCTGACGCAGTGCCCGCGTCGTCTGGGTCTCTTTTGGCCAGATAGGCGCGGGTCGGACTGCTTTGCAGCGGTTGCCGCCCTCCACGTTCGGCTGCGGTACTCACGGTAACCGGCATTTAGCAGCCGTTCGCCGAGGCGTAGAACCGCTGGATGATTGACTTCTTTCTGGCGAACAGCAGCCGGTGGGTCGCGGCGTGCCGCATCATCACCATCCATGAAGTCCGATCCCGCGCCCGTGGCAGTCGCGACCGCGCCCAAGCACCGGGCCCCGAAGAACCCGCTTAGCCCCAAGAAGCTGTTGATGACGAAGTGGACGGCGGTGACGCCGCGCAATCGGGAAAAGCACTTCGTCGTCACGCTCGTCGTCGAACCCGAACCACCTTCGATGCGCGTCGAGCACGTCGAACTGGAGGCCGTGCATTCCAAGCAGGTGTACCTACTGAACTGGCGGGATCTGACAGACGCGAGTCTTTGGCGCCAAGGCTGGGTTTGAGGTGATGTTGTCTCGGGCGTCTGCTGTCCTCGCCCTGCGACTCACACTCTCGACCCCAAGCGGCCGACCGCGCAACAAGACTCACCAACACCTTGTTGTCAGCCGAGAGCAGGCGCTTGCGTCATTCGCCTCCTTGCGGCGAGAAAGGTCGAGTGCCGTCCACTTCAGCCCATGCAGACATCTGTTTTTCCGACCGCTTGGGCCAGAGTTTCTCAGGGCATCAGCCAAAAGGTCAGGAGCACGCTCGAGGCTGCCAAAGAGAGCAGGACGCCAACGGCCGCTGCTTTGCGTCGACCCGGGTTGACGCGTGCAAGTGCAACCGCCAGCGCAGGCAACCCCTGCATGAGGTGCGCTGCCACGAAGTGGGCAGGCCGCGGGTCGCTGCCATCCAGTCGCCAGCCCAGCAACGGTAGAACCAGGCTGGCCTCGAACGCAGACTGAGAGCGACCCGCATCGACCAGCGCCTCGCCCGTCCATGGCAATAGCAGTCCCGTGCCAACGAAACCCAAGGCGATGCCGAGCGCGATGAGGCGGTCACGATGTTGGGGCTCCTTCATCACCAGCCTCAACGCGACCAGACCCAGCCACAGGGCACCTAAGCTCAGCAGTCCGGCGCCCAGCCCCATGAGACCGAACATCAAGTCCTCGAACGCCGTTCGATCGTTGAAGTGCGAGTCCACACCGCGGGCCGCCTGAACGAGGATCCAGCTCATCTCGAACACCAGAGCCGCGAGCACCACTGGTGCCAGCCACCGCCAGAGCGGCACGCGACCCCGCGTCAGAAGCCATTGCGCAGCCAGTGCCATGGTCACGGCATAGACCCCCAACGAGAGGGCGAATCGCAAGGGCTTCTCCCAGGGCGAGCGACCGAACAGCAAGCGTTCGTCAAGCCCTGCCGCCGCAGCCAGCAGCGGCACGATGGCGAGCAGGAGCGCACCTGACCAGAACAAGGGGGCCCTGAGCAGTGAACTGTCTGACGGCTTCAAGCGAGCGAGTTGTTCCATGGGTCCCAGAAGTCGAGACGATGGTGCTCAAGGCCGCCAGTGAACGCTGAACGAAGCCCCGCCGCTCGCGGACTCGCCACAGTCCACCGTCCAGCCGTGGGCGGCGGCGATCTCCTGTACAAGCGACAGGCCGAGACCTGAGCCCGGCCGCGTCTGGCCCGGCGCACGCCAGAAACGCTCGAACACCCTGGCCCTTTGCTCTGGTGGCACGCCGGGCCCCCGGTCTTCCACGCACAAGCCCGTGGTGCTCAAGCCGACCTTAACGGCCGCTCCCGATGGCGAAAAGTCGATCGCGTTCTCGACCAGGTTCCTCAGCAGCGCGAACAACGCGCCAGCGTCCGCTTCGATCTCGACCAGGGCCTCGGGCTCCTCGAGTTGAAGGGTGACGTCAGCGCGGTGTGCCTTGAAAGCCAGGTGGTCCAGAACCTCCCGTGCCACCTCAACGGGCCGCACGACCGTTCTGCGCATGGCTTGCGCGTCGGCCACCTGCGCCAGCTGCAGCAGCTGCTGCACCTGGCGCCCCATGGTGTCCAGATCCTGAAGCAGCCGGGCTCGGGATGCTTCTTCGCCGAACCCCGCCTCGACTCGGGCCCGTGCCAGAGCCAGGGGTGTCTTCAACTCATGGGCAGCGTTGGCGATGAAGCGCTCCTGCTCCTGGAACGATTGCTCCAGCCGCTGCAGCACGCCGTTGAAGGCATGGACCAGAGGTCGGATCTCGGCCGGCATCGCGTGCTCGGGCAGGCGCGCCGCCAGGTTGCGCCCGCCGACGCTGCGCGCGGCCTCCTCGGCGGTGCGGATGGGCCGCAACACCGAACGCACCGCCAGCCCCCCGGCCAGCGCGAAGATCAAGGCCGACAAGCTGCCCAGCAGCACCACGGTGTCGGTGATGGCCGGCGTGAGGGCCTCGCGGGCGAGCAGTTCGAAGCGGTCACTCCGCGCGAGCTGCAGCACATAGGGCCGGCCATGCACCTCACGAAGCCATGCACCGACGAAGAAGTCCCGGCCGTCGATGGGAACCACACCGAAGAAGCCGTCTTGCTCGCCGACACCCCGGCCGGGCAGCAGCGACCGGCGGTCTGCTTCGCTGCTGGCGACGACCGTGCCGCTGCCGTCGATAACCCGGTACTTGAGGTTGGCGAAGAAGTCGTCGAAGCCCACGGCGTCACCGGGTTCCAGCGCGACACCCACCACCTGCTGCTCGGCGTTGAGCACGAAGCCATCGAAGATGTCCTCGGTCTGGCCCTGCATGCTCATGCGCGTGACGACGTGCCCGAAGCGCTCTGCGAGCAAGGCTTGAACGCCCACCACCAGCAACGCCGTGGAGGCGAACGCCAGCGCGAAACCAAGCGCCAGGCGCATGGCCAGACTCATCGTGCGGCCCGGCGTGGCAACCGGCTTCGGACCCTGAGGGGGCCGCGGCTCAGTCATCGCAGGCTCCGTCGGCATCGGTCGTGGGTCCGAGCGAGTAGCCCACACCCTTGGTGTTCAGCAGACGCACCGTGCTGCCCATCAACTCGAGCTTCTTGCGCAGCCTGTGCAGGGCGACGTCCAGCGCGTTGGGTGTCACCGGCTCAGAAAGACCCCAGGCCGCTGCCTCCAGCGCAGCCCGGCGCACGACCTGGCCTTGGGCTCGCATCAGTGCGAGCATCACCTGCAACTCACTGGGGGCAAGGCTCACGCTGGAGCGTCCATGACGGAGTCTCGCGCCGATGGGGTCCAGCTCCAGCCCTGCCCACCGGGGTGCGCTCACGACCCACGCACTCTGCCGCCGCAGCAGGGCCCTCACGCGGGCGACCAGTTCGTCACGTTCAAAGGGCTTGGCGAGGTAGTCGTCGGCGCCGGCTTCGAGACCATCGACACGGTCATGGAGGGCGTCACGCGCGGTGAGCAGCAGGCAGGGTACCGTCACCTGACGGGTGCGCAGGCTCTTCAGCCAGGGCAGTGCGTCGCCCTCCGGCAGACCGCGGTCCAGCACCAGAGCGGCATACCGAACCTGGCTCAGACACGCCTCGGCCTCGCTCAGCCGCGCCACGGCGTCTGCGGCGATGCCCACGCGCTGAAGCTCAAGCACCACCAGTTCGCGCATGGGTGCTTGGTCTTCAACCAGAAGAATGCGGTTCATGCCGAGCGAGCAGTGACTGCGAAGCGGAAGGGCACAGCGAGCCGGTGCGAGGTCAATCAAGAACGTACTGGTAACCGAGTATCAGCTGCGGGATCCCGCTGGCGTTGATCAACGGGCTGTTCCTGATTTCCTTGGCATAGCGCTCGTAGTTGAGGTTCGCGAAGACGAACTGGCGCGGACTGGCGCGGTAGCGCACCAGCAGTCCCACCTCGGGGCTCCAACTGCTTTTGCCAGCATACGTGGCGCGAGCCGCCGTGGCTTCACCCGGGCGCACGCCGTAGTAGTAGTCGACATAGCGGCCGCTCTGGTACTCCGCACCGATACGAGGTACGAGGACCCAGTCTCCATGGGAGTAGCTTCGACTCAGCTGAAGCGAGGCGACCGCTCCACGGTTGAAGCCCGCCTCCTTGCTGGCCGCCTTCACGTAGTCGGCCTCGAGTTCGAAGCCGCCGCCCAGGTCGAGGCTGCCGGCGAGGCCGTAGAACAGGCCGCCCTTGCGGTCGGACATGCCCGTCAAGAAAGAGCTGTCGGCCTTCTCGTAACCGTCGAACCGGTACTCGATGCGGGGGCCGATCCACCAGCTGCGCTTGTCATCGCCGATGAGGCGCAGATCCAGCTGGGGGCCAAACAAGTTCACCCATTTATTCTGAATCGACAAGCCCGGAATCAGCACGGACTCGCGGCCAACACCGCGATATCCATCCTTGGCCAGCAGCAGGGCGGCTCCGACGCTGTAGCGGGTGCGACCTTCGTCGGCTTCGTTGTTGTCCGCCAGCGCGGAGGCCGGGCCGAGTCCGATGAGCAGCAGCAAGGTCCCCGCAACAATGCGGCTCGATCGGCTGCTGTGGCAAGGCTTGAGCAAGGCGGTGTTGTTCATGGATGTTCCCGAGGCGATGGGCGCGGTGGGTGGGGACAGGAGCTCAGAAGCGATAGCCGACCCGCACCATCGCCGTCGTGGCCCGGTACCTGGCGTTGAAGCTCTGCGAGCTTCCGGTGGCCTTGAAGCTCACCGTCCCGGCGTCTGCCACGCTGACGCCGACATCGGCCACCCACGGGCTGCCGTAGTCCATCCGCAGCCCGAGCATCAGCTGACGCGCGCTGCCAGAGCCGGAGTACTCGCGCTCGACTCCACCGACGCGGAGGTCGGTATCCACCTCCTGGGCACGACCGACCCCCAAGCCCACATAGGGCCGGACCTTGGCCGTACCGAGCTGAAAGCCATCGAAGTCGTAGATGGCGTTGACCGTCACGAAGAGTGACGCCCAGTCTGCGTCCCTGGGTTCAGCGTCGAAGCCCGGGCTGCTCACCCGGCTGACCGGGTTGTTGCGGTAGGCAATAGCCGCTTCGACACGCCAGTTGGGCCCCAGGTGGCGTCCGAAGGCGCCCCCGTAGGCCACGCCCCGTCGGGTGGTCAGGCGCCCTGAGGCAAAGGTCGGGTCACTGGCGCTGCTGATGCCGGCGTCCACGGTGAAGTACCAAGGCCTCTCTTCGGCATGCGCCGCAGTGAGCGGCGTTGTGACAAACAGTCCGACGAGGGCGTTGAGGATGAGTCTCTTGTGCATTCGATTTCCTTGGCTCGTTTTCGATGGATGCGGGAGGGGCGGCGCGGCCTTACGTACTCCATTGGGGTACGAAACCCAGGTGCCGTGAGTCACAACAGCGACCCCATGGGTGCCACTGAAGGCATGTTCAGTGAGAGCGACTTACGGGCGACTTTCCGCCGTCCAGCGCCTCGGTCCGCCAGCGATCGCCAGCCTTGCCGGTGGGGTACATGGATGTGCATCCCTGTTCCAGGGACCTCGCATCTGCGAGCCTGGGCGGCCAACATCCCCAGCGTTTGCGGCAAGACGGAGGCCACACGCGGGAGTCCTGCTCGGACTCCTCGCTGCTATGGACTGCCCGGTTGCAGCCAGTGTCGAAGGACGGCTAATGGCCGGGAACGTGAAGCCGGCTCCATGCCCGCAAGCGGCCACTCGACTGCTGCCGCCCCGCCATCCAGCAGGGCGGCGTTGTCGAACCGATCAGATCTTGGTCTGCTCGGAGATCTCAAGGGCGTCGTCCACCTCGATGCCGAGGTACCTCACCGTTGACTCCACCTTCGAGTGTCCGAGCAGCAGCTGCACTGCGCGCAGGTTCTTCGTACGCCGGTAGATCAGCGTCGCCTTTGTCCTGCGCATCGAGTGCGTGCCGTACTCTGCGCGATCGAGACCGAGCTCCTCGACCCAGTGTCAAAGGATTCGGGCGTACTGGCGGGTGCCAAGGTGAGGCGACTCATGCAGCCGGCTCGGGAACAAGAAGTCCTCAGCCTTCAGCTGGGCCTGCTTGATCCATGCCTGCAAGGCTTCCCGTGTCGTCGGGGTGATCTCAAACTGGACCGGGCGCTGGGTCTTGTGCTGCATGACGATGGCGCGCGTTGCGAGTTGATCGCCGTGACTGACGTCGCGGACCTTCAGGGCGACGAGGTCGCAACCCCTGAGCTTGCTGTCGATGCCCAGGTTGAAGAGCGCCAATTCGCGCACGCGGTGCTCCATCTGGAGCCGCACCCGAAGTGCCGTGATGTCCTTGAGCTTGAATGGAGCCTTCTGCCCGACGATCTTGCCCTTGTTCCACGGCTCGCGATGGACTGCGTTGGCTACGGATCCCATGATGGTCTCCCATCGAGTTAAGGGCTCGACAAGATGCGCCGGACACAGAGTGCAGGCCTTGCCCTGTGTCAACCAGCAACCCTCCCGGCCAACGCGGGTGTCTGCTTACCGGTGGAGTCGGCTTCTCACGCTCGCGGCCATCAAGAGTCACTGGCCACGGGCCGCTTTGCGGATACCCTCCCGCAGGCTTGCGCCTCTGAGGGTCAACACCTCCTGCCCAGCGCGGGGCCAGAAGGCGATGCGGTAAGTGATGGCCGCGGCCTGAAGCGGCCGCAGCGTGCGCGATTCCCCGCCATCGGTATCCGGCTCGGCCAGGTAGGTCTGGCCCATTGCCTCGACCAGCACGCCCCGGCGCGTGAGCATCTTCATCAGCCGGGCGATGACGGTCTGCAGCAGCGCGTGCAACTCGTCGTCAGTGGGCGCATCCGTCTCGATGAAGGCCGGCGAGCCATCGGCTCCGCAGCGGTACACGCCGTCCAGGACCAGGCAGTGCAGGTGGATGTTCAGGTTGGCGGCGGACCCGAAGCGCTGGATGAGCGTGACGGCTCCGCCGTGGCCTTCGTCAGCCTTGAGCCCGGCATGCCCCAGCAGATGGCGCGTGACCATGCGCTGTACCACCTGCAGCACCGGCGTGACCAGTTCCGGCTGCGCGGCCAGCAGCAAACGCAGCGGTATCGGCAGCGACAGCACCCACTGCCGCACCGGCACATGCGGGATGACGTGGTCCACCAGATGCGCCGCGGTCTGCGACATGCGCCGCGCACCGCATGAGGGGCAGAACCCGCGCCGCTTGCAGCTGAAGGCCAGCAGCTTGTCGTGGCCGCATTCGCCACAGCGCAGCCGCAGGAAGCCGTGCGCCAGGATGCCGCACTCGAGGAAGGCGTCGAACTCGTCTTTGATGAAGCGGGGCAGCTCGGCACCCGTGCTGGCTTCGGTGTGGGCGATGAAGCTGGCCGCGTGCTGCTGCACCAGGCAGTACAGAGCGGTCTGCTCGGGACGATGGCGTTCGAAGTGGAGCGGGGCGCCATCCGGCGCCCGCTGGGGCTGCCAGCCAATGGCTTGCACGATGGGCTCCCGGTGAGGTGAGTCCACACGGTCTCAAGCCGTGCTCCTCGCAACAATCGCCCTGAGGATCGCCAACCCATGTGTGCCCCGCCGCGGGACCACTTTCGGCTGTGTCGCATTGGTTTGACCGGCGGCCTGAGGGCGACGAGTTCGAGGCCGTGGAGGTCGGTTCAGGGTGGAGGCCGTGTGAAAACCCCCTCACGGTTGCAGCGGTCGATGTCTAGCGTTCAGCTGTGCGCCTGGCTGCTCCGTATGGGCGTGCACACGAGCCTTCGCTGCAGCCCAAGGTGGCGGCGCGGGTGAAACAACTGCTCAACGGACGCTCGGAGCCCATTCACCCTACAAGCAGATTCAAGCCCGAACCACCCACCCAGGGGGTTGCCTTTGTGTGTGTGTGTGTGTGTAAAGGTGTGCTTCCATTCGGCAATCGAGCTGGGCGGCACCGGATTGATGCGACCGTATTTCATTAGTCCTTCTGGATCCCTTCGGGTTGACGGTGTCCTATACGCAGGTACGAGCAGACAGGGGAATCATGTGAAAAAGCTAGTTCTTATCGGAGCACTCGTTGCCCTCCACAGCTTCACTTTTGGTGCGGTGACCACCGTGTCCCTGTCCAACGGAGTTCTTACCATCGTCGCGGACAATGCCGCCGACACGATACAGTTTCAGCAATGGGGCGGCACGACGGGCCAACCCCTCACCTACAACACCCGCGTCGGGGTCAACCCGAGCGTCGGTAATTACGACCTGCTCAGGACTTGGAGCGGCCAGAACGGGGTGCCGGTGAACACTGGCACCATCACCGGCGTCCGCAAGGTCGTCATCAAGGGCGGCGGCGGCGATGACAACATCTCCGTCAACAACACCACCCCGGCCGGCACCGTGATCGAGCTGTTCGGCGAAGCCGGAAACGACACCCTGTCCGGTGGCAACAACACCAACAACCTTCTCGTCGGCGGCGCCGGCAACGACACCCTGAACGGCGGCAACGGCAACGACACGCTGTACGGCGACGACGTGCCGACGCAGACCTTCTCGCCGGCGGATCCGTTCACGGTGCCGGGGACTGCCACCTCCGGGTTTGGATCCCAATGGGTGAACATCCCCGGTACGTTCTTTAACCAGCGTCAGGTGGCGCGGTTCAACCAAGGCTCATCCGCCTCCGTCGCGAACGGGGTCTGGACGGCTTCCCTTCCGAACGCCTCGTCGAACTCAACTGCCCTGACTTACCGGCAGGACGGCTCCTACTTGCCGAAGGATCTGAGCGGGATCGCGTCCATGTCGTTCGATATCACCGTGCAAGGCTCGGTCAAGGGGTACTGGTACCTCATGGATCCGAACGGCTACATTCTCGAGGTGCGCCAGGGGTTTGCGCTCTCGGCTGGAACTCATACGGTAACCCTCGACTTCAGCACCGCCGCCATCGACTCTGGCTTTAACCTGAGCGCGATTAGGGAGATGCGAATCGGCATGACCGCCGCTTCTGCCAACTCGAGTGTTTCGGTCTCGAACCTCCGCTACGGCGTGATCGCGCCCACGCTCGTGACGACGGATGCGGATCCGTTCACCACGACTGCGACCCCAGGCACCGCGAATGCGGTTTGGACGCCCATCTCGAACTCGCTCTTCGCAGAGCGGCGGCTGCAGCGGTTCAACGACGCGACCACCTCGCTGTCGGGTGGGTTCTGGAATTTCACTTTGCAGAACAACAAATTCGCCCCTCCCTTCTCGGCACTCGACTACCGGATGAATGGCTCAGGTGGCACGACCGACTTGAGTGGCGTCTCATCCATGTCTGTTGATTTCTCGAATGTCACGGGAAGCATCGCGTTCTCTTGGTACCTCGTCGACATCAACGGCAATTTCGCCTACGGCCCAGATACGATCGTGACGGGCGCCCAAATGGTGACGCTCAACAAAAGCACGGCGCAATTGTTTGGGCCCAACGGGGAGCAGCCAGCCACTTTTGACTGGAGCCGGGTCGTCACAATGCAACTGGCTGTTTCCCGCTTTTCGGGGCCGGGCACCTCTGCTAGCGCCACCGTCTCGAACTTCGACGTCACTTTTGGGGCGGCAGAGACGGGCGGCAACGACATCCTCAACGGCGGCGGCGGCTCGGACTTCCTCTTCGGCCAGGCGGGTGACGACACCATCAACTGGGGCGGCGGTCCTGATGACGTGGCCACCGGCGGGAGCGGCAACGACATCTTCATCCAGGACAATAACTTCGCTTACCAGACCCTGTTCGGCACCATCACCGACTTCAAGAAGGGCACGGATAAGATCCGCATTAGGGCGGCCGTGGTCGGCCTGAACGCGGTCACCGCATCACTGGTCTACGGCACGACGCACCAGAGCAACAGGATCGTGGTCGACACGACGAGCGTTCCCGGTACGACGACCCTCCGGCTGCCTGTTGGCGGCACCGGGCAGATCTTCCTGCGCGGCACGCATACGGACCTGACGATCAACGACTTCGTCCTGTTCTAAGGTAGCACGAACTCAACCCCGATGGGGCCGCCCGGACTTCGGTTCGGGCGGCCCCTCTTCTTGGCTCCGAGCATAGGAAATTCAAAGGCCCTGGGCAGCAAGGACCAAGACGGGCCTTCGGCGGCCTGAAGTGCCTGGATTTGGCGCCCGTGCCGTCGCGCCGAGCGGTGTCGGCAGGTCCTTAGACCGTTCACCAGGGGCGCTGGCGGTCAAGTCCTCAGGGTTGACTCTGGTTCGGCTGGTGTCGCGCCGAAGCGTCGCGCGTCGCCGCTCCGGCTGCGGTATTGCGTTGCAGCCCTGGGGCGTGGTGTTTGTGACGGCCGGCGTGGTTCAGGGCTTGGCTCAGGCTGCGAAATCTTGCCCCGCCTTGCACGCCCGCCCTCGAGGTGGTGGCTGCGGATCCAGCCCCAGGTGAGTCAGGATCTTCTCGACCACCGGCCGCTCGAGGATGGCGGCAATGATCTTGAGTTCCCCGCAGCCACAGTTCGGGCAGTGCTGCATGTCGATGTCAAAGACGCGCTTACGCAGCCGAGCCCATCCGGTGGTCCTGCGCGGGGCCTCTTTCGTGTAGCCCTATGCAGCTTCGACCGGCAGCTTTAAGGCGACGAGATCAGGACAGCCAATGTCTCTTCAGGGTCGGTAGTACCAGTTCGCCGCAGCTGACAGCGGTCGTTCGGACGCCGCCACGCAGGCAGTGGCGGTCGAGGAGCCGGTCACGAGCGCGGAGCGGTCATTGATGGCGCCAACCCGCGAGAGACTGCTTGCGGCCATTGCAGCCGTTCAACCGCCGAGTTGGAGCGGCAGCACCCAGTCTAAAGCCGACGCCCAAGCTGGGACCAGCACTACTCACCGATCTCCCAAGCCGTCCGATAGCCTCCCATGCGCTCGATAAATGCCAGCAGTTCCTTGAAGAACGGATGCGCACCGAGCGTGGACGAGTCCCCGACGAGTAGCAACTTGCGGCGGGCGCGGGTCATGCCCACGTTCATTCGGCGGATGTCGGACAGGAAGCCAATATCGCCCACACGATTACTGCGCGTCAGTGAAATCGCAATGATGTCCCGCTCCTGGCCCTGGAAAGCATCGACGGTGCCGACGCTGAGCAAGCGCTGTTGCATCAGACCGTTCAGGTGTTCGTGGAGGTCGATGGCGTCCTTCAAGCAGTTGATCTGGGCGCGGTAGGGGGCGATCACACCGATGCTGAGTGGGCGCTGGTCATGTTCGTCGGGGTGAGAGGGCCCCAGCAGCTGGGCCAGGCGCTGGAGCAGCAGATCCGCTTCTTCCGGGTTGGCCGTGGAGCGGCTTTCAGGCACGGTGACCTCGAGAAAGCCGAAACCGGCTGTGTCGAGGAACTCAACGGGCAGGTCGGTGGCATAGCGCGGGTGGTAGGCCGCCAGGCCGGCGTCGCGAACGCTGGCATGCGCCTGCAGTTGCCCGCCGTAGAAGCGCTGGGAGCTGAAGGCCATGATCTGCTGGTGCATCCGGTACTGCAAGTTCAGCATGCGGGCGGCGTCAGGTTGCCGCTGGATGCATTTTTCGAACAGGGTTTCGCGCAGGCCTTCGCGGGCGGCCTGCTCGCTCTTCACGGTGGGTGGCAACTGGTGGTGATCACCCGCAAGGATGACGCGCTGGCCCTTGGCGATCGGGATCCAGCAGGCGGGCTCCAGCGCTTGAGCCGCTTCGTCGATGAAGACGGTGTCGAAGCTCATGTGCCGCATATTCCGGTTGCTGGCGCCCACCAGGGTGCAGGTGATGACCTGCACCGATTCCAGCACCTCGTCGGTGATGTACCGCTCCAGGTCGTCGGCCTGAATGAAGAGCTGCCGGGCTTCGTCCCTGAGCTGCTGGCGCTGGTGTCGCGCCTCGAAGCCCAGGTGGCGGCCAGTCTGGCGTGAGAGTTCGTTGGCCTGGTCGCGGTATTGGTCAGCGGTCTGGCGCAGCGCGCGCATGCTGCTGTAACTGGGGTGTGCCATCACCCGCGCGTCCATGGTGTGGGCCAGCAGAAGGTCTGACACGCGGCTGGGGTTGCCCATGCGGATGACCTTGACGCAGCGCTCGGCCAGCTTTTCGGTCAGCAGGTCCACCGCGGTGTTCGAAGGGGCGCACACCAGAACGCGCCGCTCGCGCCGGATGGTTTCCAGGATGGCCTGCACCAGCGTGGTGGTCTTGCCCGTCCCAGGCGGGCCATGGATGATGGCGGCGTCCTGCGCCGTGATCACATGGCGCACGGCCGCCAGCTGTGAATCGTTCAGCAGGCTGGGATAGAACAGATCACCGGCCTGCGGCGCAACGAAGCGGGCCGGCCGCGCGCCCAGCAGCACGTCGCGCAGTTCGGCCAGGCGGTTACCGCGCGCGCTGATGGCATCGCCCAGGGCCTGGTCCATCTCGCGATAGCTCACCTCGTCGAAAGTGAGGTCGATGCCGAATCGGCCGCCCTCCAGCACCCAATCCGGCAGCTCTTCTTTGGTCGTGGTCAGCAGCAGCTTGTTGCGCGCCACGCCGGTCACAACACCGTGGAGCATTGGCGGCTCTGCGGCGTGGGCGGGCGCTGCGCCAAACAGCGATGCGTTTCTGCCCACTTGGAAAAGATGCAGGCCTTGCTGGCTGGCGGGGCGCTCCAGTTCCAACACCAGCTTGCCGCCAAAGCCAATGTCCTCGTGGGTGAGAGTGACGGGGTACCAGGTCAAGCCGCGGCGCTGTCGCTCCTGGATGCTGGCCTTGGCGTTCTTCAGCTTGAACTGCGCCTGGTCTTCCTGCTGCTCCAGCTTCATCAGGGCGTGGACGCGCCGCAGCTCTTCCGTGGTGTCGGGCGTGATGTTGCTCAATGCCGTTTGTCAGCTTTCCAGGTGCCGCCGTACCTGTACAGCGGCTGCGTTTCCACTTTCGCCCTGCAAGCACCACAAATCAACACCCATTGGTTGGGGGCGTCATGCACCACACGGAACAGCGTGGCGCTAACGACTTGGCACAGCCCGCACGCCTTGACGCGGGTTCGCACGGGTTTGGGCATGGGTTCAGTGTCTCAGACTGCGCCGGCACAGCCGTCAGTCGCTGCCTTCTCTCTGCGGCAGCCCTTTGCCCGCCAGAGCGGCCAGAGTCTGCTGCACGCCGGCCTCGGCGGCATCGACCGCCCCGGCGAGGTAGCCTGAGAATTGCCGTGACCATTCGCTACCGATGCCCATGAGCCGGCCTTGCCATGCACCCTCGTCAGCACTGCGGGCCGGGGCCACCGCATGCTGACCCGCGGCATCCTGATCGTCATGGGTTGCCGTCAGCGGGTCGGCCGCCCAATCCTTCAATGCGTCGCCCACGGGTACCGCGGCTTGCTGGCCAAACAGGCGGACAAGCTGCGCCCGGCGGTGGGCGCGCAGGTCCTCGTTGGTGACCTGGCCACGCACCCGCGCCGGCACACCGAGAAAGCCAAACAGCGCGGCATGGCCACCGGGCATGGACACGTCGTGGATCTCGCCCATCGGGCCGATGCTGCTGCGTGCACTGCCAGACAGCGCCTGCTCACGCCAGAATGGCTTGTCATAGACCGCCACATACTTTGCGTGCGGTGCCATCCAGGTCGGCGTGGCCCGCCAGCGGCGCGCCAGTTCGGCCGGCAGCACCGGCTCGAACTGCAGGCGGGTCGCGGCCAGCCGCGGGGGCAACGCCAGCAGCACTTGCTCCACCTGCCACACCGTCGGTTGGCCCACTGAATCGTCCACCAGCAGCTCGACATGCGTGTCGTCGCGGCGCAGGCGCTTCACAGTCTGCGCGGTGCGGACGATGGCCGGGTCGAGCCGCGCTTGCAAGGCGGCGACAAGGGCGCCAGTTCCTCCCACGAGCCGCATCGACGGCGGGTCGCTGGCAAAGCCCGGGGTGCGCAGCGGCGGCATCTGCCGTGAACGCTCGACGAGCAGGTCGCCGTCTTCGAACTGCGCAAAGCGCTGCAGTCCCAGTTCGGTGATCAACCGGTCCAGTTGCGGCTGCAATTCGGGCCAGAACCAGCTGGGCCCAAGGTCAAAGCGGTCGGGTGCCCACTGCGCCGTGTCCACATCCTGGCCAGCCGCGTCGACCGAGCGGATGCGGCCACCCAGGGTGGTGCGTGCCTCCAACAACACCAGGTCGCGCACGCCGCGCTGCACCAGCCGCCAGGCCGCCAGCAGGCCGGCCAGGCCCCCGCCGACGATGGCAACGCGCGCTGTCTGCCTCAAGGCGCAAGCATCGATTCGATGCACCTGACAACGGATGCAGCCTCGTCCACCGTCGCGAGGCCGTGATCCGCCTGCCCCGCGAGCAGCGCGGCAAGGCCGTCCAACGTCTGCACCGTGTTGTCCAGCGGCTCGGAGGTCTGGCCCTGGTAGGCCAGCCGCGACCATCCGGTCAGCGCCACGCTGCCCCGTTCGCCCGTGACCTCGAAGCGGTTGTCGTCCGCGATCTCACCCGCCACCGATGCGTCCACCGCCACCTGCACGTCGCGATGGATCCAGCGGGCGCGCAGCGCGGTCTCGGCCTGTCCCGGTGGACGCTGCAGTTCGACGTCGACCACCGTGAACGGGCCGAACAGCCGCAGCGCCTGGAATGCGAAGTGCGACAGCACCTCGCGCGTGAAGCCGCCCTCCGTGGGCCCTGCCAGCCAGGTGCTGGCGCCGGCCTGCCAATCACGAGGCCAGCGCGCAAAGCGCAGGCGCACCGTGGCCGAGCGGATCGCACCGAGATCGCCGCTGTGCACGATCTGCTGCATGCGCCGGCTGGCGGAGCCACGGGCAAAGGGAAAGTTGACGGCAAACGGCAGGCGCGATTGCAGCACGGCATCGTGCAGCGCCAAGGCCTCGGTCATGTCATGCGTCAAAGGTTTCTCGCAGAAGCAGGCCTTTCCGGCCTGCAGAACGCTGCGCACTGCGCTAACGTGCCAGGCTGGTGGCGAGGCTACGTAGACCACGTCGATGGCCCTGTCGTTGACGAGGCTGTCTGCGTCGGGAGCGAGGCTCACACCTGGCGCCTGCGCCAAGGCCGCCTGCTGTGCTTGGGGATCGGGGTCCCAGGCCGCCACCACGCGAAACCGCGGGTGCTGCTGCAGTGCACCCATCATCCTGCGGCCCATGATGCCGGTGCCTAGGATGCCGATTCCGAATGTGTCTGTGGGCATAGCGGTAACCGTTTCGTGGAAAGGAGCGAGGTTCAGCTCAGTCATCCATGGTTCACCATGGATCTGCGTAGCTGCCAGGCTCGTTGGCCCGGATACACGGCTTCCCGTGCGATGGTCTCCGTGAGCTTGAGCGCGAGTCTCGGCTCGCCGATTGTTTTCGACGTGCCCTACAACTCAGTTCTGGCCGTTGAGGTTCCAGACGCCGCCTGCCGATTGGCTCGGCACCGACAGCCGCCTCACTTGATAAGCAGTTCCTCAGGCGTCTTGCCGGCCGCCAGTGCAGCCTTGAACCAATCTGGTCGCTTGCCCCTGCCGCTCCAGGTGCGGCCCTGACCGTCCGTGTACTTCGCGGCGCGTACAGGCTTGCCGGAGGTCTTGGAGCCCGGCTTGCGGCCAGGTTTGCGACCAGGCTTACCGGCCGCAGGCACTTTCGATGCCTTGGGAGCCGAAGCCAACAGACCCAGATCAGTCGCGGTCAGGCCGTAGTGCGCAGTGGCATCCTTGATCTTGGCCACCACTTCGCCGACTTCCTGTTTCCGAACCGCTTCGGCCTTGGCTTGCAATGCAGCGATTTGGGCGTTGATGGACTGAAGTGAAGTTCCGAGCTTTTGGGTTGCCATGTTGGCGGTTACCCGCCACGCCGTCGGGACCGCAGGTGCTCATGAGTCGGCACCAACCTCACCAAACCTCAGTCGGGCGAGCACCCAGGAAGTGCGGGCGTCTCAAGAGACAGCCCCGCGAACCAGCACGCAGGTGCCACCGATTCAGCGGGTTGCTGCGCAAAGAGCAGCAGGTAGTCCGATGGACGGAAGCAGTCGCGATTGGCCGCTGGGTGGTTTGCCCCACTTTTGCCCCACCGGAAACGAAAACAGCGCCCTAAGGCGCTGTAAGTCGTTGATTTCCTTGGTGGGCGGTGCAGGGTTCGAACCTGCGACCCCTGCCGTGTGAAGGCAGTGCTCTACCGCTGAGCTAACCGCCCGGATGGCTGAGCTGCTTCTTCGAAGCAGCGCTGCAACCGGAGCCCTCCATTATGCACGATTTTCTGTGGCCGCCGTCAAGCGGCCACGCTGCCGTGTTGGCGCCACAGCGTCTTGCCGCCGCTGGCCTTGTCCAGCTCGGCCAGCATGGCCTCGTGCGCGGCGCGTTCTTCGTCGCTGGCGCGCAGCACTGGCAAAGCGAGGGCTCGCAGATCCACACGTACGTCGCCGCGCACCGGGCCGTTGCTGCTGCCGCCTTCGTCGATGACGAGGCTGCCCTGCCCGCGCGTCATGCGCAGGTAGACCTCGGCCAGCAGGCCCGCGTCGAGCAGCGCGCCGTGCAGTTCGCGGTGGCTGTTGTCCACCTCCAGCCGCTTGCACAAGGCGTCCAGGCTGTTGGCCTTGCCGGGGAACATCTCGCGGGCCATCAGCAGGCTGTCGGTCACCTTCGCGGCCAGCGCAGAGAACTTCGGCTTGCCCAGGCGCGTGAACTCGGCGTCGAGGAAAGCCACGTCGAAGGCCGCGTTGTGGATGATGACCTCGGCCCCGCGCACGAACTCCACCAGCTCGTCGGCGATGGCTGAGAAGGGCGGCTTGTCGGCCAGGAACTCGTCGGTGATGCCGTGCACGCGCACCGCATCGGGGTGGCTGCTGCGCTGCGGGTTGACGTAGTGGTGCAGCGTGCGGCCGCTGAGGCGCCGGTTGTCGAGTTCGATGCAGCCCACCTCCACGATGCGGTCGCCGTCGGCAGCCGAGAGGCCCGTGGTTTCGGTGTCGAGAAAGATCTGTCGCGTCATGACTGCACCCCCGCCCCCACGTTCTGCAGCGGCGCACGCCGGCCGCACCACACCCACAACACCGCGCCCAGCACGATCATCGGCACGCACAGCCACTGGCCCATGCTCATGCCCAGGGCCAGCAGGCCGAGGAAGCTGTCAGGCTCGCGGAAGTACTCGGCCACGAAACGCAGGCAGCCGTAACCGAAGACGAAGGCCGAGGCCACCTGCCCCATCGCACGCTCACGCCGTGCGTAGAGCTGCAGCAGCACGAAGAGCAGCAAGCCTTCCAGCAGCGCCTGGTAGAGCTGCGAAGGGTGGCGCGCGAAGCTCTCGCCGCTTTGCGGGAAGACCATCGCCCAGGGCAGCGAGGGGTCGGCCTGGCGGCCCCAGAGTTCGCCGTTGACGAAATTGGCCACGCGCACGGCGGCAATGCCGATGGGCACGCAGGGCGCCACAACGTCCATCACCTCCAGGAAGTGGCGGCCGCGGCTGCGGGCGTAGAGCGCCATCGCGCTGATCACACCCAGCAAGCCGCCATGGAAGGCCATGCCGCCCTTCCAGACCATCAAGACCTCCAGCGGGTGCTCCACGTAATAGCCAGGCTTGTAGAAGAAGCAGTAGCCCAGGCGCCCGCCGATGATGACGCCGAGCACGCCGTAGAACAGCATGTCTTCCACGTCACGCCGCTGCCAGCCGCGGGTGGCGTACTGCGGCAGCGCCGTGCGCCGCCCTGCCAGCCACAGGAAGAGCCCGAAGGCCACGAGGTAGCTCAGCCCGTACCAGCGGATGGCCAGGGGCCCGAGCGAAAAGGCGATGGGGTCGAACTGGGGATGCACGAGCATCGTGGGGTGTCCAGGCGCAGGGTCGGTCGAAGAACGCGCGATTGTCCATGCCCGCGCGCCGGGCGTCAGAGCAGGCCAGCGACGACACCGATAATCGCTGCGAAGCACCACGGAGACACCGCACCATGAGCAGCAGCAACCGCCGCAGCAAGAACATCACCGAAGGCGTGGCCCGCGCGCCCAACCGCAGCATGTATTACGGCATGGGCTACACCGAGGGCGATTTCGGCAAGCCCATGATCGGCGTGGCCAACGGCCACAGCACCATCACCCCCTGCAACAGCGGCCTGCAGAAGCTGGCCGATGCGGCCGTGGTGGCGCTGAAGGAAGCCGGCGCCAACCCGCAGATCTTCGGCACGCCCACCATCTCAGACGGCATGGCCATGGGCACCGAAGGCATGAAGTACAGCCTGGTGAGCCGCGAGGTGATTGCCGATTGCGTGGAAACCTGCGTCGGCGGCCAGTGGATGGACGGCGTGCTCGTCATCGGCGGCTGTGACAAGAACATGCCCGGCGGCATGATGGGCATGCTGCGCGCCAACGTGCCGGCCATCTACGTCTACGGCGGCACCATCCTGCCGGGCCGCTACAAGGGGCAGGACCTCAACATCGTCAGCGTCTTCGAGGCCGTGGGCCAGTTCACGGCCGGCAAGATGAGCGAAGAAGATTTCTGCGAGATCGAGCGCCGCGCCATTCCCGGCAGCGGCAGCTGCGGCGGCATGTACACCGCCAACACGATGAGCTCGTCGTTCGAGGCCCTGGGCATGAGCCTGCCCTACGCCAGCACGATGGCCAATGTCGAAGACCCCATCCTCGTGCACACGCAGGAGGCGGCGCGTGCGCTGGTGAACGCGGTGAAGAACGACCTCAAGCCGCGCGACATCGTCACCAAGGAAGCCATCGAAAACGCCGTGGCGGTGATCATGGCCACCGGGGGCAGCACCAACGCCGTGCTGCACTTCCTGGCCATCGCGCACGCGGCGGGCGTCGAATGGAGCATCGACGACTTCGAGCGCGTGCGCCGCAAGACCCCGGTGCTGTGCGACCTGAAGCCCAGCGGCAAGCACCTGGCCATCGACCTGCACCGCGCCGGCGGCATCCCCGCCGTGATGAAGGTGATGCTGGAGGCCGGCCTGTTGCATGGTGATTGCATGACGATCACCGGCAAGACGGTGGCCGAGAACTTGGCCGAGATTCCGCCGCTGCGCGCCGACCAGGATGTCATCCGCCCCGTCTCGAACCCGATCTACGCCGAAGGCCACCTGGCCATCCTCAAGGGCAACCTCAGCCCCGAAGGCTGCGTGGCCAAGATCACCGGCCTGAAGAACCCGGTGATCACCGGCCCGGCGCGGGTGTTCGACGACGAGCAGAGCGCGCTGGCCGCCATCATGGCCAAGAAGATCGTGGCAGGCGACGTGATGGTGCTGCGCTATCTCGGCCCCAAGGGCGGCCCGGGCATGCCCGAGATGCTGGCGCCCACCGGCGCGCTGATCGGCCAGGGCCTGGGCGAGAGCGTGGGCCTGATCACCGACGGCCGCTTCTCGGGCGGCACTTGGGGCATGGTGGTGGGCCACGTGGCGCCCGAGGCTTACGCCGGCGGCTTGATCGCGCTGGTGCACGAAGGCGACAGCATCACCATCGACGCCCACCAGCTGCTGCTGCAGCTGAACGTGAGCGACGAGGAGATCGCGCGCCGCCGCGCCGCGTGGAAGCAGCCCGCACCGCGCTACACCCGCGGCGTGCTGGCGAAGTTCGCGAAAAGTGCCGCCAGCGCCAGCAAGGGCGCGGTGCTCGACGGCGATTGAGGTCTACAGCCGCGGGTCGCGCCGGGCGGGCTCGGCGGGCGGCTTGGTCCGCTCGTCGTGCCGCGTGGCCTCGGGCGTGCTGCGGCGGGCCGCGTCTTCGCGCGAGCGGGTGGCCTGGCGCTCGCGGCGCGTGGTGAGGCCCAAGGCGTCCAGGGCCTTCTCGCGGCGCGCTATCTTCTTGCGCTCCATCTTCTCCATCACCCTGCGCTGCGTCCAGCCACTGTTGTCGGCAAACTGCCACCACAGGATGGCCAGCAGGAAGGGCAAGCCGATCGCCCACCACGGCCAGGTGCCGAACGGCCCGAAATCGGCCAGGTGGGCCACCAGCAACAACACACCGACGATGACCATGGGCATGGCAATTTCTCCTCGGGGCACTGTAGCGCAAGGGCTGCTCTTGCTGGCGTGGGCTTTGGGCGGCACCGCGGCACAGGCCAACCCCGAGCTGGCGAAGCAGAAGAACTGCCTGAACTGCCATGCCGTGGACCGCAAGATCGTCGGCCCGTCGTGGCGCGACATCACCAAACGTTACGGCAGCACGCCGAACGCCTCAGCCGCACTGGCGGTGAAGATCCGCGCCGGCGGCGGCGGCGCTTGGGGCGTGGTGCCCATGCCGGCCAGCCCCACGCTGAGCGAGGCCGATGCCAAACGGCTGGCGGACTGGGTGCTGACGCACCGCTAGCCCGCCGCCGCGCCCTCGATCAGTTGGCTTGCGTCAACTGGTCCAGGATCGCCGGATTCTCCAAAGTACTCGTGTCCTGCGTGATGGCCTCGCCCTTGGCGATGCTGCGCAACAGCCGCCGCATGATCTTGCCGCTGCGCGTCTTGGGCAGGTTGTCGCCGAAGCGGATGTCCTTGGGCTTGGCGATCGGGCCGATCTCCTTGGCCACCCAGTTGCGCAGTTGCGTGGCGATCTGCTTGGCCTCTTCGCCCGTGGGCCGGCTGCGCTTGAGCACCACGAAGGCACAGATGGCCTCGCCCGTGGTGTCGTCGGGGCGGCCCACCACGGCGGCTTCGGCCACCAGCTCGGTGCAGCTGACCAGCGCGCTCTCGATCTCCATCGTGCCCATGCGGTGGCCGCTGACGTTGAGCACGTCGTCGATGCGGCCGGTGATGGTGAAGTAGCCGGTGTCCTTGTCGCGGATGGCGCCATCGCCGGCCAGGTAGTAGCCCTTGAGCTCGGCCGGGTAGTAGCTCTTCTTGAAACGCTCGGGGTCGCCCCAGATCGTGCGGATCATGCTCGGCCAGGGCTTCTTGATGACGAGGATGCCGCCGCTGCCGTTGGGCACGTCGGCACCGGTTTCATCGACGATGGCCGCGGTGATGCCCGGGAAGGGCAGCGTGCAGCTGCCCGGCACCATGGGCGTGGCGCCCGGCAGCGGCGTGATGACGTGGCCGCCGGTTTCCGTCTGCCAGAAGGTGTCGACGATGGGGCAGCGGCTGCCGCCCACGTTCGCGTAGTACCACTCCCAGGCAGCCGGGTTGATGGGCTCGCCCACGCTGCCCAGGATGCGCAGGCTGGAGAGGTCGCTGTTCTTCGGGTGCACGGCCTCGTTGCCTTCGGCGGCCTTGATCAGGCTGCGGATGGCGGTGGGCGCGGTGTAGAAGATGCTGACCTTGTGCTTCTCGATGGTCTTCCAGAAGCGGTCGGCCGCCGGGTAGGTGGGCACGCCTTCGAAGACGATCTCGGTGCCGCCCAGGGCCAGCGGGCCGTAGGTGATGTAGCTGTGTCCCGTGACCCAGCCGATGTCGGCAGTGCACCAGAACACATCGTCGGGCTTGAGGTCGAAGGTCCAGGCGGTGGTGAGCGCCGCATGCAGCAGGTAGCCGCCGGTGCTGTGCTGCACGCCCTTGGGCTTGCCCGTGCTGCCGCTGGTGTACAGCAGGAAGAGCGGGTGCTCGGCCTCCACCCACTCGGGCTCGCAGGTGCTGGGCTGGCCGGCCAGCTCTTCGTGCAGCCAGCGGTCGCGCTCGGGGTGCCAGTTGATCTTGCCGCCGGTGCGCTGGTAGACGATGACGTTCTTCAGCGTCTCGCAGCCGCCCAGGGCGATGGCCTCGTCGACGATGGCCTTCAGCGGCAGCTGCTTGCCGCCCCGCAGCTGCTCGTCAGCGGTGATCACCATCACGGCGCCGGCGTCCTGCACGCGGTCGCGCACGCTCTGCGCGCTGAAGCCGCCGAAGACCACCGAGTGGATGGCGCCGATGCGCGCGCAGGCCTGCATGGCGGCCACGCCTTCGACGCTCATGCTCATGTAGATGACGACGCGGTCGCCCTTCTTCACGCCGCGCGCCTTCAGCGCGTTGGCGAACTGGCACACCTTGGCCAGCAGCTCGCGGTAGCTGACCTTGGTGACGGCGCCGTCGTCGGCCTCGAAGATCAGGGCCGTCTTGTCACCCAGGCCGCGCTCGATGTTGCGGTCCAGGCAGTTGTGGCTGACGTTCAGCGTGCCGTCGGCAAACCACTTGAAGAAAGGCGCTTCGCTGCTGTCCAGCACTTGCGTGAAGGGCGTTTTCCAGCTCACGAACTCTCGCGCCAGGCGGCCCCAGTAGGCCTCGTGATCGGCCTCAGCCTCAGCCACCAGGGCGTGGTAAGCCGCCATGCCCGAAACGCGGGCCGCGGCCACAAGCGCGGCGGGGGGCTGGTGGGTCTTCAGCTCGGTGGGCTGGTCGCTCGACATGCTCTGGTCTCCTGGTGGGCTGTGGTTGGGTGCGCTCTCTACCGTGAGTTAAGCGCGCCCCTCTGACGAACCGCTTACTCTGCGGGCAGTTTCCTCGCAAGCCTACAATTTCTCGCGTACGGGTTTGCCCGAAGACCCCTTCCCCTGGACCCCATGGCCGACGATTCCAAGACCCACAACACCCGCCTCGGCCCCCTCGCCGGCTTCATCTTTGCCACGCGCTGGCTGCAACTGCCGCTGTACCTGGGTCTGATCGTGGCGCAGTGCGTCTACGTCTTCCACTTCTGGGTGGAACTGGTGCACCTGGTGGAGGCCGTGTTCGGCAGCCAGGAGGCGCTGACCAAGCTGGTGAGCAGCATCGGCTACAAGAGTGATTTCGCGGTCACCTCGCTGAACGAGACCATCATCATGCTCGTGGTGCTGGCGCTCATCGACGTGGTGATGATCAGCAACCTGTTGATCATGGTGATCGTCGGCGGCTACGAGACCTTCGTCTCGCGGCTGAACCTCGAAGGCCACCCCGACCAGCCCGAGTGGCTGAGCCACGTGAACGCCAGCGTGCTGAAGGTCAAGCTGGCCACGGCCATCATCGGCATCAGCAGCATCCACCTGCTGAAGACCTTCATCAACGCGGCGAATTACAGCGAGAAGGTGCTGCTCTGGCAGACACTCATCCACGTCGCCTTCCTGTTCAGCGCGCTGGCCATCGCCCTGGCCGACAAGCTGATGGCGCACACGCTGAAACCCGACCACTGAAACCCCCGCACGCAGGCCGCCATGATCAACCTCCTTCTTTTTGTGGCCGGCCTCGTGGGCCTGGTGCTGGGTGCCAACCTGCTGGTGCGCGGGGCTTCCAAGCTGGCGCTGTCCTTCGGTATCTCGCCGTTGGTGGTGGGCCTGACCATCGTGGCCTTCGGCACCAGCGCGCCCGAGGTGGCGGTGTCGGTGGGCGCAGTGCTCGACGGCAAGACCGACCTGGCCGTGGGGAATGTGGTCGGCAGCAACATCTTCAACGTGCTCTTCATCCTGGGCATCAGCGCGCTGATCACGCCGCTGGTGGTGGACCGCCAGCTCATCCGGCAAGAGGTGCCCATCATGATCGGCGCCTCGCTGCTGCTGCTGGCGGTCGGGCTGGACGGCCGCATCGGCCTCTTCGATGCGGCCTTGCTGTTCGCGCTGGTGGTGGCCTACACGGTCTTCCTGATCGTGCAATCGCGCCGCGCCGGGCAAGCGGCGGCGGGTGACGACGAGGTGCCGGTGCTGGACAACACCGCCTGGGACGCCCGCCTGCCCGCGCAGCTGGCGCTCATCGTCGGCGGCCTGGTGGCCCTGGTGCTGGGCTCCGATGCGCTCGTCACCTCCGCGGTGGCCTTCGCCAAGCAGATGGGCGTGAGCGACCTCGTCATCGGCCTGACCATCGTGGCCGCCGGCACCTCCATGCCCGAAGTCGCCACCTCCATCACGGCCGCCCTCAAGGGTGAACGCGACATCGCTGTGGGCAACGTGGTGGGCAGCAACACCTTCAACATCCTGGGCTGCCTGGGGCTTTCGGGTCTGGCCTCGGGCACTGCCGGGCTGGTGCTGCCGCCTTCAGTGCTGACCTTCGACATCTGGGTGATGCTGGCCGTGGCGCTGGCCTGCCTGCCGGTGTTCATGACCGGGCGCGAGATCGCACGCTGGGAAGGCGGTGTCTTCCTGGCCTACTACGTGGCCTACGTGGCCTACCTGATCTTGGCCGCGCAACAGCACGCCGCCCTGCCCTGGTTCAGCAGCGCCATGCTGAGCTTCGTGCTGCCGCTGACGGTGGTGACGCTGGTGGTGGTGCTGCTCAAGCCCTCACCGAAGCACTGAAGACCTGGGGGTCTTCAGTCACGCGGCAGTTCGGGCGGCACCGGCGCCCGGCTGGGCAGGCGCAGGTGCAGCGCCGCCAATGACAAGAGGTTGGCCGACACCGGTGCCGTCACGAACACGAACAGCGTGATCAGCAGCACCTGCAGCCCGGCCTGCGCCTGCGCCCAGCTCACCAGCAGGCTGGCCAGCAGCACGCCGCCCACGCCCAGCGTGCTGGCCTTGGTGGGCGCGTGCAGGCGCATGAAGAAATCGTTGAAGCGAATCAGGCCGAAAGCGCCCACCAGCAGGAAGAAAGCGCCCAGCACCAGCAGCACGGCCACGGCCCATTGCAGCCAGGCGGGCAGTTGCATCAGCGTGTCGGTCAGCATGGCGTGGCCCCCGGTCACTCGATGACGTCGCCGCGCGCGAGGTAACGCGCTGCGGCCACGGTGGAGACAAAACCCAGCATCGCGATGATCAGCGCCGCCTCGAAGAAGACCGCGCTGCCCTGGCGCAGACCCAGCAGCACCGCCAGCGCGATGGCGTTGACGTAGAGCGTGTCCAGCGCCAGCACGCGGTCGGGCAGGCTGGGGCCACGCAGCAGCCGCCACGCGCACATCAGCATGGCCAAAGCCACGGCGCCCACGGCGATGTCCAGGGCCCAGGCCAGCACGGTGGCGCCGCTCATCCGAAGATCTCCTGCAGCGGCGCTTCGTAGCGCGCCTTCATGTCGGCCACGGCGGCGGGCACGTCGGTGCAGTCGAGCGCGTGCACGAGGATGTGGCGGCGCTGCTCGTCGATGACACACGACACCGTGCCCGGCGTGGTGGTGATGATGGTGGCAAAGAGGCTGATGGCCGTGGGGTGCGTGATGTCCAGCGGCACCAGCACCCAGGCCGGCTGCGGCCGCGCGCTGGGCGACAGCACGATGCGCGCCACCGTGATGTTGCTCTTGACGATGTCCCACAGCACCACGCCCAGCAGGCGCAGCGCCGTGCCCCAGGCGCGCGGGCGCACGGGCTCGGGCAGGAAGCCGTGCAGCACGCGCGGAATGAGCAGGCCCAGCACCGTGGCCGTGATCAGCTGCGCCGGCGCGGCGCTCTGCTGCAGCAGCACCCAGGTGGCGCCGATCAGCACGCTGAGCACGGGATGGGCGAACCAGCGCGGCTTCATCGCGCGGCCTCCGCGGGGGCAGGCTTGGTCGTGCCCGGCAGCGGCGGGTTCACGCCGCGGTAGGGGCGTGTGGTCTGCGCGTCGGCTCCGCCTGATTCGGGCATCACGGCACCGGCATAGGCCGCGCGGTCTTGCAACTGCAGCGCGGCAGCCGCGGTGTAGCGCTGGATGGGCGCCGCGAACACGCTCATCAGCACGCTCAAGCCCAGGAGCAGCAAGGTCGCGCCGATCAGCCGCGGGCTGGCGCCGGCACCGCTGCCGGGGATTTCGGGCCGCACGGCCCAGAACAGCACACTGCCGGCGCGCGCCAGGCCCACCAGCGTGAGCAGGCCCACGCCCAGCACCACGGCCCACACGGCCACGGCGGCGCTGTGGTTCACCGAGGCCTCCAGCAGCATCAGCTTGCCGATGAAGCCCGGCAGCGGCGGCAGGCCGGCGGTGGAAGCGGCGGCCAGCAGCAGCATCAGGCCCAGCAGCGCAGGCTGGGCCACGGGGCTGCAAGGCTCCAGCCGGTCGGCCATGGGCCCGCGCTGCGCGGCCACCAGTTCCGACAACAGAAAGAGCCCGGCGATGACCAACGTGGAGTTGGCGAGGTAGAACAGTGCAGCCGACCAGGCCGCAGCGTTGAAGAGCCCGATGGCCGCCAGCACCGTGCCCACCGAGGCCACGGTGAGCCAGGCCACCAGGCGCGGCAGCGTGCGCGCAGCCAGTGCGCCCAGCACGCCCACCACGCTGGTGGCCAGCGCCAGCGGCAGCAGCAGCGGCTGCACCAGCAGCGCCGAAGCCCCGGCCCCGGCGCCGAAGGTGACGCCGTGCACGCGCAGGATGGCGTACACGCCCACCTTGGTCATGATGGCGAAGAGCGCGGCCACCGGTGCGCTGCTGGCCGCATACGTGGCCGGCAGCCACATCGCCAGCGGCAGCAGCGCCGCCTTGAACCCGAACACCACCAGCAGCAGCAGCGCGCCGGCCTGCAGCAGACCGGCCTCGGCCCCGCCCACCTGCGGCACGCGCAGCGCCAGGTCTGCCATGTTCAGCGTGCCGGCCTGCGCATAGAGCAGCGAGACGCCGATGAGGAACAGCGCCGAGGCCACCAGGTTCAGCACCACGTACTGCACGCCCACGCGCAGCCGCTCGCGGCCCAGGCCGTGCATCATGAGCACGTAGCTGGCGATCAGCAGCACCTCGAAGAAGACAAAGAGGTTGAAGAGGTCGCCGGTGACGAAGGCGCCGTTCAGCCCCATCAGCTGGAACTGGAAGAGCGCGTGGAAATGGCGGCCGTGGGTGTCCCAGCCGCCGCTGGCGTAGAGGAGCACCGGCACGGCCACGGCGGCGGTGAGCGCCACCATGTAGGCCGAGAGCCGATCGATCACCAGCACGATGCCGAAAGGCGCCGGCCAGTCGCCCACGCGGTAGACGTTGAGCTGGCCGCTGGCGGCCTCTTCCACCAGCCGGAACGCGAACACCGCGCCCAGCAGCACCGAGGTGAGCGCGATGCGGCGCGTCCAGGCCAGGCGGCGGTTGCCGTGCGCGTCGGCAGCGCCGCCGCCATCGCCCACCAGCAGGAGGATCACCGCGGTCAGCATGGGCAGCAGCACCGGCAGCACCGGCAGGTGGTCGCTGAAGCTCATGGCCTGGGCTCTTCCTTGGCGGCACCTTCAGGCGGGCGGCCGTCGACGTGGTCGTTGCCGCCGTCGTGCTGGCTGCGCAAGGCGAGTTCGATGACGAAGCCGGTGGTGGCGAAGCCGATCACGATGGCCGTCAGCACCAGGGCCTGCGGCAGCGGGTCGGCTGCGGCGGCACCGGCGCCGACGATGGGCTCGGCACCCTGCCAAAGCCGCCCCATCGCGAAGATGAAGATGTTGACCGCGTAGCCCAGCAGTGACAGGCCCAGCACCACCGGGAAGGTGCGCCCGCGCAGCAGCAGGTAGATGCCGCTGGCGGTGACCAGGCCGATGCCGGTGGCCACCAGGGCTTCCATCGACAGCATCATGGCCGGCCCCCTGGCGGCACGGCGGCAGCCGGGGCCGCACCTTCCTTGCTGGCCGCACCCAGCACGGCCAGTGTCAGCAGTGTCGAACCCACCACGGTGATGTAGACCCCCAGGTCGAAGAGCGCGGCCGTGGCCAGCGGCAGCACGCCCAGCACGGCCACCTCGGGCGCGGCGTGCGCGCTGGTCAGGAAGGGGTGACCGAAGGCGAAAGCGCCCACGCCCGTGGCCAGGGCGATGGCCAGGCCGATGCCGATCCAGACGGTGTAGCGGCGGCCGCCGGCGGCGTGCAGCAGCGCATCGGCCTTCTGCTGGCCCAGCGCCATGTACTGCAGCACCAGGGCCACCGCCGTCACCAGCCCGGCGATGAAGCCGCCACCGGGCAGGTTGTGGCCGCGCCAGTAGATGTAGGCCGAGACCACCAGCGCCAGCGGCAGCACCAGGCGTGCGGCACGGCGCAAGAGCAGCGGCGGCTCGCGGAAAGACCAGGCCAGGCCCGCGCCGTCAGACGCCGGGCGGCGCACGCGCAGGCCCTGCAGCAGCGCCAGCACGCCCACGGCGGCGATGCCCAGCACGGTGATCTCGCCCAGGGTGTCGTAGCCGCGGAAGTCGACCAGGATCACGTTCACGCTGTTGGTGCCGCCACCCTTGGGCACGGTGTTGTCGAGGAAGTACCAGGCGATGCTGTCGTGGTCGCGCGTCATCACCAGCCAGCTCAGCCAGGCCAAGCCACCGCCGCCCAGCAGGGCCAGGCCCGCGTCACGGCCGCGGCGCGCGGCGCTGCTTTCGCGCGGGGTGGTCTGCGGCAGCAAGGCCAGCCCCATCAGCAGCAGCACGGTGGAAACCACCTCCACGCTCAGCTGCGTGAGGGCGAGGTCGGGCGCCGAGAAGGCCAGGAAGGTGAGCGCCGTCACCAGGCCCACCAGGCCCACGAGCACCACGGCGCGCAGGCGGTGGTGGTGGCCCAGCACCAGCGCCGCGCAGGTGGCGGCCAGCGCCAGCCACAGCACCACGGCCAGCGGCGTGGCCGGCAGCAGCGC
>VYLK01000071.1_pt1 | contig 40331 bp, 44 predicted proteins | sample 5114321 | NCBI WGS metagenome assembly VYLK01 (sample SAMN12291792, study PRJNA351875) | freshwater metagenome | isolation source: freshwater lake | place: USA: Michigan, MSU2 Lake | collected 2011-08-16
ACCGGATCAAGGGTCTGATGCGTCAGCCCGTCATGGTCGATCTGCGAAACGTTTATCGCCCCGAGGAGATGCGGACCCGCGGCTTCCGCTATGCCTCGATCGGCAGGGCCTGACGCAGCTCGACAGAGCTGAGCGCAGGACGTTCACTGGCGGCGGCGTGAGGCTGGGCCAGCAAGGCCCGGCCGGCAAAGATGACAACGATCGCGGTCAGTACCGCCGAGACGGCAGCGATGGCGGCCAGCTTCGCTCCGTCGGCGAGTTCCTGATGTTCTCGAAGCAACCGATTCCCCCGCGACGTGTGCTGTTCGTATCCAGCACCGGACGCGCCGCATCGCAAGTCACGGAACGGTGTCCGGTGACAAAAAAGGGCGGGGCCGCAAGGCCCCGCCCTGATTTCTGGGCACCCGTGGACCAGGGTGGCTGAAGCGTCCCGGCCTTCACCCGGATAACAGACGCTCTGCCCGGGCGCGCCGCAGCCTAGCCGCGGAACGGGCGGATCAGGATCTCGACCCGGCGATTCTGCGCCTTGCCTTCGGCGGTGGCATTGGAGGCGATCGGGGCGCTTTCGCCGCGGCCGTCGACATAGACGCGGTCGGCCAGGACGTTACGGCTGACCAGATACTGGGCCACTGACGAGGCGCGACGGCGCGACAGGTCGAGATTGTACTCGTCCGTGCCGTCCGAATCCGCATGGCCGACGATGTCGACGATGGACTGATCATAGCGGTTCAGGACGCCGGCCACATCGTCCAGTGTCGTGTTGAAGCGCGGATTGATTGACGCCTGGTTGGAGGCGAAGGTCACATCGGACGGCATGCGCAGGACCAGATTGTCGCCCTGGCGCGCCACGCCGACTCCTGATCCGGATAGCTCGGCTTCCAGTTCGCGCTGTTGACGGTCCATGTACTGGCCGACGGCCGCGCCGCCCAGGGCGCCGATGCCGGCACCGATCAGGGCGTTCTTGCGGCCTTCCTCGGAGTTCGAGGTGTTGGTCAGATAGCCCAGCAGGGCCCCGCCCAGGGCACCGGCGATCACGCCCGTGCCGGTGTTGTTGCGACGCGGCGCAGAGCTGTAGGGATCCGTGGTGGTGCAGGCGACCCCGCCCAGAAGGATGGCGATGCTGGCGCCGGTGAGGAGAAGCTTGCTGCGCATGGTGAGGAATCCTGTCTGAAAAACGGTCTGGCGCCGAAACGCGGGCTTATGGTGAAGGTTCCGACCTGTATGGCACCTGAACGAACGAGGCGGGTGTGATCCAGTCCCGACTTTGCCAGGTTCGCGCCTTAGGGCGTAAGGAACCGTTTGTCCCTGAACGATGAGGCCTGAAGTGAGTACGACCCCGAGCCCGGAGACCGCAGCCATGACCCGCAAGGCGATTGAACCCGTGTCGATGTCTCTCCACGATTCGGACTTCCAGGCGTTCGCCGACCGGTTGGGATCCTCGTTCAAACGCTACGGTTTCGCGGTGATCGCCGACCACGGCCTCGACGAGTCGGTGATCGACGCAGCCGTCGCCGATACCAAGGCCTTCTTCGCCCTGCCGGATGAAACCAAGCGTCAGTATCACCTGCCGGGCACGGGCGGCGCGCGCGGGCTGACGCCGTTCGGTGTCGAGGCGGCCAAGGGTTCGGCCACGGTCGACCTGAAGGAGTTCTGGCATGTCGGGCGCGAGCTGCCGGCGGGCCATCCCTATCGCAAATACATGCGCGACAATGTCTGGCCGACCGAGATCGAGGGCTTTCGACCCCACCTGTACGGCATGTTCGCCGCCATGGACGCCCTCGGCCGACGGATCCTGCGGGCCATCGCCCGCTATCTGGAACTCGGAGACGACTTCTTCGAGGACAAGGTCGAGATGGGCAATTCGATCCTGAGGATGCTGCACTATCCGCCGGTACCCGCCGGTGCTTCGGGTGTCCGGGCCGGGGCCCATGAGGACATCAATGTCATCACCCTGCTGCTCGGCGCCGAGGAGGCGGGGCTGCAGCTGAAGGACGCCGATGGTGAGTGGCTGGATATCGCCCCGCCGCCGGGTGCCCTGGTGGTCAATATCGGTGACATGCTGCAGCGACTGACCAACCATGTGCTGCCGTCGACCAGCCACCGGGTGATCAATCCGACACCGGAGCGGGCCAGCTTCGCCCGCTATTCGACGCCCTTCTTCCTGCACTTCAACCCGGACTTCGTCATCGAGACCCTGCCGGGCATGATCTCGGAAACCAATCCCGACCGCTATGCGGGCAAGCCGATCATGGCCGAGGACTTCCTGACCGAGCGGCTCAGGGAAATCCGGCTGATCTGACCGGCGCGTCGGGACCTATTTCGAGATTCTCAGCCTGGTGATGTCGCGCCCGATTTCGGCGAAGGCTGAGGAGAGGTCGGCCCCGCTGGCGGGAAGATGGGCGTGTTGCGGGCTGGTGGCGCAATCGGCCAGCAGGGCCGCCGCGTTGCCGCCCGCGGAAATCTGGAAACCGACCGTGTAGACGATGACGCCCGCTGCCTTCATGCTGTCGCACAGGGCCCGCCCCTGGGCGAAAGGGTCACCATTGGTCGCATTCTGATTGATCTTGTCACGGTTCCCGCCGGATCCCGCTCCGGCGTCCACCGCGATCACGCCGCTATTGTAGGGGGTGTTGAACTCGCCGTCGGTCATGATGATGACCGCCTTCAAAGTATCCTCGGGCGCATAGGCACCGGCCGGGCTGCCGGGCCAGAGGCCGTTGAAGTTCGGCGATACGGCGTACCAGCCCCAGGCCATGCCGATGTGGCCCGCGGTGGAGCCGACGACGGACAGGTCACGGATTCGGGTCTTCAACGTCGCCCGGTCGCTGCTGAGCGGCAGGATGGTCGCAGACGGGCAGGGGTTGCCCAAGGTTGACGGATAGTTGCGCCCGACCCGGGCCGAGGCGTCAGGCGCGGCATCGGTATAAGCCTGAAGGCCTGTGCGTTCGCTGACGCAGGTACTGGTTTCAAGCGCGCGCAGGTCACCCGAGGGATTGTAGAAGACCCGCCATTGGCATCCGTCCTGGCCGCACCAGCTGGAGCCGCCGGATGTATGGGCCCCCCATTCCGCGCCGTTCACGCCGATCGAATAGGTATTGTCCGTGACATGGGAGACGACAAAGGGCTGGTCGTTGACCTCGGTCATGCCGTTGACCCCCGTGATATAGACCCCGTCTCCGTTTGCGAGCCCATGGCCCGCTGCGGTCACCTGAACCGTGCAGTCTGAAAGCAGGCACTTTCGAACCTCGCCCCTGCTGATATAGTTGCCAAAACCGTTGGTTTGCACCGTTGCCCAGGACGAGCCGTTCCACGATTGCAGGGAAAAGCTGGTGTCATTGATCCTCTGGACCCGGTAGGCGCGATTGTTCACCTGCGACATACCGGAGACGTTCCGGATCCAGACATAGTCATTGGTCTGGAGATCGTGGCCGGAGGACGTGGTGACCACGCCCGTGCTGGCGCGGGTGATGTCGCTGATGTTCCTGGCGCTGGAGGCCGCCCATTCCATGTCCGAGATCGCCCGGGCTCCGATCGGAGTCCCGCGGGCGTCGTCGGCATAGGCACCGAGATTGACCCCCATCGAGTAGGGTATGATCGCCATCCGGGTGTAGAACGGGGTCTGGATGTCCTCAACCACGATGTCGACCAACTGGGTTGCCGCCGCCTTGAGGTCAACGATGCGTCGCCCACCCATGGAACCCGTGATGTCGAGTACGAGTCCGACCTCAATGTTCTTGGACGAGCGGTCGACCTCGGAATCGGCGCGGACCAGCAGGTATTCGTCCATGAACCGGCCGTAGGGCGGCAGGACGATGTGGGCGACCATGGCCTTTACGGACACCTTGGATGTGGCGATCACCACATTGTCGGCATTCATGACGAAGCTGGTATCGTCCTCGCTGAGGGTGACCTCCGGAAAGGCTTTAAGGTTGGCTTTCAGGGCCACCAGGCCGACGCGCTGCAGGTCGGAATTGGCCGTATAGGGCGAACGCGCGGCTGCGAGGGCGGCGGCGTCCAGCGCGTCCTGAAGATTGGCGCGCACGGTCGAGGCGCGATGGATGTCCACGCCGCCCATGGTCATCAGGATAAGCACGGGCAGGCTGATGGCGAACATCAGGGCGACATTGCCGCCGGAATTGTCGGCCAGGCGGCGGGTGAACGCCGACAAGGACCGGCTCAAGCCCTTCATCCAGGTTTTCAGCCCCATCACCAGATCCGCTCTTGATCGCGGGTGCAATGCGCACACACTCGACCGCGCGAGATTGAACCAGTTCGGTTAAGGGAAGGCCCAACGCCAAGGGTTAATGCGATCGCCCTTCGACGCGAGCGTCAGGCCTCCCAGCCGCAATCCTTGCCGCGGTTCTGGACGGTCAGCCAGGCGTTCAGCGGGGCGAAATAGTCGGCCACCGCCGAAGCGTCATTCTCGCGCTGGCCGGTGAAGGCCTCCATCGCCTCGGGCCACGGACGGGACTGGCCCATCTCCATCATGGCGTTGAAGCGCGCCCCGACGTCCTTGTTTCCGTAAACCGAGCAACGGTGCAGCGGTCCGGTCCAGCCGGCCTGTTCGCAGGCGGCCCGGTGGAACTGGAACTGGTAGATGTGGGCCAGGAAGTAGCGAGTGTAGGGCGTATTGCCGGGAATGTGGTATTTGGCGCCCGCATCGAAGGCGTCCACAGGACGCGGTCCCGGCGGGACAAGGCCCTGGTAGCGCAGCATATTGGCTGACCAGGCGTCATTGTATTCGGTCGGGCTGGTCTCGCCGTTGAACACCCCCCAGCGCCAGCGATCGACCATCAGGCCGAAAGGCATGAAGGCGATCTTGTCGAGCGCCATCTTGAGCAGGAAGGGGATGTCCTCGGCCTCACCCGGCACGGTCTGCAGCAGGCCGATCTGGTTGAGATAGGTCGGGGTCAGGGCCGACAGGCCGACAAAGTCCCCGATCGCCTCGTGGAAGCCGTCGTTCGCCCCGTTCTTGAACAGGAAGGGCTGATCCTTGTAGGCGCGCTGGTAGTAGTTGTGCCCCAGCTCATGATGGACCGTATAGAAGTCCTCGGCATTGACCTCGGTGCACATCTTGATGCGGATGTCGTCGCGATTGTCGAGGTCCCAGGCCGAGGCGTGGCAGACGACTTCGCGGTCGCGCGGCCGGGTGATCTGGCTGCGTTCCCAGAAGGTGCCGGGCAACGCGGGCAGGCCCATGGAGACGTAGAAACCCTCGCCGGTCTCGACCATCCTGCGGGCATCATAGCCTGAAGCGACCAGCCGTTCGGTCAGGTCATAGCTGGATCCGCCGCCCGTCGCCGGGGCCACGACGTCATAGATATTGCCCCACTGCTGCGACCACATATTGCCCAGCAGGTCCGCGCGGATCGGGCCCTGGTCCGGCTGGACGGCGTCGCCGTAGCGGTCGTTCAGGCGACCGCGCACATAGCAGTGCAGGTTTTCGTAGAAGGGTTTGACCTGGGCCCACAGCCGGTCGGTCTCGGCGGCGAAGGCATCCGGCTCCATGTCATAGCCGGAGCGCCACATGGCCCCGGTGTCGGCGAAGCCCAGCTCGGCGGCACCTTCATTGGCGATCTCGACCATGCGGGCGTAGTCCGGTGCCATGACCGGGGAAATGGTGCGCCAGCCTTCGTACAGGGCGCGCGCCTCGGCCGGGTCACGGGTCGTGGCCAGCAGGGCTGAGGCTTCCTCAAGCGTGATCTGACGGCCCTGAAAGTGAAATTTGCCGGTGGCATAGGTCGAATCCAGTCGGGTGGTGATCTCGGCCAGTTCGCCTGCGGCACCGGGGCGGTTGGGGGCCGGCAGGACGATACCGAGCCGCAGCAGGTTCAGCTTGCGCCGCACATCGGCCGGAACCTCGACGTCGTTGAACCGGGCCGCACCATTGGCCAGCTCGACCTGCAGCTCGGTGTATTCCGCGTTGATCCGGCTCTCCAGCCACATGGTGTCATAGGTGATATTGGTGGCCCGGCTCCACTGGATACGGGCGGCCTCCTCGCTGAGGGCGGCCAGGCGGGTCTCGGCGGTGGCGACGAAGGCGATGGCGTCCGCGGCGGTCGGGACGGCGGCGGCGGCCTCCATGGCGCGCACCGCTGTGGCGACGGCACCCTCATCGACCGATGCCGTGTCCATCGCTTCATCGGTCATGCCGAGACTGGCGCAGCCGGCCAGACCGAGGGTCAGGGCGCAGGCGGCGGCGGCCGTCATCAGGGTTCGTTTCATGGGATGTTCCTCCGTGCGCGGTCTGGTGCCGCGTCGCCGGGCGTATCGGAGGCCAGCGAAGCGGGTCCGTCAAGCGGAGCGGTTAGCCCGTCACACAGGCGGCCAGACCCTGTTCCCGCACCGTGCCCATGGCGGCCTGGATGCGCGAGGTGCGGCGGCGGACATAAGGGCCGGGCGAGGAGGCGCTGTAACGACGCGGTGAGGGCAGGATGGCGGCCAGCCGCGCGGCCTCGCGGGCGGTCAGCGCGTCCGCCGACTTGCCGAACCAGTGCTGGGCGGCGGCCTCGGCACCATAGACGCCCGGGGCCCATTCGGCGACGTTGAGATAGACCTCCATGATCCGCCGCTTGCCCCAGACGGTCTCGATGGCGACCGTGTAGCCGGCCTCCAGCCCCTTGCGGATCCAGTCGCGGCCCGGCCAGAGAAAGACGTTCTTCGCGGTCTGCTGACTGATCGTTGAACCGCCGCGAATACGGCCCGACCCGCGCTTCTCGGCCCGGGCATTGGCTTGCAGCGCGCGTTCGATGGCCTTCATGTCGAAGCCGTTGTGGGCGCAGAAGGTTGAATCCTCGGAGGCGATGACGGCCTGGACCAGCCGGGGCGAGATGTCGTCCAGCGACCGCCAGCGGTAAGACAGGCCCTCACCCTCGATCGCGCGGCTGACCATCAGAAAGGTGGGCGGCGGGGCCACGAAACGCTGGATTACAACACTGCCGGATGCCAGCAGGACGAGCAGGAGGAACAGGGTCAGCAGAGGCCGGTGTCTCCGGCGGCCCGGGACGTTCGCCATCGTCAAGCTCAGGCCTCGCCGGCTTCGAAGAAGTCGACCACGCCGTCATCGAGATCGTAACGGGCCCCGACGATGCGCAGCTCGCCGCCTGCCTGCTTTTCAAGCAGAGCTGGTGAGGCGGCTTCCCGCAGGTGCTGGAGCACATGCCGGACATTCTCGCGCACGGACAGGTCCACGAGGTTGCCCTCGGGATCAGCGGCCCGGGCGGCGAGGACGGCCGGGATGATGGGTTGCAGCATTGCGCCGACAGCACCCGGGAAATGGGTGTTCCTTTGCACGACGTCGGCGGCGGCCGCGACGGCCCCACAGCGCTCATGGCCCATGACCACGACGAGGGGCGCACCCAGATGCTCGACGGCGTATTCGATCGACCCGAGGGCCGTGGTGTCTATGGTGTTGCCGGCCACCCGTATTGTGAACAGTTCGCCCAGTCCGCACCCGAACACCGCCTCCGGCGGCACCCGGCTGTCAGAACAGCAAACCAGCACGGCAAACGGCGCCTGGCCCGCAGCGAGCGCGTGTCGGCGCTCTGCACCGAGGTTCACGGGGAGCGGCTGATCAGATACAAAGGCCGCATTTCCCCGGCGCAACCGTTCCAGGGCCTCATCGGGCGTCAGTCTGCCTGCGACAGCGTGGGGATCCCGGGCAGCAAGGGCCGGCGCTGCCAGCGCCATGACCGGAGCTGCAAAGGCCCACTGAACCAGAGATCGCCGTGACAGATTTTTGAGCGTCGCATTCATCGTCTTTCCCCCTGCGGCCAATGTGACGCTTGCGGCAGTTTTGCGCTAGCCCGCTTCGGACACCCCCGCGTTCCCGTCTTCGTCGGCCCAGGCGACCCGGGTCGCGTCGGGGCTCATGGCGAGGGCCGTGATCGGGGCACCCCGGTCGGCCTTGAGGAAATTCAGACCCTGTCCCGCCGGATCGGCCAGCCAGACGCGGCCGTCGTTCAGGCCGGCGGCGAGGACGCCATGTTTCGGCTGTGAAGCAACGAGAGCGACCAGACTGCCCTCGTCGAAGCCGATTTCTGTAGCCTCGCGGCCCATGGGTCCGTTGGCGCCGACGAAGGGCCAGAGCACAGCGCCCTGGGCCCCGGAGGTCGCCAGCAACTGGCCGTTGGACAGAAAGCTGAAGGCCCGGACCTTGGATGGATAGCCGCCCATCCGCATGTTCTTCTGGTCCTTCAACCGCCAACCATGCAGCTGGGAATCCTGCATGGCGGTGACCACGAAGGCCTCGTCGGGCGAGAAGGTCACGGCGGTGTGCGACCCGGCCCATCTGAGGAAGGTCGGCTTCTGCTCGGCGATCCGGGCGAACCACAGGGCGGCCCCGCCATAGGTCGAGGTTGCGATCCGGCGGCCCCTGGGCTCGAAGGCCACGCCGGAGACGGTGCGCTCGTGCTGGAAATCACGCCGGAAGCCGGCGTCCTTCGCATCCAGTACGGTCAGGGTCTTGCCGGCGGAGAAGGCGATCAGGCCGCTCTCGGCCGAGGCGTCGACCGCATCGATCCACTGGCCTGTGGCGCTGGTTGCCAGAACCCCGGCGTCGGTACGGCGGTGCCAGATCAGACGGCCGTCGTCGCCGCCGGTCACCACGCCGTTCCCGGACGGGTGCGCCACTGCGCACAGGATCGCCCCGTCGTGGGCGGCGCTGAATTCGCCGCCCTCGAAGCGGACCGAACCGTCGCCCAGGGCGAAGATCGCGCCCTCGGCGTCGAAGACGACGGCGGTGATCTGGGCGTCGAAGGAGGAGGATTTCATGCGGCGCAGGCCTCGAACCCCGCCTTCAGCGCGGCCTCGTCCAGCTCGCGGCCGATGAAGACGGCGCGGGACCAACGGCGCTCGTTGGGCCCCCACTCGCGTTGGAGATCGCCCTCGAGGATCATGTGCACGGCCTGGAAGACCAGCCGGCGATCCTCGCCGCTGACGTCGATGATGCCCTTGGCGCGCAGGATGTTCTGACCCTGCTCGCCCAGCAGCCGGTCGAGCCAGGCGGTGAATTTGGTCCCGTCCATCGGCCGGTCGAGCGACAGGGAAATGCCCTTGATGTCGTCCTCATGCGCATGACCCCTCGCGCCTGAGGACGGGGCGTCATGCTGATGGTCGTGAGCGTGGTCATGATCATGATGCGCGTGGTCGTGATCGTGGTGATCATGGCCGCAGTGTTCGTCGTGGACGTGGCCCGGCTCGCCATGGGCCGGATTGGCGAACTCGGGATTGATGTCGAGGATCCGGCCGAGGTCGAAACCGCCGAGGCCCAGGACCTGGTCCAGCGGAATGTTGGCGCGCTCGGCGCGGGTGATCGGGGCCAGCGGGTTGAGCTTGCGCAGGCGCGCCTCGACCGCGACCAGTTCAGCCTCGCTGACGAGGTCGGTCTTGTTGAGGATGATGCGGTCGGCGAAGGCGACCTGCTCGCGGGCCTCCTTCGAGTCGTCCAGCCGCGCCATGACGTGTTTGGCGTCGACGAGGGCGGTGACGCTGTCGAGCTGCGTCTTCGCCTTGACGTCCTCATCGACAAAGAAGGTCTGGGCCACGGGGCCGGGGTCGGCCAGGCCGGTGGTCTCGACGATGATGGCGTCGAAGGCGCGGGTACCGGGCTTCTGGCGTTTCATCAGCCCGGCGATGATGCGGATCAGATCGCCGCGCACCGTGCAGCAGACGCAGCCGTTGTTCATCTCGAACACGTCCTCGTCGGCCCCGACGACCAGATCATTGTCGATGCCGATCTCGCCAAACTCGTTGACGATGACGGCATAACGCTTGCCGTGATCCTCGGTGAGGATGCGGTTCAGCAGGGTGGTCTTGCCGGCGCCGAGGTAGCCGGTGAGGACGGTGACGGGGATTTTGTCGGTCATGGGGCTCATCTAGGGGCGGCGGAGCATGGCCGCCAGTCGGGGGTCATCACAACGGGCACAACGGATTCACAACGAACACGACGGAAGCGAGGGTCGATCGGCGCGCAGCGCCAGAAATCAGTGTCGGAGGACGCCTGCCGCGTCGCGCGGCCGCCCGGTTTCGTTGTGGTCGTTGTGAATTCGTTGTGTTCGCTGTGAACCCTCTACAGTTTTTCAGCAGGTCGGGCAGTCCGCCAGCGGTGCGGCTTCCAGCTGCAGCGTCGTGTGGCCGATGCGGAATTTTCCGCGGGCCAGCGCCTGGGCCTCGGCCAGAAGTGCGTCGCTATCGGTCCGGTCGTGACAGAGGTGGGCGGTCAGGGCGGTTTCCGTGGTCGACAGGCCCCAGACATGGAGATCGTGCACGGCGGTGACGCCGGGCAGGGCCAGGAAGGCGGAGCGGATGGCCTCGACATCCACGCCGCGCGGCGCGGCGTCGATGGCCAGATTGACCGAGTCCTTCAGCAGGCCCCAGGTGCCGATCAGAATGACGGCGACGATGACGATGCTGACCAGCGGGTCGATGATCGACCAGCCGCTCAACATGATCACGGCACCGGCGATGACCACGCCGATCGAGACGGCCGCGTCGGCCATCATGTGCAGATAGGCCCCGCGGGCGTTCAGGTCGCTGTGCTGGTCGCGCATGAACAGCAGGGCGGTGCCCAGGTTGATGACGAAGCCGATCGCGGCCACGCCCATGATCAGCCCGCTCATCACCGGGGCCGGTTCGGCCAGGCGGCGGACGGCTTCGAAGGCGATGGCTCCGCAGGCGAAGATCAGCAGCAGGGCGTTGGCGAGGGCGGCCAGCACCGTGGCCTTGCCGTAGCCATAGGTCTTGCCCGGTCCGCTTGCGCGCCGCGCCAGCCAGGCCGCACCGCCGGCCATGGCCAGACCCATTACATCGGACAGATTGTGGCCGGCGTCGGCCATCAGGGCGGTTGAGCCGCTGACGATCCCCGCTCCGAACTCGACGGCGACAAAGGCCAGATTGACCAGCAGGCCGACGGCATAGCGCCAGTCGCCGGTATCGACGGGACCGTGGTGATGGCCGCCCGGACCATGGCTGTGGTCATGCCCGTGCCCGTGCCCGTGCCCATGGCTGTGATCGTGTGCGTGGTCGTGAGATCCTTGGGCGTGCGCCATGCCGCTATCCTTAGTGCGGGCGCAGGATCACGAGAAGGCCGATCAGGATCAGGGCGAGGCCGAGGATGATGCCCTCGTATCGGGCCCAGCGCTCCAGCCTGAGCACGGACCAGCCTGCGCGGGCCAGAACCGTGAAAAGGGCCATGCCGAGCACCGTGCCGACACCGAAGGCCAGGGTCAGGGCGGTCAGAACCACGGGCCCCTCTGTCGCCTGCGACAGATAGATCGGCAACAGCACCTCGCCCGGCGATACAGCCATCATGACGACCAGCCCCCAGAAGGCGGCGGCGTGCGACACGGTCGGTTCGGACAGGGCCAGTGACGGGCCGCCGGCCATGACCGCCGGGCGCAGCAGGGCCTTGCCGAGATAGAAGGCTCCGAACAGGAAAAGCAGTCCGGCGGACAGGCCGGGCAGCAGGCCGGCAATCCACTGGTCCACGACAAGACCGGCGGCCACGATCAGGCCGCCGACGACGGCTGTGGTGACGATATGGGCCGACCCCGCTATGGCCACGGTCGTCAGCACCTGGGCCAGGGTCCAGCGCTGACCGCGTCCGACAAGCACAAACGGCAGCCAGTGGGTCGGCAGGGCCGCGTGCAGGAAGGCCGTGGCGAAGCCGACGCCCAGGACGGACAACAGGACGGGTTGCTGGAGGTCGGGCGGCATCATCGTCGGCCCTCATAGAATGTTATCTTATAACAGTCCAGAGCGGCCCGTCATTCTGGCCGGGGTGATCAGCCAACCCCCGATTTTTCGCCCGTCCGCGTTGACTCGAACAGCCCTCTGCGTCTATGTCGCCGCTCTTCGCCCGAGGGGGTCCCCCGTCGGGCTTATTCTTTTTGCGTTTCGCTGAGGCTTCAACATGTACGCGGTGATCAAGACCGGCGGCAAGCAGTACCGGGTTCAACCGGGCGACGTCATCGTGGTCGAGAAGCTCGACGGCGAGGCCGGTTCGAACGTTTCGTTCGGCGACGTCCTGATGCTGGGCGGCGAAAAGGGCGTGACGGTGGGCGCTCCGATGATCGCGGGTGCCGCGGTCGCCGCGACCCTGGTCGAGACCCGCAAGGGCGAGAAGATCAAGATCTTCAAGAAGACCCGCCGTCAGGGCTATCGTCGCACCAACGGCCATCGCCAGATGGAAACCGTCCTGCGCATCACCGGCATCGACGGTGCCGGCGAGAAGGCCAAGTGGGACGGCGAGACCTCGCTGATGACCAAGGCTGAAATGAACCTTCGTGCCCGTGGCCTGGCCCCGCGCGTCGAAGCGACCGAAGCCGAGCCGGTCAAGGCCGCCGCCAAGAAGGCTCCGGCCAAGAAGGCTGCGCCCAAGGCCAAGCCCGCCTCCACCGAAGAAGCGTAAGAACAGTCAGAGACAGGGAGCAGACCTATGGCTCACAAGAAATCCGGTGGTTCGTCGCGTAACGGTCGCGACTCTCATTCCAAGCGCCTCGGCGTGAAGAAGTTCGGCGGCGAGAACGTTCTGGCCGGCAACATCCTCGTGCGCCAGCGCGGCACCACCTTCCACCCGGGTGACAACGTCGGCCTCGGCCGCGACCACACCCTTTTCGCGACCGCCCATGGCGCTGTGAAATTCACCCGGAAGGCCAATGGCCGTTGTTACGTATCGATTCTTCCGGCCAACGACACCGCCGAACAGGCCATGGCTGCCGAGTAGCGCGAACGGAAGATCATCCGGATCGCGCAAGGCTCAAGAGCCGCGATCCGGACCAAGGGACAAGTTTCCGCGGGGAGTCTGGATCACCAGGCTCCCCGTTTGCGTTTCCCCGCCTCGAAGCCGCCCGGGCCCTCCAAGGAGGCGGCATATCGAACGAGGCTTGCGTCTGATGTGCCTGATCGAACCCTCTGCCGTCGTCGAGACGCGACGCCTGGTCCTGCGTGCGCCGGGGGCCCAGGATGTCGCCCGCCTTGCCGCCTTTGCCAATGATCCGGCCATTGCGCGTATGACCCTGCGCATGCCGCACCCCTATGGTGTCGCGGACGCCGAGGAGTTTGTGCTGAAGGTGGCGGTCCAGGACCCCGCCCGGGCCCGCACCTTCCTGATTGAACATGAGGACCATGGCCCGGTCGGCGTCATCGGCCTGTTCGAGGACGGCGATCCGGCACCCGAGGTCGGCTACTGGATTGCCCGTCCCTTCTGGGGCCGTGGCCTTGCCACCGAGGCCCTGCAAGGGGCGACGGCCTGGGCGGGCCGGTCGTGGAAGCGGCGCGCCCTGATGGCGGGGCATTTCAGCGACAATCCGGCCTCCGGCCGGGTGCTGGAAAAGGCCGGCTTTCTCTACACGGGCGAAGTGCGCAAGGGGTTCAGCCGGGCGCGCGGTGCCGAGACCGAGATCCGCCGCATGGTCTGGCTGGCCTGATCAGCCGATCAGCCCGTGGGCCCAGCCTGCAAACGCCAGCCAGGCCGGCGTCGTCCAGATCAGTGGCACCGTGAACATCACGGCGGCGATGAAGGCGCTGCCCCAGAGCGTCGCCGGGTGGATACGTTTCAGGGTGAACAGGTCCCAGACGAACAGCGGCAGCAGGAACACCAGTGTCTGGAGAGGGGAGAGCGCCATCGGCAGCCATGCCGGGTCAGGAATTCGCCCCAGCGCAGGCTGCAGAAGATCGATCATGGCGATCAGCATCAGGCGCTTGTGGATGGCCGGAGTCCTGCGGAACGCCAGGGCCGCGACGATCAGGCCACCGAAAACCGGGACGTCCAGCAGGGGCACAGCCAGCCAGGTCAGCCCCGGGATCCCGGGCGGCCTCGAGAACGGCCGGTCAACGCCCTGGAGCGCGGTGACGACCGCCAGGGGAATCATGATCGCGATCAGGACCATGCCCACCGTGCCGAGCTGGCGGTGCACGGCGACCCGGTTGGTCGCCACCAGGCTGGCCTGGATCGCGAACAGAATCACCCATGCTGAAAAAACCAGGCCGTGAATCATCACCACAGGGCTGATGGCCTCATAGGGATGGGGGGCCGGCAGGATGCCGCGCAGATAATAGCTGGGTGCAAAGCCGATGAAGATCACCACCAGGACGATCGCCGCCATGGAGGTGAAGAACACCCTGTCGCGCACCGGCCGGACAGTGGCTGCTTCTGGCGATGTCATTTGATCTGGCCCCCGATCACCCCCCATTCCAATCAGCGACCGGCAGAGAAGTCCAGACCGGAGGCGATCCGGTCAGCCGAACAGGGTCGGTCCGAAGATGGCGGCCATGGCGATGGCACCGCCTGCCACGGCGACGATCGCGCCGGCGATGAAGGCCGCCCAGGTTCGGGCGGCCCGCTGCCGCCGCAGGCCGCTGGTCCTGACGGACCGTACCATCACGCCGGGCTTGGGGCCGAAAACCTCCGATCCCGAGATATTGTGCTGGGACATATACGCGCTCCCTGGTCCACCACCCGTTGCGGGTCGCGGCCACCGAAGCGGGTCGGACAAGGCCAAACAATGGCGAACGGCGTTTAAGCACCAATCCGTGATCAAAAGAGCGATCCCGGATCCTGCTCTGGCGCGCGTGGAGGTCGCGCCCTGTCTGAGCGCGTCAGCCGCAATAGATCAGTCGACCGGAGTAGGCGCGGTAGTAGCCGGTGTGCGGGTCGTAGGACTGAAAGTTGGCGCGGCACCAGTCGGCGCGTGATCCGTAGCCGCTGTTGTATCCGCCGGCATGGCCACGGCTGTAGACCACGCCGCGGCCCGGATAGACGTGGTCGGGTCGGCCATAGGCCCCGTGCCAGGTCGTCGAGCCCCGGGCATGGTCCTGGTTCCAGGCCGCGCCATGGCCCCGTTGATTCGCGTAGCCGTAAGGTCCGCGACCGGAATCGTCGGGGCGGTCGCCGTCCGGTTCGCGATCATTGCGCCATGCCTGCAGGCCGGCCTGACGGCGCTGGTCGCGCCAGCCGGCACCGCAGTCATCCCGGTTTGCGTCCTGGAACCGGTCGCAGCGGAAGTCGCCGGGCCGGTCCAGCTGGCCGCGCCAGTCGAAATTCGACGGAACGGCGTTGGAGCGACGGGCGCCGTAGCCGCCCGGGTAGGCTCGTTCGCCGTATCCGGTCGGGTAGGGGCTGAAGCGGTCGCCACTCCGGTCGCTCGGGTCATGGGTTCCGCCCCACGACTGGGCGACGGCTGGGACGACGGACAGGCTCAGGCCGGCGATGGCGACAAGGGCGAGACGGATCATGGTTAACGCTCCGAAGTGGCCGGAAACACGGCCTCAATGACAGCCGGCAAAGGCAGGTGAACCGGTTAGAGTGTGACGGACACGCGTCCGCCGCGGGTGACGATACGGCGCATCAGCACGATGCGGTCTCCCCCGGCACTGACCGGGCTGATGATGAACCAGGCCCCGTCCGGAAGCCCCGGGAATTCGAACCGGCCATTCTCGCAGGTCGTTGAGCGGACGAAGGAGCGATAGTCGGCGCTGGGGTTCTCCACGGTCCGCGTCCGTACCACCGCTTCCGGAACCGCGGCGCGGTCGGTCGACCCGTAAAGGGTCTGGAACCGGGCGCGGGTATAGGGGGTGTAGGGCGTGAGCGCGACCGAACCCGTGCAGGTGAAGGCCTGGCCGCCGCGGTTGAAGGCGATGCGCCCGTCGATGGACCCGCGTCCCGATCCCGCCGACCAGGCGAAATCTTCCGCACGGAAGGCTGAAGCGGCGGCCCCGCCGGATGCGGAATCGCCCGTTGGAACAGTCGCGCAGCCCGCGAGGGCGGCACCGAGTGCAGCGACAAGGAACAGGTGGCGGGCAGACATGCAGGCTCTCTCCGTCGAGGGTGCGGGTCGAACATCCCGATCAGACGCTCAACGCCGCCATAAGGTCAAGGTTGCGGCGCGTCGGGCCGTGGGCCAAAAGCGCGCATCAACCCGGCGCAGACCGGGTATAGGGAGCGTCCATGACAGTCACGTTTGACGACATTCTGGCGGCCCGGGACCGCATCGCCGGCCAGGTGGACCGGACGCCGGTCCGCTATTCCCGCCGCCTGTCGCAGCTGACCGGTGCCGAGGTCTGGGTCAAGTTCGACAACCTGCATTTCACCGGCAGCTTCAAGGAGCGCGGAGCCCTGAACCGGCTGCTGCAGCTGACGCCGGACGAGCGCCGGCGCGGCGTGGTGGCAGCCAGCGCCGGCAATCATGCCCAGGCCCTCGCCTATCACGGTGCCCGGCTGGGTGTGCCTGTGACCATTGTGATGCCCGAGGGGACCCCGTTCGTGAAGGCGGACGGCACCCGTGCCCACGGCGCGACGGTGGTTATCAAGGGGCTCGACTTCTCCGGTTCGACCGAGGAGGCGCACCGGCTGCGCGACGAGGAGGGCTTTGTCTTTGTTTCCGCCTTTGATGATGAGGGGATCGTCACGGGCCAGGGAGTCTGCGCCGTCGAATTCCTGGAGGATGCGCCGGACCTGGAAGCCCTGATCATCCCCATCGGCGGCGGCGGACTGATCGCCGGCTGTTCGCTGGCGGCCAGGGCGATGAAGCCGGACATCCGAATTTTCGGTGTCGAGGCGGCCATGTATCCCTCATTCAGCGCCAGACGCCGGGGCGAGACGCCCAAATGCGGCGGTCAGACCATCGCCGAGGGGATCGCCATCAAGGCCGTGGGCGACATCCCCTTTGCCATCGCCGATCCTCTGGTCGAGGACGTCCTTGTCTGCGAGGAGGCCCATTTCGAGACGGCTGTGGCCTACTATGCCACCCTCGAGAAGACGGTGGCCGAAGGAGCCGGTGCCGGCGGCCTCGCGGCCCTGCTGGCCTATCCGGACAAATTCCGGGGCATGAAGGTCGGGCTGGTGCTGTGCGGCGGCAATATCGATGCCCGTATGCTGGCCGTGGTGCTGAACCGCGAACTGGTGCGCGAGAAGAAGATGATCGTCTATCGCATCCTGGGCGACGACCGCCCCGGCATGCTGTCAAAGATGAGCGCCGTGATCGGCGGTCTCGGCGGCAATATCATCGACGTGGTGCACAACCGGCTGGCGCTGGACGTGCCGGCCAAGGGCGCGGAGTTCGACATCATGGTCGAGACCCGTGGCGAGGCCCACGTCATTGAAATCAGACATGCACTGGAAGAGGCGGGATATGAATTACGGATGGGTTAGGTGCGCATCGGCGCTGGCGATGGTCGCAGTCCTGGCGGGGCCGCTGGCCGCCTGTGATCGCGGAACGCCGGCCCCGGACGAGACGGCGGCGCAGAATCTGCGCGCAGCCGAATTCTTCCTGACGTCCAACGCACGGGTGGAGGGCGTGAAGACCCTGCCTTCGGGCGTCCAGTACAAGGTCGTCCATTCGGGTCCGCCGGGTGGCGAGCATCCCGACCGCAACGATCTGGTCCGCGTCGACTATGAGGGCACCCTGACCGACGGGACGGTGTTTGACAGCTCGTTCCAGAACGGCCAGCCGGCGGTGTTCACGGTCAGTGATGTCGTACCCGGCTGGACGGAGGTCCTGCAGGAGATGCGGGTCGGTGACGAGTGGATCATCTATCTGCCCCCGGCGCTCGGCTACGGAGAACAGGGCCGTCCGGGCATCCCGCCCAATTCGGTCATGGTGTTCCGGCTCAAGCTGCTGGACATCGCCCGCGCGCCCGGCGGCGAGCGCGGCGGGGCCGTGGCGGAAGGTTAGGACGCCGGGACGGTCTCCCTCAGCCGGGCCACCGCCCAAAGCGCAGCGTCACGCACCACGGCGTCCGGATCGTCCAGCAGCCGCTCCGCTGCGGGGATCAGCCCCGTGTCCGCGCTGTTACCGATCGCATAGAGGACATTGCGCACGAAGCGGTGGCGACCGATCCGCTTGACCGGACTCTTCGCAAACAGGGTGCGGAAGGCCGCGTCGTCGAGGGCGGCGAGATCGGCCAGCCGGGGCGAGATCAGGGCCTCGCGCGCCTGCACCCGAGATTCCCGCGCGGCCGCAGCGAATTTGTTCCATGGACAGACGGCCAGACAGTCGTCGCAGCCATAGATCCGGCTGCCTGTCGCCACCCTGAACGCTTCCGGCCACGGCCCGGCGAACTCGATGGTCAGATAGGACAGGCAGCGGCGTGCATCGAGCTGGAAAGGGGCCGGAAAGGCCTGCGTCGGGCAGATGTCCAGACAGGCTGTGCAGGTGCCGCAATGCTCTCCCTCGGGCGGATCCGGCTCGAACGTGGCAGCGGTCAATATCACGCCGAGAAACAACCAGTTGCCGTGGGTGCGGCTCAGCAGGTTGGTGTGTTTGCCCTGCCAGCCGAGGCCGGCGCGCTGGGCCAGCGGCTTTTCCATCAGCGGGGCGGTGTCGACGAAGACCTTGACGTCCTCGCCTGTGCGGGCGGCGATCTGGCCGGCCAGGGTCTTGAGGCGACCCTTGATGACCTCGTGATAGTCATCGCCCCGGGCGTAGACCGAGATATAGCCGGCCGAGCGGTCCGCCATTTCGGGAAGGGGGTCGTGCTCCGGCCCATAGTTGAGGCCAAGCACCACGGCGGTCCGGGCCCCGTCCCACATGGCGGTGGGATGGGCGCGGCGCTCCAGCGTCGTCTCCATCCAGCCCATTTCGCCGTGCCGCCCCGCCTCGACGAAATGCGCCAGCCGCTCGCCCGCACTCCACGGCTCGGTCGCGGAGGCAAAGCGGCAGACGTCGAAGCCCAGGGCTGCAGCGCTTTGACGGAGGGTGTCGCGGGGGTCGGCCAGCATGGCCCTCTCTCCCATACCGCCCGGTTCAGCGAAATCAGAAATCCAGATCGGCGTACCAGGCCGAGGCGGCGACGCCCGGAAAGCGATCGGCGAGCAGGGGCCGGAAGCAGGGTCGGGACTTCAGCTTCATGTACCAGGTCTTCAGGCCCGGATACGACACCCAGGAGATCTCGCCGAAATAGTCCAGCACCGAAAGATGGGCGGCCGCGACGATGTCGGCCAGGCTGATCCGGCGGCCCGCAAGGGCGTCGCGTTGGGTCAACAGCGCCTCCAGCATCGCCAGATGGGACCGGAGCGCCTCGCGCCCGGCCCGCAGGGCGCGAGCCTCGGGCGGACCGAGGCGCAGGAGCGGCTTTTCCATCCGCTCGTGCAGCAGGACGGCGTTCACCTCGTCTGTGAACCGTCGGTCGAACCAGGCCAGCAGCCGGCGCACCTCGGCCCGTTCGGCGACGTCGGTGGGCAGGAGCAGGGGTTCGGCCGTCCGCTCCTCAAGCCAGCCGAGGATGGCGGCGGGTTCGCAAAGGGTCAGGGCGCGTCCGTTGTCGCCGATCCGCAGAACCGGGGGCATGCCCGACGGGTTCAGCGCCGCCAGCGGGCAGTCGTCCTCCCAGGGGCGGACGGGGGTCTCGGAGAATTCGATCCTTGCCTCGCCCAGCGCCAGTCGGACGGCGCGCGAGCCCGGATCGAAGGCAAAATGGTAGAGGACGAAGCTCGACATCGGTCCGTCTTGCACGCGAGGGCGTTAAGTCCGCGTTAGCTGTCTTGCGCGTGCGGCCTGTCAGGCCTGGCCTCAGTTGAGATCGGGCTGTTCCTTTTCCCCGAAAGCGCCGCCGTGGGATTCGGCCCGGCCGCGCGGGTCCGGGTGGATCAGGACGTCCGCGCGCGGGAAGGCCGCCAGCAGCCGGTTCTCGGCCTCCACGACAATGGCGTGGGCCGCCTCCAGGGTCAGGGTCGGCTCGAGGTCGATGTGCATCTGGATCATCATCGCGGAGCCGGCCATCCGCGTGCGCAGCTGGTGCACGCCCGAGATGCGGGGATCCGCCAGGACGGCGGTGGTGATGGTGATCCGGTCGGCATCGGGCACGGCCCGGTCAACCAGATGGTCGGACGCGGTTTTCAGGACGGCCAGTGCCCCCCAGAACAGCCAGACCGCGACGACCAGGCCCGCTGCCGCATCAAGGCCGGGCGCAGCCAGGAAGGAGCCGGAGATCACGCCGATCAGGACCACACCATTGGCCGCCAGGTCGCCGGCGTAGTGGGCGCGATCGGCGGCGACCGCCATGGAGCCGCTCTGGCGCATGGCGCGGCCCTGCATCCAGACGAGCCATCCGGTCAGGGCGATCGAGATCAGTATGACCAGAACGCCCCAGTAGCCCGAGACGACAGGCCGGGGGTCGAGCATGCGCTGTACCGCCTCCCAGCCGATGAAAAGGGCGGAGGCAAAGACCAGACCGGCCTGAACCAGCGCGGCCAGGGCCTCGCCCTTGCCATGACCGTAGCGGTGATCCTCGTCGGACGGCATGGCAGCCCAGCGCACGGCGAAGAACACGCCCAGAGACGCCAGCAGGTCCAGCGCCGAGTCGGCCAGCGAGGCCAGGATCGACACCGAGCCGGAGGCCCCGAGGGCGAAGGCCTTGAGCACGATCAGCAACACCGCGACACCCACAGACAGGCGGGTGACGGCGCGGGTCGCGGCATGACCCTCGGCGTGGATATCGATGGGTGAGGCGGCGGACGTCATGGCTGCCTTGTCGCGGAAAGCCCGTTCCCTGCCAAGGCCGGTCTGTTAAGCCTGTTAGGGGGATCGTCACGAAACGGCCCCATGGTGGCGTTCCGATAGGGGTCGGAGCCTTGGGCTCCCCACGGAGGTTGCGACTTGGAGCGTGTCGACCCGGCCATGGATGCCGTCCGCTGGATTGGACGGGGCGAGGCATTGGCCCGGCTCGGGGTCAAGACCCAGACCCTCTACGCCTATGTCAGCCGTGGCCGGATCGCCGCCCGACCGGACCCGACAGATCCGCGGCGCAGTCTCTATGCCGTTCAGGATATCGCCCGTCTGAGCGGCGATATCGTTGACGATGAGGTTCAGGCCGCACAGCGCCGCATCCCCCGGCTGGCCAGCCGGGGCGAGGCCGAGGTCTCATCATCCCTGACGGTGATCGACGACGGGCGACTGTTCTATCGCGGGCTGGATGCTATCCAGCTGGCCGAGACGGCGACGCTGGAAGATGTGGCCCGGCGACTTTGGGACGCCCGATCCACCAACCCTTTCGCCGAGATCCGACCGCGCGTCGGTGCCGTGCCCGGCGGGTCGATCCGGGCCCGTTTGTTTGCAGCCCTGGCGCGCCGCGCCGAGGAGGACGCCGATCCCAAGGCGCGCACCGTCGAAGACCTGCGGCTGGAATGCGCCCGGGTGCTGGATGAGGCGGTGGATGCCGCAGCCGGCTCGGGGCCCCGCCTGTTCCTGCACCAGCGGCTGGCCCGATCGTGGAAGACGCCGGACCGCGACGCCCACCTGATCCGCCGCGCGCTGGTCTTGTCGGCGGACCACGAGATGAACGCTTCGGTCCTGGCCACCCGGGCGGCGGTCAGCGGCGGGGCGGCCCCCGCTGCAGCAGCATTCTCCGGACTGATGACCCTGAGCGGCTCCGAGGCGATGGCCGAGCTGATGCGGGCATCGGACTGGGTGGTGGCCGTGCGCCGCCAGGCCACGGACGCTGCGCGTCGGGCCCATGCCGCAGGTGGACTGGCCGGTTTCGGCAGCGCTGAATACCCCGCCGGCGATCCACGCGCCGTCGCGCTGATCAGTGCGGCGGACCTGCCGTCTGACCTGTCCTGTGCCGTGCAGGAGGGCGAAGCTGCCACCGGGCAGCCGGCCAATTTCGGCCTGGCGCTGGCGGTCATCGCCCGGCGTCTGGAACTGCCCCGCGACGCCGCCCGGGACCTGCTGCTGCTGGGCCGTCTGGCCGGCTTGCTGGGTCATGCGCTGGATCAGGCGACGAATGGCTCGCCTATCCGGGCGCGGCTGCGCTATGTGGGACCCGAACCGGGCGCGCATTGACGGCCCTTGGACATCGGGGGCGTGCGTGGCGGACTGGATTGCGGCAATCATTCTTGGGCTCGTCGAGGGGCTGACGGAGTTCATTCCGGTTTCTTCGACCGGCCATCTGCTGCTGGCCAAGGAAGCCCTCGGCCTTCCCAATACGCCCTGGGACACCTTCATCGTGATGATCCAGCTGGGCGCGATCCTGGCCGTGGTCGCCGTGTATTTCGCCCGGCTCTGGAAGGTGCTGCTGGGCCTGCCGGGCAAGGATCCCGCCGCGCGGCGGTTCGCCATTTCCGTCCTTCTGGCCTTCTTCCCCTCGGCGCTGCTGGGCCTGCTGTTTCACGACTTCATCAAGGGCGTGCTGTTCAATACCACCATCGTCTGCGTCACGCTGATTGTCGGCGGGATCGCCCTGATCGTGCTGGAACGCTGGTCCGATGCCGGCACCATGGGCCTGAGGCGCGTGGTCAGGGACGGGGTCGAGACCCTCGAACAGCGTGACCTGACCGAGGACTCCATGAAGCTGTCATGGAAGACGGCGCTGGGCATCGGCCTGTGGCAATGTCTGTCGATCATTCCGGGCGTGTCGCGCAGCGGCGCGACGATCGTCGGGGGCCTGCTGCTGGGTGTCGACAAGAAGGCCGCCGCAGAGTTTTCGTTCTTTCTGGCCATTCCCACCATGGTCGGCGCGTTCACCCTGGACTTCTGGGAGAGCCGGGAGATGATCACCAACGACGTCGCCGGCCTGATCGCGATCGGCTTCGTGGTGTCCTTCATCAGCGGCCTGTTCGTCGTCCGCTTCCTGGTGGATTTTGTCGGCCGTTTCGGTTTCGCTCCGTTCTCGGCCTGGCGCATCCTGGTCGGCACCGTCGGTCTGCTGGCGATCTGGCTCTACTGAGTCAGGTCGGCGCTGACGTTCGCCGCGTTTTTTCGATCGGCGGCAAGTGCGGGCCGGTCAGCCTCACAGGACCCGTTGTGTCCTTCGGGACCCCGTTGTGTTCGTTGTGGCGAACCAGCGCTCGGCAGCGCAGGCCTCAGGCCGCCGGAGCCTCTGCGAACTGGCCGCCCCGGCGGTAGCGCCAGAGGTAGGACGGGGCGATGGCCTCGATGCCGGTCGGCTCGATCCCCAGCGCCGCCAGCCCCTCGGCACCGTCGGCGACGACATTGTCGCTCTCCAGCAGGGTCACCTGGTCACGGGTCAGCACCGGGGCGATGCCGACCATGATGGTCAGCTGGGCCATTGAGCCGATGGCGCGGGCTGCGAAGAAGGGCAGGGGAACCAGGACAAAAGCCCGATAGGTCTCGCGCCGGATCAGTTTCAGCACGTCCTCGAAGGTCATCACCGCCGGGCCGCCCAGTTCAAAGGTGCGGCCTGCCGCCTCGGGGGACACGGTCGCGCGGGCGATGGCCTCGGCCACATCGGCGACATAGACCGGCTGGAATTTCGTCTGGCCGCCGCCGATCAGCGGCAGGGCCGGCGCCATGGAGGCCATGGCGGCGAAACGGTTCAGGAAGTCGTCACCGGCCCCGAAGACGATCGACGGCCGGATCACCACGGCGTCCGGCTTGATCTCACGCACCGCCATCTCGGCCGCGGCCTTGGACAGGGCGTAGTCGGAGCGGCTTTCCGGGCTGGCACCGATGGCCGAGACCTGGACCAGACGACCGACACCGCCGGCCGCGCAGGCCTCGGCGATGTTGCGCGAGGCGTCGACATGCAGGCTCTGGAAGGTGCGGCGTCCGGACTCATACAGGATACCGACCAGATTGATCGCCGCGTCCGCACCCCTCAGGGCCGCAGCCACGTCTTCCGGCCGGGTCACGTCGCAGCGGACCGACTGCAACTGGCCGACCGTGCCGGAGGTCTGCAGCTTCCAGGCGAGGTCGGGACGGCGGCAGGCGATGCGCACCCGCCAGCCGCGTTTGGCCAGCGCCTGGACCACCTGGCTGCCGACGAAACCGGAGCCGCCGAAGACGGTGACAAGGCCGGGGGCGACTTCGTGCATGACAGGCTCCATTGGGCGACGGTGCGAGGACGCAAGAGCCTCGACGCGCCGGGGATTAGACGATGGCCGCAGCCCTCGCAACGCAAAGGCCGCAAATCCCTGTTGACCGGCCCCGGACCCTGCCTTAAGGGTCCGCGCCTTCCGGACGAAACGTGTGCAAACGCCAGACGTCTGGGCCCAGGTGGCGGAATTGGTAGACGCGCTGGCTTCAGGTGCCAGTGATAGAAATGTCGTGGAGGTTCGAGTCCTCTCCTGGGCACCAATATTCTGAACGGCGTCGCACTTCGGTGCGGCGCCGTTTGTGTTTGAGGAGTGGCTAGTGGTTAGTGACTAGCGGGGGCGGGTTCGCTGGCCAGAAGCCTTCGGCGTCGCCTGTTCAGCCTCTGCCACCAATCACTAACCACTAGCCACTAGCCACTAGCCACTCCGAGCCGGAGGGAGACATCCCCGCCGCCACACGCTAGTTGAGGGCTTGAAAGGGTTTCACGAATGACGGTGTTCCTTCACAAAGGCGACCTGCCCGACGGCCTCGAGCTCGGCCCCGAGGTCGCCGTCGATTCCGAGACCATGGGGCTGCGCTTCCGGCGTGATCCCCTGTGCGTGGTGCAGCTGTCGGCCGGTGACGGCGACGCCCATGTCGTGCGGCTGAACCGCCCGGCCTATGACTGTCCGAATCTCAAACGCCTGCTGACCGATCCGAAGGTGCTGAAGCTGTTTCATTTCGGCCGGTTCGACATCGGCATGTTCCAGCTGCACCTGGGGGTCGAGACCCGCCCTGTCTATTGCACCAAGATCGCCTCGAAACTGGCCCGCACCTATACCGACCGCCACGGCCTGAAGGATGTGGTGCGCGAACTGGTCGGGGTCGATCTGTCCAAGGCCCAGCAGTCCAGCGACTGGGGCGCCGCCGAGTTGTCGCCGGCCCAGCTGGAATACGCCGCCTCCGACGTCCTCTATCTGCATGCCGCCAGGGTCCGGCTGGACGAGATGCTGGCGCGCGAGGGCCGGACCGAACTGGCCCGCCAGTGTTTCGACTTCCTGCCCACCCGCGCGGCGCTGGACCTGGCCGGCTGGGACGAGATGGACGTGTTCGCGCACAGCTGATGACCGATCCCGCCGACATCCATGCGCATCAGGACGAGGCCCGCGTCGCCGCGACAGCCCGGGCCTTCCGCGCGCGGTCGCGGCGGGTGCAGCTGCTGCGCCGGGTGCTGCCGGTCGCGATCATTCTGCTGGCCGGCGGCACGGTGAGCTGGATCGTGCTGCGCAGCGTCATGTCCGACGTCGAGCGCAAGGCCGGGACCAGTCGCGAGATCCGCTTTGATAAGCTGAGGTTCCACGGTCAGGACGCGGCGGGCCGCAGCTTCGTTATCGGCGCCGAGGGGGCCGTGCGCGATCCGGACACGGGCCGCTACCGCCTGATCGGCCCGGCCCTGCGGCTGAACCTCGGCGGCCGCAAGGTGACCACCCTGACCGCCGACGGCGGGGTCTATGACGAGGCCGGCAAGCGCGTGGTGATCGGCCCCAATGTGCGGATTTCCGACGGCGGCTCGGGCTTTACCCTTGTCACGCCCGAGGCAGTGGTCGACACCGCGACCGGTATTGTGAGCGGGAACAAGGGCGTTCAGGGCTCCGGCCCGCTTGGAACCTTCTCCGCTTCGTCCTATGTGATCCGGGAGCAGGGCGGGCGCGTCGAGTTTCGGGGCTCCGGCGAGAACAAGATACGCGGCACGATCAACGCCGGAGGGGCGACCCAATGAGCATGACCCGAACCCTGACGATCGCGACGGCGGCGCTGGCGCTTCTGGCCCTGCCGACCATCGGCGGTGCCCAAACGACGCCCCAGACAACGCCCCAGACCACGCCCCAGACCACGCCCCGGCTGGCCCAGGGGGCCATCTCCTATGGGGCAGATGCTGGTGAAGCGACGCCGAACAGCCTGTCGCTGCGCGGCCGGGCTGAAGTCGTGCAGGGACAGAACCGCCTTCGCGCCGACGTCATAAGCGGCTCGGGCGTCAACAGTGAAATCGACCGCATCGAGGCCAGCGGCAACGTCTATTTCGTCACTCCGGAACAGACCATTCGAGGGGATCGGGCCGTCTTTACCCTCTCGGACAACGAAGTGGTCGTGACCGGTGACGTCATCGTGACCCAGGGCCAGAATGTCATGACGGGTGGCCGGCTGACCTACAATACAGCCACCCAGTCGGTCACCATGGCCGGCGGGGCCGGATCGAACGGCGGTCGCATCCGTGGCGTCTTCTATCCTGAACGCAGCGGCAACTGAGCCCCGGCCCGGTCTGACCATTGGCGCGCAAGGAACTCTCAGCCCTCAATGTGATCGAGGCCCCGGCAACCCCGGCGGCTGAGCCCGCGCGCCTGACCGGCCTGCGGGTCGAGCACATCGCCCGCGCCTTCGGCCAACGGCAGGTGGTGCGCGACGTCTCCCTGCATGTCGAGCGCGGTCAGGTCGCGGGCCTGCTGGGACCGAACGGGGCCGGCAAGACCACCTGTTTCTACATGATCACCGGCCTGATCCCGCCCGACAGCGGCACCATCTGGCTGGACGGCGAAGACATCACGGCCCAGCCGATGTACCAGCGCGCTCGCATGGGTCTGGGCTATCTGGCGCAGGAGGCCTCGATCTTCCGCGGCATGACGGTCGAGCACAACGTCATGGCGGTGGTGGAGCTGCATCACACCGGCCAGGCCGCCATTGCCGAGGAGACCAGCCGTCTGCTGGAAGAGCTGCGCATCGACCACCTGCGCCACGCCCCGGCCTCGGGTCTGTCGGGCGGTGAACGTCGGCGCTGCGAGATCGCCCGGGCGCTGGCGGGCAAGCCGTCCTTCATGCTGCTGGATGAACCCTTCGCCGGCATCGACCCCCTGGCCATCGCCGACATCCGTCAGGTGATCCGCTATCTGGCGGGACAGGGCATCGGCGTCCTGATCACCGACCACAATGTCCGCGAGACGCTGGAAATCATCGACCACGCCTCGATCATCTCGGGCGGGGCCGTGCTGTTCGAGGGCAAGGCCGAGGACGTGATCCGCGACCCGGAAGTGCGCCGGGTCTATCTGGGCGACATGTACGGGTGATTAGTGATTAGTGATTAGTGATTAGTGATTAGTGAGTAGTGGGTGAGTCAGCGCTGATCCATGATGCGTGATATGGAGGATATTGAATCTTCAATGTCTTCAATCACTAATCACTAATCACTAATCACTCTCTGCGCCCAAACTCAACCGCGAGATCAGCACCGCGGCCCGCTGGGACTGCCGCACCAGACTGTCCAGATCGACCCATTCCCCGTCCGCATGGGCATTGCCACCGGCCATGCCGAGGCCGCCCAGGGTGTCGACATCCCCGGCTACGAAACCGCTGTCGGCGGCCCCGCGGCGGGCGGGGTCGTATTCGGCCATTTCGGGCAGGCCGAGGTCGCGGTTGACCGCGTTCAGCCGGGCCAGCAGGGCGCGGTTGCCCTCGCTCGGGGCCATGGGCGGATAGCCGCCCTCGCCGAAGACCAGTTCGGCGTCGGTGCGGGGCAGGTTTTCGGCGACGATGGCCTGCATCCGGGCCCGGACGCGTTCGTCCTGTTCGCGGGTCAGGGTGCGCAGGTCGCCCCGGGCGATGGCGGTCGAGGCCACGATATTGGTCTTGCCCGAGGCCGTGACATTGAAGCCCTCGGCGTCGATGGCGGCGGGCGTGCCCCCGGCGACCACCCCGACATTGTAGGTCAGGTTGGGCTCGGGAAGCTCGCGGCGGAAACCGTCGAGGATGCGGGCCAGCTCATAGATCGCCCCATAGCCGAGCGCGTCGTTGAACACCCCGCTGGAGTGTCCTGTGCGGCCCGTCGTGGTCAGGGTCCAGTTGGACGAACTGCGCCGGGCAATGGTGCCGAAATCCGCCTCATCCTCGACCGCCAGATTCTCGAACTCCAGGGCGAAGGCGGCCGTGCGACCGGCCTCGATCAGGTCGCGGCGGGCAATCGCCAGCGGCGCGCCGATCCGCTCCTCGTCCCCGGTCAGGAAGACGGTGACATTGGCGTCGTCCAGCGTGCCAGCCGCCTGCATGGCACGCAGGGCGGCGATGATGACCACCACCCCGCCCTTGTCGTCGCCGACGCCGGGCCCGGTTGCGCGCATCCCCGTGCGCTCGAACCGCTGGAAGGGGTTGTCGGCCTCGAAGACGGTGTCGAGGTGGCCGATCAGCAGGACGTTGCGGCCCGGACCTTCGTGGGTGGCGATCAGGTGTCCGGCGCGGCCGGTCTCCGCCATATCCACCCAGCGAACCGTAAAGCCCAGCGGCTCCAGCTCGGCCCGGACCCTGTCGCCGACGAGACGGACGCCCGGCAGGTTCAGGGTGCCGCTGTTCTGGTTCACCAGCGTCTCGAGCAGGGCGATGTGGCGGTCATGCTCGGCGGCGACCGTCCGGACCATCGTCTGTTCGGCGGGCGTGGACTGCGCCAGGGCAGCACCGGGCAGGGCCAGAAGCAGCAGGGCAGCTAGGATCAGGCGCATCGGGGCTCTCGCTCTGGACGGACAGTCGGGACAGGGGAGCAAAGCGCGCGCGCGACGTCCAGCGGTTTAGAACGCCGTTAACCGGTCAGGCCACAAGGTGGCCGGAGCAAGTTTCGGGCCACGCCCGGGGGCAGAGGAAAAAGAACGGTGCTCGGACAGAGGCTGGACATCAGGCAGGGCCAGGGACTGGTCATCACGCCCCAGCTGCAGCAGGCGATCAAGCTGCTGCAACTGTCCAGCCAGGAGCTGGACGCCTTCATCGAGGCCGAGCTGGAGCGCAATCCGCTGCTGCAGCGCGAGGACGCCGAGCCCGGCGGCGAGATCGACGCCCCGGCCCCTACGGAAAGCCATGACGCCGCCGAGATGAGTTTTGATGAGGGTCGGGTCACGGACGCCGACCGCATGCTCGATGCCCGCTCCGACGATGTCTACGGCGATGCCAGCCCCGGCGAGCGGACCTCGGACCGGATGGAGGACGTCGGCGTCGGCGAGGCCCAGGTCGGGCTCAATGACTGGTCCCGCGCCGGGTCCGGCGGGGGGCTTCCGGACGGCGAAGGCCGAGAGCAGCCCGACAGCCGCGAAATGACCCTGTGGGAGCATCTGCAGGCCCAGGCTTCACAGGCCGGCTTTTCGTCCTCCGACCACGCCATCGCCCTGACCCTGATCGATTCCGTCGACGAGGGCGGCTATCTGCGCGGCGAACTGGCCGAAATTGCCGACCGTCTGGGCGTTCCGCTGGAACGGATCGAGGCGGTCCTGACCATTTGCCATGGTTTCGAGCCCACGGGCGTCATGGCCCGGTCGGTGCCGGAATGCCTGAAGCTGCAGCTGATCGAGCGCAACCGGTTTGATCCGGCGATGGACAGCCTGCTGGCCAACCTCGACCTGCTGGCCAAACGGGATCTGACGGCGCTTCGCAAGGCCTGCGGTGTCGACGCCGAGGATATGGCCGAGATGATCGCCGAGCTGAAGGCTCTGACGCCCCGGCCCGGTGCCGGCTTCGGCGGCGAGCCGGCCCAGACCGTGATCCCCGATGTGCATGTCCGGTCCGATCCCGCCGGCGGCTGGAAGGTCGAGCTGAACACGGACACCCTGCCGCGCCTGATCATGGACAAACGCTATCATGGCGTGGTCGCCGCCGGTTCGCGCTCGGACGTGGAGAAGACCTTTGTCGCCGATTGCGCCGCCCAGGCCAGCTGGCTGGTCAAGTCGCTGGACCAGCGGGCCAAGACCATCCTCAAGGTGTCGTCGGAAATCGTGCGCCAGCAGGATGCCTTCCTGGCCTTCGGCGTCGAATTCCTGCGCCCGCTGAATCTCAAGACCGTGGCCGACGCCATCAGCATGCATGAATCGACCGTCAGCCGGGTGACCTCGAACAAATACATCTCGACACCGCGCGGGGTGTTCGAGCTGAAATTCTTCTTCACCGCGGCGATCCAGTCCTCCGACGGTGGCGCGACCCATTCGGCCGAGGCCGTACGGCACCGGATCAAGGCGATGATCGACAGCGAGGCCCGTGACGGCGACGTGCTCAGCGACGACCGGATCGTGGAGATCCTCAAGGAGACGGGCATCGACATCGCCCGCCGCACCGTGGCGAAATACCGCGAGGCCCTGAGGATACCGTCCTCGGTCGAGCGCAAGCGGATGCTGAAAACGGGGTAGGCGTCCGGCCTCTCCCTCCCCGCTTCGGGGGAGGGAGAAGCGACCCCCGGCAACCCTCACCACATTTCGGTGATCGCCGTTGACACCCGGCGGGAACAGTCGCGTTCTAAGTCCATGCAGATCCAGATCAGTGGCAAGCAAGTGGATGTCGGCGACGCGTTAGGCTCGCGCATCTCCCGGGAACTCGAAGACGGGATCGGAAAATATTTCGAACGCGGGGCGCAGGACGCCGAGGTTGTGGTGTCCAAGGACGGCCACGGCTTCAAGGTGGACTGTTGGGTTCGCCTCGCCTCGGGAGAGGCCATCGTCACCAGCGGCCTTGGCGGCGACGCCCACGCGGCCTTCTCTGACTCGCTCGAGAAGCTCGAGAAGCGGGTCCGTCGCTACAAGCGCCGGCTCAAGAATCATCACGCCGGTCCGCGCGGCCTGTCGCCCGAGAAGACCGAGAACGCCGCGCGTGACGTGGCCCGCAGCATGGTCCTGCGCAGTCCGGATGCGGTTGAGGACGACGCCTTCGGTGACGCGGGCGCTCCGGACGAGCCACCACCGGTCGGCATGGTGATCGCCGAGACCGTTTCCGAAATTCGCACCATCACCGTCGGCCGGGCGGTTCTTGAGCTGGACATGACCGGCTATCCGGTCGTGCTGTTCCGCAATGCAGCCCATGGCGGCATATCGGTGGTCTATCGTCGGCCGGACGGCAATGTGGGCTGGATTGATCCGGAACGAACGGTGAAGTCGATCAACGGACAACGTTCGGTAAAGGGTAGCGACGTATAGTCTTCCCCAATCGAGGCGGGTGGTCTACTGGGCCCCCGCCCATTCGGGACGGATGGGCTGAGTCGGGAACTCCTCATGGATATCGGTGAATTGCTGGCAGACGGCGGTGTCGTCCTGCGCAGCGGTGCCTCGTCAAGGCGTCAGGCCCTGCACACGGTGGCTGAGGCTGCTGCGCACACGCTTGGCCTGCCGGAAGGCCGTATCATGGAGGCCCTGCTGGAACGCGAGGCCCTGGGTTCGACCGGGCTGGGTTCCGGGGTTGCCGTTCCGCACGCCCGGCTTGAAGGTATCTCGCGGGTGACGGCGGTGTTCGTCCGGCTGGATACGCCCGTCGCCTATGGTGCCGTCGACGACCGGCCCGTGGATCTGTTGTTCGCCCTGTTCGCCCCGCCCTGCGACGGGGCCGAACATCTCCGCGCGCTCGCGGCTGTGTCCCGGGCGCTTCGTTCCCCCGAGATGCGCGAGCAATTGCGTCAGGCCCGAACCGTCGACGCGGTCCGCGCCCTGTTCGTCAGGGATCAGGTTTCGGCGACGGCGGCCTGAGCCCGCTCAACGCGGCGTAGGCCGCGATCTTGTGAGGCGCGGCAGGGTGACGGGCCTGACCGGGGTTCGATCCCGTCGTGATGAAACGAACCGCTGCCCCTCAGTGAACCGAGACGGGCTCCAGCGCATGGGCCAGGGCGGCGGCGAAGGCGGATTCGCGGTCCATCATGACGGCCAGCCGCTCGCCGTCCGCGCCATGCACGGCGTACAGGATGGCTTCGGGATCGATCGACAGGCCCCGGGTCGTGGTTGCGGCGACCTCGTCCATGACGTCGGCGGCGCGGATCTCGCGCACATAGACGAGGTCGGGCGCGCCCAGACCCCTGAAATCTTCTCCGGACATGAAGGTGGTGGGCGTCATCACGTTCAGCCGGTGGTGATGGGGATTCGCCGGACGGCCGGGAGGTCCTCAGGGCGGCTCATGTCGACATGCAGCAGACCGTGCTCGAGGTGGGCCGCATCGACCTCCAGGCCGTCGGCGAGCACGAAGCTGCGCACAAAGCCGCGCCCGGCGATGCCGCGATGCAGGAAGGCCTGTTCGGCCTGTTCGGGACCCGGCTCGCGTTTGCCGGCGATGGTCAGCTGGCGGCCTTCCAGGGTGATCATCAGATCATCCGGCCCGAAGCCGGCCACGGCCAGGGAGATGCGCACCGAATGCTCGCCGCGCTGTTCGACATTGTAGGGGGGGTAGCTGTCCGCCGCAGCCCGGGCGGCGCGGTCGATCAGGGCGCGGGTATGGTCGAAGCCCAGCAGGAAGGGGCTGTCGAAAAGTATGGTCCGTGTCGTCATGGTCTCTCGCCCCCGAAGCAGGCCTTCAGCCGTCTGCGCCCCCCGTCATCGGCAAGGCGTCGGCCAGACACCAGATGGGGCGGGATGGCGCAGAGATCAACGGGGTTCCGAAATGGACGAAGGCCCCGCGGTCTCCCGCAGGGCCTTCGATGGTGGAGCTTAGCGGAGTCGAACCGCTGACCTCTTGCATGCCATGCAAGCGCTCTACCAGCTGAGCTAAAGCCCCAATCGTCAGGCGCGGGGCCTGCCGGTCGGATCGCGTGGGGGCCGGGAGGCCCTGCGGCGAGGCGGCGGAACCTATGTCAGGGCCTGATCACGATCAAGCCCGGTTCAGCCATTTATTTTGGGCCGCCATCGCCGGCCCTCCGGGACCTCCCGACACGCCGCCGTCAGGAGGCCCGATCCTGCCGCGCTGCAAGGAAGGCGAAGCGCGGCAGGGGCCCGGAAAGTCCTATTCGTCGTCCTTCGGCGCCTTGATCTCATCTTCGAAATTGTCGTCGTCCTCGTCCTCGATGAAGGGGACGGAGTCGTCATCGTCATCGTCGGCCAGGACGTCGTCATCCTCGGTCGCTTCACCCATGCCGGGCTCTTCGGTCGGGTCGACAACGGCGTCGTCATCGTCGTCCGGCGTCAGGATCGGCTCGTGGCCTTCCTCATCGATCTCGGGCGTTGCGACCGCTTCTTCTTCCTCGTCCTCGTCGCCGTCGACCTTCTTGTCCTTGACCTGATCTTCATCAGAGTCGTCGGCGGCATAGCCGGCCGGGCGGCCGCGACGGTTGCGCAGCTTCAGCGCCTCCTCCGGATCGAAGTCGGTGCCGCATTTGGGGCAGTGGGCAGGGCGACGGCCCAGGTCGTAGAATTTGGCCTGGCAGTTCGGGCAGACCTGCTTCTGGCCCAGTTCGGGTTTGGCCACGGTTGAAGACCTTTGGCGGGAGTGGGGAAAACGGGCGGCTCCCTTGCCACCCCCTGACGCCGCTGTCAAAAGCCATCTCTGCGCCCCCGCGCCCGATTGACCTGTTCGGAGACCGCCGGGTGTCGATTCCCGCCCATCTGACCGCCCGCCGCAGCCCCGCGCTGTCCGGCCGGGTGCGGGCACCGGGTGACAAGTCCATCTCCCACCGCGCCCTGATCCTCGGGGCCATGGCGACGGGTGTCACCGAAATCGAAGGCCTGCTGGAAGGCGACGACATCCTGGCCACGGCCCGGGCGGTCGAGTCCTTTGGTGCAACGGTGGAGCGCCTGGGCGAGGGCCGCTGGCGGGTCACGGGCCGGGGCGGGTTCAGGCAACCGGCCGGTGTCATCGACTGCGGCAACGCCGGAACAGGCGTCCGCCTGCTGATGGGGGCGGCGGCGGGATATCCGATCACCACGGATTTCGATGGCGACGCCAGCCTGCGGAAACGACCGATGAAGCGGGTGACCGGACCGCTGGCTGACATGGGTGCCCGGTTCGGCTGGCAGGATGCCGCGGACCGGCTGCCGGTCACCGTCGCCGGTGGGGGGCTGTCGGCCATCGACCATGTCCAGACCGTCGCCTCGGCCCAGATCAAGTCGGCCATCCTGCTGGCCGGGCTCAACGCCGCCGGCGTCACCACGGTGACGGAGGCGGAGCCCAGCCGGGACCATACCGAGCGGATGCTAAGGGCTTTCGGGGTCGAGGTCGGTGTCCGGCCGGTCGGCGCGGGCTGGGTCGTCAGCCTCCAGGGCGGACAGGCGCTTGCCGGAACCGTCGTCAACGTCCCCGGCGACCCGTCGTCGGCCGCCTTCCCGCTGGCTGCGGGGCTGATCGTCCCCGGATCGGAAGTGACGGTCGGGGGCGTGATGCTGAACCCGCTGCGCACCGGTTTGTTCGAGACCTGGCGCGAGATGGGCGCCGACCTGACCGTCTCGAACCGTCGCATGGCCGGGGGCGAGGAGGTCGGCGACATCACTGCCCGGCATTCGACGCTGAAGGGTGTGGTCGTGCCGCCGGAGCGGGCCGCCGCGATGATCGACGAATATCCGGTCCTCGCGGCGACCGCCGCCTTCGGGGAGGGGGCCACGGTGATGCGCGGCATCGGCGAGATGCGGGTCAAGGAGAGCGACCGCATCGCCCTTATGGCGGCAGGGCTGACCGCCTGCGGCGTTCGCGTCGAGGAGGAGCCGGAGGGTTTCACCGTCTTCGGCGGCCCGGTGCGAGGCGGTGCGACCGTGACCACCCAAGGCGACCACCGCATCGCCATGAGCCATCTGGTGCTGGGTCTGGCGGCGGATGTGGCGGTGACCGTGGACGAGCCGGGGATGATCGCGACGAGCTTCCCGGGGTTTGTGGAGTTGATGCGCGGGCTCGGGGCGGATATCGCGGCGTCTGAATGATCCACCCCCTCATCATCGCCGTCGACGGACCCGCCGCCTCGGGCAAGGGCACCATCGCTGCCCGGCTGGCGAGGGCCTGGGGGCTGCCGCATCTGGATACCGGCCTGCTCTACCGCGCCGTCGGACTGGGCGTGCTGGATTCCGGCGGATCCCTCGACGACGCAGAGGCAGCAGAAAGTGTTGCGCGGGCTCTGGACGCAAGCCACCTGGTCGATACCGAACGGCTGACCGACCGGGGTGCCGGTGAGGCCGCCAGCCGGGTCGCAGGCTATCCCGGTGTCCGCGCTGCCCTGCTCGACTTCCAGCGCGCCTTCGCCGCCCGGCCGGGCGGGGCGGTGCTGGACGGGCGCGACATCGGCACCGTCATCGCCCCCGACGCCATGGCCAAGCTGTTCATCACGGCGACGCCGGAGGTCCGCGCCATGCGTCGCTGGAAGCAGCTGACCGGCCGTGGCGACGTCATCGCCTATGAGGACATGCTGGCAGACATCATGCGCCGGGACGAACGCGACGCCGGCCGCGGCGCCGCCCCGATGGTCCAGGCCAAAGACGCCGTCTTGCTGGATACGACCGATATGGATATAGAGGCGGCCTTCGATGCGGCCCGCCGTATCGTCGAGGCGGCGCGTGTCCGGCACGGTCTCTAGGGACCCCAAGGCAAATCCAGCGCGTCATCCTCGGCTTCCGCGGGCGTCCTGACCTTTACCGGCCTCGTATCCCGACGACCTGATCCTGTTTTTCAACCACCTCGCGCGGGGCCCTTTGGTCGCGCGCCATAACCGTTAGAAACCCAACCACCGTATGACTGACACCAGCTTCTCCCCCTCGCGCGATGATTTCGCCGCGCTGCTCGACGAAACCCTTCAGGGCCGTGACCTCGGCGAAGGTCAGGTCGTCCACGGCCGCGTCGTCGGCATCGAAAAGGACATCCTGATCATCGACGTCGGTCTGAAGACCGAAGGCCGTATCCCGGCCCGCGAGTTCGGCATCGGCGAAGGCGCCGTCATCCCGAAGGTCGGCGACAATGTCGAAGTCTATCTCGAGCGCGTCGAGAACGCCCTGGGTGAAGCCGTCATCAGCCGCGACAAGGCCCGTCGCGAAGAAGCCTGGACCCGTCTGGAAGTCGTTTTCGCCGAGGGCGTGCCGGTCAACGGTGCCATCGTCGGTCGCGTCAAGGGCGGCTTCACCGTCGACCTCGGCGGTGCCTCGGCCTTCCTGCCGGGCTCCCAGGTCGATATCCGCCCTGTGCGCGACGTCGGTCCGCTGATGGGCAAGGAACAGCCCTTCGCCATCCTGAAAATGGACCGTCCGCGCGGCAACATCGTCGTCTCGCGTCGCGCCATCCTCGAGGAAGCCCGCGCCGAGCAGCGCACCGAACTGGTCGGCCAGCTGCTGGAAGGCGAAGTCCGCGAAGGCGTGGTCAAGAACATCACCGACTACGGCGCGTTCGTGGACCTGGGCGGCATCGACGGCCTGCTGCACGTCACCGACATGTCTTGGAAGCGCGTTTCGCACCCCTCGCAGGTCCTCGCCGTCGGCGACACCGTCAAGGTCCAGATCGTCAAGATCAACCCGGACACCCAGCGTATCAGCCTCGGCATGAAGCAGCTGCAGACCGATCCGTGGGACGGCGTGGAAGCCAAATATCCGGTCGGCGCCAAGATGACCGGCCGCATCACCAACATCACCGACTACGGTGCGTTTGTTGAGCTGGAAGCCGGCGTCGAAGGCCTGGTCCACGTCTCGGAGATGTCCTGGACCAAGAAGAACGTCCACCCGGGCAAGATCGTCTCGACCTCGCAGGAAGTCGATGTGGTCGTGCTGGATGTCGACGCCTCCAAGCGCCGCATCTCGCTGGGCCTCAAACAGGCCCAGGACAATCCGTGGGATGCCTTCGTGGCCGCCAACCCGATCGGTTCGACCGTCGAGGGCGAGGTCAAGAACGCCACCGAATTCGGCCTGTTCATCGGTCTGGACAACGACATCGACGGCATGGTGCACCTGTCCGATCTGGACTGGAACGTCTCCGGCGAGGAGGCCATCCAGCGCTACCGCAAGGGCGAGATGGTCAAGGCCAAGGTTCTCGACGTCGACGTCGAGAAGGAACGCGTCTCGCTGGGCATCAAGCAGCTGGGCGGCGATCCGATCGCCGAGGGCGACACCTACAAGAAGGGCCAGCAGGTCACGGTCACTGTCACCTCGATCGAGTCCGGCGGCATCGAGGTCAAGTTCGGCGAGGATGACGCTCCGGTTTCGGCCTTCATCCGCAAGTCCGACCTGTCGCGCGACCGCAATGAGCAGAACCCCGAGCGCTATTCGGTCGGCGACCGTATCGACGCCATGATCACCGCCATCGACAAGGCCTCGCGCCGCGTCTCGGTGTCGGTCAAGGCGCTGGAAATGAAGGACGAGGCCTCGGCCATCGAACAGTTCGGCTCCTCGGATTCGGGTGCTTCGCTGGGCGACATCTTGGGCGCGGCCATGCGTGAGAAGGCGGCGTCGAAGGAATAGTCTCCTTCACCCGATGAAACGGATCAGGCGGCGGGAGCAATCCCGCCGCCTTTTTCATGCGCGGAACGGGCAGATTTATGAGTGTTGACGGACATTTCGGCCGTTAATCCGCATCTCGGGCCTTTTTCCCCCGACAGGGGAGGGCTAGGGTGTTTCAGCAACCCGCGTTCGGATGCACCCGAATGCGGCCAAATGGGCGGGGGCCTGCCGAATGATCAAGTCAGAGCTGATCGAAAAACTCGCTGCCGAGAATACGCACCTGACCCACACCGAGGTCGAGCGGGTGGTCAACATCGTGCTGGGGCGGATGGTGGATTCGCTGGGTGACGGCGGTCGCGTTGAACTGCGTGGCTTCGGTGCCTTTTCGGTGCGGGCCCGCCCGGCCCGGGCCGGGCGCAATCCGCGGACCGGCGAGACCGTCGATGTGCCCGCCAAGGCGGTGCCCTTCTTCAAGAGCGGCAAGGAACTGCGTGAGCGGCTGAACGCCGGGGACGCCTGAGGCCACCATGGGAATGATCTCCGAGTTCAAGGACTTCATCTCGCGCGGTAACGTCATCGACCTGGCGGTCGGCGTGATCATCGGTGCCGCCTTCGGGAAGATCGTCACCAGCCTGGTGGAACAGGTCGTCATGCCGCCGGTCGGCCTGTTGCTGGGCAAGGTCGATTTCTCGAACCTGAAATGGGTGTTGTCACCCGAGGATCCGGCCACCACGGCGGTCGAGGAAGTGGCCATCCAGTATGGCGCCTTCATCAACACCCTGATCCAGTTCGCGATCGTCGCCTTTGTGATCTTCCTGATGGTCAAGGCGATCAACAAGCTGCGCCGCGAGAAGGCGGCCGAGCCGGAGGCACCACCCGCCCCGACCGCGACCGAGGCTCTGCTGGCCGAGATCCGCGATGAACTGAAGGCGCGGCCGCGCGTCTGACCGGTTTCGCGCGAACCCTCGTCAGGCCCGGGCGGTGACCGTCGCCAGGACCCTGCCGCGGCGTGCCACGGAGCGGTTCTGCAGCGGCAAGGGTCTCAGACAGGCGGCATAGTCGCCGTCATAGGGGGTCGGCGACCACAGGGCCGGATCCGGAGCTCCTTGGGCGAACCGGACGTGACAGTGACCCCAGCCACCTTCGCGCCGCGTGACATTGGCATGCCGGCCCAGGCGTGAGAGGCCCTGCGGCGTCACGGTCTGCAGCCTCAGCTTGGCGGCCCCCATGGCCCGGGCGGCCAGTTTCAGGCCGTCCATCAGCGTCGGAATGGCCTCGCTGTCGTCCGCGAGGGCCTCAAGGTCGATGATCTCGAGCACCGGCGGCTCCAGGCTGTTGCCCTTGGCCATCTGGGCCATCGCATAGCCGGTGACGGCCCCGTCGCGCCGATGGGCCAGCAGCAGGGGCGGGATGGTGATATCCGGATCGGTCAGGCGCCAGCGCAGCATGGCCGGGCTGCGGTCGGCCAGCAGTCGACCCTCGTTTTGCAGTGTTTTCCAGAAGCGGGCGAAGGGCGAATCGTCGGTCAACTCGGTCAGCAGCGACACGCCGATTGGAAAGGTGATCCGCGGTGTCTCCCACAGTCGGGCGTTCAGCAGCGGCTCGTCCAGGGCGGCGATCGTGTGCGGCGCAATCCGGTAGGCCGCCCTCAGGGCCCGTCCGGCCAGAAGGGGCAGGGGCGACAGGATCCAGCTGAGCTTCAGCGCATGGGTCTGTTCCGGCCAGGCGACCATGCCGTGGCGGTGATACAGGGGTTGTGACCGGCGGTTGGCGTTGAAGACCCAGGTGGCGAACATGCCGGGCTGGTGACTGAAGGCTTCGAGCAGGACACGGCTGGCTCCGCGGGCCCCGGGCGCGACGATGACGGAAAACCCTGTCGCCCCGTACAGGACCTGATCGCCCAGCCAGAAGCGCTGCACCAGATTGCCGACATGGGCCGCCGGTTGTCCGTCGGGGCCGTCTGTCACCCATCCGGCCGCCGCCTTCGCTTCGAGCCGGGCCGGATTGTCATACAGCCAGCGCCAACCTGCAGCCGAACGCTCCGGCCAGCCGACCAGGCGGTGCAGCGCCTGGACAGCGGGGTAGTCGTCCGGGGTCAGTTCGCGGGGCACCATTTCTGGTCGGGTCTCTTTTCGGGGCAGGATCAGCCTCCGGGGCCGCATCGACGCAGGAAGCGGGCCAGCTCCGGCGGCGCTGGAACAGGCCCCGCCAGGCCGCGCCGGATTCAGGATTTGACTCCGGGCGGATATGGAACAAAAAGTGAACATATCGTTTTCCGGACTCCCATGACCGCCGCTTCCCCTCTCTCGTCAGACCCCTATCCGGAGCCGCCGGCACCGCTGGAGGAGGCGTGTGCGTCAGAGCCCCGCGACATGGCGGTCCTGTTGCTGTTCGCCCTGTCACGGCGGGTCGCGGGGGACCGGCGGCCCGTGCTGATGACCGCGCCCCGGGTCTGGTTCAGGGAGCATGGACGGCCTTACGGGCCCGGCGCAGCGGGCGTTCCGCTGATCCTGGCCCCGACGACGACGGCGGCCGAGGCACTGTGGACCCTGGAGCAGGCCCTGCGCTCCGGGGCGGTGGCCCTGGCCCTGGGGGCAGTGGACGGGGCCAGCCTGGCCCAGACGCGGCGGCTGGATTTCGCGGCCAGACAGGGCGAGGCGGCGGGGCTGATCCTGCCCCGGGGCCTGGACGGGCTGAGCGCGGCGCGGCGGCGCTGGCGCATCTCGACCGTCGCAAGCGCGACAGACCCCGACGACCCCCGGGCCCCCGGTCCGGCGCGGCTGGTTGCCGAACTGGTCCGCGGCCGGGGCGAGCGGCCCGGGGCCTGGATGCTGGAGCAGGATGATGAGACGCATCGTCTCCGTCTGGCTGATCGACTGGCCGGTGACGGTCTGGCGGCGATCGGCCATGCGGGCGCGCCGTCCGGCCTCGCCGCCTGACCCCGCCCTTGATCCGCAGACCCCGTTCGCCCTGGTCCTGAAAAACAGTCGGGGCGCAGCGATCCTGCACGCCCTCAATCCCGCCGCGCGCCGGGCCGGTCTGCGCCGGGGCCAGACCCAGGCCGACGCCCGGGCCATGATCCCGCAGCTGATCTGCAAGCCGGCCGACCCTGAGGCCGACGCCCGGGCCCTGACGGCGCTGGCGGTCTGGGCCGAGCGCTGGTCGCCCTCGGTCAGCCTCGATCCAGCCAGCGATGGGCTGGAGGGCCTGTTCCTCGATGTCACCGGCGCGACCCATCTGTTCGGCGGCGAGGCGGCGCTGCTGGCCCAGATCCGGGACCGGCTGGCCGAGGCCGGGGCGCGGGCGCGTTTCTCACTTCCCTGAAACAAGTTTCTCCAGATACTGTCACCGCAATTGAAAAAGCACCCGAACAGCCTTTAGATTATGGACAGGCAATTCTGGAGGTGGAATCTGTTGC
>VYLK01000072.1_pt1 | contig 40117 bp, 31 predicted proteins | sample 5114321 | NCBI WGS metagenome assembly VYLK01 (sample SAMN12291792, study PRJNA351875) | freshwater metagenome | isolation source: freshwater lake | place: USA: Michigan, MSU2 Lake | collected 2011-08-16
CTTCATCGCTCGACCACAGCCCGCCGACATCGGGGCGCTGGATCCGACGCCCTCCCCACCGACGGGATGGGAAGAGTCTGGCACGGGTCCCGACGCGGATGGTTCGTGACGCTGTTTATCTTGAAAAGTTAGCGAAGTCAGTGGGTTGTCGGCGCGGGATATGCTGGCAATCGGCGGATTGTGAGCAGTCCGTGTCTCCTCCCCGTTCGCGCAGCGAATGGGGAGGGGGACCATCCGAAGGATGGTGGAGGGGTAGGGAGGAGTGTGCGGTCGGCGCCCCTCCACCACGCTTCGCGTGGTCCCCCTCCCCATCTGCGATGGGGAGGAGACGGTGGGGCGCCCCTCCACCACGCTTCGCGTGGTTCCCCTCCCCGCGAAACGGGGAGGAGACGAGCGGTGGCGTCGACGCTTGGCTTGTCGCCAGTCGCCGCATAGAAGGCCCGGATGATGAAGACCGAAAAACTGATCGCCGGAAACTGGAAGATGAACGGCCTGGGCGGGAGCCTGGGTGAGGTGGAGGCGCTGCGCGCCGCACTGGCCGAGACCGCGCCGGCCTGCCGCGTCGCCCTGTGCCCACCTGCGACCCTGATCGAGCGGATGGCGCGGGCGGCGGGTGAGGGTATCGAGATCGGTGGGCAGGACTGCCGGGCCGAGAGCCACGGAGCCTTCACCGGCGACGTCTCGGCCGTCATGCTGAGGGATGCCGGCGCGACGCTGGTGATTCTGGGGCATTCGGAACGTCGCCAGGGGCATGGCGAGACAGACGCGGTTGTCGCCGCCAAGGCCGAGGCGGCCCTGTCCGCCGGGCTGGAGCCGATCATCTGCGTCGGCGAGACACTGGAACAGCGCGAAGCCGGCCGGGCGGTCGAGGTGGTGCGGGGACAGGTGATGGCCTCCCTTCCGGCGATCCTGGCTGAAAAGGGCGCGTTCGCCTTGGCCTATGAGCCGGTCTGGGCGATCGGTACGGGGCTGACGCCTTCGCTGGAGCAGATCGAGGCGGTTCACCGGGCCGTTCGCGCGGCGATGATCGAGCGACTGGGTCCGGCGGGTGCCGCCAGGCCGATCCTGTACGGCGGTTCCGTCAAGCCGGACAACGCGCGCGAAATCCTGGCCGTGCCCGAAGTGGGCGGTGCCCTGGTCGGCGGGGCCTCGCTGAAGGCGGCGGACTTTCTGGGTATTGTCCGGGGCGTGTGACGGGGCCGGGATCAGCAGGGCCGGGCGTCAATGCCCGCCATCCCTAATCCCTATTCCCTAGTTCCTCCCCAAATGTTAGACGCCGCCGCTTGATCGGTGCCGTCCCGCGCCACACATAACGGCTGCCATGCTCCAGACCATTCTCCTCGTCGCCATGATCCTCATCTCGGTCGCGCTTGCCGGCGTGATCCTGATCCAGCGTTCCGAGGGGGGTGCCCTCGGCATGGGTGGAGGCCCCTCGGGCTTCATGACCGCGCGCGGCGCGGGCAATCTGCTGACCAAGACGACCTGGGTGCTGGCCGTGCTGTTCTTCCTTTGCGCCATCGGTCTGACCATCCTCGGCAATGTCGAGCGGGCCAATCGCTCGATCGTGGATGCCGACGCGGTGGGCGAGCTGATTGCTCCGACGACCTCTGACGCGGCCCCGGCCGTCGATCCGGCGGTTCCGGCGCAACCGGTCGCGCCGTCGCTTCAGAATCTTGAATCCAGCCTGGCTGGCGTGTCCTCTGCTCCGGCCTCTGCCACGGCTCCGGCGCCGTCCCAGCCGGCCCCCGCAAACTAGCAGGGCGGGGACCTTATCCCCGCCTTCCTCGCCCGCCCTTACAGTCTTCGCATCAGCCCGCTCGAATCAGCGGTAGAGTGTCCCCCCATGGCCCGTTACGTGTTCATCACCGGCGGCGTGGTTTCCTCCCTTGGAAAAGGCCTCGCCTCCGCCGCTCTCGGCGCGCTTCTGCAAGCGCGTGGTTACAAGGTCCGGCTGAGGAAGCTGGACCCGTATCTCAACGTCGATCCGGGCACGATGAGTCCTTACCAGCACGGTGAGGTCTTTGTGACGGATGACGGGGCCGAGACTGACCTCGACCTCGGTCACTATGAGCGGTTCACAGGCGTGTCCGCCGCCCGGTCCGACAACATCACGACCGGCCGCATCTATTCGACCATCCTCGAGAAGGAGCGGCGCGGCGACTATCTGGGGGCGACCGTGCAGGTGATCCCGCACGTGACCGACCAGATCAAATCCTTCTGCCTGACGCCCGCCCTGACCGACGACGGTGAGGATGCGGACTTCGTGCTGGTCGAGATCGGCGGCACGGTCGGCGACATCGAGGGTCTTCCGTTCTTTGAGGCCATCCGCCAGTTGGGCCAGGACCTGCCGCGCGGCCAGTCGTGCTTTGTTCACCTGACCCTGCTGCCGTTTATCAAGACCGCCGGCGAGATGAAGACCAAGCCGACGCAGCACTCGGTCAAGGAACTGCGATCGATCGGCATCCAGCCCGATATCCTGCTGTGCCGGTGCGAACTTCCGATCCCGCCCGAGGAGAAGCGCAAGATCGGTCTGTTCTGCAATGTGCGCCCCACCGGCGTGATCCAGGCGATGGATTCCGCCGACATCTACGCCGTGCCGCTGGACTATCACCGCGAAGGGCTGGACGCCGAGGTGCTGGCCCATTTCGGCATCACCGATGCGCCGGAACCCGACCTGACGATGTGGCAGGAAATCGCCCGGCGTCGTCTGCACCCCGACGGCGAGGTCACCGTGGCGGTGGTCGGCAAATACACGGTCCTGAAGGACGCCTACAAATCCCTGATCGAGGCTTTGCAACACGGCGGGGTCGCCAACAACGTCAAGGTCAATATCGACTGGGTCGAGGCAGAGACCTTCGAGGGCGATCGCGAAGCCTGCGACGCGCGCCTGCAGACGGCCCATGCCATCCTGGTGCCTGGCGGCTTCGGCGAACGGGGCTCGGAGGGCAAGATCGAGGCGGCCCGGTTCGCCCGTGAGCGCAAGATTCCCTATTTCGGCATCTGTTTCGGCATGCAGATGGCGGTGATCGAGGCGGCCCGGAACCTGGCCGGCTATCCCAAGGCCTCATCGACGGAGTTCGGACCCACGACCGAGCCTGTCGTCGGCCTGATGACCGAATGGACCCAGGGCAACCAGCGCGTCCTGCGTCAGCAGGGCGGCGATATGGGTGGGACCATGCGTCTGGGGGCCTATGACTCGACGCTGAAGGCGGGGTCGAAGATCGCGGAAATGTACGGTTCCACGACGATCAGCGAGCGGCATCGGCATCGCTACGAGGTCAATATCAACTACCGCGAGGCCATCGAGCAGAAGGCCGGTCTGATCTTCGCCGGCCTGTCGCCGGACGGCGTCCTGCCCGAGACGGTCGAGCGCGAGGATCACCCGTGGTTTGTGGGTGTTCAGTATCACCCCGAGCTGAAGAGCCGTCCCTTCGCCCCGCACCCCCTGTTTGCGGGCTTCATCGAGGCGGCCGTGGTGCAGAGCCGTCTGGTCTGAATGCGGGCACGGCAAGCCGGAACACCGGCCTGCGTGTCCCTCAGTCCTGCCCGGTCCGGGGGTGGGCAGACGGAGCACCGTTGCCGGACGGCTCGCGCAGGCCTTCGAACCGTTGCCTGTCCTGGCAGCGGACACACACGCGGGTGCCGGGCTGACTGCGGCTGTCGACGTAGACATGCCCTTTCAGTCGGCATTGCACCGACCGGAACAGGGCTTTGGTCGGCTTGAACATGGCCTTTCCGCCCGAGGTAGATAGTTCCAGCGTACACCAAACACCGTTACATTTTCCATATTGCAGGAAAATGAGCGTCTCACCTTGCCGGAGCGGTTCATCGCCCTGCAGCGTTACTTCCGGAGTCGCGCCCGCGACGGCCCTTTGGGCTCACAATATCCATAACCCAGCCGGAGCGCCGTTCCATGCCGTCCCTGAAAGCCGCCTACCCCCTCTACCTGGCCAACAAGGCGATCACACCCAACCAGGACCTGGAGGTGACCGACAAATACTCGGGCAAGGTGGCGACGCGGGTGGCCTTGGCTGACACCGCCCTGATCGATCGCGCCATCGGCGCGGCGGTCGAGGCGACCGGGCCCATGGCGCGGATGGCGGCCTATGAGCGGCAGGCTGTGCTGGCCCATTGTGTGAAACGCTTCCAGGAGCGGGCCGACGAACTGGCCCATGCCCTTTGCATCGAGGCCGGAAAGCCGATCCGGGATTCGCGCGGCGAGGTGACCCGACTGATCGACACCTTCCGCATCGCCGCCGAGGAGTCGGTACGCATGACCGGTGAGGTCCAGCCGCTCGACATTTCGCCGCGCGCGAGGGGCTATCAGGGGATGTGGAAACGGGTGCCGATCGGGCCGTGTTCCTTCATCTCGCCCTTCAACTTTCCGCTCAACCTGGCCGCCCACAAGATCGCACCGGCCCTGGCGGTCGGCTGTCCATTCGTGATGAAACCCGCATCGCGCACGCCGCTGGGGGCCTTGATCATCGGCGAGATTCTGGCCGAGACGGACCTGCCGGCGGGGGCCTTCTCCATCCTGCCGGCCACGCGCGACGGGTCGGACCTGTTCACCACCGACGACAGGCTCAAGCTGCTGTCCTTCACCGGCTCGCCGGAGGTCGGCTGGGCGCTCAAGGCCCGGGCCGGAAAGAAGAAGGTGGTGCTGGAGCTGGGCGGCAATGCCGCCGTCATCGTCGACCGCGACAGCGATCTGGAAGACGCCGCCGAACGGATCATCTTCGGGGCCTTCTACCAGTCGGGCCAGTCCTGCATCGGGGTGCAGAGGATCCTGATCCACGACGATGTCTATGACCCCTTGCGCGACCTGCTGGTCGGGAAGGCCCGGGCCCTGATCTGCGGCGATCCGCGCGAGGAGACCACCTTCATCGGTCCGATGATCGACGAGACGGAGGCGGCCCGGCTGGAGGCCTGGATCCATGAAGCCCGCAGTGCCGGTGCGACGGTGCTGTGCGGCGGCAACCGCTCCGGGGCGATGCTGGACGCGACCCTGCTGGAGGGCGTCGGGCGGGGCTTGAAAATCCGTGAGGAGGAAGCCTTCGGGCCGGTGGCGATCCTGTCGCGGTTTTCGGATTTCGAGGCGGCCCTGGCCGAGGTGAACGACTCCAGATTCGGTCTGCAGGCGGGCATCTTCACGCGCGACATTCACAAGGCGATGCGGGCCTGGGATGTGCTCGAGGTCGGCGGCATCCTGATCGGGGACGTGCCCAGCTATCGCGTCGACAACATGCCCTATGGCGGGGTCAAGGATTCCGGCCTTGGCCGCGAAGGCGTGAAATTCGCCATGGAGGACATGACCGAGATCCGGAACCTGGTCATCCGGCAGCGGCCGGTGGATGGGCCGCCGGCAGGTCCTTCGAAATGAGGGGGCTTTGGTCGGCCCGGCTTGCCGCAAAGCATGAACGCTTTGTCACGCGCTGACCGGTTGTGGCCCTGTTCAGCCTGGGCCATGCTCGGCGGAACGGGATTGAGCCCGGTGGAGAGGAAAAGATGCGTGTCCGTATGATGTTGGCCGGCGTTGCGGCGGCGGGATTGTTTGCGTTTCCGGCGATGGCCGAGGACGGCCAGTACGCACCGCAGCTGACCCGGATCGTGACGGAAGCGGCCGCGGGGACCTGCCTGGCCGAGCTGATGGCCCAGCCGCTTCTCGATGCCTGCAATGCCCAGATCGCGGCGATGTCGCCGGGACTGACTGCCCTCGGGCCGGTTGAGACGATGACCTTTGTCAGCGCCGTGGATACGCCCGACGGCCGGGTCGAGTCCTACAGCGTCAAATTCGCCGGTGGCCGGACCATGACCTGGTTCATCGGCCAGGAGTCCGAAGGCAAGTTCGCCGCGGTCGGGGCGGGGGGCTAGGGATTTGGCGGCGTCTGTCGGAGTTCTGCTGGCCGGTCTGATTGCGCTCACCGCAGGGCAACAGACGCCGCCGATCTTCCAGCCCGGGGCACCCGGGACCGCGTCGCGTGTGATCACGCCCGCCGAGGCGGTTGCGCTCGGTCGCTCGACCTTTACCGACGATGACGTGGCCTTCATGCAGCATATGATTGTCCACCATGCCCAGGCGGTGGAGATGGTCGAACTGCTAAGGACGCGCGGGGTCCACCCGACCGTGCGGCGGCTTGGGGAACGGATCGCCCTGAGTCAGGATGCCGAGATCGCCCTGATGCGGGGCTGGCTGAGCGATCGCGGCCAGCCGTTGGAGATGCCGGGCATGGGCGGCGGACACGCCGGAATGGACCATTCACACCATGCCGGCCACGCAATGCCGGCCTCTGACACGCCGATCATGGCCGGCATGCTGTCGCCGGCGCAGATGCAGGCGTTGGCCGCGGCGAGCGGTCCTGCCTTCGACCGCCTGTTCCTCGAAGGCATGATCCGGCATCATCAGGGTGCGCTCGACATGGTCGACGCCCTGCTGGCCAACCCGGGCGCGGCCGAGGATACGATGCTGTCCGACTTCACCACCTCCGTCGTTGCCGACCAGTCGGCGGAGATTCTGCGTATGCAGTCCCTTTTGTCTGAGCTCTGAACCCCCTCCTGAAGGACCGGCCATGAACGTTCGCAGCAGCCTGCTTTCCACTGTCGCCGTCCTTGGCATTCTGTTGGGTGCCGGTGGCGCTGCGGCCCAGTCCGCCGCCCCGCCCGCTGCCCAGGAGATCAGGGCTGACGGCCGCACCACCCTGTCGGCCGGCCTCTCCGATGCGGGCCAGCTGGCTTCAGGCATTGCCCTGGAGCACGCCATCGGCAAGCCAGCGGGATTTGTCGACCCCGACATCGGCTTCTCGCCGCCGACCAGCCGTGAGGAAGGCGAGGCGATGATGGCCCGGGCGAGGGGTAATCCGAATTTCAGCGTGCTCGGCATGGCCAACACCGACCTGGCCGTGTCAGACGGCAAGCTGTTCGTCGGCAATTTCAATGGTTTCAACGCCTATGACATCTCGGGCGACGGCCCGCCGCAGCTGGTCATTTCAGTGGTCTGCCCCGGCGGCCAGGGGGATGTCTCGGTCCATGGCGACCTGCTCTTCATGTCGGTCGAGGAAAATCGGGGGCGGCTCAATTGCGGTACCGCGACGACGTCGGACGATGTTACCGCCCAACGGTTCCGGGGCGTCCGGATCTTTGACATCAGCGACCTGAACGCGCCGCGCCAGATTGCTGCCGTCCAGACCTGCCGGGGCTCGCACACCCATACGCTGGTTCCGCATCCGACCGACGCCAACGTCCTCTATGTCTACAACTCCGGTACCTCAGACGTGCGCGGCGCGGCGGAGCTGGCCATCTGCACGGACGGTCAGCCGGAACGGAATCCCGAAACCGCCCTGTACTCGATCGATGTGATCAAGGTGGAGCTGGACCGACCGCAGGACGCGGCCATCGTCAATCGCCCGCGCATCTTCGCTGACAGCCAGACCGGCCGTGTGGCAGGCCTCTGGCGCGGCGGCCGGTCCGGGATCGCGACCCAGGACACGGCCCAGACCAACCAGTGCCATGACATCACCGTCTATCCCGAGATCGGCCTGGCGGCCGGGGCCTGCAGTGGCAACGGCATCCTGCTGGACATCTCCGATCCGGAAAATCCCCGCCGGACGTCGGACATCTTCGATCCCGACATGGCCTATTGGCACTCGGCCACCTTCAACAATGCCGGCGACAAGGTCGTGTTCACGGACGAGTGGGGCGGCGGTATCGGCGCCCGTTGCCGGGCCACAGACCCTGCGACCTGGGGCGCCAATATGGTGGCCACCATCGAGAACCGGACCCTCGCCGGCAAGAGCTTCCACAAATTGCCGAGCGCCCAGGGCGCGACCGAGAACTGCGTCGCCCACAACGGGATGATCATCCCGGTCCCGGGCCGCGACCTGATGGTCCAGGCCTGGTACCAGGGCGGGGTCTCGATCATGGAGTTCACCGATCCGGCCCGCCCGGTCGAGATCGCCTTCTTTGACCGGGGCCCGATCGACGCCAGCCGGCTGTACGTCGGCGGTTCCTGGTCGGCCTACTGGTTCAACGGCAGGATCTATTCGAGCGAGATCGCTCGCGGCCTCGATGTGCTGCGGCTGGTCCCGAGCGAGCATCTGTCGGCGGCCGAGATCGCCGCCGCCGAGGCTGTGACGGCGGAGACGATCAATCCCCAGACCCAGACCCGCATCGTCTGGGCTGATACGCCGGATGTGGCCGCGTCCTATCTGGACCAGCTTACCCGGGTCGGGGGCGTGGAGGCCGGCCTTGCCGGGCAGGTTCAGGCCCGTATCGATGCATGGCGTCGGGGTCGGGCGGACAAGCGGGCATCGGCAGAGCTGTCGACCGCCCTGGCCGCGGCGGCCAGCAGCGCGACCGGGCTGAATGCGACGCGGCTGAAAGCCCTGGCCGACCTGTTCGGACGCCGGGGTCGCTAAGGGACCCCATCGGACGCGGTCGCCGCCGGGTCGGGGCGGTGGCATGATCCACACAGAGCGCTCAGCGCGACCGGCGGAGCACCCGAGGGCGCTGTCGGTCCAGTGACGGCGTGTGTCCGCCAAAGGCCGCCCAGTCCGCTGATGGAGATGGTGTTTCGCGAAGCCGGTTTCGTTGAATCCGACAGGCGGTGCGGCGTTAGCCCAGCCTCCACCCGGGTTTGATGAACGTCCCGGTCCGGCAACGAAGGTCGGGCAGGTCGCACCCCGTTCCGCCATCCGGCCTGTCCGGCCCGGCGAGTGCAAAATCCTGTCAGTTTATGGCTGCAAGCTCGATAATCGGGGCCGGTCCGTTTGCAGGGTTCGTATTGTAGGATTCCGCCATGACCGATCTGCCTGCATCCACCCCCGACATCCATCGCGACTATCCCGTTGATGACAGGATCCTGGCGGCCTTTCGCCGGGACGGCTTCGTTCATCTGCGGGATGTACTGCCGGCCGAGGTGCTCGCTGACTACGGACGCGAGATCACACGTCTGACGATCGCCCTGAACACCCAGACGCTGCCGCTTGAGGAGCGTACGACCTATGATCGGGCGTTTCTTCAGGTGATGAACCTGTGGCAGCAGAGCCCGGTGGTGCGCGACTTTGTGTTTGGTCGGACGCTCGCCAGGATCGCCGCCGACCTGCTCGAGGTCCAGGGTGTCCGGCTCTACCACGACCAGTCCCTGTACAAGGAGCCCGGGGGTGGCATTACCCCCGCGCATGCCGACCAGTACTACTGGCCGCTGGCAAGCGACCGGACCGTGACGGCCTGGATCCCCCTGCAGCCTGTTCCACGCGAATTGGGGCCCCTGGCCTTCTATGCAGGCAGTCACCGGTCGGTCCTCGGGCGCGATCTGCCGATCTCCGACGAGAGCGAGGCGGCGATCACCGCCGCCATGGAGGCGCAGGCGTTCCCGATCGTGGATGAGCCCTTCGATCTGGGCGATGTCAGCTTTCATGCCGGCTGGCTGTTCCACAAGGCGGGCCCCAATGTGTCGAGGACGCCGCGATCGGTGATGACGATCATCTACATGGACGCCGCGATGCGGCTGGCAGAGCCGGTCAATGAGCCGCAGAGGGCGGATCGCGACCGGTGGTGCAGCGGTGTCGAAACCGGCGCGATTATCGATACTCCGGGGAACCCGCTGCTGTTTGACCGGGCCGCCGCATGAGGCCCGGGATCAGCCGACGCGGGGTGATCGGCACCTTGGCGGCTGCCCCGGTGCTGGGTGCAGGGCCGGTGCGTGCCCGGTCGAACGGCTCGTTCACCCGCTATGTGGACCCCTTCATCGGCACCGATGGCACCGGCCATGCCTTTCCCGGTCCCTGTCGCCCGTTCGGCATGATCCAGCCGGGCCCGGACAATGCCGACAGCGGCTGGGACTATACCAGTGGCTACCAATACCGCGCGCCGCGCATCCTGGGCTTTTCCCAGACCCGGGCCAGCGGCACCGGTATCCCCGAGTTGGGTGACTTGCTGCTGCAGCCTGTCGCCGATCCGCGAGACGATCTCTCGAGCGCCTATGACAAGGCGAGCGAGGTCGCGAGACCGGGCTACTATGCCGTTCGACTGACCGACAATGCGTGTTTTGTGGAGCTGACGTCCTCGCTCCGTGTCGCGCTCCATCGCTATCATTTTGCGCGGGGCGGGCGGGTTCATGTGCTGGTCGACACGCACCATCAGCTGCGGTTTCTCGAAGGCGAGCGGGTCACCGCCGCCAGCGTCACCCCCCGGTCAGACGGCGTCGACGGCACGGTGGATTCTACCAACTGGGCGACGCGGACGATGGCGTTCGCGCTCGATTTCGACCGGCCGGTCGTATCGGTGCGCGAGTTGCCGAAACGTCCCGGCCAGATCGCGCCGCGGTTCCTGCTCGGTTTCGATGTCGGGGACGATGGGCGGCTCGAGGCCCGGGTGGCCCTGTCGACGATCGACGTCGACGGCGCACGCCGCAATATGGCGGAGTTGCCCATCTGGGACTTCGACGCCGTGGCGCGCGCCGCGGACGCTGAATGGGACGCGCTGCTGGGCCGGGTCGAGATCGACGCCGATGAGACGACCCGGCGGATATTCTATACCGCGCTCTATCACCTCATGCTTCAGCCGAGCACGATCTCGGACATCGACGGGCGCTATCGCGGGGCGACCGGCTCGGTCGCCACGGCGCGTGGCCGCGTCTACTATTCCACGCTCTCGCTGTGGGACACCTTCCGGGCCGCCCATCCGCTCTACACCCTGCTGGTGCCCGAACGGGTCGATGATTTCGTCCTGACCCTGCTGGACCATCATCGGGCACAGGGGCATCTGCCGCTCTGGCCGATCTGGGGTCGCGAGACCTGGTGCATGATCGGAAACCCCGCCCTTCCTGTGATCGCCGATGCCTGGACGAAGGGGTTCCGGGGTTTCGACGGCACCGAAGCCCTGGCGGCCATGATCACGACCTCAACCACGAACCACCGGCTCGCGGACTGGGATGCGGTCGAGCGCTTCGGCTACTATCCCAACGATCTGTTTCCCAATGAGGCGGTCTCCAGGACGCTCGAAGCCGGGATCGGTGATGCTGCGACCGCCCATATGGCGATGATGGCCGGCGACACGAACGCCTCAGGCCGGTTCGCTGCGCGAGCGGGGACCTATCGAAATCTCGTGGATCCGGAGACGAGGCTCGCGCGGGGTCGGGACAGTGCGGGGGCCTGGCGCACACCCTTTGATCCGCTGCAAACGACGTCGCCGCTCGGCACCCCCGGCGACTACACCGAGGCCAATGCCTGGCAGTACAGCTGGACACCCGCGCTGCATGACGTCGATGGCCTGATCGCAGCCATGGGGGGGCGGCGGAACTTCACGGCCATGCTGGACCGCTTCTTCGTCCAGACCGGGGCGGGCGATGATCCGCACCAGGGGCAGGAGGGGCTGATCGGTCAGTATGCCCATGGCAATGAGCCCAGCCACCATATCGCCTGGCTCTATGCGCACAGCGATCGGCCTGATCGAGGTCCCGAACTGGTCAGGGAGATTGCCCGGCGCTTCTACAATGACACGCCCCGCGGCATCACCGGCAACGACGACTGCGGCCAGATGAGCGCCTGGTATGTTTTCGCGACCCTGGGTTTCTATCCGGCCGATCCGTTCCGCGGGAATTATGTGCTGGGGCAGCCACTGGTCGGGTCGGCACGCATCGACCTCGCCTCCGGTCGCTCGCTGATCATCGGGACCTCGTCGCGTTTACCGGCGCGGTCGATGTTCAATGACGCGGTCATCCAGGAGCGCACCCTGCCGCATGGCCGGCTGGTCGATGGCGGGCGTCTGGTCTCTGGTTCCCGGGCCGGATGATGATTGTGGGGCCGTCAGGATGACCGACGTTGAGCTGCCGTTCGTCGGTGTCGAGATGGGGGGCACCAAATGCGTTTGTCTGCTGGCCACAGGGCCCGGTGACATCCGCGAGGAGGTCCGCATTCCGACCACGACGCCGGCGGAAACCCTGGCGGCCATCGATGCGGTTCTGGTCCGCTGGCAGGCGCAGCACGGCTTTAGGGCCATCGGTGTGGCGGGCTTCGGTCCGCTTGAGCTGGACCCGGCCTCGCCGCTCCATGGAACCCTGGTCAATACGCCCAAACCCGGCTGGACCGGTGCGAACCTGCTGGCAGGCATGACACCCTTCGGCGTCCCGGTCGGTCTCGATACAGACGTCAATGGCGCGGCCCTGGCGGAAGGGCGGTGGGGCGGAGCCCGGGGGTTGGACAGCTATGCCTATGTGACGGTGGGCACCGGGATCGGTGTGGGCTCTGTCATCAGGGGACAAACGGTACGGGGGTTGGGGCATTCGGAAGCCGGTCACCTGCGGATCCCCCGTATGGCAGGGCGGAATTGGCCGGGGGCCTGTCGCTTCCACGGGGATTGCGTCGAGGGTCTGGCGTCCGGACCAGCGATTCAGGCGCAGGCCGGTGTTCGCGCCGCCGACCTGCCAACGACCGATCCGGTCTGGACGGAGGTTGTCCATGCGCTCGCCGCCCTGATGCACAATCTGGTCCTGACGACTGCCCCGCAGAGGATTCTGATCGGCGGCGGCGTTATCGCCGGGCAGCCCTTTCTGTTGCCCCCGGTGCGTCAGGCGCTCGTTGAATCCCTGAACGGTTATGGTGTGGCCCCCGCCATCGCCGAGGATATCGAGGCCTTCGTCGCTGCGCCCGCCCTGGGAACATCGGCCGGCCCCCTCGGTGCGGTAGCCCTGGCGCAGGCTGCCGCAACCCGCGTCGAATGACCTGTCTGACAACAGCCATCTGAAACGCCGGCAGCCGTGCTGCCTGCGGCCATTGCTTGGCGATCAGCCTATCAGGCGGGATGTTTCAGCCGGTCGCGATACTCGCGCGCCGTCATGCCGAAGCGTTCACGGAACCGTGCCGAGAAATGCGACGGAGAGGAAAACCCCGATGCATAGGCGATCTCCGAAAGCTGCAGGTTCGTCGTGGCGATCCAGCGTGACGCGATGTGCAGGCGAAAGGCGGTGACATAGTCGGAGTAGCCACAACCAAACACCGCGGCGAACCGGCGGGAGAAATATGCGGGTGACAGGTGACTGAGCGCAGCGGCCTCGCGGAGCGGAACCGGATTGCCCGGGTCGGCGCGCAACCGCTCAAGGATCGGCATGAAGCGGGCGAGCTGGGTGGCCCGCTCAGGCATCGCCTCTGCCCTGACCTGCGGGATCTGGCAAAGGGCATGCATGATGAGGCCGACGATCTGATCGATCAGTGGATCGGCAGGGTTGCTTGCGGCGACATCGGATAGCCAGTCGGCGAGGACTGCGAGGCGTGTTTTCATGCCCTGATCCGGGCTCACGCAGAACGGCCCGGCCGGAACGGGCACACTGGTCACCCGGGTCAGGACGTAGGGGTCGACCTGGATCAAGGTCCAGTTCTTGGGACCGGCCTCGAAGTGGAAGTCATGATAGCGCATCGTCGGCGCAAAGACCGCACAGCCGGGCGTGATCGGAAAGCTGAGCGTGTCGCACTCGAAATGGCCGCGGGTCTCTCCGAACAGGACGATCTCTGCGACATCATGGAAATGCAGCAGTCGCGCGGGCGGCGGTGCCGAAGCCGACGCCGTTACACGGGTGACGAGCGCATTGATCCCCAGCGGAAGGCGAACGGGCTCGCAGATGGGTTGAACGACCATAGGACAATATGCTGACAGTCTTGCCGGGGTGGCAACGGCCCGGAGATCAGGGGATCAGGAACAGCGCCGTCTGCCAAGGCCGCAATGCGGCAGTGCCGTTGCCGATCAGGTCAGGACCTGAGCTGCCGGGGCCGGTGTAGTCGACCGCTTCCGCCGACAGATTGCTGACAATCACCAGCCGTTGATCAGCGGTGCTTCGCGCCACGATCAGCAATCTCGGGTCACCGTCGATCACGGCCTGCTCGCCCGCGACAAGCGCGGCATGGGTCCGGCGCAGGCTGGCCAGCCTGCGATAGTGGCTGAGCAGCGAGTCCGGACGAAGCCGCTGCTCCTCGACCGAAATCCCGTCGTGATCGCGGGCATAGCGCTGATCCCAGAAGCGTTCACCCGGGCGCCGGTACCAGATGGCCTGCTCAGGCGCGGCATCGATTGCGGCCCATTTGAACGCTTCGCGCATCGGAATGTCGGCTTCATCCGTCTGATAGCCGGCGTCCTTCCGGCCGCGCATCCCCAGTTCCTGACCGTAGTAGAGGATCGGGGTGCCCCGGAGCAGAAAGACGAGGGCCGCCGCCGAGCGCAGCTTTTCAGGTGTCATCCCCGGGTCGGAGGCGATGCGGCTGACGTCGTGGTTCTCTGCGAAGATCAACTGGGCCTTGCCGGGCGGTGTGACCTCGCCGGTACGGGTGATGGCTGTGACCAGGGCCGTGCGGTCCCAGCTCCGGATGGCCTCATGGATTGGAAAGGCGAATACGGCGCTGGTATCGGCCCGGGTCAGGTAGTCCTCGCCGTACTGCCAGTCCCATTGCTCGGCGATGAGGGCAATGTCGGGATTGATGGCCCGCAGTCTGTCGAAAGCCGGTCTCCAGAAATCGGCAAACAGATTGGTCAGGATGCCCTTGGAATCGAGGTCGTCCATCATGTGGTCGAGCCGAAAGCCGTCGGCACCGTCGGTGAAGTCGCCGTCGCGGTTCGGATCCACCCAGTCGTGCAGATAGGCATCAAAATAGGCCCCGACCCCGGGATGAACGAGGTTGACGGTTGTCACACCATGGGTGTCGCGGTTGAAGTTGCGGATCTCACGCAGACCGAAAGGCCCTTCTTCGGCGATGCCAGCGGCGCGGTCGTCCCAGAGCATGTAGTCGGCGTAGGGCGAGTTGCGATCGGCCATGGCAGCGGTCCACCAGGGGTGGCCGCCGGCCAGGTACTGGAACTCCATGTCGAGATAGATCTTCATCCCCGCCGCATGGACCGCTGCGACCAGGGCCCGATAGTCTTCCATCGTCCCGTAGCGGGGGTCGATGCCTTCAAAGTCCGTGGCGAAATAGTTGTGATAGACCCGGCTGGGGTAGAGCGGGGTCAGCAGGATGGCCGTGACGCCGAGGCTCTGAAGATAGGGCAGGCCCTGCCGGACGCCTGTGAGGTCGCCGTGACCGTCGCCGTCGCTGTCGCGAAAGCTGCGCTGGAAGATGTGATAGACGACCTCGTTCTCCAGCACATTGCGGGGAGGCTGGACGGTGTCGGAGCCGGGGACGCGGGCCGCGGCGGGGTGGACCCACAGGGCCAGCAGGAGCGCCAGGCAGATCAACAAGCGGTTCATTGCGAGGTGCCTTTCAGAGGGAGGGAATTGCGGGAGACAAGGGACCAGAACAGGGCCGAGAGACCGAGGAACAGACCGGACAGGCCGAACACCACGCCCTTGTCATCGGCCGCCGCCACCAGGGTTGCGATCCCCAGGCTGGTTACCAGTTGGGGCAGGACGACCGACAGGTTGAACAGGCCCATGAACAGACCCATGCGCGTCGGCGCCACCCGGTCCGACATGATCGCGAAGGGCAGGCTGACGATCGAGCCCCAGCCGATCCCGCACAGGGCCATCAGGGCGTAGAGCTGCCAGGGTGCGGTGACGAACAACCAGATCGCCAGGCATCCGGCGGCCATCACGGCGACCGCCGCTACGTGGACCTGGAGTGCACCCGCGCGGCGCGCCAGTCGGCCAAGCAGGAGCGGGGCCAGGGCGGCGACTCCGTTCATCGCCAGAAAGGCGAGGGCGGTCACCTGGCCGAGGGCGGCATCGTCCAGCCCGGGCATCCGGCCCTGCAGGAAGCTGACCATATAGACGAAGATCGGCTGCACCCCGAGCCAGCAGAAGGCGCTTGCGCCGACCATGCGGCGAAAGCCGGTGTGTCGATCCTCCCGGCCGAAGAAGGCGTGGGCGACTAGCCCAAGGGTTGCAAGCGTGCACAGAAGTTCGGCGGTGCCGCCCGCCAGGTTTGCGCCTGTCATCCGGACCGTCAGGCCGTAGATGTCATAGATCAGGATCGCCCAGAGCGGAGACAGTGATCTCGCGCTCGCGATCCAGACGTTTTCCTGGGTCGGGAGGGGTGGGACGGGCGGCACCCCGGCCGGCGGCCCGGAATCTGCCGGCAGGTCTGCCGCCAGCGCTGCGGGTTCGGTCACCAGCAGGGCCGGTACGATCGCAAAGAGCAGCACCAGTACGACTGCGACATAGATGAGCATGTCATTGCCGAGCAGGGCGCCAATCGCGTAGGCCGCGACGCCGAAGCTGCCCGACACGAGCTGCATGATGCTGTAGGCGGCGGCCCGTTCGGTGCCTGTCCCGGTCAGGTCGGCGATGAGGGCGCGGGTGGGACTGAAGCCGACGTTGACGGCCAGATCCAGCGCCAGCGCCACTGTGATGGCGATGCCGAACACGCCGGGCAGGCCGACCACCCGGGAAATCACGCCGATCTGCGGGAGCAGCAGGAGCGACAGGGCAGCGACCGCGCCGCCGACGATGATGAAGACCCGCCGTCTTCCCCCCCAGAACCAGGTGCGGTCGCTGAGGCTACCGACCAGCAGCTGGCCAAGGATCCCGGCGAGGGGACCCGCTGCCCAGACCAGGCCGATCTCCTCGATGGCGAGGCCGTACCGTGTCGACAGCAACCAGCTCAGCACCGAAATCTGCACCGACAGGGCGAACCCCATCGCCGTGGCCGGCAGGCTGATGAGGACGAAGAACGGGAGGCCTCGGCGTCGCTGGAAGGTCAGCATGCCGGCGCTCCTGCCAACCGCCGCAACGGGCGCGACAGGCCGGCCAGGATCGATCCGACCATCAGACAGCCGTCGCGTTCATGGCGTGCGTGTTGCGACAAGCCGCTCAAACCCTCGCCCTTCCGAATCCTCCCGGCGTTGGGTCTCAACCCCTGAAGGGCGGCCCGGCCTTGGCACCATCGTAGCCATCCTGCGGGGCCGGGTCCGGGGCGGGTTATGTCACCCGTGCGCCATATTCTGTCAGGAAATTGCGGTCCCGCGATTGGGTCGCGACGCCCTGTCGGTCTTTGGAAATGGAACAGAGGGCATGACAAGGCGTGTCATCGGTGCGGACAATCTACCCCGGGGTGGCTACAGGGCCTTTAGCGCGCGGATGATCGAACGGCTTCCACGCGTTCAACCAGTTGGCGCACCAGCTCCGTCGCATCCCTGTGCAACAGGTCATGGATGTGGGGGCCGTTGAGCCCGCTTCCACCGGCGGTGTCGATCCTTACGGAGGTAACGCCCATCCGTCTTTGCAGAGGCCCGCGCCGGAGGGTGACGGACTGGATATTGCCATAGGGAACGGTCCACTCCCGTCGCTTCAGCACACCCCGACTGACCTGCAAGCTGGTTTCGGCCAGCGCGTAACGATGGTGGCGACGTCGCAGGAGCGCCACGATCAGCGGCAAGGGCAGGGTGAGCAGGAGAAGAACGGCGAGTGGAAACCAGATCGCGGCCACGACCAGGATCAACGCGGGGATTGCCACAAAGCTGATGAGCGCAATCCGGGTATGCCAGGCGGAAACAGGCCTGAGTCCGGACCGGTCGAAGACGGGGAGCCCGGCCAGGGCGATGAGCGGCTGGACCTCGGAGGCCCTGGCGAACGGCGCAAGCTCCTGGCGGCCAGAGACGTGGTCGCTGCCTCCGAGGGTCTGGACCTTGAATGCGCACCAGCCGAGTGCGCCGCTCAGCAGTCCCCATTCGACAAGGCCCAGCTGGATCTGCCGGCGGGCGACCACGACCTCACTCCGTGTGAGAAGCCCGCGACTGTATCGGAACCGGCCGTCGGCAAGGGAGAGCTTGAAGCCATAGTATTGCAGGATCGTCCGGATGACCCCGGCCATCAGTCCAAGCCCGATGGCCACACCCGTCGCGCCGAGGGCGAACGCCAGACTGAGCCGCGACTGCAGTTCCTGCCGGGCCCCGTCCCAAACCTGCGCCCACCGGTCCCAGTCCAGATCCAGCGCCTGATCGAGGTATTGGGCGGCACCGAGAATGGCGGCGATCCAGAGCAGCGAGAACCTGAACAGCCCGAAAAACAGCAGACGTCCGAACCTCAGCTGAAACAGGATGGGCTCGTCAGCGTCGCTGCTCAGGGGCGTGACTGTAGCGGGGGCCGCGGCGGCCCGGCTCATGCCGCGAAGAAGCTCGCGAAGCCGATGGGCTTCGGCGAGGCTGACGCTATCGAGGCGACCTTCGTCTTTCTCGCCGCCGCCGGTCTCGATGCGGACCTCGGCCAGCCCGATCAGGCGCGCCAGCACACCCTGTTTGATCGAGACATCCTGGATGCGTTGGGCGGGGATCGACCGGCGTGACCGATGGATGATCCCTCGCGAGATCACCAGCTGATCCGGCAGCACCTGATAGGTGAACATGCGCCAGCTCAGCCAGCCCGCGATGAGGGCGACTCCCATCAGCAGGGCCGAAATCATGAGAGCGATGGCGAGCGTCAGTCCGCTCCCGCGCGACGCGGCCAATACAACGGGCACGGCGAGAATGGCGGAGGGCAGGCCCGGAAGCGCTCTGATCAGGACAGTGCGGGGGTCGAGGCGGCGTGGCGGCAGAACCTGCTCTGCGGGTTGTGGATGGGTTTCGCTCACCAGGGTGCGTCGCTGATGCGGCTGCGGATCACATCCCGGATTTCCTCGGCCCGCTCGCGCTTTATGCCCGGAAGGACAACGAGGTTCTGTTCGGTCCCGGCCGTATGGAGGCTGAGCGTCGCAACCCCGGCGCTGCGCTCGAGGGGGCCCTGGCTGACATCGATGTGCTGCACGCGTGAGACCGGTACGACGGTATGCCGCCGCGTGAGCCACCCGTTCGCGACGTGCAGTTCCCTGTCGGTAAAGGCATAGCCCCAGCGACGCCAGCGACCCGGGACGAGAAAGACCACTGTGATGACGCCCCATCCGAAGGTGAGGCCGGCGAGAAACCCGAAGGGGATGCCAACACGCCCATGCAGGCTGGCGTCCGCGGCTGCGGCGATGGCCGACAGTGTCAGCCACAGGAATACCGAACGAATACGCAGAACGCCCAGGTAACCGCGCTCAAGCGGGTCCAGCGGTATCGGTTCGATGGCCATGCCGCCTGTTGTAAGCCGGACGCAGGCCCTGGCTCAAGGACTGACACATGAACGGATAACCCGAGAGTTGGTCGAGAGGTGCTGGCACCTGAACGACAGATCGCCTCCGGTCGGCTCGTCAGGGGCCATGGCAATTTCCCGGATGAAAAGGAGCCGGCGGTTTTCGAGAACGTCCGGGGCGGGCATCCATCGACCCGTCACGACATCCCGTCAGCCGGGGCCGGGCATCGCTTTCGTGCCGCCTTGCCCGAATCGCCGGTCAAAGGGCATGGTTCACTGCCGTCCGGGCAACCCTTGAGCGGCTCCAGTCGACACATTGCGCCTTCGCCTTGAGAAATCCGGGAGAGCCCATGTCTGCCCCTGATGCTGTCCGGGACCGTCGGTCGGCTTCTGTGATGACAGGCCGGGTGGATTTGATGCGCGCGAGGGAGGCATGATGTCCGGCCTGCGCCGTCGGGTTCAGGAGAGGGTGCAGGGGCTTCTGCGCGAGACCCGGGGCTCCATCGCATTGAATTTCGCCTTGGCCGTGCCGGCCGTCGCAATGCTGAGCGTCGGCGCGATCGATCTTCTTGCCGTTATGTCCGCCAAGACCCGGCTCCAGGACATTGCTGACGCGGCGGCCCTGGCCGCAGCTCCCACACTTGGCCTGGCGGCGGATGACGCCGTGGCCCTTGGACGTGCCGAGGCCTTTGTTGAGGCGCAACTGAGCCAATGGCCCGACGCGCCGACGGTCGAGGCGGAATACGATGTGATTGAACAGGACGACCAACGGGCGATCCAGGTGAAGCTTGGGGGTCACCGCATCTCTTTCTTCGCCAATATGCTGCCGCCGGGCGGATGGCATTTCGAGGCGTTGGCCACGGCGGTATCCGTCGGGAAGACTCCCCTCTGTGTCCTTGGGACCGGGACGACCGGCCTGATGATTGATGTGTTGGGCAGCTCCCGCATCATGGCCCCGGACTGTGGCATTCACTCCAACGCGCAGATCAAGGTCCAGGGCACGGCGCAGATCGAGGGCCGCAAGATCCAGTCCGTGCTGACGGCAATCGGCGGCGGCATGACTCCGACACCGGGCCAGGGAGCCGCCTCCATTGCTGACCCGTTCAGCGCCGTGAGTTTTCCGTCGTTAAACTCATGTATCGGGAAGACTGGATCCATAGTCTATGAGGTAAATGGCAGCACTTCCTATCTCGATCCGGGGATCCATTGTCTGCCCATAACCGTGAAGAACCTGGCCACCCTGGTCCTAAGACCCGGCGACCATTTCTTTCGAAAAAGCGTTACGCTACAAGGTCATGGTCGCCTGGACGGAGAGGACGTCTTCCTCTTCTTTGATCACGGCTCGGATCCGCTTTTTGGCGGCGTGAACGCCCGGGTGAATCTGATCGGCCGCAAGAGTGGACCCTATGCGGGCATGGTCATGGCAACCATCGGGGGCAACCAGTCGAACATCATCCTCCCGGGCAGCAACGTCGAGCAACTCCTGGGGGTCGTCTACGTCCGTAACGGATTTCTTCAGGTCAGCGGCAGCGGCGTTGCCGCCGAGGATAGTGCCTGGACCGTCATTGTCGCGAAACAGATCCTTTCGACCGGCACTGCGAGGATTCGCATCAATGCCGACTATGACGGCAGCGACGTACCTGTCCCCAACGGGGTCGGCCCGAATGCCGGCGGAATGGGTGCGAGCGGGACCCGGCTGGTGAACTAGGGCAAAGGCCCGGGTGCGCTCAACGGACCCCGAGCGCGAGGGCATCGGGTCTGCGGGTGTCGGCGGCGCCGAGGAACCGGTCACCGTCGATCATGATCGACTGGGTGCTGCCCATGGTGGCCGAGCCGCTGACTTGGTGGCCGCGGGCCTGCAGCAGGCGTTCGATGTCGCGGGAATAGCCGGCTTCGAACTCCAGCGGCCGTCCGGCGCTGCCCTGATTGATCCGGGGGCGCATGGCGGCCTCGGCGACGTTGAGGTCATGGTCGATGATGTTGACGACCAGCTGGACCATTGTGGGCACGATATAGCTGCCGCCCGGCGTGCCGGTCACCAGCCAGGGCCGGTCGTCGCGGCCGAAGACAATCATGGGCGAGATGGTCGATCTGACCCGTTTGCCCGGCGCGGGATGGTTCGCCGTGACCGCATCGTCGGCACTGCCCCACGAGAAATTGTCGAGGGAGTTGTTGAGCAGAATACCGGTGCCGGGCGGGGCCACATGGGCACCGTAGGAGTTGGAGAGGGTGAAGGTGTTGCTGACGACATTGCCCGCGGCATCGGCGACGGAAAAATGGGTCGTGTCGCGGCTCTCGTGCGGCCAGGGGTCCCCGACCGGGACGTCGCCCTCGCCGAGGACCCGGTCGAGCCGGATCAGACCGGCCCGTTCACGCGCGAAGCTCTTGCTGGCGAGGCCGGTCGAGGGCGTGCGCCACTGGGGGCCTCCGCCCAGCAGGCGGCGGTCCGCCGAGACGACCTTCAGGGTCTCGGCCAGCAGGTGAAGGCTGTCGACACTGCCCCAGCCCATGTCGCGCAACGGCCAGAGTTCGAGGATGTTCAGGGCCTCGGCAACGCTGACGCCCGAGGCGGTCGGGGGCATGTGGGCGATCCGATAGCCGCGGTAGTCGGACCACAGCGGCTCGCTGACCTCGACGCGATATTCAGCCATGTCGCGGGCGTCCATGATCCCGCCGCCGGCCTCGACCCCGGCGATGATCCGGCGGGCCAGTTCGCCGCGATAGAAGGCGTCGGCACCGCCGGCCTGGACCTGGCGCAGGCTCCAGGCCAGCTGGGGCTGTCGAAAGCGCTCGCCGGGGCCATAGGGGGTGCCGTCCGACTTCAGATAGGCTTCGCGGGCTCCGGGATCTAGGGCCAGGACGGCGGCCCGGCCTGCGGTGGCCCCGGCCTCGCCGTCGCTCAGGCGGACCCCCTCTTCGGCCAGGGTGATGGCGGGCGCGACCAGGTCGGACCAGGGCAGGCTGCCGAAGCGTTGGTGGGCCTCCCAGAGGCCCGCCACCGTGCCGGGCACGGAGGCGTTGCGGAACCCGGCGGGCGTGGTCCGGTCGAACCGGCCATTGTCATCCAGCAGGAGGTCCGGGGTCAGGGCCCGGGGGGCAACCCCATAGTAGTCGATGGCCAGATCGACGGCGGGCTGATCGGCCGTCGCCGCCATATGGACCAGCATATAGCCCCCGCCGCCGAGGTTGCCGGCGCGGGGCAGGGTCACCGCCTGGGCGAGGGCGACCGCGATCGCCGCGTCGACGGCATTGCCGCCCCGGCGCAGGATTTCGACCCCGACTTCGGATGCCGGGGCGCTCTGGCTGACCACCATGCCCCCCCGCCCGACGACCGGGTGATGTATCTGGTCGTAGCTGACGATATCGCCGCCCGATCCTGCGCCCGGACGAACGGGGGCGGGGACTTCCTGGGCGAGCACGGTGGTGGCCGACAGAAGGACGGCACACAGCAGGGACAAGGGCTTCAGCGACATCGGAGAGCTTACCTGTTGACGGCTGGCTGGTTCAGGGGAGGTCCCATCAGGGCAGGCGGGGGGCAAGAGCCTCGGCGAAGAAGACCGCGGCCTGTTCCCGGACATCTGCCGTGGCGCGCGCATTGGCCGGCACAGACTGGCGGCGGGTGCCCGGATCATCGAAACTGTGGGTGGCCCCGCGATAGGAGGTGAAGGTCACGGGATGGCCGCGCGCCCGGCTGGTGCCGATCAGGTCGCGACAGCGGTCGTGGGAGACCTCTTCGTCCTCGGTGCCCATGAAAACGCGGACCGGCGCATAGGGGCGGTAGCCGGTTCGGTCGAAGCGGTTGTGCAGGCCGCAGGCCGGATACATGGCGAGGCCCGCGCGGAACCCCAGGCGGCGCATGTCGCCGGGCTTGTCGTCAGCCATGGTTGCGAGGGTGGCGCTGCCGCCGTTGGACCAGCCCATCACCCCGATCCGGTCATCGTCGACAGCCGGCAGGGTGCGGAGATAGCGCAGGGCGCCATAGGCATCGAGCGGGCGCACGGTCACCTCGTTCACTTCATCCGGACGTTCGCTGTAGCTGCCGCGCTCGAAGCCCCCCGGATAGCCCCGGGGACCAAAGCCGTCGACGACCAGGGCATAGAAGCCGCGCTCTGCCCAGTACTGCGCCCAGTAGCGATGCCGCATGGACAGGGTGGTCGCGTCATAGATCCCGTTGGCGAGGGAGGAATAGGCGCCGGCCCGCCCATGCATCAGGACGACCGCCGGAGCCGCGCCCTGAACGCCTTCGGGCGAATAGAGGTAGCCGACCAGCTCGGTGCGGGCGTCGTCCAGGCTGCGAAAGACCACCCGCTCCGGGAGGATGGCCCGGGCCGGGGTTTCCGGCGCGGCCCTATCCTGGGTCGCTGCAGCCGTGACGACGGTTGCCGGCAGGACCAGAAGGGCCGCAGCAATCAGGATCGAACGCATGGTCTTCATGGAAGGCGCTCCAGGATAATCGCTGCCCCTTCTCGGCGGGGGTCGGCAGCCCTCGTCAGTCCGGTCGACCAGGATTGAGTCCCGGACGCTTGAGCAGACCGGCGGCACCGGTCATCCCGGTGCCGCCATCAGGTCAGAAGCGCTTGCGGAGCGTGGCGTAGAACCAGCGCCCGCGGTTGGAGTGCAGGCTGCCCAGATAGCCGGCCGACTGGTCAGCCAGCGGCGGGTCCTTGCCCTCGATATTGCGGACCCCGACCCGGATGCGGGTGTCGTTGAGCACGCCCGGAATATCGAAATCGTACTGGGCATAGACATTGTGCGTCAGCCAGTCGTCGACCACCCACTCGGTACCGTCGGCGAGGGTGGCGCTGGTATCGACCACTTCGCTGATATAGCTGCTGTAGAGGCCGGCCCCCCAGCTACCGTTGCGCCACGTGATCGTCGAGGTCGCCCGCCACTCCGGCAAGCCGTTCTGGAGCCGCAGGTCGTTGGCGCCGACGATCCGGACACTGGGGTCGATGTCGCCCGCAGCCTGGGCGGCCAGCAGAAGCGCTGACTCCTCGCTGGGGTCCTGGAAGAAGGTCAGCAGCTTGGCAGCGTTGAGGCGCCAGCTGAAGTCGCCCCAGGGCGTATCGTCGAGGTCATAATAGGCCCCGAAATCGATGCCATCCACGTCGCGCGGCTGCAGGTTGCGGTAGTTGTCGAGGACCCGGACCAGGGTACCGACCGGAGCGATTCCGGTGCCGACGGCGGCGTCAATCTGGGCCTGGGTCGGGGCGGCACGGATGACGTTGGGGTTTGAGCTGCCCCGGGTGCGCAGCAGATAGTCCAGCGTCAGGGCATTGGCGTCGCCAAAGATCCCGATGAGGCTTTCCTGCTGGATGTTCCAGTAGTCGACCGTGAGGGTCAGCTTGCCCCATTCAGCGGGCAGGAAACGCGGTTCGACGACCATGCCGACGGTGAAGTTTTCCGACTCTTCCGGCTTGAGCTCCTGGCTGCCGGAGCGCTGGCTGAGCGAACTGACACTGGCGCTACAGGCATTGAAATTGGCGATCCGTCCGGCCAGCACCTCGATCTCGCACCGGATCCAGTCCGTGCGGGTGTTCGAACGCTCGACACCTTGCTCATAGAGCTGGGGCAGGTTCGGGGCGCGGAAACCCTCGGACCAGGCCGTGCGCACCATCATCCAGGAGGCCGGACGCCAGGCGAGGGCGACCTTGGGCTTGGCCACGGATCCGAAGATCGAATAGTTCTCGGCACGCGCCGCCAGCTGCAGGTCCAGCGAATGGACCAGCGGGATGTTCATTTCTGACGACACCAGCGGGACGGCCAGTTCGACGAAGGCACCCTGGACGCTGCGCGAGCCGCGCGTGTCCGGCGTCGGGCTGGCTCCCATCACGTCGCTGCCGGTGGTCTGGCCGGCATTGTTGGTGAAGGTGATGGTGCCGTCGAGGCGATCGTCACGGTCATCGGAGAAGGTCTCGCGACGAAGCTCCAGGCCCGCCGCCATACCGACGGGGCCTGCCGGCATGAAGAAGATGTCGGGCCGGGAGAGCTTGAGGTCCCACATGGTCAGGGTGGTTTCGCTCACCCGCGAAACATCGACCATGAAGCTGTCGATGATGGCCTGGGCGTTGCCGACCTCAGGGCCCCGCGTGGGATCGATCAGACTGCCGCCGATGAAGGGATTGTAGGCATCCGGCGTCGTGCGCGACACCGCATCCTCGAACAGGGTGCTGCTGATCGTGCGCATCGAGTCATCGGTCTTCGAGGTCGAATAGACCAGGGCCGATTCCCAGTCGAAGCCGTTCCACGCGCCGCGAAGACCGGTCAGGAACCGCGTCGAGAGGCTCTCGACATTGATCTTCTGCGGGCCCGCGTCGAGCACGCGGTAGTCCTGCATGATCAGGGGCGCGCCCTCGGCGGGGAAGGGGGTCGATCCGGTGGTGCCGGTCAACAGTCCGGGCAGACGGTTGGGACTGCCGACCGGGCCGAGCGGGTTCCAGTAGGCGTTCGCGGCCATGATGATCGGAGCGTTCGCGAGTGAGGTCTCAGCCTCGCGCTGGGTGCTGTAGTCCGCATAGTAGACGCCGGCCTCGCCGAAGAACTCCATGCCGTTGTCGAACTCGTGATTGACGAAGGCGAACAGGTTGTAGCGGTCGTTGGCCCCGACGAGAGCCCGCACATCATTGACGTTATAGCGGAGATTGGCGTCCTCAGTGGCGGTTGAGAGGACGGAGTTGTCGAAACAGGTACCGGCCACGGAGCCCGGCGCCACGCAGCCCGGGTTCGTGCTGGGCTGAAGATGGAAGACGCTGCTGGTGGTCAGGGTCTGGCCATTGACCCGGGTGCCCTGGGTGGTCGTACCAAATGTGCTGGTCAGACGAATGAACTCACCCCAGGGCGTATCGATCGAGCTGTTGTCGAAGTCGGTGTCACCCTCGAAAGGCGTGCCGGCAACCAGCCGACGGATATCGCTGGTGCGGGCATAGTCCCGCTCGCGGGCCCACAGCTCGCTGCGCGTGCTGTAGTCGCCCATGATCGAGATATTGGTGCGGCCGTCATTGAAGTCACGACCGGCCTGCAGGCTGAAGTCGTACTGACGCATGCCGGTGCCTTCGGCACCGCCGCCACCGGCCTCGACGGACAGACCTTCGAAATTCGACCTCAGGACCGTGTTGATCACGCCCGCGACCGCATCGGTGCCGTACAGGGCCGCGGCCCCGTCGAGCAGGACCTCGACCCGGCTGACGCCCATGGTCGGGATGGCGTTGGTGTTGACCGTGGCCACGGGCACCAGGTTTTCCGTCTGGGTGCCCGGGTGCAGGATCATCCGGCGACCGTTCAGCAGCATCAGGGTGTTGCCGGTGCCCAGACCGCGCAGGTTGATGGAGGCCGTATCGCCGCGCGCGTCGTTGATGCCGCCCACGTCCTGGGATTCGTTGAAGGCGACATCTGCCGCCTGGGGAATGGCGCGGAAGAGCTCATCGCCGTTGGTCGCTGCGACGCCGTCCAGGTCCTCTGAATCAAGGACCGTGACAGGCAGGGCGTCATTGACCCGCGCTCCGCGGATCTGCGAGCCGACGATGATGATTTCATCGAGCTCTGCGGCATTGGCCGGGGCCTGCTGGGTCGCGATGACCCCGGACGTGCTTCTGACGATGCGGACGCTGTCCGGGCTGACGAACTGGGCTTCCAGCCCGCTGCCGGCGAGGAGCTGGTTCAGTGCCGCCCGGACACTCATCTGTCCGTTTACGGCAGGCCCCGTGAGGCCCTCGACGAGGTCGGATGGGGCCGCGAGGGAAACCCGGGCCTGGCTGGCCAGAACCCGTACGCCGGACGACAGCCTCTGGGCCGGGACGTCAAATGCGGCGGTCTGTTCCTGAGCCATCGCCACCGGCGGCAGGCCGGCTGTAAGGGCGGTGGCTCCGACGCCCGCCATCGCCAAGCGGCGCAACATCGCCGTACCCATCAGTCTGCGCATTCGTTCCCTCCCAAGGACATTTCCTGACTTAGACGTTCAGAACCGCCGAACCCCTACCTCCGCGGGGGTCAGACGGTTCAGCTTGCAAGAGCCGGCGCTGCAACCAGGGTGTCAAAGCCTGATCCAGATTCAACCCGGGCATCGAGCAGTTCGGCGACCGTCTGCAAGGTGCGATCCCGGTCCTCGACGCGCAGCCGTACCGTGATGCGGCGGTTCGCGAGGGCGGTCCCGTCGATCCGGAGCGGTCGGTCATAGAAGCGGTTCAGCTCTGCAATCAGGGCCTGCACCGGGACATCATCGTATTCGAGGACCCGCATCCGCCACTGGGCGACGCTCTCGACGGGCACTGGCAGGATCGCCGCGCGCGTCTGTGCCGGCTCCGGCGGCAGGACGCTCATTTCCCCGGCGCGCAAACGCATCAGCTCGCGGCCGTTTTCACGGTCGATGATGGCGACAACCCCCTCGCTGACGGACACCTCCATCGCGTCGCCGCGCCGTCTCACATTGAAGGCTGTACCGATGGCCCGGACATCATAGGCCCCGGCGGAGACGACGAAGGGCCGGTCCGGGTCCTTGCGGACGTAGAAGACCGCCTCGCCGTCATCCATCCTGACCCGGCGGCGGTCGTCGAACTCATACTGGAGGCGACTGTCAACATTCACCGCCATGACGCTGCCGTCGGGGAGGGCGCGGGTCTGTTGTTCCCCGATGCCGGTCCGGACCTCGGTCTGGATCAACCGGGGCATCAGTGCGGCGCCCGTTCCCACGGCCACCATTGCGGCCGCCGAGGCTGCGATCATGAAGGCGCGGCGGCTTGGCACTGGCCGTACGGCGGGCTGAACGGTCCGGGTCTTGAGAACAGCCAGTTCCCCCCAGAGCTCATGCATGGCGTCGAGGGCCCGCTGGTTGGTGGCATCAGCACGCCAGCGGTCAAAGGCCTTGCGTTCTTCCAGCGTCGTTGCGCCACGACGCATGATCGCAAACCAATGCCCGGCCTCTTCACGCGCGCGCTCGTCCCTGATCATCGCGTCCGTCCGTGCCTTGCTGACCCCCATATAGACGCGCGGACGGTCTCCACCCCCACCCCGAAACCCGGACTCATTCGCGATCGATCTCGCGCGAGAGCTGAACCATGGCCAGGCTGACGTGTTTCTCGACCGTCTTGGTACTGATGCCGAGGCGGCGGGCGATCTGCAGATGGGTCAGTTCATCGATCCGGTGCAGGAGGAAAACCTCGCGCCGGCGGTGGGGCATGCTTTCGATGATGGCGAAGGCCCGATGCAGGCGCTCGCTGGCGACCAGTTGCCGTTCCGGCCCGACCCGCTCACAGGCGACATCCGGGGCTTCGGCGGGATGGAACAGCCGTGTGGTTCGGGCCCGGCTGCGCAGGTGATCGACCGCAAGGTTCCGCAGGATGCGACGCAGCAGATGAAGCGGCTTTTGAACCGGGGTCCGGCGTTCCGTCTCGATGGCGCGAAGGGCGGCGTCCTGAAGGAGGTCTTCCGCATCATTCGGATCGACGCGTGACGTGATCGCCCTGAGCGGACTCCGCCGCTCACTGAAGGCGGTCGTGAGAGTCTCCTCCAGTTCAGAGATCGCCGGCTTTGTCACCATGGCGCATAGTCCGGTGACAGGACCCGGGGTGTCAAGCGAGCAGCCCGCCGCGTTCCGGGGCACTCCGGCTGCCACCGGCGGCACAAGACGGCGATGGCGGCGCAACGGCCAGCTCCCTCCGTCAGCCGTCCATCAGCTTCAGCAGGGCATGTACGAACTGCTCAGCCTCATCCTCCTGGCTGAAGTGGCCTGCCCGTTCCAGGCGGATGTGAGGCTGACGCCGCGCCCCGGGAATGCGTTTCTGGAGCACGGTGTCCATATGTCCGAGGACGGGGTCGCGGTCGCCGAATGCGGTCAGAAAGGGTTTCTGGAATTGTTCCAGCACAGACCAGGCTTGCCGGTTCTCAGCCGCCTCGTCGTCATCAGGCCCGAGCGGAACAAGCGTGGGGAACGTCAGGACGGCGGCCTTGTAGGAAACATCGGGAAAGGGAGCGTCATAGGCCGATATCTCGTCAGGGGTCAGGCGGCGGGTGACGCCCCGCGCCACCACCCTGCCGACCTCCATGTCCGGCCGGCTCTGACTGAAGTCGCGCCATTGCCGGAAGCCCTCGCCCAGGTCTGAGCCATCGGGAAGGGCGGTATTGGAGGCGAGCACGCGCGCGAAACGGTCGGGGTGAGCGGCGACCAGTCTGAGACCCAGAAGGCCGCCCCAGTCCTGGCAGAACAGGGTCACGTCGCCGAGGTCCCGCTTGAGGAACCATTGCTCCAGCCAGTCCAGATGGGTGGCATAGGAATAGGCCTCGCGCGCGACCGGCTTGTCGGACCGCCCGAAGCCGATCAGGTCGGGTGCGAGGACGCGAAACCCTGCATTCGCCAGGGGGCCGATCATGGACCGGTACAGATACGACCAGGTCGGCTCTCCATGCAGCAGAAGCACCACCGGCCCATTTGCAGGGCCCTCGTCGAGATAGTGCATCCGCAGTGATGAGCCGTCCGCGGTCTCGACGCTGTCGTAGCGGGGTGTGAAGGCATAGCCCGGCAGATCGGCGAAACGCTCATCGGGGGTGCGAAGAAATTCCATCGTCGTCCTCAATCAACAGGTCGGTGAATATGCCGGCAGGTCACCGGACCGGGGGTCTTCCCAAGCCGGGCCGGCAGCCCGTGGCGCCTGTGGTTGCTGTTAGCCGCATACGGCCCTTCATGCGCAAACCACGTTCGACCATTTGCCTGCGAAGCGTGCCCGAGAGCCCGCACAGCGAAGGCCGGGGACAGACCGGCCAACGGGACCTGTCGCCGCCATGGTGGATCGCGCAGCCGCCCCGTTCTGACGAACCGGGAAGGTCAGGCCCGGTGCCTCGGTGACCCGAGCCACGAACCCGGGCAGCCGGCAGGACAGCAGAGCCATGGGATCCTTTCAGGCGAAACCTGCCTCGAGCGCCAAAAAGGCCACCGCCCTTTTTACTGCACCCAGAGTGCCATAAGGTGATGGCCTTGTGAAGTCTCGGGCAGTGGCGGGGCCGGATGCGGACGAGCCACGGCCGCGGAGCCCGGGCAGGATGGGGTGTATTGTCGGGCTCGCCATTGCGGCTCTTGTCGCGGTGCGGGCAGTCGAGCGACAGATCGCCTTCGCCAGCGGCGGCATGGACGGGGCCGTTCCCCGGAAAAAAGATCCGGCGGTTATCAAGGAGGCGCGTGGCGGTGGACACAGTCCAATGACAACTTGTCTCCACTTGCCGCAGGTAGGGCAGGGGACGCAGAGCCTATCCGGCGAGCGACTTCCACTCAGCCAGGGCTACCGATGGTTGGGCCAGGAGTAGCCTTAGTCGTTTGAGGCATGGCTTCGAGTTACCCGGGCGCTCCGCCACTCCAGCGCCACTCGATCCAGTAGGTCGTTAGGTTAGCCGCGGAGGGGCCGTAATGCCGGTTCTACCCGTGGCTGCTGGCTGGGTGGCTCCCTGCGGCAAGACGTGTACAGCCGTTTTTCCCGGTCAACCGGGCCTGCTATCGGACCCTGTCGATTCAGGCCGGGACGGCCCGAGCGATATGTGCGGGGGTGTGATGAAACACCCCCGCACGGCATCATCAGTTTGGCAGGGAAACGGCGTCTGTGACGTGGATCACGCCGTTGGACTGGAACAGATCGGCCTGGATCACCGTGGCAACGCCGCCATTCTCGTCGGTCAGGATCACCGAGCCATCGCGCAGCGACGCTGTCAGGGTATCGCCCGAGACGGTGGTGATGGCGGCCGATCCGCCACCAGCCTGGATCAGGGCAATCACGTCAGCGGCGGCAACGCGACCGGACACGACGTGGTAGGTCAGGATCTTGGTCAGGACGGCGCGATTGGCCGGCTGGACCAGGGTCTGGACCGTGCCGGACGGCAGGGCGGCGAAGGCGGCGTCTGTGGGGGCAAAAACCGTGAAAGGGCCTGCGCTGGCCAGGGTATCGCCAAGGCCTGCGGCCCGGGCCGCGGCGACCAGGGTCGTGTGTGAGGGCGAGGCGACGACGGCCTCGACAATGGTCTGCTGAGTCTGAGCGATGGAGGACGCTCCAGCGGCCGGGCTTGCCATGGCGGGCGCGGCGACGAGCAGGGCGACGGCCGAGACGGCGCCGATGAGGGCGTTGAGCTTCATGGGGTGTTTCCTGACTGCGATCGCCTCAAGGCGAACGGAGTAGATAACGGTAGCGTCCCGCCCGCAGATGCGTGGCGGGCTTGAGCGCGTCAAGCTGCCGCATGCGTTGCAAGCTTCCTGCTGAGACCGGCTCTCGTGAAACTGAATTCCGGGCCGGAAACATCCGGCTCCGGGTGCTCCAGAGAGGTGGGGCCGATCACCGTTCACATCGACTGGTATGTGATCAACAGCCCCACTGTTCGCCGCTTTCCCAACGAGGCGGCATGGGTCCGGGCCGCTGCGGTTGCATGATTTCGGGCCGGGCGGTGCGGTGCGGCTTCCGACCGGGCGCGGTTAAGCTGTCAACACTATAAAAATGCGACTGGAACCGCCCTTAAAGATCCAAGGTCAGTTGCTCGGGCGCTGCCGGCTTGCGCCTGGTGCCGCGCCTCGATCCGGTCATCGGCATACCGGCCTTACGGCTGCCATGCCTGTCCACGATGTCGCGCGCCGCATTTTTGTGATCGGCCCGCTTTCGGATCCCATGGATCGCATCGCGCGCTGCCCTGGCGGCGGCGGCATTGTCCACGATCGGCGGGGGATATGGGAGCGACGACGCCCGCTCCCAGCGCCATGGCTCATGAATGAACGCATCAGGCACATTTGCCAGTTCAGGCAGGTGGGCGCGCACAAACTGCCCTGTCGGGTCCTGATCATAGCCCTGTTTCAACGGATTATAGATCCGAACGGTATTGATGCCCGTTGTCCCCGATTGCATTTGCACCTGCGGCCAATGGATGCCGGCTTCATAGTCGACAAATTTGCGGGCCAGATGCAGCCCGCTTTCCCGCCAGGGCAGCCACAGGTGATAGCTGGCAAACGACATCAACATCGCGCGCATGCGGAAATTGATCCAGCCATGCTGGTTGAGTGCTCGCATACAGGCATCGACAAAAGGAAAGCCGGTATTGCCCTCGCTCCAGGCGGTTAGGCGCTGCGCGTCGGCCACATCGGGGCGGAGGCCATCATAGGCGCGATGAAGGTTTTCAAACTCGATGCGTGGCTCGTCCTCCAGCTTTTGCATGAAGTGGCAGTGCCAGTGCTGCCGCCCGGCAAAGGAGAGCATTGAGGCCCGCCAGCTTTGCGCATGGGGTTCGTCCGCGGTCTTCAACTCCCGCATCCGCGCCCAATTGGCCTGTGCCACTTCGCGCATGGAAACCGTGCCCCAGGCAAGGTGCGGCGACAGGCGCGAACTGGCATCAAAGGCGGTGACCGGGCTGGACATCCGATAGCGATAGTCACGGCCGCGCTGGTTCAGAAAGCTGTCCAGGGTGGCCATCGCCGCCGCTCTGCCGCCGCGCTGCCGATGGGGGCAAGGATCGGGCGCGAGGCCGAGTTCGGCACTGGTCGGAACATGGGTGGGCCAATCGCCGTCCAATGGGGGCAGGATGACAGGCGGCGGCGTGATTGGCTCTGCCATGTCGCGGTCCCATGCCTTGGCCCAGCCATTGCGTGATCGTATGCGCCGGATTACGCCAAATTGCCGCGCTTCGTGCCAGGGCACCGCTGCCGCCCGGGCCCAGGCCTTCACCGCCAGATCGCGCGCATAGGTCCAGCCGTTGCCGGTTTCCTCATGGCTCCAGAGCGCTGCTATGCCGTGGAGTCGATGCAAGCGGTCGAGGGTGACGACGGCTTCTCCCACCACCACGCACAAGGGCTGACCCAAACCGGCAAGAACGACCTGAAGCTCGCCGAGGCTCTCGGCAGCAAACTCCCATTGCCGCGCCGAAGCGTCTGGCTGTGCCCATAGATCGGGCTCGACGATATAGAGGGGCAAGACTGGCCCGGTTCCGGCCATCGCCGCCTGCGTCAGCGGCCTGTGATCGGCAGCGCGCAGATCGCGTTTGAACCAGACGACGTTGAGTGGCTGCGTCATGGCATGCCCAGACTTTGCAGCAGACCGGGAATGTGCTCCTTGAATGGAAAGAAGCCCTTGGTGGCACGGGGCCAGAAGCCCGCATCCCAGTCGCGGCGGACGGACGACAGGGTGACGCCTTCGGACGCCAGCTGCAGCCCAAGCTGCGCCAGTTCATCCGCAATGGGGCCAACGGGTGCATAGGCCGTCACGATGTGCCGCACGCCCGCCGCTTGTGCTGCGGAAACCAGGCGGTGCGGATCGAGCGTATCGGTGAGGTCTACGCTGCATCGAAAATGTGCGCCCACACGGGCCGCTGTATCGGTTGATGCCGGGGCCACAAAGCGTCGGGCATTTTCGCCCCAGAGCAGGGCCGGATCATGGGCAACCATCGCCGCCTTGATGCCACCGCCTTGCGGAAACAGCGTTTCGGGATGCAGATCTTCATGCGTTACAAGCAGGAGTGCCGGGGTACTTGGGTCAACGACCCCAATATCGGGCAAAGGCAGCGGGGCCTCAATCGGAGGCTCGGTCAGGGCAAAGGCTTCCCGGGCCAATCCAGTCGGCGCAAACCGGCCGCCGGTGTAGAGTGCGATGTTGTCCGTCGTAGCCAGATAGGTTTTGCCGGTCGTTTGCAATCCTGCCACCCAGCGCCATGACAGCGTATTGCTTGCGGGGTCGGCATCGATCAGATGGCGCAGGAAAAACTCTGCGCCCAGCGCCCACGGAAGGCGCAGTGTGAAGATCCAGATCGAGGCGAACCACATCCGCGCATGGTTGTGCAGGGTACCGGTCGCGACAAGCTCCCGCGCCCAGTCATCAAACCCCTCGATACCGGTATTGCCCGCCTCGGCGTCGATCAGCGCAGAGGCATCGGACAAGCCATCCCGCTGGCGCTGCCGGTCGTCGAGATAGCGCGCCCAGACCGCAGGGCGCTTCTCCAGCCAGCCTTTCCAATAGGTCCGCCAGAGCACTTCCTGCACAAATTTTTCCGAGGCTGTCAAGCTGTGCGAGGCCAACACATTGGCGACGACCTCCTGCTCGCCGATCAGGCGATAGCGCAAATAGGGAGACAGCCCTGATACCGCGCTGGGGCCATCTGGCCCGTAGTCGGTGTTTCGGCCCGCCGCATAGTCACGCCCCGCCAGCGGCACGAAGCGGCACAGGCGGTCCAGCCCGTCGGCGCGCGTTGCGGGAAAACGAGCCTCGCCCGCCATCATCGCCGCGATGCCGGCTGAAGCTGCGGCCCGGGTATACCGGTCAATCCGATAGCCTGGTGCCACTCAATCCGCCGCATCAGCGCGATCTCCCGCAAAGGCCGCGATCCGTTACCATCGAACCAGACCTGCACTTTGCCCATCGCGAAAGGTTCATAGCGGCGCCCATCCATGGTCGGTATGTAGCTTGGGTGAGCATTTACCCAACCCCCACCAGAACGTTCGCCATTGTCGGAGCTGGATTGGCGGGGCTGGCCTGCGCAGACCAACTAGCCGCAGCGGGCCATCAGGTCACCTTGTTTGACAAGTCTCGTGGGCCGGGTGGCCGAATGGCCACTCGCCGGATCGCAACAGAGCTTGGAGACGCCAGCTTTGACCATGGCGCGCAGTATTTCACGGTGCGCAGCCCGGGTTTCCACGCGCTGGTGGCTCAATGGGAGGCGCTGGGGCTCGCTGCCCGCTGGCCCGAAGCCGGGGCCGATGCCTGGGTAGGTGTGCCGACCATGAATGCACCCGTCAAAAACATGGCGGCCGCGCATGATGTGCATTGGTCTGCCCGGGTGGACGCGCTCTTCCGCGCCGCGGCGGGGTGGAGCCTGCAGGGCGAAGGGCTATCCGGGCAGTTTTTTGACGCGGTGGTGATTGCCTTGCCCGCCGAGCAGGCTGCGGTCCTGCTGGAGCCTTGGGACGCTGCGATGGCGCAACAGGCGGCCGCCACCAGGTCTGACCCGTGCTGGACTGCGATGATTGCGCTGGCTGAGCCTCTGCCAACGGGCAGCATGACCCTACGGGACTGCGGACCGATTGGCTGGGCGGCCTGTAATTCGAGCAAGCCAGGCCGAACAGGGCCGCAAAGCTGGGTCATACAGGCTACGCCGGCGTGGTCTCGAGAGCATCTCGAAGCTGATGCCTCATGGGTTACGCAGGCCTTGGTGTCCGGTCTGACCGATTGCCTGCAGATCGCGATCCCTGACCCCGTTTGTGCCACGTCGCACAGGTGGCGTTATGCGCGATCGGGCGCGCACGGCGCGGGTGTGTTGCACAATCCTGCACTGGATTTGGGGGTTTGCGGAGATTGGCTGATCGGCCCAAGAGTTGAGAGTGCCTGGCAATCTGGCTCGCTGTTGGGGAAGCTTCTCTCCGGGCAAAAAGCGTTGGACCATCGATGAACCCCCGGCCAGTTCCACCCGCCGCAGGCCAGGAGAGCGTCTGGGGGTATCCACGTCCGGCGATCGCAGAGCTCAATCCTGCCCGCATCGTCATACGCCACGCGGGCCGGATCATTGCGGACACCTGTTCCTCGATCCGGACCCTGGAGACCAGTCACCCGCCCAGCTATTACATCCCCCTGTCTGACATCGCCCCGAACTGCCTGCGTCGTTCCGACGGGGCGTCGTTCTGCGAGTGGAAGGGTTCAGCCGTTTACCGGGATGTGGTGATCGGCGAGCAAACCCTGAAGCGTGTCGGCTGGAGCTACCCGACGCCGACGTCGGCATTCGAGGTTCTTCGCGACCACATTGCCTTCTACGCCGCACCCTTTGACCAGTGCACGGTGGACGGGGAAAACGTGATTCCCCAACCAGGCCCGTTCTACGGCGGCTGGATCACGGCCCGGCTAGCAGGTCCTTTCAAGGGCGGCCCGGGCAGTGAGGGCTGGTGAGAGGATGACCGGTAAAGACTCCAACGGTCGTGGCCGCACTGTTCCACGAGGTCGACTTTCACGCTTTGGACAGTTCGGGCGTCTCGCCGGGTCGGTTGCAGGGGGCATGCTTGCCGAGGGGGCTCGGCGCCTTGCGACCGGAGAACGGCCGCATCTTCGCGACATGCTTCTGACCCCGGCCAATGTCGGCCGGGTCGCTGACCGACTGTCCCATCTGCGGGGAGCCGCGATGAAACTCGGGCAGATGATCTCGATGGATGCGGGCGACCTGTTACCGGCCGAATTAACCGAAATCATGGGCCGGCTTCGGGACAGCGCCCACCATATGCCGCCCGCCCAGCTGCAGGGTGTTCTGGCACGGGAGTGGGGGTCCGACTGGCGGGCGCGGTTCAGCAGTTTCGAGCTGCGCCCGATAGCGGCAGCCTCCATCGGTCAGGTGCACCGTGCGATCACCCGCGACGGTCGGGAACTGGCGATCAAGGTCCAGTATCCCGGTGTGCGCGAAAGCATCGATGCCGACGTCGACAACGTCGCCGTACTGCTGCGGATGTCCGGTGCATTACCCAAGAGCTTCGACGTCACCCCTCTTCTGGCCGAAGCGAAGATCCAGCTGGCTGAAGAGGCTGATTATGAACGTGAGGGTCGCCAGATGACCCTGTTCGGACGCCTGCTCGCCGACATGCCCGAAGTGGTCGTGCCGACTCTGGCTCCGGACCTGACCACCTCGAGCGTGCTGGCGATGACGTTTCTCGACGGTCGCGCCATCGAGACCCTCGATCTGGCACCTCAGGCAATCCGCAATGCGGCGGTCAGGACGCTGATTTCACTGGTCTTGCGCGAGCTGTTTGAGTTTGGCGTGATGCAGACCGATCCCAATTTCGCCAACTACCGCTTCCAACCCGAAAGTGGCCGGCTGGTGCTCCTTGATTTTGGGGCGGCGCGGCCAGTGCAGGCCAGCACAGTGACCGGCTACCGTCGTCTCCTGAAGGCTGGCATGGCCGGCGACCGTCCGGCGGTTCGGGAAGCGGCGGTGGCAGCCGGGTTCATGGGATCGCGCACGATGGCGCGTCACAGTTCGCGTATCGACCAGATGATCGACGTCATTATCGGTGAGCTGAACCGGCCGGGATTGTTCGACTTCGGCGATCGGGGCTTTGTCGCTGCTCTCCGGGATCCGGGACTGGAAATTGCTGCGGATTCCAGTGCGTGGCATGTGCCGCCCGCCGACATACTTTTCGTGCAGCGCAAGATCAGCGGGACCGCGCTGCTGGCGGCACGACTGAAGGCCCGCGTGGATGTGCGAGCTCTTGTGGCCCCCTGGCTGCACGAGGACGTGGCTCAGCCCGGTCAATCTGAACCTGTCTCCACCTGAGAGGGGGTTCAGCCGTCGATGGCGACGGCTCGCTGGCCGTCCAACGACAGATTGTCTCTGCTCCTCGCGACAAAGGCCGGGTCTGAGTGGCGGTGAGGGCAGTCCAGCGGCAACCTGTCTCCGGTCTGCACACTGAGGGCGCGGGGGACTTTCGGCTTCCCGTGTCCGAGGGAGATCCTGTAAGCGAGACCTTGCAGATGATGGACCGGCATAACGTGGAAATGGCAGTGATCCGGGTCACCGACGATGCCACCGGCCAGCCGATCCTTCAGCGTCCGGACCGGTTCATGGGTTCAGTACCGGATTACAGGGTGGCTAAGTTTGGGCTGACGGAGCCTTGCGGCTACTATCGTCCACCGGCGATTGAAACCGGCATCGTCACATGTCTAACTGACCGGCGAACGGGGTTTTCCGATGGGTCGTGTTGTCAGTCTTGCCCTTGTATTGCTGCTTGGGACGGCAGCCCCGGTCCTTGGCCAGACGCCGCCGATGCTACTCTCGGGTGTCCCGGTTAAGGGCGAACTTGCGGCCTCGGATCCATCCGATGACGGTCCATACGACGCCTACAGGTTCATCGCCGCCGCAGGGGATCGCGTTCCGCTGACGCTTCGGGGAGAGGCTGGATTTTTCCCGATTCTGGTGATCGGCAGGTCGTCTCCCTCGGGTCGCTTCGTGTCGATCCAGGAAACCAATGACGGAATGTACAGCGACGAGGCGGCGACCTCTAACACTGTATTCATTGCGACCGAGGCGGGCACCTATGAGTTGCGGGCGATGTCGCTGCTGGATCGTGAAGGCCCATACGTCCTGACGATGGGACAGGCCGTCACCGCGCCGACCAGCCTCGTCTCCAGATCGCCGTCCGCAGAGACCTTGGCGGCAAAGGCTGGTGGCGCGAGCAGTTGGGGGGCCTATGTCGCGTCACTGGACCGCGATGTGGCCGACTGCGAAGCTACCCCTTCCTGGCCTGGCGACTGCTACGACCTCTTGATGGAGGCGGCTGCAGTCCCTCGCAGCGTGGCCTATCAATGGGGCGGATCTGCGCTGGATCCCGCCGAAGCAGCCAAGACCGAAGCGTATGCGCGTCGCGCTATCGTCGTGGCTCGGGCCGCCTTCGGTCAGACGCGACAGCAGGCGTGGGGGGCCTCTGTCATTGACGTTCCGGACTATCGGATCCCAAACGCCCAACACGCCCTTGGCGTCCATCTGCTGAACCCTCTCGTCGACAGGGCCGAGTCGGTTGCGCCTCGTGCAGCGGAAGCGGAGCGGCTGATCCGATCGGCCTACGAGGCCGCATCTGTCCACGACCTGGCATCCGGACGGCGAAATCTCTGGCCGATGGAATGGCTGGAACATCTGGCGATCGCGCTGTCGCTCCAGGGCCGTCAGTCCGAGGCCGTCGTCGTGTTGAACGAGCGGATGGCCGCCGCTGAAAGGACATGGGGCAATGAGCATGAGCAGCTCTACCAATATCTGCCGGCCCTCGCCTGGGGAGAGATGGAGGCCGGAGACCCCGTCGCCGCGATGGCCACCTGGCGCCGTGCGATTGCCTTGCTCGCCGCGCGCGGCTCAATGGGTCGGCGCGAGGGGCTGGATTTTCGATCGGGATTGGCTGCCGCTCAGTCCGCCGCCGGGGACCTGACCGGCGCGCTGGAAACCTACCGGTCAATCCAGAGCGAGATCGCCAACGGGCCCCTCGTGCTGGAAAGCAGCATCGACGGCTATGTTCTGGGCTATGCTGACGCCCTCCAGGCCGCGGGGCGGCGGCAAGAGGCCCTGCGCTTCCTGGAAGACCAGATGCAGCGAGCGGCGACCATCACGGGCCAGCTCCCCGAAGTCCTGACCATGGGCGTGGTCCTGGCAGTCAACCTGTTGAATCTGGACCGGTCTGGCGAGAGCGCCCAGATTTTGGAGGCCATCTCGCCTCTCGCCGTCCGGGTGTCGGGGGCCGAAAGTGTGTTCGCCCTGCGGGTCGACAGTCTGCTTTCGGTCGCCCGCGCTCGCTCGGGTGCCGTCGACCAGGCCCAAGCGGGAGTGGATGTACTGCTGCCCCTCTGGTCCGACCGGGCGGCAAACAATGCGGCTCTCCATGCGGCGGCTTTGGAGGCCTTCGGCGACCTGCGCGTGGGGGCCGGTCGCGCCCGTGAGGGGCGCGCCCTTCTGGACCAGGCGCTTCCCACCGAACTCGCGCGCTGGTGCCCGTCCTATGATGCCCGCACTGCCAGGACAGCCGGCCGGGACGCGCCTCGTGACCCGTCCTGCCCAGGGCATCCCATCCTCACCGCAACGATCAGCCTGCGTGCCGCTGCAGCCCTTCGTGATGACGGCAGTGCGGGGGCGGCCGCGCGCGGCTACGCCCACGCCGGCGATATGGTTGTAGCCCGGACCCGCGCCCGATACCGGCTGCACGACGACGCACGGCGCGAGTATGCGAGGTTTCGTGGCGTTCATGCTCGCTTTGTCTCGACCGCCTGGGCCAGCGTGGACAGGACGGTCGTCAGTCAGTTGGCCAGCCGGCCTCCTGACGAGGGATCCGATCTGCTGACCGTGGTCGAAACCCTGGCGGCCCTGCCGTCCCGGCGGTCGCGGACCTATTTAGCCGCGGTTCCCATCATCTGATCAGGCGCGGGGGCGTTGTCCAGGTTACCCCGCCGGGATGGGAAGCGCGCTACCCGGTGCTGTCAGTATCCTTTTCACCCTTCCCTCTGGTCTGGACCGGCGGCAAGGGAAATTGATCAGCGGTCGCCGCCGGGACGACAATCCATGGTCGCGCCCTGACGATCTGGTTTTGGATCGTGCCCGCCAAGGCTCGTGGCTGGATCAAGGCTCAACCGTAGTCGGCCGCAGCAT